>Ga0180007_10007113_pt1 | contig 10693 bp, 7 predicted proteins | sample MM_PC_MetaG_FD_121122 | JGI IMG/M metagenome (GOLD analysis project Ga0180007, IMG submission 121122) | Groundwater microbial communities from the Aspo Hard Rock Laboratory (HRL) deep subsurface site, Sweden - MM_PC_MetaG | ecosystem: Environmental > Aquatic > Deep subsurface > Groundwater...
AATCCGGGAGAAGAAAACCAAAAAGATCAATGTCCTGGTCATCAACAAACCGGTTTACAAGGCACTCCAAAATTATTTGGACAAAACGAACCCGGCCGATGACGATTTTTTGTTCCGGAGCCGAAAAGGTGACAACAAACCGTTGTCCGTGATGTCTGTTAATAATTTAATCAAGGCCTGGACCAGGGCAATCAATCTTGAGGGGAACTACGGCACCTACTCACTCCGGAAAACCTGGGGCTATCATCAACGGGTCACCCACAACATCGGCTTTGAAGTGATCGCGGAAAGGTTCATGCACTCATCACCTAAAACGACGATGCGGTATCTGGGTATTGATAAGGACGAGGTGCGCGGGATTTTGATGAATGAAATTTAGTTGCCATGGTGGCCGCTTCCACCGGTCCTTATTATAATTGTTTAGTACGATACAATTTAAAATTTCCACCAAAGTTTATTCATTCTTTCCCTACTGCCCATGATTCATTTTGCCATACCTCATATTAACCTTGGTGGGCAATATGAATTTTGCCAAAACAAAAAAAACATTAATATTCAAGATGTTATCGAAAATATAGATAACGATTTCAAAATAAATTTCCGCTGGAGATCCTTGATATTAGCTGGCCTTCAGCGTTTTTCGGACGATTGGTTGCTATCGACCAAAAAACCCAAATATCCTTATTGAAATTGTTTCGTACGATACAATTTAATTGTTGTCTGTTTAAAACCCAGAAATCACTTGTTTTTCTTGTGTCCGGAATGATGGGGAACGTGCCTGGGATTCCAAAATTTGAATGTTAGCTTTATGGTTAATACTAACATTCGCGTGACTTTATTGTTACCGGTAACATAAACCAACCTGGGGGAAAATTCCGATGTTGTTTTTCAAAATCGTTGAATGTTAGTTAATGTCTAATAACTAACATTCGCTTGTTTTTTTGTTACCGGAAACGCAAATTAACCTGGGGGGAAATTCCCAAGGTCTTTTGGTTAAACGATCACGCAACCACCTTTAATATATGTTTTTTTGCTCTTTCCCCTCGATTTGTCAAGAGTAAAGATGCGACCCCGAGTCAATTAAGGTCGTCTGCTATTTTTTTTTAATGATCTGAGGCGATGGTCGAGATCGCGAGTCAATTAAGGTCGTCTGCTATTTTTTTTTAATGATCTGAGGCGATGGTCGAGATCGGGTTACGGCAACGATTCGTATGCTGTACTGCCATCTTCACACCATTAACTCAGAGCGTACTGTCCTCTTTTCATTGAAAAGAGGACAGTACGCTCTGAGTTGGGGTGACCCCTGTTAGCTCAAGAGTTCCTAAACCATTTTTCAAATTTTTGGACGGCAAGGTCAATTTCCGGTGTGAATGTGTCATACTTTGATTCTTTGCCGCCATAATAAATTACTGCTCGTTGTCGCTTTCTTTCCTCAGCGTTCATCCAATCTGCTTCATGTGGGTTACGATACTTGGAAAGCAAATGCTGTATTGCCATCTGAACTTCGCCTCTACATAAGCGAAGAGGGGCAATAGTATCCTGATAATCTGAACCCCACACAACAAGAGCTTCAAGAAAGCATTCTTCCAGCTCGACAAAAGCTTTATGGAGCACCTTCCACCGTTGTTCGTATACATGCGCATTACCCTCAAATATATGCTCAGATTTTAAATGGCCGCTGCTACTCGTCATGTCTTCAGGATATTCGTATTGATATATAACTGGGTTTCGAACATGTTTAAAAGCCTCCCGAACCTTGTAAACAGCTCTCAAAACATCTTTCGAAATTTGATACTCAGATTTCCCCTTAAGCTCATCTTTCCATGTACTTAGACCCTGATATGCGATGTAGGTAGCACTTAATGCGGAAAAGGCAACTGCAATATCTTTTAGTTCTGATATCGATATCATAAACAACCCTTAATAAAGAATGTGGAGTTAACTATGCTTATACGTTTTGACGTATAATTAATATTTTTTACCTCAAAAACACTTATTTTTCATAAAATTGGGTTGCATTAAACATTTCGGGGCGTTAGGCAAAAAAACCCAATAACATTGCAAGAACAGCCCCATAAAAAGTCAAAGGTGGCTTTCTATGGGGCAGCCAAACGTTTCCATCAAAAGATGCCATTTCTCAATGGCCTGTATTTAAACATAAATTTCTGTAATGCAATTCATAACCGTAACTTTCTGTTCAAATGCTCCCGCTGGTCCAAGATACCGAAATTTTATATAAATTCCTGATGCCACATACAACTAACCCAACGAAAGAGTCCTTTCGTTGGGTTAGTTGTTTGCGATTGTTTTCATGGCCATGAAATACCATAACCGTAATTTTCTGTTTGCTCTCTCCCGCTGGTCCTATAATGCACCAACCAGATCAAGAATTCTTTCAAAGCCATCCACTTTAAGCGAAGGAGTTACTTGAGTATTTCTTTGCTCACGATCTTCAATAATTTCGTCCTCAGTCCAATGTGTTATCTTGAGAAGCTCGCGATAAAGCTCAGGATCCCTGTTCACTCCGTACTCCGCGAAAATATCCATCACTCCAAACTGTTGTGCCATTCTGATATCTTTGTAAAGACTGTCACCAATTACAATCATTTCATCCCTATTGCATCCAGTGTAATCCATAATCACAGCAAGCCCGTCAACATTAGGCTTACCTCTGCCGTATGATAGTTCATGTTGGAAAGGAATCGATGACTTGTAGTGCTCTTTGTCATCACTCAGGAGTCCGCTTGAATACATGTAACGAGGTACGTCGTGATTTTCTGTTGCGACAATGCCATCAAATAGGTGTTCTATTCCTAATTGTTTCAATCGATAGAGCGCATAGAAAAGCACTGAATCAGTGAATGCGAAAATTTTTATACCTTTTCCCCTAAGAGACATCAATGTCGACTCAACGTTTACAAAAGTACGAAGAATTTGCTTTCGGACTTTTCTAAATTGAAGGATAGCGGGGTTATACTTCCTTAGAATTTCAACTTCTGAAAGCTGGACATCTTGTCTACGAATAACGTCAAGTTCTTGGATCGAAAATGCGTATTCAGATGTGTGATACCTTCTGTGTACTCTTTGAAATGATGACTTAATTTCCTCTTTCCCAATGCCAGATATTTCCGACAGACTATCAATCATTGCGAGGAAACTCGGTGCATAATATCCAACCCAATCATAAAGAGTGTTGTCCATATCAGTTACTATTATTTTTTTCATTAAGCTCCGCCTACAGCACAGGCATCCATTCCATTCTCTTTCTTCTGAAATCGGACCTGCCAATATTTTGAGAAGACTCTTTGTTGATCATCACTTGCCTTAACAGTGAGAGTTAAGCCTGTTTTGTCAAACTCGAGAACATTAAGAGTATTCTTCCCAATTGGTCCAGTATGCGATCGATTTACACCGATACTTCCGGCACCGATAACTGCAATGATCTTGTTACGGAAATTACCACCAGCAGCCTTAATGCTATGAAGCGCAGAACAAAATGGCTGATGCATATGGCCGTGAATTATCAGATCGACATCATGTTCAGCCGAATAGTTGACAACGTCGGCGCCATCCAAGCTCAGGCTGTAACGTCGGTCTTTCTTCGAAATCTCTTCCGATGGCAACACAGGAATTACATGATGGTGCATGGCCAGTATCCGGTAGTCCTCACGCTTTGTTGTGTTCCAGTTCATTTTCTCGAAACCTCGTTCAATTTGATCTCTTCCAACGAAGCCGTAGCCAGAGAAGTCGGTCTGCTCTAACCGTGAAGAGTTAACCCCCAATATGTCAACTACAGTGTAGTCTCCAAGTATAAGACGGCGGCCCATTGTGAGGTATTCATCAGCAGGGACATCAAACACTTCAAATATGAACCGTCGATAATTTTTCTCGGCGTCTACGGACAGATTTTCAACCGGAGCATCTTTATTATAGTCTCCTGATTGAGCAGACCATTGGATATCATGATTACCAGGAATCAAAATCAAGTGGTCTCGACTAATGCCTGAGATGCTAATAAGGTTTTTGACGAATTCCTTAGCATCATTGAATTCTGTCATTAAGCCACGCCAGGTAAGGTCACCAGAGATTATGATAGCAGCAGGCGATACACTATGACTCTGAATCTCTCGATTTAAGATATCAATTAGTGATTCTCTGCCACCACCAGACTTAGAAGGAAAACCAAAAAAATCATTGGACGAATGAAGATCTGATATTTGAATAATATAGTTGCTTTCCCGGATCTGAGGAACCACACTTATCAAACCATTGGCACTGTCAGCCTCGACTTGTATCCGATTGCCTGTGTGGGAGTACTCGGAAAAGGGCTTTACGAACCAAATCGTTCTATGACGCCTCGCGAGTAATTCTTCAACATCAAATACAATCTTATTGTTATATTTGATCGAGTCAGGATCATAGATAAAGGCTTCGACTTCGGCATACGCAAATTTCTTTATTTCCGCGGTAGGTATGTCTCGAAATTTGGTTATTTTAAACCAAGCCTTGTATTTACTTGATCGGTAGTATTCTGGGGTTTGCGATTCTTCAGGGCTCCCTATAGCTGCCTCTGTCTCTGATTCAGCAATTTTTTGGACAGTTGCTGCATGCAATGTTTTATTTCCCGAATCGACCAAGAATATTTCGATGAATTCATTTCCCCTAATAATTTCTTTGAAGTGGGCAAATACGGTTCTAGGAATTAGCTCGTCTGGCTTGTTCCACCAACCCCACCAAACATATCCTTTTTCGTTTATCAATTTATCATGTATTTCAATTGTCGGGGAACCATGAAAGTCCCTAAAGCGACAGATCATTGTCGTCGGCATTTGTTTACCTTTTTTTAATTTTTACATGGGTTTCTTGCCTGAACTCTCGTAAAGGAGTAACCCCAACATTCGCACTAAAAAGCACAATGTGCGGGCTTCCATGCTCTTTATATATTTGAAATATTAAGATGCTGATGCCCACCAAAATTTAAAGCGTTTATTCCTGGCCTAAATATACTTTAATTCAGCGTCTGCCGAGACAAATTGCCTATTTCACCCGATCGCCTGCGATCCTGGCATCTGTCATAGAATCAAAAAACAAATTTACAACCAACCTGGATTCCGATTTAGTAAGCTTTCCTTCACTGACCAGGGCGGCTATTAATTCCAGTTTATTCATAACCTACCTTCGGAATTGGTTCCATTTCGATAAATATCGAAAAGTCCCTTAACTTGGTGTTACACTTTTTCAACATTTTTTCCCTCTCATTAATCTTCTCTCAGACAACTTCACCCAGATATTATTTGCCAACTCAATATCAGAATCAGAGAGGCCGAAATTGTCTTTTAATATTTTTGGATTGGTTATCTTTAAAATTTCTTTTATGTCCTTTTTTTTGCGTAAGAGAGAATCAATTTCAGCAACCAGCTCTTCGTTGATTTCATGATAAGGAATAATTATGCTTTCTACTTCGTTTGGCATTAATTCCAAAACACCACCGCCATGGCTGCGCCCACAAATCTCTGTAAACGCCAAAGAAAGCGAATTGTAATAACTTGCGACTAAAGCTTTTATATTAATTCCGTCGTTTATTTTCACTCGATGCATTGTATCAGTTGTGTAGGCACCAACTTTGTTAATCAAAAATTTTGGATAACGATCGTTTCTTCTTAAGAATAATGCATCCGAAACCCAAAGCGACGGTACTATTTGCCATTCATCCCGAATACCGCATTTATATCCCCGATGAATTTTTTGAGATTCCCCGTGGGCAAGATACTCCCTTGCTCCTTCATGACCGTTTAATTTTTCTTTGGGAGGGAAAACAAGTAAATTCGCTCTTGCCTCCGCATTTTGATTCTTAAGCCAATCCTTTTGAGTTAAAATGGCGCCTGAAACTTGAACGCTTCGCCCAACCATAGGTTTCGCAAAACTTTCTAACCGATATTTTTTTACAGTTGAAAGGGGTACTGTAAAAAATGGATTTGCTCCTGTGGTAATTCCGACTTCAACGTTTGCAAGCTGCCCTAATGTTCGTAGTTTTGGGTCTGACTTTACTCGTTCAATAAAATCAATCTCTTTTTGATCCAGAAAATAGAAAGTCCATTTGTTAGATTTAAAGTCAATCCGCTTTTTAGGGGCTCTCAGCTTTGAAACGTCCAGTTGGCTTAAAGCTTCTATATCCCGCACTTCAATGTGTTCAATAAAATGGTTTGTTGAATTATCTTTTTCACACAGCAAGAGAATTACCTCTTGCTGAATATCAGGGAATACAAGTTTTTTAAATGAAACAATATTGATTTTATTATAGTTTTTAGCTAAATACGTCCTTAATGTTTTAGCAAATGACACTTGTAATATTTCGGCAGGAACAACAAATCCAATCCGTCCAGTTTCTTTCAGCAATAAGCTGGAACCTACAATAAATGAAACCCATGCATTTGTGAGCTTTGAATACTTTAGCTCGGCTCGATTAAAAATTATATTGGCTTCATGCTGTTGTGCTTTATCAAAGAATTGATAGCGAATAAATGGAGGGTTGCCAATTGCCAAATCGAAACGTTTTTTTGTTGTATTGCAAAATTTATGGAACTCTTTTTTTTCTACTCTACAGTTTTTTACATTTAAAGATTTCGCTTTATTCGCTTCTTCTTGGTCTATTTCTGTTGCCAAGATGGAATTATATATATATTGGCCTTTCTGAATTTCTTTAAGAAAAACACCATCGCCACAGCTTGGTTCAAGAATTTCTTGTTTTGTGTTACCATTAAAAGCCCACTTCAAAATGAAGCTAGCGATGAGGGCGGGGGTGTAAAAACCGCCCCTTAATTTTTCTTTTGTCGCGTCTTTAATTAGCTTCATATATCTCCGAAATTATAGGGATTTTAATATCATCATCCCCGAGATCATACAGTTGTTTTAAGGTCTCATCTAACTCAGCCTTTTTGTTTTCGAATTGTCGTTTTATTGGAGTAAGTTTCCGTTGATTGTTTGTGTTTAAGTCAATCTTTCCGTGCGTTTTTATTAATATTTCTTGAATTGTTGAAATTCTATCGTGTAATGCTTTTTCTTGCTTGTTTTTAAAATTAATTGTGCGAATGGGCAAACGTTTTAAGACTTTGGTCCCCCTGGCAATATAACCTCCCCTGAAAACTTCTCCTATTAGAGAGGAATACCATTCTATGTATTTTGAATTCAAAATGGCTTGAATATAATAGATCGAATATTTTATGTCGATAGGAAGCGTTATCATGCAATATCCAGCAGTGCCGCCCGAGGAAATAAGTGTCCCGTGATAATCAATTGCATATTTTTCGCCTTGAGATAAAACGCCAATAATTATTTTTGCAGGGACATCGCAATTATCAAGACACTGATTCCTTCCATATCTATACCATTCATTTGGAGTTTTAGGGGTTGGCTTCATATCTCGCTTGGGATTTGCCAATATATCTTTATTGAAGAGCAGGTATTCATAGGCATGGGGGAAATTATTTTGAAGCTGATCTATCCCAATAAATTCAATTTCATCGTTTGTTTTTAGATATGGATAAATTATAAAACTGTTTGGTGCAAACGGGCGGTATGTGCTGAGGGATTCTATCCCACGAGAGGTTCTATAATATGGGCGAGTAAGTATTTTTTCAATTTTCCAATTATTCTTTTCACTCGTAAAGTAATAATAATCATCATCCTCTCCTGTAGCGGAATGAATATACACCTTGTTGGCGCTGGTTTGAATACCATTGTATATATTATCGCTCCCAACAATTTCTTCGAGCGTTTTGCTCTGTTTATTGATTTTCTGAAACGCTTGCTTTAGATAACCAGCAACAAGCGCCCATCCATCATTATCTAATTTATCATAACCAATTTCGTCAAAGTGTGATGCTTTAATTTTTCTTGTTTTCCAGTTAATTAGACTTTTGATTTCAAGGTACTTCACACTCTCTTGTTCTTTTTTCCGTATTATTAGCAAGCACGTGTAAGTGGTCTTATCTTGAAAAAGCTGATTGGCGCCAAACGAAATTATTTGTTCAACTGCCCTATTCTTTTTTAAAAACTCTCTGAGTTTTTTCCCTGCGCCAACTTTTGTAAACTTACTTGGAATTATATACCCAAGCAAACCCTCATCACTCAATAGATTCATACCGTGCTCAATAAACAAAAAATATTTATCAAACTGTTTATAAGCAACTGAAAACATAGCTTTATAAGACGGCAATTCAAGTGGCGTAAACTGTTTCATATGTTCGGTTGCCATATAAGGTGGGTTACCTACAATAACATCGAATTTAAGTTTTCCAAAGTCAAATGGATTTACTTCTCCCTGGTTTTCAGGTTTTACTTGAGATGAATTCAGCAGACTATTCCCAAAATGGATTCTCTTGGACAACTCGGGTAATGCAGGCAGTGGAATTGTGTTATTGTTTTCTTCTTCAAGGAGTTTCAATAGCAGACCAAACTTGCACGCTTCTACCGCATTGTAATCTTTATCAACTCCATATATACAATTCTTAAGGATATTTTGTTTTATTTTAAATGGCAATTTGAATGTATTTACAGACGTCTGAATTAATTTTTTGGGTTCATTTTCAATATAGTAATCAATCAGAATGTCATTTAACAGTTGATATGTTTCTAATAAAAATGCACCAGATCCACAGGATATATCAGCAAAAACAGAATTCAGTATTTGTTCATCAGTTTTATTTTTGCAATATTCTGAAACAGTGCTTTTAAGAATTGCCCGAATTATAAACGTTGGGGTCGTAATAAAGTCTCTATCAATATTCTCTGGCTTTTTTATAAGCTCAACTTTATTTTCATTAATTATTAGCTGTTCTCCAAGAAATATTTCATAAATATTCCCAAGAATATCAGATGCAAATACAGAAAACGAATAAGTGGTCTCTGGATAGTATAGTTGTCTGATAATTGACCAAAATGATGAGCCATTGTCCCTAATTATTTCTTCGGTTAAGGGGTGTGTAAAGAGCCCCGAATTATACTTCTTGTCTGCCTGTCGAAATTTTTCAATTAGAGCTTTAAAATTTTTTGTATCGGCAAGATTCAATAGAGTTTTGTATTCTTCGAGATTTCTATCCTCACAAACTCTCAAAAATATTATGCTGTTAATATAACTTTGGACAATGTCGTTTAACCCCTCATTCGTTAATTCTTTTTTATGGCCATAAACTTCATTCCCAAGAATCAAACGCCAATCATTAATTTGTTTTAAGAAAAGTTTGTCAACACTGAAAAAATTTAAGTTTTCTTCAATGTGTTCCCATGTTTTATCAAATTCGCCAGAATATACTTCTTCTCTTCCAATTTGTGTTTTTATTTCATCAAACACTCTTTCATAATCTTTGTAATGATAAAGGTTTATTCTTGATTTTTCTGTAGGGTCATCACTCTCGATTTTTTGAGAGCAATCATAAATTGCAAGATATTCAAAATTTGACAAAATCGATATTTTAAGCTTTGCTGTAAATCCATATCTGCGGATTTGTTTGGCAGGGGTTGGATCTATTTCAATTTTAACATTAGGTTTCTTAGCCTCAAGAAAAAATTTTCTTTCTGAAAATAATCGAAAAGTATAATCCGGTTTTTTTGTATTGTCTGAAATATCTGCTTTAAGAGGCTCTTCAAGTAAAACTTCTCTTTCGTTCGTGCCCTTTCTATGTTCATTGGCAATATCCCAACCCAATAATTCAAACAACGGGTCTAAGAAATCAATCCGAAGTTGAGCTTCATTATATTTTACAGAGAGATAATAATCCCTATTTGATTCATATTTTAGTATCAGGTCTTTAATAATCATATCTCTTTTGTTATTCCTTTTTGGGCCAGCGAGAGCATTTGAACAAAAAGTTACGGCTTGATTTGTTATATCCGTTCATTATTGAATCTAAGGGCTTTTGGGGCGATAAAGGCTTAGATATTTTTCTTGTTTTATTTGCAAAAATGACATTGTATCTTAATATCTTATGGTTACCAACACACCAAATTGGTAGATTGCACTTTTTAGTGCGAATGTTGGGGTACCCCAATACAGGTGAACTGTCAAGGTGTTCGTGGGTTATTCTCCCGTTTGAGTGATTGACACGAGTCGGCTCAAGCGCATCTCAATTTGAACCGCCTGCTGTAATATTTCGAGTACTATATCAGACAATAACGGGTTGTTCGACTTCACCAGATCGCGCATGTCTTGTATTAAAAGCTCCGATGTTTGACTGGATTTTACCAGGTTTTCTTGGTCTTGGTTTGTAAGCATGATTTTCCCCTTTTTTAGTCTCAAAGTCTCATACCAATGGTGCATCCATATCTTTTTTGAAGATAAAATGGTAATCGTGGTTGCCTTCTGGCTTAAAGGGGTTTTGAGCAATGGAACGTAAAACCCGGTTAAGAATGAGTGAGTGTAAACAATCCGAGAGCATCAGGCAATTTTTTTTATGGCCCAGGTAATTTTGCATCATTTACATCCGCGCTGAATTCGGAGAGGTGAACCCCAATATATTTCGAAATTCACAAGTTTTTTCTAAGTCGGCTTTTCTTAGGATTCAACAAAACCCCTGGTAAAGAAAACGAACGTTATTTTGAACTCTCGATCAATTTCACATTAAGATATGATTCGTGCTGTTTTGAGGTCAGATAACGCAGTAAATATTTCAAAATTAATAAAAAATAGCGGTGTATG
>Ga0180007_10007114_pt1 | contig 10692 bp, 10 predicted proteins | sample MM_PC_MetaG_FD_121122 | JGI IMG/M metagenome (GOLD analysis project Ga0180007, IMG submission 121122) | Groundwater microbial communities from the Aspo Hard Rock Laboratory (HRL) deep subsurface site, Sweden - MM_PC_MetaG | ecosystem: Environmental > Aquatic > Deep subsurface > Groundwater...
CACGCGCTTCGGGCGGCTGGCCCAGGACGCCGCGCTTGGGCTGTGGCAGATGGGCGAGATCCTGGCAGACGCGCAGCAGCAGCTGGCGTCCTACAGGAATGGAACGTTCGTGCAGTGGGTGACGGCAGAGACCGGCCTCAGCGTCGGCACGGCCTACCGACTCATGAACGTCTACCGCGCCTTCCCGATTTCCAAATTGGAAAACCTGACCTTCGCCACCTCTGCGCTCTACGCCCTCTCCGAGCCGACCACGCCGCCACAGGCCCGGGCCGAGGCCGTCTACCGCGCCCAGCGAGGGGAAGCCATTACCCACGCCAAGGCAGTCGAGATCGCCGCCGCCTACAAGCCCCTGCCCGAGCCACGACCGCTGCCTCGACCGCCCATGGAGCGCACCCCAGAGTACAACGCCTTCGAGCGCGACATCCTGCGCCCGCAGCTGCACGACGCCGGGAAGCCCGACGCGCCGCAGATGCTCACCGGTAGGCGCTCGCCGCTGGTCCCGGTCCCGGCAGAGGTGAAGGAGAAGGCGCGGCTGAACTTGCAAGAGGCCATCGTTGAGCGGTTCGTGAAGGTGCGGCAGGGCGTGGCCGAGCGGATCCAGCGGCTGCTGGGGGAGTACGATGGGCTGGTGCTGTTGAACGACCCCAGGTACACGGAAATGTGGGCGAGGCTGGCGGCACGGTACGAGGAGTTAGGTGCCGAGGACCAGGAGGAGCTGTGCGGCGAGGCGGATGAGGTGCTGACCATGCTCGGGCAGGGCACCAATAGCATCGCCATCAGTGCAAGATGGGGCTGCGCCTTGCAGCAAGGCCCCCTCACCTTGGCAGACTTGGTGCAAATCGCGCTCGAAACGTCGGGTGTGAACGCTGATGATCTAGACAGAGAAGCGTACCTAGAGTGGAGAAAGAAATGTCTCCGCTTGATGGATGCGATCAGCTACATCGGTGGCCTGAGCGTGTATGAGCACACACTTGAATCGGGTCAGCTGGTCTATTCCCTATTGCGTCGGAATGGGCTTGACACGAAAGCCAGTTCATGATAGACTTCATATGTGCATGTCCTCTAGCTAGAGGACAGCCAAACGTGGTGCAGTGGGGCAAGCTGAGGTCCGGCGAGCTGAGGCTGGGTCGGGTCTGGCACGCTACGGCATCGCATGGGAGAGGCAGTCCATACGGACTGCCTCTCATTTTGTTCCCCAGATACCTACCGCCACCGCCCGTATCCTGTTACACTGTATATGTTCCCCCCCGGAGATCGCATCTCCGGCCCAACGTGCCGTATGCACGTCACGTCTATAGGTCGTGGGCCGCCCTTGGTGCGCACCGAATCCCGTCGACGGACGGGAGGGGCGGGGCGGCCCCAATATGAAAGGAGAATTGCCCGTGAGTCCGATCGCCGCACTGTTTCGATCCCGCAAGTTCCTAATCTTCATCTCTGATGTCTTCTTCTCCACCCTGCTGTACTTTGTCGGCAAGTATGCCGTCCCTGGCGTGGCAGAGGACATCAATTTCCTCGTCGCAGCCCTGCAGCCGGGCGTGCTGGTCGTCATCGCCGCCATTGCCTATGAGGATGGGCAGGCTAAGCGAGCAGGCAACTTCTACAAACCACCCTCCTAGCCGCCCTGTCTTCTCCATCGCTGAGGGGCGCAGCGAAGGACCATCATGACCGGAAAGGACGTGCTATCGTACATCCTGGACAATCTGCCTGGCCTTGCCGCACTGCTAACCGCTGCTGCCATGTGGCTGGACCAGAGGGCGCAGCGCAAGAAAACAGAGGCGGATGCGAAAAAGGCGGATGCTGGCGCGAAAAAGCTCGACATCAACGGCCAGTCGATCGTGATCGAGAACCTGCGAGATGAGGTCGCGCGGCTGGGTACGCGCCTGACCCACTTGGAGAAGGACTATGCGTTACTACAGCGCAAGTATGAGCACGTCCTCGAGTGGGCGACGCCGCTAGGTTACAAGCCACCGCCACGCTGGTAGCAGATGGCCCGCAAGCGCAAGAAAAGCAAGCGCCTGATAGTGCCCTTGGTGGCAGACATCCACAGCGGGCACAAGCTGGGCTTGCAGCATCCCGACTTGGAGCTCATGGACGAGCACGGCCAGATGTACATGCCGGGGCTGAGTACCGAGTTCCAGAAGTTCTTGAACGAGCTTTACCAGCAGAATATCGAGGACGTGGCCGACCTCGCCGATGGGTGCCCGGTGCTGCTGACGCACAACGGAGACATCACACAGGGCGAAGCGTTCGCCAAGCACCTGTCCCTGGTCACCCTGCACGAGCAGATCGAGAGCGCCTTCTGGAATCTGCGTCGTTGGTACGAGCACCCGCGCATCAACCTAGTTGGGACGCGCATCCTGTTCGGTACGGAGGTCCACAACAACGGTGCTGGGACGAGCGAGGCCGAGGTCTGCCGGCGGCTGCAGCTGGCCTATCCCAAGGTGGACACGCGCATCGCCTATCATAGCGTGTTGAACTTCGTCAAGCAGAATGAGGAAAGGATCGACCTGGCCCACCACGGTCCCTTCCCTGGCACCCGCAAGTGGCTGGAGGGCAACAGCGCCGGGTGGTATCTCAAGGATGTGATGCTCAAGGAGCTGCTGGATGGGAAGACGCCGCCGCGCATCTACGGGCGCGCCCATTACCACACCTACGTCAGCGCGCAGCAGCGGGTGCAGGCGGGTGAGGTGGAGCACGTCAGCGACCTGATCATCCTGCCGTCCTATGCGGGCATTGACGACTATGTGCGAAAGGTCACTAGATCCAAGACCCACATCGTGAATGGCATGGTCGCGCTTGAGTTCGAGCGTGGTTTCCGCGAGGCACACAAGCTGATCAAGCGGACAGACATACGCACGCACGAAAGGCTGGACCTGTGATCGACAAAGCCAAGATGATCGCCGAGCTCATCAAGCTGGTTGCGGTTCCCACCATCGACCCAGAGCGTGACATCACCGCCAAAGAGCTGGGTACGGCCCTGGGCATCGACCCGACGAACGTCGCACGCAACATGGCCCCGTTCGTTGAGCAGGGCCTCTATGGCACGGCCCTGAAGCGCGACCCGAGGACGAGGCGTGACCACCGCGTGTGGTGGAAGATTCAAGGGGTCGAATAAACAGATGCGTGGACAGTGCTCGGTGAGGGTGGAGTGGCCTGTGACGGGGTATGGTAAGCGAATACAGTGTAACCGGGCATCCATCATTTTTTCCTCCTTTTTCGGGCAGGGCGACCTTGGGCAAGTCGCCCTGCCTCGACCTTGTATGCCCGACATAGCACAAAAGGACGGTGACAATGGCAGAGCAATGGCTACAAGTCTACCTGAATGCCTGCGAGCGTGGCTTCTACCCGCAAGACGGGCAGGGTCCAGTGACCATCCCCGTCGGGACGGAACTCTTCTGGATCGAGGATCCCACGGCAGAGGGCAAGCTCGACCGGCCCGAGATGGGCCTCAAGGATGTCAACCACCACAGTGAGGTTTACGAGGGCCGCTTCTCCGGCAGCGGTTTCTTCCAGAGCACCACTGGGCGGCTGTTCTTGGTGACCGATCTGATCTACGTCCAGGACGGCAGGCCGGTGCGTGGCTCATGCATGTACATGCAGGAACTGCGCGGGATGCAGGGCGGGGGGCGGCTCGGCATCGTCGATGGCAATGGTCTCTTTGAGGGCCAGCACGAATGTCCGCCTAGCGCCGATGAGGATCTGGCACGCGATGTGGTGTGGGGCGACTGGTACAACTGGCAGAAACCCGAGAAGACGTGGGCCGAACTAACCACGCCCCAGGTTGTGCCGATGGCAGGCTGCGTCCGCCTGGTGCTGCGGTTCAACCTCGACTACCCAGGCTGGGGCGGCTTCTGCTATGACGTGCTGCGTGTCGAGCAGCTGGTGGGCGAGGCACCGCCGCCGCCGAACGGGGGCAGCTATCCCACGCTGGACGAGATGCGCGCCGTGTTCCGTGAGGAGATCGACAAGACGAGGCTGGGCACCTGATGGGACAACGCTACCTCTACTACGTGCCGTTCGTCAGGCAGAAGGGCGAGGGCAAGATCGGTTTTGGTGCCCACATCTATCCCAGCGATAGTGCCCTCAATGAGCCGAAGAAGGTATGGGCGATGATCGACGCCATTACTGCCCAGTACGTCACCGAGCCGCCCAGGGACAACGAGTTGCCCATCATCCCCCTGGGCTGGACGCTCATCACTGCCCAGCGGGGGCCAGCGGTCGAGTCGCCAGGGAAGCGGCGGCACTCGCCACGGGACAATGGGCATAAGGGTCCCGACGCGGCTACGGTAGGCGAACCCAGCTGAAAGTAAGCGCTGGACTTGACAACCTGTCTCACTTGTGATACAATATACGTGCGCTGGGTAGCTCAGTTGGCAGAGCGCCTAAACCGTTGCTCCGCACCTTGCCCCACAGAGGGCCGAAGGATGCAACGTTACCGCTGAGGGCGGGGTGGTCGCGGGTTCGAGTCCCGCCCCGGCGCAATTGGTAGGGCCGAAGTCATTGGGTTATCTCTGGAAAAGACTCCCCAATGACACCCACTTGCCCACCATACTTAGTCGGGGTGGCCCTTGGGTCGCCCTTTTCTTTTTGAGGAGGACAGATGGCAAACTATGCGCGGCACTACAGCACACGGCAGACGCCACAGTCGGAACCCATCCCTGGCAAGACGATGGTGGAGAACAATGCAGGCGGCTATGGCTTTGCCATAGACGACTGGATTCGGCTCGACCGCTTCCTCATCCTTGGTGCCGAGGGTGGCACGTACTACGTTGGTGAGCATGAGCTGACCGTGCGGAACGCGGAGGCGGTGCGGCGCTGCATCGAAAGCGATGGACAGCGCACCGTAGAGCGCATCGTGGAGATCAGTGAGGCGGGGCGCGCGCCCAAGAACGATCCGGCGCTCTTTGCACTGGCCATGTGTGCGGGTATGGGAGATGCGCAGACGCGAGAAACGGCTCTCCGTAGTCTGAGCCGAGTAGCACGCATCGGCACGCACCTCTTTCATTTCACTAAATACGTGCAGGGCTTTCGCGGCTGGGGTAGAGGGCTGACTACAGCAGCGGCGCATTGGTACAACGATCGCACGCCAAGGGACCTGGCGTACCAAGCACTCAAGTACCAGGCCAGGGATGGATGGTCGCATCGTGATGTGCTGAGGTTGTGTCATCCCAAGCCACCAACACCAGAGCACGCCGCCATCTATAACTGGATTACGCAGGGATGGGCCAAGGCTGAGGGGACCATGCCGCAGACAGATGGCACGGCACAGATCCTGGCATATGAACAACTGAAGACAGAGCCGACAGAAGACCACGCTGTTAAGCTGATTCGGGACTGTCGCCTGACCCGGGAGATGATTCCGACACAGCTACTCAACAGCGCGAAGCTCTGGGAAGCACTGCTTCAAGATATGCCAATGGGTGCGATGGTGCGCAGTTTGGGTAAGATGACCAACGTCGGGCTGTTAGTCCCGCTGAGCAATGCAGCCCGCACTGTATCAGAACGACTGCGGAACCAAGAGCGAATACGCGGGGCACGGTTGCACCCACTGTCCATCTTGGCTGCAATGCGCACCTATGCACAGGGAAAGGGCTTTCGCGGCTCCCTGAGCTGGACGCCAGTTGGGCGGGTATTGGATGCGCTCGATGAGGCGTTCTACTTATCTTTTGATATCGTGGAACCGACGGGCAAGAATCTGATGCTCGCATTGGATGTCTCTGGGTCCATGTCAGCGCCATTCTCCGGTTCGGTCTTGAGCTGCTGCGAGGCCGCCTCAGCAATGGCAATGGTTGCGGCCCGAACGGAATCACAGTATCTGGTGACACGATTCAATCGTGGCCTTGAACCGTTCCCCGTCACCCCGCGCCAGCGGTTGGATGATGTGCTTCAGCACACGCGTGGCGTGAACTTTGGCGGCACAGACTGTGCGTTGCCGATGATCTGGGCGCTGGAGCATCGGATTGGCATAGATGCATTCATCATCTATACCGACAATGAAACGTGGGCCGGAAACATCCATCCCACACAGGCACTCCAGCGCTATCGGGAACAGACTGGCTATGCAGCCAAACTCATCGTGGTTGGCATGATTTCCAGCGGGTTCACCATTGCCGACCCAGAGGACGCGGGAATGCTGGACGTGGTCGGTTTTGATACTGCCGCACCCCAGCTCATGTCGGACTTTGTCCGTGGCTTCTAGTGGAGGGCTATCTGACCACGAAGGAAGCCGCAGTCCTCTTGGGCATCACGCGGCAGGGCGTACTCAAGGCGATCTACCGAGGGCGACTACGGGCCGTGAAGATAGGCGAAACACGCCGGGGGTATTGGCTTGTTCCCCGGCACGCCCTAGAAAGATATGCCCTCAGCCGCAGAGTGCCTCGATCTACGGTAGGTGAGTCGCCCGCGCCATGAAGGTCACGTAGAACCAGACCATCGCGCCGAGGGACGTGAAGCCCAGGCCCAGCAGCAGCAGGTAGCGGATCGCGCTTTCCGTGATGACGCACGTCCGGTTCGTCGTCTTCATTCTCCCGCCTTATAGAATCTTGGTGTAGACCAGCCCGACGGCCATGAGCCGTGCATCGGCATCGAGCGTGTCGCCACCAGCAGTGGCGTTGCGGTAGACGCGAACCTGCAGCATCTCCCCGGCCACCGGCGTGCCCGCAATGGTGATGGCCGGAGTGGCAGCACTGATGCACACGTCGTCCACTGCGGTCAGCGTGTCGGTCTGGGTCTGGGCCGCACCCCACGCCTGATCGATGGCGTCATTGTTGGCGTAGGACCGCCCCTGGATACACCATACGACATCTCCCGCGCTGGCAGCAGCCGTCCAAGAGAAGACGGCCAGCATCGTCCCGCCATCATAGTCCAAGGGCGTTGGCTTCGTCCATTGCGCGTACTCGATGGCATCTGGGTCAAAGTCCAGCGTCTCGATGTCGACGTCGTTGGTCCCGTATTCGTGCTTCGTGACCGCCGAGCAGCCGTTCGTCGTTGAGGGCCAGCCGTCCTTGGGCTTCAGTTCGATCAGGCCCGACGAGCCGTAGCCGGACCCGACGCCCCGCCATGCCGCCCCGTTGTAGAAGAATAGGGCGTCCACGTCTGTATCGTAAACCAGCAGTCCAGTTGCTGGTGCGGCGATGGCCGCACGCTGCACGGTCGTCATGCGCGGGACCAGCGCCCCCTGCGTCGTCGAGTCGGCCTGCAGGATGGCAGATGTCTCGTCCGCCCCGATGTTTACCTTGATTCCAGCCATAGCCTACTCCTTAGAGAATGTATAGATCGCCGTTCACGGTGAGCGTCACGCCGGCGACTACCCGCAACGGCCCGACGAAGAAGGCGTCCTTCCCCGCCGGGATGAGCGCATCGCGCTCCACCACCCAGCCAGGGGTAGCGAACTCCAGTGCGTCCTCTGCCACGTTGACCACTGCCGCCATTCCCCCTGAACCCACGTAGCTGGCCGGGGTGTCGTCCAGCGCGAGAAAGTTCCCGCCGCCGGCGACGAACTCCAGCGCGTCCTCTCCCGCGTTGACCCGGACCAGGTACTCTCCTGAGCCCGCGTAGGTCGCTGGCGTATCGCCGAGGGCCAGGAAGGTGGTGAACGTGCCCACCGACAGGTACATCGCCTTGTACTGCGCGATGTCGTCCCCGGTGATCGTCGCCTCGCCGTTCTCCAGGTCCACGATGCCCAGCGGCAGCCCACTCTCTGGCACGTCCGGCGCGGCTGCGGTGAGGGCCACGGCTACGATGTCCCCGTTCTCCGCTGCCAGGCTGTCGGTGTCCAGGTCCATGTAGACTAGCACGTAGCGGTGTCCGGCCACGCCCGGCACGTTCGCCGTCAGGTCGATGGCCCCGCCGCCATACTCGACCGCACTGTCGCCGTTGACGTATAGGAAGGCGCGCACGTCCACCGATAGCGATGCCGGGTCGGTCGGCACCACCTTGCCGGGGGACAGGTCGCTCAGGTCAATGGCCGGCGTGTCGTGCTGGGTGACTGATGATTCTGTTGGTGCCGTGGCGTACATCACCCAGTCCACGGCCAGCACCTGCTCGTAGGCGTCGCCGGGGTGCCGCTTGTCGACCACGACCGGGCACCCGTCGGGCAGCTGCTCCGGGATCAGGTAGCGCACGATGGACAGCTGGCCCTCGCGGTAGCGGATGTAGGCCCAGCCCGGTCGGTCGGCCACCATGACCGTGCCATTGGAGTCGCCCAGCAGGCCACGGCGCACCCTCTGCACTGGCTGCAGCCGGTCGACCATCAATTGTAGCGCTTGCATTGCCTCGTGTTCGCTCATTGTCCTATGCCGGTATGTAGGTCAGCCAGTAGATGTTTATATCCCCTCCGGGTGCCAATCCCGGCCCTACATCTACGTCCGTTCCAGCACCTGCGTTAACGTAGTACGGCTGGCCATATGCTAGGTATTTGTCCAGATCGTAGCCATCTTGCTCCATAATCACCCAGCACAGGGAATCCCAGAAGTTCCCTGCCCGTGTGGTCGCTCTAATCAATGTCCATCCCGATCCCTCTTTCCACATATATGCTCTTAGTTGATCTGCATCTGCACTCATCCGCATACTCACGCTACCATACACGCGCTCGGTTGAGTTCCAAGGACCGCCAAGACGGTTCAGGCCGCTTGTCAGGTCGCCACCATCGTCCCCTATATCCTCATACGAGAGACCATGGTTCTGGGATCGGTAGATTTTCGGTACGATCAGATATTCCATCCATATATCGGTAGACTGTAAGACGGTCGTGGTCCAGAAGACTGTACCCCCCTGATAGCTATTGGATTTCCAAGGCACCCACACATCGCAGAACTCTTCATCTGGATTCTGAAGTCCGTAGCCATCTACTCCCCATACAAAAGTCTCTTCTTGGGCCAAGGCAAAGGTCTGCCCAAAGTCCTGCGAGCGGTATAGCCTCCACCAACCGCTATATGTGGGGATGCCTCCAGACTCCTCTGGTGGATGTGCCTCAAGGATGTATACTGTATCGGAGTGCATGTCGATGGCCAGCCCAGGCTCCCAACTGATCCAGTAGTCATAGTCAACATCCTCTTCTGCATCCAGGACTGTCGTGGCGTAGACTACACCATCCCATCCATTTCGTGTATGAAGACAGAATAGGACCATGTGCTCATCGGCTTCGCCATCAACGTAATACATTATGCCAGTTGCCCATCCCCAACCATCTCGCGTGGGCTTCACAGAGAACTCCATGCGGGAGATATAGACATCCGTAAAGTCACCACCATGCCCCAGGAGGGTCGCAATCTCTGCGTCCGTGTACAGCTGCGCCCAGGCACCCGTACCCATAGGAAGGGGACTGTACTCCCAAATGCCGTCCCAACCATACCCAAAGAATCTACCCGTCGTGGCAGAATACATATAGCAGGTTTTGTAGATGGATGTATCAGATGCTACCGCAGTCCAGGAGCCGAAGGCAGGTGCCCCAGCTGGGGCGTGGGCTTCATCCCAATAATCGTTGGCATCCCCCGGATCGCATGCATACCAGTACCCCAGCCCCGATGGCGCATTTGCTGGCGGCTCCTGCGGCACCTCGCCCAGCGGCTCCACCCCACCGAACCCCTCCGGGTACTCCGGCTCGTAGACCACGTCCGGCATCTCGTCGGGGATGACGATCGTCACCCCGGCCACGCCATCGTCCATCTCCTGCTCGGTCTGGATGTCGGTGAAGATGCAGCCCTGCTCGGGCATGTACGTGTTGGTCACGGCACGGATGATATAGTTGCCGGTCAGATCCTGGCGCGGCGTGACCAGCGTCCCGATGTTCATGACCCGCTGCGGCGCGATGTCGCAGTAGCGCCAGTTCCCAGCCAGCTGGAAGTCGGCCTCGAACTCATAGTTGAGCGCGTTCAGGTGCCGCCCACACGTCGTGTTCAGCGCGTTCTGGCTGGCGATGGCCAGTGAGGTAGCCTCCTGCCGTGACCCACGGTAGCGGTCATACAGCCCCGGTGCCCGCGACAGCTTGGGCGTGACCGTCCCCGCCGCGTAGATCAGCCCGCCGCACTCGACCGCGTTGACCCGCGACTGGTTGAACTGGCGCACGTCCACCTCGTCCAGCCAGTCGCCGTCCATCATCGTGAACAGCGTCGTCACCGTGCCGAACGCCTGCTCCTGCGCGTCCACCTCGCAGAAGAAGCGCCCGTACTTGTCGCACAGCAGCCGCGCGAACAGCCGGTCGTGCAGGAACCCGTCGAGCGTGGAGTAGATATCCCCCTCCAGGAAGTCCTGGGCATAGATTTCCTTCGTGTCGTCGGTTTGGTAGACATCGGCGATAAGTGAGAGTGTGGTGTGCCAGGCGATGTAGTAGCGCACCGCACGGTCCACGGTCAGGTCGGGCGTGTCGATCCAGCTCGTGCCCGCGTCGTCGTTCTGGATGACGATCGGGTAGTTGTGGTACATCGCCGCCTCCGCGCCAGGGGAGGCCACGTCGAAGGTCACGTCTCCTGTCTCCGGGTCGACGCGGATGGTGTCGTCGATGATCCGTCCCACCAGCAGGATGTTCTCGCGGTGGTTGACGGCGCCGACGCTGCGTTTCAGCGGATCGCAATCGCTGGTGTAGGTGTCCTCCGTGAAGAGCACGACCAGCGCCTCGGGCATGATGTTGTACTTGCTGGCCTCGCTGGCAAAGACCGTGACCCGCGTGCGCCAGTAGCCCTGCTCGAAGCTGCC
>Ga0180007_10007115_pt1 | contig 10689 bp, 5 predicted proteins | sample MM_PC_MetaG_FD_121122 | JGI IMG/M metagenome (GOLD analysis project Ga0180007, IMG submission 121122) | Groundwater microbial communities from the Aspo Hard Rock Laboratory (HRL) deep subsurface site, Sweden - MM_PC_MetaG | ecosystem: Environmental > Aquatic > Deep subsurface > Groundwater...
GAGCGCAGTCACTGCAGAAGCATATGTAGATATCAATCCAGAAAACCCAACAGAGGCAGACAATCTTAATTGTTTTATTGGAAATGCTGAAAGCTATAACCCAAACAGTTTTTTATACGTCTGGTTTGAAAATGATGTGAGACAAGAAAGCTTGACTGGTTTTGGAGCTGAAACAGTAACTAGTGCACACACAGATGTAGGTGATTTTTGGAAATGTGAAGTTTATGTTCCAAATCCATTCCCACCATATATACCAATACCTGTTGCGAATGATTATTCTGAAGAAGTTCAAATCACTTGCCTAGACGCAGATAACGACGGAGTCTGTGATGTTGATGAAGAACCTTTTACAGGTATAACTGTTACTGCAACGCCAGATTATGGCGAAGCACCTTTGGAAGTTCAATTTAATTGTAATGCACAAGGCGGTAACCGGCCTTTAACTTATGATTGGAATTTTGGAGATGACATTGTTACTAATGTGCAAAACCCAACTTACACTTATGAAGAAGTAGGTAATTACACTGCAACTTGTACTGCTTTTGATTCTGATAATGATTTCATAACAGGAAATGTTTCTGTTGAAGTTGTTGAACCTTACGTGCCTCCTGTGATTAACATCACAAGCATTGATTGTTTTGACACTGTCATTGTTGACGGCAATCAAGCTTGCACGGTTTTTGTGGAAGCAGATGGTGAAGCACTTGGCGGAGCAAACGTTGATATATATTATATAGATGGTTCTTATTTTGGAAGTTGCACAACTGACAGTATTTCTGGCGGATGCATAGCTCAGGATATTCAAGAATCAACTGGTAACTTCACTGTTTATGCAACTGCAGAATTATCAGGTTACATAGAAGATGTGGATACTTATCCAAGATTTTATTATGAAGTTTGGGATCACGAATACGACATCGCAAACTTAGCTATATATAATGATATAGAATTCCAGAATCCTGATGATGTTTTCTACAGAGGAGAAAGCTTGTATGTAAAATTCCAAATAATTGATTTGGCAACAGGCAATTATGTCTGCGAGAACATAGTGACTGCTGCAGAGCTTATCAGTAACCAAGCTGGCGGCAGGGTCGAGCTTTCAGAGATAGACTTCGATGACAGATGCTGCGAGTATTATTACGAGCTTGATATGATTCCTTTGACCCACGATTTCATAGGCGAAAGCTTTGTTTTTGCTTTTGCATTTGACATCCCAAATCATTCTGGTGGTCAGGCACAAGCCCCGCTTACAATTTTAAATAATCCTCCGGAGATAACTCCTGAGATATCTGACATCGTGTTCTATGAGAACGAAATATTAATGCGTGAGCTTTCAGGCAACAAGTTTGACCTTGAAGATTCGGGTGCTGACTTGTCTTGGATGGTTGCTTTAACCACGAGTAATTGTTTCACCGCAGACATCCTTGATGATTCCTTGGTAATCATACCTTCCATGGCTTGTGAATCAGAGATGTTGATCGAATTATATGATCTTGACAACGATAAGGATTCTCAAACTGTTCATGTCACTGTTTTAGAAGTCATTCCTGAAAACACAGCTCCAGACGTAGAAATATTACAGCCTGAAGATGGCTCTGAATTCTTCGAAGGAGATAGCATAAATTTTGTTGGATATGGTTTCGACCTTGAAGACGGATTATTGACTGGAGATTCTTTGACTTGGAAATCAAACATTGACGGATTTTTGGGTTATGATGTGGAGACAAATGCTGTTTTATCACCAGGAAATCATGTTATAAAACTTGTTGGTTTTGATTCAGAAGGATTGTATGACGCAGACTCTATAAATGTTTTTGTAGAAGAAGATGTTGATTTCTATGACGTTGATTTCACCGCAGATCCAATATCAGGAATTGCTCCTTTGGAAGTTGAGTTTAACTGCCAAGCTTACGGAGGCAACAGCCCTGTTGAGTACAGGTTGTTTATTCCGACTTTTGGTCCTTTTTTTGGTCAGAGTTTGACTTATACTTTTATGGATCCTGGTAATTATACTGCTCTTTGTGAGGCAGTCGATGCAGACGGCGATTATATTAATGCTTCTTTGACTGTGAGGGTTGGTGAAGACATTCCTGTTAATGAGCCACCAGTTGTAAGCAATATTCCTGACCAGACAATCTATGAAGGAGAATCATTTAGTCAGTTTGACCTTGATGATTATGTCTTTGACCCTGATAATGATGACGATGAGTTGACTTGGTCTTATGCTTCTCTTAGCAGCACAGTATTAAGCATTGAGATTGATGAAGTCTCTCATGTTGCAACAGTCAGTTATCCGGTCGGTTGGACTGGGTTTGGCATGATTTATTTCATTGCAGAGGATCCTGAAGGAGAACATGATTCTGACAGCGCAACATTCACTGTGCTTGAAGAAGAAGACAACGACTTTACAGGCATTGATTTCACAGCCGATCCGATGTCAGGAAAAGCGCCTTTAACAGTTACTTTTAACTGTCAGGCTTATGGTGGAGACAGTCCTGTTGAGTATAGGTTGTTTATTCCGACTTTTGGTCCTTTTTTTGGTCAGAGTTTGACTTATACTTTTATGGATCCTGGTAATTATACTGCTCTTTGTGAGGCAGTCGATGCAGATGGTGATTATATTAGTGCTTCTTTGACTGTGAGGGTTGGCGAGGACATTCCAGTATATGAGCCACCTGTTGTTTCAAACATTCCAGACCAGACTATTTATGAAGGCGAAGTCTTTGCAACTTTCTTCTTGAATGATTATGTGACAGACCAAGATACGCCAATCGAAGATATTGAATGGACTTTCAGCGGAAACAACAACATAGGAGTTCACTTGTTCAATAACAGCAAGGTAACCTTATCTTTTTACTTTGGATGGACTGGTTCAGAGACGGTTTCATTCACAGCCACAGACCCCGAAGGTATGTCTGACAGCGACTCTGCAACGTTTACAGTGTTAAGTTTATCTAACCAAGCTCCAACAGTAAACATACTTTCACCAGGTAATGGCGCAGGCTTTTACGATGATGACAGCATAACTTTTGTTGGCGAAGGCAACGATCCTGAAGACGGAGTTTTGACAGGCACAAATTTGACTTGGAGCTCAAGCATAGATGGCTTTATAGGCTACGGAGAGAGCTTCACAACAACTTTGTCTGAAGGCACACACATAATAACATTGATAGGTGTTGATTCTGACGGAGCATCAGATTCAGAGTCAATCACATTATATATAACAAAAGATACTCCTGATTTCATACCACAATGTAGCGACGGATTAGACAATGACAACGACGGATATGTGGATATGGACGATCCTGGGTGTGAAAGCCCAAGTGATGACAGCGAATACAACTTGCCTGATGGCATAGAATCAGGCTTGTACATTGGAAGAATCAGGATATCTGGTTACGACTGGCAATATGCTCGCCCAGGTCAATATGTCCGATTAACTTTGGACTTACATAATAGTGCAGACGATGACTTGGAAGATTTAAAAGTGAACTTTATGATACCTGACCTAGGTATCTCTGCAAACAGCGATAGATTTGACTTGGACGAAGATGATGAGATAACAAAAACAGTGTTAGCTTACATCCCTGCAGATGCAACACCCGGTCTTTACTATGCAAAAATACAAGTAGGCAACGATGATATACGGAGAACAAAACACAGATATTTGATAATTGAAGATTGAAGCTTTCGAAAAATAGACAACTCAGAGATAACTAAAAACAGTACCCACTGTCAAATGAATAAAATATCGAAAGCTTTATATATAAGAACGGTTTATTGACTATAAATCTTCAAATTGAATGTTAGGGGGTAATGAAAAATGAAAGCAATATGGAAAGTTTTTATGGTTTTGGTTCTAGCAATTTTTATAGCTGGAACAGTGAGTGCTTCAGGATATGTAAATATTGAGTACCTGAAGATCAACGGCGAAGAAGTTAGCCCAGATACAGGCCACTCAGAAAGTCTTGTATTAAACAGAGGCGAAACAGTCGATATAAAGATGAAGGTTAAGGCCTATGATGGTGATGTTGAAGACTTGCAAGCAGACGCAATGATTTTCGGATACAGATATTCAACATACGAAGAAGACCTTATTTCTGATGTGTCAAGATTGTTTGACTTAAGCGAAAATGATACAGACTACATCACCTTGCACTTAAAAGTCCCAACAAAGATAGATCAAAAATACGCAAAGTTGAGGATAAGAGTTGCAGATGAAGATGGTACAGTCATGGATAGAGACTACCAGCTTCACATTATTGGTGTAGAAACTGAAGACGCAATAATGATATATGATTATTCATTAAGCCCTTCATACGAAGTTGTTTCCGGAAGAGCTTTCACAGCATTAGTGAAAGTAAAGAACATCGGAACAGAAGACTTGGACGACATAAAAGTAACAGTCGCAGTTCCAGAACTTCACATCGAAGCATCACAATACATCGATGAGATATATATGGACGAGTCAGAAACCTTTGAAGAGCTATTGCTAAGAATACCTGAATGTGCAGAAACAGGTACTTATGAAGTTGAAATAAACGTCGAGTTTGACGCTTATGAATCCACAACAGAAACAACAACCATTAGAGTTGTTCAAGCAGACACCTGCGTTGCAGGACCTGTTAATGTTGAGGATGAAAAGACAATCATAACAGTGCCAAATGCACAAGATGTCAAAGCAGGCGCCACAGTTGTTTATCCAATTATGATAAAAAACACAGGCACCAAGACTAAGTCATACACGTTGACTGTGTCAGGAACAGATGCTTTAGGAACAGTAAGAATGGATCCTTCTTCAGTAATCCTTGTGGATTCTGGTAGAACAGAAACAGCTTACTTGTACTTAGACACTGATAAAGACGCAAACGAAGGAGATACAGTCTTTGTTGTGACAGTTATGTCTTCAGATGGAGAGTCAAAACAAATTCCTTTAACAGCAAGAGTTGCTGGCAAAGCAGCTGGCGATACAAGTGTGCTTAAAGGATTGCAGATTGGCTTGATAGTCTTAGTGATAATCTTGATAATAATCGGTTTAGTCGTAGGTTTCAATAAGCTTCGAAAAGAAGACGATTCTGACGACGAGACTCAGACGTATTATTAAGATTTATTTCTTTTTATTTTTTTGCTTTAAATTTTTTTCAAGGAAACACAAAAAGGTGTCAAATGGTGCCAAATGAATACAAACAACCTGACACGAGCAATCGTAACACTGATTCTTTTTATTAGTTTAAGCTTTATAGTTTCTGCAAGTATAGAGGTTAATTATTACAGCACAGCTACAGAGTTTGAAGTATCAACAGGTATGACAGAGCTTTCTCTATGCCAATGCGCAGTCTATAAAGACACTATAACTATCAGGAACATTGCAGACACTGCTGCTAATTTTAAGGTCATAACAGACTCAGAATTCGCCCAGCCAGCCGAGACCTTGTTCACTTTGGATGAAGGCGAATCAAAGACAGTTCAGGTGCAGATAGGTGTGCCTTGCGATGCAGAATCACAAGTTGTCAGGATACTCGTAGAAAACAATTTTGGCAAGCAAAAAATCATAGAAAAACAATTAAACATTGGCAAATGCCAAAACCTAAAGGTTGATTTCTCAGCGCCTAACGTTACAGAAGGAGTTAATCCTTGTTCAGCTCTTAATTTCGGATTGCACATAACCAACATTGGTGTTTTCAAAGAACAATATAATATAGATGTTTCAGCTTTTGGTAATTATACTCAAATATCTGATAACGATTTTTATCTTGAATCAAAAGAGTCAAAAAACGTGACTCTCACCACAACTTTCCCATGCGAACTCTATGGAAATCAAGACTTTACTTTTACAGCTAAAGCATTGATTAATGATCTCGAAGTTTCCATACCTTTCAATGTAAACATACTCCCTGACTATAATTATTCTTTATCAATAGATGAACAGCCCAATATTTGTTATGAAGACGGCGCACAAATTTTTAGAGTGTACATAAAGAACGAGGCAGTTATGACTAACAATTACTCTTTGAGACTGCTTGGAGCTCCCTCTTTTGTCAGCCTCAGCAGGGAATATATTAGCTTAGGCGCTGGCGATGAAGGCTTCATAGACGTGAATGTAGACGGCAAAAAGCTTTATTCAGGAGCTTATGATTTTGTCTTCCACGCAGAATCAGGCATTGGCGACACATACAAGGACTTGCCAGTACATATAATGTTATGGTCTTGTTATTCCCCTAAATTATCATTATCACAAAGTTCAGCAGATGTCTGCGAAGACATATATGAATACGACGTTGTTGTAAGGAACGATGGAAGATTCACAGAGAATTTCACTTTAAGCCTTTCAGGACCTGACTTTGCAACTTTATCAGATGAAAGTTTCTCTTTGGAAACTTCTGAAGAGAAAACAGTCAAGATTGTTGTCGACGCACCTGATGAAGACACAGAGAACGACGTAATAGTTACAGCTTCCCTAAATAACGGGCAAAGCGTTTCTGAAACTTTTCATTTGAAGACTTCAAGCAATGAGAATTGCTACAAAATCATTTCCCAGAAAAAGGTGTTTAGAGCTTATCAGGGAAAAAACATCTTTGACGTCTCTGTCAAGAGCCTTGGCTTAAAAGCAGGCACGTATGACGTTCTTTTGGTAAATCCTAATGCTTCTTTCATAAGCATTGATCAGGACTCTATCGAGTTAGAGCCTGGCCAGGCAGCACATTTAACTTTAACTGTTGACCTAGATGGAATAGACTATGGCGAATATCCTGTTGATTTAATACTTGTAAAATCAGTTTCCGGAGACGACTTGTTATATCATAATGAAATAGTCGTCAAATACGGAGATATACCTATTTATGTTAAAGCATGGAATTATGGCATAAGACGGCCTTGCATGTTTACCATGGGTATCTTGTTACTCTTGTTTATAATCTTCCTAATAACTGCAATCGCTGTTAAAACTAAGCCCGGAAGGAAAAAGGCCAGAAAAGTATGGATTCCTTTAATAGTTCTTGCAGTCATTTTTGTGGCAGCCTATTTGTCGGTGTTTTTTATGTTTGGACAGTTACAATCAATTTATCCCGCTATTGAACAATCAAATGACAAATTAGAGCTAATTTGGGCAGAGGACACAACTCTTAAAGTAAATCTTTCAGGCTATTTTGAAGATCCTGACATGGACGTCTTAAATTTTGTGGCTTCAGAGCCAGAACACATCCATACAGATGTTCAGGGAGATTTTGTTTATCTTGTTCCTGAAAAAGACTGGTTTGGAGAAGAAACAGTTGTTTTTTCAGCTTATGATAATAAAGGCGGAGTAGCTGACAGCCCCGACATAACTTTAAAGGTCGTTGACAGGGCAGAATATACTTTCAGGCACCAATTAGAGTTCTATTGTCATTATATTAATCTGGGCTTGTTATTAATAGTATTTATCTTGATCTACATTGTTTTCTTTAAAAGAGCAGGTTCTGGTATGCCTACAAAGGCACAGAGAGAAGCTAAGAATAATAAAGCTGAGAAGAAAGCAAAAAAGCCTGTGAAAAGGCAAAAAAAGAAGTAAGATTTTTAAATAGGTTCTTTATTCTGAGTTCTATACGGGGATATAGTATAACCTGGCTAGAATGGCTGGCTCCAGTTATGGAGCGATGAGCTGCAGAAACTTGTGGCAATGATTACATTCTTGGTCTGTTGAAGCTTTCGCTTCACGGAAGAGACCAGCAGATACTGGCACTCAAGGGTGTCAGAAGCTGAAATTTGGGTTCGAATCCCAATATCCCCATTTCTTTCTTTTTTTATGATTATTCGATCCAACAATTTCAAAGAATTTGTTTATATTCTTGTTCTTGATGTATCTTATTCGTCCACGTGATAGAGCATCTTCTTTCTTAACTTTCCCTCCATCCCCACCACATTTATACTACTCTTTAGTGGTTAAAAAGCGAAAACTTTATAAATGGTTAGTTCTGCATATTTAATATGAAAGCATATCATTATACAGGAATGAAGGGGTTTAGCTGTATTTTACGTGATGAAGTTATATTATCCCGTTATGCACGACTAGCAAAAGAGATTGTCGAGAGAAGAGGTGGCACTTTTGAAGATCAATTTAGAAAAGTACAAGATATTTTCAGCAATGACGATCCAAAAGAAAAGAGGAATGACAGGAGCGTTTATTTATCTCATCGGCCAGATAGAACCTCCCTTGAGGGTGCAGTTACCAAAGCCATGAAAAATCAGGAACTAGTAGTCTTAGAATTTGATTTTCCAGCAAATATGAATCTTGAAACGCCTAATTGTGGTTATGTTCGTGTTTCTCCAGAATTGTCTTTAGAATACTTGACAGAAGTTTATGCGCAAAGACATGTATTAGACAAAGTTCAAGGCAAATTAAAACTGGCACATAATGGAAAGTATGCAGATATACCTGTGTATGAATGGGAATCAGCAAAGATAAAGCGTTAAAACTCCAAAAATTATATAAACGCCAACACACAATTCTACTCTATGAACCTTTTCAAGAGAGTTTTGGATGCCAAGTTCTTAAGTATGGCGCCGCACAATGCCTTCTTATTAGGATTCTTTTATGCTGTAATAGGCGCCATGACCGCCTACATGGTTTTCCCAAGCAACGCAGGCATGATGGCTGTTGTGTTCACAGGCACGTTGGCTTGGCCTTTACTCTTCAAAGCCATAAATTTTGAAAACGTAGAGATTGACAGGAAACGATTGTCTTTTCCCAAGATGTTTAAAGACCACAAACTCATCTTTCAGCTATATTTCTATCTTTTCTTAGGTGTTCTAATAGCGTTTGCTTTATTATCAATATTTCTTCCAGAACTCACAGTTACAAAGATCTTTAACCCACAATTGGCAATCGCAGGTTTGGGTGGTGCAGCGGTGTCAAAAGCAGACTTTATGTATATACTTGGCAACAATCTTAAAGTTATGATAGCCTTTGTCCTTTTCAGTGTGATTTACGGCGCAGGAACAGTCATATTCCTAATATGGAACGCCAGCGTCTGGGGAACTATCTTCGGCTATGTGGCAAGGACTGCAGCAGCAGCGTATTCAAGGCTTCCAATAGTAGAATTTGGCATATTAATGATAAAAGTCCTGCCGCACACAGCTATAGAAGTATTTTCTTACTTCTTTGCCATCGTTGCAGGAGCAATATTTGCAAAAACAGTCATACGGCCAGTCCTCACAGACCAACAAAGATATAATCTTTACAAGGATGCCTTCATCTTCTTAGGAATATCAATAGCTTTGGTTGTTTTAGGTGCATATGTCGAAATATATCTTTTCCCACTTTTCTAATAGAAAATACAAAGCTTTAAATATAATCTATGTTTGTTTTTATACAGGGTGGTAAGGATAAATCAAAAATCTTTCAATGAAGACATGGGACGTTATATTTCATCTGTGCGCTCAAAAGACAAGAAGCCTTTGGAACTATTCAATTTTGGCAAGATGTTGCCCAAAAAGAAATTTCACGAAGAGGTACCTGATATGAAAGAGCACGAAGTTTTAGTCGAGAACAAAGAGCCATCCTGGCTTAGTAAAGTTTTCAAAGGACAAAAGATTTCAAAAAAAGAAGTTGTTTCTGAAGAGTTAAGCGAAAAAGAAATGGACGAATTAGAAAACATGGAAGAAGACATAGAAAACCTGGAGTATGAAGAAGAAAATATAGAGCAGGAAAAAGAAGCTTTAATGTCAAAATTCTTAAAGAAATTAAGATTGTTCAGCAGGACTAAAGAGCCAACTGATGATGATATGGTAGAAGAATGCGGAGACGCAATCTCAGTGGAAATGGACGGAGATGTCCGAGATATTCTAAAAGTCATGCATAACTGGCTGGAAAGACTGCCACCTCATGAGAAAAAGCAGTTCAAGATGAGTGAAGACTTCATCAAGTATAAAGAGCTGTTGAAAAGATATGGTTTAATAAAATAAGAAAATATTTTTTCTCTTTTTATCTCTGACTCATGATCTCAACAACATCGCCAGTTTTTAGTTTGTGATCTTTTGCAATCACTTGCTTCGTCTTGATGTCTATTGCTTTGACAAACTTATCTCCGATATCGCTGTGAATCCTGTAAGCAAGGTCCAATGCTGTCGTGCCTTCTGGAACTAAAAAACAATCCGGCAATATGTTGCCGTCTTTGTCTGTGAGTTTGGCGTTGGGCACGGGAAAAACAGCTATGCATTTTAATAATTCAAACACTGTCTTGTTAAGAATGTCTTCAACACCAGTTGTTTTATTTCTTTCTAAGAATTTTTTCAAAAAATCAAGGGCGTTCTTTTGTTTTTCATTAAGCGCCTCTTTTATAATTTTAAAGTTAGATTCACCAGGAGTATAATCAATCATCTCGTGCTTGCAGGCCTCTTTCAAAGCCAGCTCTGATTCTGCGCTGCAGCCGATGATGGTGTAGTTGGGGAATTCTCTGTGCAACCTTTTTAAATTTTCTCTTGCTCCGGGAATGTCTATTTTATTTGCGGCAATAATCATGGGCTTGCTCTTTTTTCTTAGGAAAGTTGCAAGTTTTAGCATCTGCTCATCGTTCCATGATGCAGGATCTTCTTTTGGTAGTTCAAGCTTTTTTATTGCTTGTTTCACCATTGTTTCATCAACTTGCATGCCTGACAATTGCTTTGTCAATGCTTTTTCTATATCTCCGTGTTCTTGTTTGATTTGTCTTACAA
>Ga0180007_10007116_pt1 | contig 10687 bp, 7 predicted proteins | sample MM_PC_MetaG_FD_121122 | JGI IMG/M metagenome (GOLD analysis project Ga0180007, IMG submission 121122) | Groundwater microbial communities from the Aspo Hard Rock Laboratory (HRL) deep subsurface site, Sweden - MM_PC_MetaG | ecosystem: Environmental > Aquatic > Deep subsurface > Groundwater...
CCGTCATCGGCGGTTCGAGTGGCGGTTGCATGGCGTCCGGCGGAGGCATCGGCGGGTCTGGATCCATCGCGGTTCCGGGGGGGTCGCCGGAGGGCGGTGTCGCAGGCGCGGACATGCTCCCGCCGTCGTTCTCGCGGAGGAAGAACCACCAGGCACCGAAGCCCACGGCGGCGAACGCGAGCAGGATCACCGGGATGAGCCACGGCTTTTTGCTCCGGGGGAAGGCGTCGTCGAGCACCGACGACGACATGATCTGGCTGGTGGTGACCTGCTGCGTGGGCGGTGGCGGCAGTTGGGCGGCCTGGAAGATGCCGGACATGCCCGCCTGCAGACGGGCCAGCGCCTCAATCAGCGCGTCGGCCGAGGGGTAACGGTCGTCGCGGTTCTTCGCCAGCAGTTTGAGGATGATCTCCTCGAGATCCGGGGGGATGGCGGGATTGAGATCGCGCGGACGGGGAGGCTTGTCCTTGATGTGCCTCACCAAAACCTCCAGTCCGGAGGAGTTCTCGAAGGGAAGGTGGCCCGTGGCCATGCGGAAGATCAGCACGCCCATGCTGTACAGGTCCGTGCGGTGGTCGAGGTGTTCTCCGCTGGCCTGCTCGGGGCTGATGTATGCCGGTGTTCCGAAGATGGTGCCGGTCTTGGTCAACTGCGACATTTCCTCGTCGGAGTGCAGGATCTTGGCGATGCCGAAGTCGAGCACCTTGGCGGTCTCGCGGGGCGTGCCCTGTTCGAAGACCGCGATGTTGTCGGGCTTGAGGTCACGATGCAGCACGCCGTTGCGGTGCGCCTCGGCCAACGCCGAGGAAATCTGGGTCGCCAGCGTCAGCACGCGTGGAATCGGCAGGGCTCCCTGGGTTGCGCACACCTTTTCGAGGGAGGCGCCCTCGACGTATTCCATGACCATGTACGGCGTGTGATCGGCCTCCATCTCGCCGACGAGGTGGATCGTCACGATGTTCGGATGGTTCAGGCGGGCGGCGGCCTTGGCCTCACGGTGGAAGCGGCGCACGACCTGTGGATCCGAGGCGAGCTTTCTCTTCAGCACCTTCACTGCGACGGTCCGGTCCACCGACAACTGGCGAGCAAGGTATACCTTGCCCATGGTGCCCTGGCCGATGAGCTCGATGATCTCGAACTGGCCCAGCAGGGTCATGCCCAGGTAGGCATCAGAGATCTCCGCCAGCGGCAGCCCGTCCTTGGGACAGAAGCGGGCCTCGTCAGGGAACTGGCGGTGACATTTCGGACAGACCTTCATTTCACAGACTCCGTCGCGCAGTCATGCCGCGCCAGGAAATCCATGATGTCGAACCAGGCCTCGGGGTTCCCTGCGATGCGGTTCTGAAGTACCTCCGCGTCAGGCACGATGCAGGCAGGGAGGGGATTGAGCTCGGGCGTCCTGTGCTGGGACCGCATCTTGTACGAAAGCCCCAGCGGCTGCAGCACGCGCATCAGGGTGACCACGGCCGCTCCGGGCAGGGGCATCACCTGCACGCGGCGCACCACCAACTCCACGAGGTCCGGCGCGCCCGTGCAGCCTTCCATGCGTTCGACCGATCCGCCCGCGGGCAGGATGAACTGGTGCGCCGCCAGGGGTTTCATGGTGCCGCACTCGACGAAGAGGCGTCCTTCGGCCGTGTCGACGCGGAACGCGATGGCCTCGGTCGAGACGTTCCGGATCTTCAGTAGAATGGCATGCGTGTCGCGGTTGCCCATGGCGTGGGACTTTTCGATGACCGCCAGATCCAGCGTCAGCGTGTCCGTCGACCACAGCGGTTTCTTCTGGTTGAGCGTGACGGGGTCGGTCAGCAGGGTCCTGCGCTTCAGGGGTTTCTTGAGCTGGTCAATGGGGTCTTTGATCTTGTGCTTGATCCAGAGTTCTTCCAGTGCTGTGGGCCCGGCGGCAGGTTCCTTCAGGGGATCTGCCATCTTCGCTGTGTTCTGTTTCTCCGCCCTGACCTCGCGCCAGGACAGGGAAATGCTGACCGGAATGATGATCAACAGCCCGACACAGGCGAACATGGCGAGAACGAACTTTGGATTTTGAAAAAGGCGCAAAACGACTATTCCCCTTTTCAAGGTGTGAATTATATACCATGAGTGGGGAGTTCTGGTCACCCATTTTATTGAACGAGCGGCAAATAGGTGATGTCTTTATGCGTTCACTGCGCTGGGGTCAGCAGACTCTGCGTGTGTGTGGTGTGGCCCCTTCATGCGGTTGTGGCGGATGCCGTCTCCTACCAGTCCAGTTGCTGGCGCTTCACAGGCTTGGCCTCGGCGGTCTGGCGGCAGAGATCACGGATATACTCGGGAAGTTGTTCGTTTTTAGCCATTCGCTGGAGCCAGGGGATCATGGCGTCATCGCGGACGCGGGCGAGGATACGCAGGATGCGCTCGCGGTATCGCTCGGGGCCGTGCGCATTGTATTGAAATCCCTGGATATTGATGCGCGTAATATTGATTGTATCACGCTTTGGGTTTTCCGGGTGCAGGGAGAAGACCTCGGGACGGCAATTGAAATCCGATGACTTGGCCTCAAACTCGCGCCGCAGGGACGAGAGTGTCTCCTCGCCGAGATCATGCGCCTTGAAAAGCAGGGCCACGGTGTTCATGCAGCGGATGCGCTCGGACTTGGTGAGGTTGCGCACCAGTGCTCCCAGGATCCTCCGGTTCTGCTCCTGGGTGGTGCCGGCCATCCAGACCAGCGCATAGGTCGAGATGACGGAGGTGTCGGCGTCGTCGAGGGCCAGGAAGTCCATGAAGAGTGGGAGATACTCGGGTGTGCGAAGGAAGGCGGCTGCGAACAGCAGGCGGCGCGGCGGTACCTTGCCCTCTCCGAGATGGCGGCGCAGCTCGGTCTCGATGCGCCGGACCAGGTCCACGGTAGGGTGCGGCAGCATGCGCGCGAGGGTCAGGAACACGGTGTGCCGCAGTGTTTCGTCGGGCGTGTCCACGGTGGCCAGCAGCGCATTGACGATGCCCTCGGACGCGAAATCGGCCTGGCCCACGGCCCATGCGGCAATCCGCTTCTCCCGATCGGTGCCCGTGGTCATGCGCTTCACGAGCAGCTTGGAGACTTCGGGGCGGTGTATCGAGGAGAGGTGCTCGATGGCCGCCAGGCGGTCGTTCTCTGCGGGTGAACGCAGGAGCGTCATGTGCTTGCCCACGGCGCCGTAATAGGCGTGGAAGCGGTCGTTGAGGCGGTCGTAGACGAACCAGCCAAGGATGAGCATCAGCAAACACGCTACATAAAAATGCGCCGGATGCTTCGTGAAGGCGGAGATGTCAGGCTGTCCGTCCTCGGTCGATGCAGGGGGCGCGAACATGCGCCTGACCCATGCGCCGCCGTGCATCAGCCTGTCGACGACCAGCGCACCGGAGAACGACACGATCATCAGGCCGACGTAAAAAAACAGCCGCAGGGAGAAGTCGCTCTTGAGGGAGGAACTTTCGTGCCGGATGAAGCCGAAGGCTGCCCGCGAGTAGAAGAACAGGGCTGCCGAGGAGATGACGAGGGAGGACACGAGCACACCGGTGGAGGACAGGGTGCGAAACAAAAAGTCGCGGATTGGCTGCTTTGATTTTTTCGGGGTCATGGCTTGGCCTGCGTAGGCGGGGTTTCACGCTGCAGCCGCTGCAGTCGTTCCTTCGCCTGTTCGGTGACGGCCGTCTGGCGCAGCGTCAGGATTTTCTGGTACTGCTCCTCGGCCTTCGCACGATCTACGTCGTAGAGAAGGTTTCCCAACCGCAATCGGTACTCTGCATTGCATGGCGCCAGCCGCACGGCCTCTTCCATGCGCTCGATGACCTCGGGGGCATGGCGGTCCAGCGCGTTGGCGTGGCGCGACAGGAAGGCCAGCGCGGCCGGGTGAAGCTCAGGGAGCGCCTTGAGCGACGCGACGATCCGCGCGATCTCGCCCTTGCCCGTGATCGGATCGAGGCTCTCCGCGTACTGGGTCATGACGCGCGACGCGGCGGCGGGGCTGTGGCGCTCGATCCAGAGCTCCACGGCGGACTGGTACCATCGGGACGCCTGCAGCGGCTGTTCATGCTGGATCATCTGGGCCAGGGTCGCCCACAGTTCGGCGGCGTCGGGGTCCTGTGTCATCTGTTCGCGCAGGATCCGCTCGGCTTCGGCGTAGCGGCCCTGGTAGGCCTCCCAGGTCGCCTGGTGCTCCCGCAAGACCGGCGCGTGCAGCGACAACTTCTTGGCGGTCTCGATATTCTCCTGGAACTGCTTCCATCGGTTGTGGTTGCGCTCCACGATGGCGGATAGCAAAAATCCTCGATAGTCGTCCGGAAAACTGTGCATCAGGGCATTGGACCAGTACAGGGCCGTCTGGGGAAGCTCCAGTTGCATTGCGACGCTCCCCAGGCGGAAAAGGCTCGGTGCATGGGCGAGGTCCTGGAGGCCTTCGGAGAGGGCCAGCGCGTCGGTCTTCATCCCGGCCGCGACCAGGAACTCCAGGAGCGTCAACTGGTGTTGAATGGAATACGGACAATTCCGGATCGTGGACTCCTGAAACTTCAGAGCCCGTCCGGGCTGACCCGCGCGCAGGGCACGGCGCGCCCAGCGCGTACGCAGGAACAGGCCCCGCGGCGAGCAATCAGCCGGCGGTTCGGTGGTCGTGACCAGGCCGAACGCATCGGTGAAGACGAGCTTCCGAAGCAGGAGCCGGTCGTCGGTGGACAACTGCGGGTGCCGTTCTAGCTTCTCGAGCAGATCCCATCGCTTGAGCCGCGTGGCGCCGTCGATGCACGTCCAGAGTGCCTCCGGGCCCAAGACCGACGGGCACACCTCTGCGAGCGTGGTCACGTCCTCCTCCAGGATCGCCAGCTGGACCACGCGGGAAGGGACGGGTTTCCTCAGGTCAGGTTTGCCGATGCAGGTCTCCAGCAGCTGGCGGGCCACCTGCGGCCGGTGGGTCATCAGATAGAAGTCCATCATCATGCAGGGAATGTCGGGAAACGGCGACAACTGCAGTTGCGGGATCAGCGCGATGAAGTCGGCGGGCTGTCCGGCGCTGCGCAGGAACAGCCGGGCGCGGCACCAGGCCGACTCGGGATCGACGGCCGGGATCGCCATGCAGTGCTCGCGGGCCTGTGCGAAATCTCCCTGGTGCATGGCACGAAGGCCATGAAGCAGGTGGAAGCGAAACACGATCGGATCAGCGGTGCCGGCGGGATCGGGGATCTCAAAGGGACGGCCCGAGAGCGCCAGGCACAGGTTTCTCTCCAGGAGGGCGACCGGATGGTGGGGCGATCGTCTGAGCACCTCGTCGACAAGCTGGAGGGCCTGGCTGATCTGACCGCGTCGTCGCTCGAGCACGGCCTGCTCCACGAGCATGGGAATCTGCGTGCGATCCTTCAGGATCAGCGCCATCTCGAGGGAGGCATGGGCGGCCTCCCAGGAGCCCAGGTTCATGCGGGCCAGAGACAGTTCATACAGAAGGAGGTCCGACCGTGGAAAGTGGATCAGCGCCTTCTCGGCCTCCAACAGGGCCCGGGAGTCCTTGCGCTCCACGAGCAGCCGGGCGATCTCGAAGACCTTGCTGTAGTACTGGCCCTTGCGGCGCGAGCGCGTCTCGGCCAGGGAGCGTGCCTCGGCCGCGTGCTCCAGCGCTGAGACGTCGCCGTGGAACAGCGCAAGGTAGAGGACATAGCGCGCCATCCGTTCGCCGGTCTCCTCGCGGCCAAGGAGGTCGGCGTGCTTTCTCAGGATGGGGATGATCTGGCGGTAGGCGTCGGGCAGATCGAGATCAGCGCGCAGCAGGATGTGGTTCATGTCCTGGCGCACGTGCTGGGCGGCGCTCTGCCTGTATACGAGGAAGGCCGTGATGAACGCACTGCCCAGCAGCAGCAGGATGATGAACGCAAAGGTGAGCAGGCTGCGCCATCGGCCGGGCGGGTTGAGGATGCCCGAGGCCCCGATCCGTCGGGGAAGCCGGTGGGCCAGCAGCGGCTCTGGCTCGCAGCGGAACCTCGCGGGCTGGGGCGTTTCACTCATGCCGTGTGTCCCCGGTGTTCAGGTCATCATCCGGGGGGGCGCCGGGCTCCTGCGGACCGGCACCATGATGATGATGCCGCCGCGCACGGAACTTCGCCAGCTCCTCCTCATCGGTCAGGCGCCGCTTCATGGTGCGCGAGTTGAGGATCCAGATGAAACCGATGCCCAGGAAGGCGACGGCCCAGAGGCCTGCGCCGAGATAGATCATCGTCCAGTCGTTCCATCGGAACAGGGTGGCCTCGTCGGGCTGCCCGGGGTTCATGTACAGTTCGAAGTCGCCGATGGACTGGTACTCCCGCAGCGCAGCGTGGGCGTCGAGCATGCTGCTGAAGGTCTCCGGCGCGAGGGTCCAGTGGAACACCAGCTTGGGCAGCAGCAGCCAGGGCGGGTACTGGGGGTTCATCGCTGCGGGCCCCAGCAGCGATCTTGGTGAATACCGCAGCACCAGCTTGATTTTGTACTCTGTGCCTGTGTCCTTGAGCACCAGGCTGTCGGGCGCGTCCTTGGAGACCACCTGACCTCGTTCGAGCGTGGCCTTGACCGGGACCCAGTCGCGCCGAGTGATCAGATCGTCGTAGGGCTTCAGACCATGGAAGAGCAGGAACGGAATGCCGATCAGGAAAATCAGTCCGGGCCACATGTAACTGAACTGGACATTGGTATTTTCGCTCGCCATGGTTGCTCCTTGGCCGCGCTGGAACGCGACTTGGCCGCGCTGGAACGCGACTTGGCCGCGCTGGAACGCGACTTGGCCGCGCTGGAACGCGACTTGGCCGCGCTGGAACGCGGCGCGGCGTCACCCTAGGATTCGCTCGTGAAAAGCGCGTCCACGAAGCCTTCAGCGGAAAACTGCCGCAGGTCGTTGATCTTTTCGCCGATGCCGATGTACCGCACGGGCACCTGCATGCGATCGCACACGCCCAGGATGATGCCGCCCTTGGCCGTGCCGTCAAGCTTGGTGATCACGATGCCCGTGAAGTCCAGGGTCTTCATGAACATGTCGGCCTGGGCCAGCGCGTTCTGTCCGGTGGTCGCGTCGAGCACAAGGAAGGACTCGTGTGGGGCGCCCTCGAAGGCCTTGGCCGCGGTGCGCCGCACCTTGCCGAGCTCTTCCATCAGGCCGACCTGCGTGTGGAGCCGGCCGGCGGTGTCTGCGATGACGATGTCGTAGTCTTCTTCCTTGGCTTTTCGGACGGCATCAAACACGACCGAGGACGGATCGGCTCCCTCGGTGCCGCGCACGATCTCGCATCCGGCCCGTTCGGCCCACACCGCGAGCTGGTCGATGGCCGCGGCACGAAAGGTATCGGCTGCCGCAAGCAGGACCCTTTTTCCCTGGCTTCGGTACTGGCTGGCCAGCTTGCCGATGGTCGTGGTCTTGCCCACGCCGTTGACGCCGGCGACCAGGATGACGAACGGGCGCGCCCTGGAAAAGTCCAGTTTCTGTGAGGGTACGTTCAGTATCTCCAGCGACATCTCGCGCAGCGCCTTCCAGACCACGTCGGGGTCGCCCAGTTGCTTGCGGGAGAGCTTGACCCGTACGGCTTCAAAGAGCTTGTTGGCCGTGAGAGGACCGATGTCGGCGGTGAACAGCGCTTCCTCGAGCTCACCGAGGAGGTCGTCGTCGATCTCCTTTTTCAGGGAGAACAGTTTGCCGATGCGCGAGATGAAGCCTCCTCGGGTCTTCTCCAACCCTTCCCGCAGGGTCTTTTCCTTCTCGACCTCGACTACAGCAGGTTCGGGTGCGGGTGCGGGTTCGGCCTTGGCCGCGGGCTTGGGTTCGGCCTTGGCTGCGGGCTTGGGTTCGGCCTTGGCTGCGGGCTTGGGCTCCGGATCGGCGGAGATCAGGGGCCTTGGGACCGGGATCGGGGAGGGCTCGTGCTCAACGAGGACAGCTGCGGCCGGCTCTTCTTCAGACGCCTCGGGCTCCTCGGCTTCTTCGTCCTCGGGAGCGCCCTCGTCCTCCTCGAATTTTTCTTTCTCCATGCGTCGTCGCGCGGGCCTGGACCGGGTCGGGCGTGACGATGGGGTCGCTTTTTTCTTGCGGGTTTCGGGCTCTGGGGTGCCGCTGAGTTCACGCCTGCGCCGCTTCTGGACCTGCATGAATCGCACGATCAGAGCCAGGAAACCAACCAGAACAGCGGAAAACAAGATGATGGAGAAAACGGATTCCATGCAATACACCTATTGAAACCCGCAGATGCGCGGGTCGTGGTGCGCATACTAATGATGTATCAAGGAAATTCAAGCGGTTTTGCCGCAGCGCACTACAGAAATCAGATGGCTATTGGAAGAAGTCGAAGCTCCCCGGGTACCGGGTATTCAAGGGCGGCAGCAGCATGCCGGATTTCTCGCGTGATGTCGGGGTACAGGTACGACATGTCCCATGTGACCTGCAGGTTTGGCGCATCCGCGGCAGCCAGGGTCTTCAGGTAGGCGTCGTTGTCGGTCTGCCAGTCGGCGTTCAGTTTGCGGGCATAGACGAACAGCGCCGTGCGCACCCAGTCGCGGGAGAACAAGCCGCGGGCGAGCCGCTTGCGGGAATAGAAGCGGTCGTGGGCGCGCATCTGCGCCTGCTGCAACTGCAGTGCGGTGATCCCGGTGGGTTCGAAGACGACATGATGCGCGTCATAAAACGAATAATCCTTCATATGAATGCGGCCCTCGGCCGTCATCCCGTCGTGCAGCGGGGTGCCGGGGAAGGGCGTCAGGATCAGGAACTGCGCCGACCAGATGCCGCTGTTGATGGCGAAGTCCAGCGTGGCTTCCATCATCTCGGGCGTGTCTCCGTCAAACCCGAACACGAACATGCCGTGCACATCGACCCCGGCGCGGGTGAACCGGCGGACGGCTTCCTTCATGCCGGCGACATCCTGCTGCTTGTGGGTGTCGCGGAGCACCTTCGGGTTCACCGACTCAAAGCCGATGAACACATGGCTGCAATGCGTCTTGTGCATCAGGCTGAGCATGTCCGGATCGGAGGCGCAGTCCGTGCGCACCTGGGAGGACCAGGTCTTGATCAGTCCGGGGCTGTCGTCGATGGCTCGCAGGAGACGTTTGGCGGCCGTCCGGTTCGCAGTGAAGTTGTCGTCGTAGAAAAACGCGTGCACGCCCTGGCCGCGCCACTTCTCGAGCTCGGCGATGACATGGTCGCGGCTCCTCGTCCGCAGACGGCGGCCGAACATGCCGATGACCGAGCAGAACGTGCAGCCGAATGGGCAGCCACGGGTCGCCTGCACCGGAATGATCGGCTCTGATCCCAGCCCGTGCGCTGCACCCCAGCCGTGGATCAGCGAGAAGTCCGGCGCAGGAAGCTCGTCGAGATCCACCACCGTCTCGGGTGCGGGGTTGTGGACCGTCACGTCCCCTCCATTGTGATAGGAGAGGCCCGGGACGTGGGAGACCGGCGCGCTGCGGGCGGCCGCGTCGAGAAACTGCATGAACGTATGCTCAGCCTCGCCCCGCAGCACGAAGTCGCAGTGGGCCAGCGCCTCATCGGCGCAGAAGGTGACATGGGGGCCGCCCATAATGACGGGGATGCCCCGGGCGCGCAGGGCGTCGGCCATGGCGTAGGCGCGAGAGGCGGTGCCGGTGATCGTAGAGATCCCCACGAGATCGGCACGCAGCACCGTCTGCCAGTCCACCGGCGCGACATCTTCGACGAAGACGTCGGCGTGCCAGCCGCGATCCCGGGCGAGGGTGGCCAGCAGCACCGCGCCAAGCCGGGGCAGGTGCATGCGGGAATAGATGTGCCTGCCGGGGGCTTGCGGTTCTATCATGACCAGTCGTTTCAGCGCGCGTTCCGTCATCATTAACTCCCCGGAGCATCCGCGTGATCGATTGGATACTCCTGAACTTAAGGTAATGATTGGGGAGATGTATACTATGAATTTTGCCATTACCCTTTGAAGAGTCCATGAAATACCGTCGTTTACTTTTGATTTAATTAAGGATTTTACCGACCCGTTGAGGGCGTTTTTTCGAAACAGGCTCCCTTTGGGGGCCGGTAGATCGAAAAACGCTGATTCAGAAGGCTCATTTTACGTTGATAAACCCCTGACAATCTGACGTGGTGGGTTATTTGTGAAGGAATGTCAGGAGGAGTTCACGTTTCCGCGGTCCGTCGTAGTCGCAGAAGAACACGGTCTGCCACGTGCCGAGAAGGGGCTTGCCTGCGACGACCGGGAGCTGGATCGAGACGCCTGTCAGCAACGTCTTGATGTGGGCATCCGAGTTGCCCTCGACGTGCAGGAATCCGGTGTCCTGTGGCACCAGCCGGGCCATGTGATCAAGAATGTCCTTCCGGACGTGCGGATCTGTTTTTTCGTTGATTGTGAGCCCGGCGGTGGTGTGAGGCGAGTTCACGAGCAGGATCCCCGAATGGGTCGGGGCACAGCCGGCGAGAAAATGGAGGATCTGGGGCATGATGTCGATGATCTGGCAGCGTGTGGTCGTGGTGATTTCACAGGTTTCCTGATGCATTTTTTAATCTCCTTCCCTTTGGGGTGTCGCGGAGATCAGTGTAGCAGAAAGCTGGCGATGTTGTCGAGCAGGCCGGGATGATTTTCCAGCAGGCCGAAGTGGGAGGCGTCCGGAATCTCATGGTAGGTCGAGTCAGGCAGCATTCGGGCCGTGCGCTCCATGGCCGCCACCGGCGTGACCCAGTCGGCGGTGCCGCCC
>Ga0180007_10007117_pt1 | contig 10687 bp, 19 predicted proteins | sample MM_PC_MetaG_FD_121122 | JGI IMG/M metagenome (GOLD analysis project Ga0180007, IMG submission 121122) | Groundwater microbial communities from the Aspo Hard Rock Laboratory (HRL) deep subsurface site, Sweden - MM_PC_MetaG | ecosystem: Environmental > Aquatic > Deep subsurface > Groundwater...
AAAGGGCGTAGGTTGTGCGTTCGTTAGTGTGTCCGTCTGTTGGGCTGTAGGTTGTTAGGTTGTGCGTTATACTTTACATAAGGTGGTAAAACTTTACATAAGGTTGTAAAAAAACAGCATTTGGGAGCATTTGGGAGCATTTGAGAGCAAGAACATCTGTTCTACAGTTATGTAAAGTTATAGGACAGTAGTGGAGTGAGGCTACATGGACTATTGCTGTCCAAATTGCTGACAGATGGGTTATTGCCTATATAATACCCATGTATTGCCTACCTATTGCCTACCTATTGCCTACTTAATACCAATGCATTGCCTATATAATGCCTATATAATGCCTATATAATACTACCACACAACGCCCGCTTTGTCAAATGAAGTTGCGTAATTGAGTAACTGCGTAATTGCGTAATTGCGTAATTGAGTAACTGCGTAATTGAGTAATTGAGTAACTGCGTAATTGAGTAATTGAGTAACTGCGTAATTGCGCAACTTTACATAAGTGATGAAAGGCTAGGGTGAAGTCTAGGGTGAAAGAATAGAGGGGTGGTTAAAACGCTTGTTCTATCTGAGGGAGGACAGGGTTGGACTGGTGGGTTTCCTGTTGCGGGGTTTGGTTTTAGTCTTTGCTGAGTAATATACCCATTCCCCATTCTCATCTGCATAACCGGTATCTAGGTCTGACAGCGTAGTCCCTTGTAGGACGAATATCCCATCCGACCCCAGGTCAGAGACGACATCCTCTTCCCGGTACTGGTGCTTCTCCAAGTTACCATATTCACCATAGAGTTCATCAGCGTCCTTCTTGGTTCGTGTCAGCCACATTCCTGTAGCATCGCCATACCGTTTGCGGAATTCCTTGATGATATTGTTCCACGAGGCAGTTGGCATCCCCAAGAACTTGGATACATCCTGCAGTAGGTGGGCGTTCCCGAGTTCCCTGTATTCGTAGTCTAGTGCTTTCCATGCGATGGATGCGTGTTTCGGGTCTCCCCCTGTATATTCCCCTATGCTACCGTGGCGGTATCCTGTAGGCACTATCTCATTCCTCTCAGGGCTGTCCCGCTTCCTGCTTTCCTGCTGTGTAGTTTAGACTTGGGCTTTGCTTTGGGCCGCACATCCCTTAGGATCTGCTCCTCATCAAATACGGTGCTGTCCACCGCAGTGCGTGCTTTGTCCCAATTCTGCAAGTCTTCTCTTTGTGCTGTCAGTACGCCAAGTTCGTTCTTACGGAATCCTAGTCGCCGGAATATTCGTGGGCTGTATTGTCCGTATGTGTGAACAGTGATTTCATCGACTCGCTTGTCACTCAGGATGGTTTTTACCATTGCTGTGGCCAACATTGTACCCAACCCAGTCTTCTTATTGAGTAACCACGGTGCGACGGCCATTTCTCCGAGGGATGTCTGTCCTCGGTATTCTCCCTTGTAAGCAGTGATGAAGCCATCTATAATCCCCTCGCGGATACTGATCAGGATGTGGAATGCAGAAGGGCTTATTCTGATATCACGAATAGCATTTTTGAGCCTTTCCAAGGAGGCGCGGCTGCTCGTTATACCGGGATGGCTTTGCGTGTATTCTTGCCACATCAGCAACGCAGACTCCAGTTCAGTTCTATTGCCTGTGCTTATATTAACTGTGGTCATTATCTCATTCCCCCCAGTGCTGTCCTGGTCTTTCTCTTCGGTTTAACCCTGTTCCACACCGACCGCTTACCAATCCTGGCGTGTGGTATACCCAGTTCCCTGTTCCACTGGTCAAACTACTCCGCTTCTCGGGTAGTGTCAAATCCCTTGTAGTCCGTACCAACCATCAGGTGCTTGCCGTGATACACCCATGGGTCAGAGGCCTGTGGTGTGAATCTGACGCTTCCATCGGGCTTTACCAGGCAAGAGTCACCTGATATCGGTTCGGGGGCTGTATCAAAGTCTGGCGAAGCGATAAAGGAGACATAGCCATTGGACCTGACCTTGACTACGACATAAAAGTGTTCGGGGCATAGCCGTGTTATTGTCTTCTGTGCATCCCGCAGATAGGGAACTAGTGCCGGCTTCCAGTCGTCTACTGCAACGAGTATATAGTCCCGATGGGCGTAGATGCTGTCTCCTATTCGTTTGCCGATGGTCATCGCATTGTACCCAATACCGTACTTGGCTTGTAAGTTTTCTTTCTGATAGCTTTGGCCGTGATCCTGCTCTTTTTAGTTGTGGAGGGTGTGACTAAGGGTTTGACGAGACCTTCTCCGAATGAACTCCAGTCTTTTCTGCCACCATAGTGGCTTTTCCAGTACTTGCGTGGTCCATAATAGTATTCAACAGTAGGGTTGTCGATATCCATTACAGTGGGTGTTTCCTGTTGGAATATACCCATCCACGGGTCAACTATCCACTTGTTGTTCACGACAACGAAGTAGTGTTCGTCAGCATCGAGATTGTGCTTGTCGTTTGTCTCATCAATGTGATATATTCGGGCGTGTCCCGGCAATCGCGCAGCGATGTGTACTGCCCATCCAAAGCAGTCGTTGGTCTCACGTCCGTTCGGCAGTATACCGTCTTCTATGCTGTACTTACTTTCATTATCAAACCAATTGTTAAGCTGTCGCTTGGTGATATTGTTCACTTACTTTCTTCCTACCATTATTTCAATCCTCCTAAGGTGATATCTGATGTACGAGCCTTTCTCTTCCAGCGCATTGTCTCGGGCGGTTTCCTTCGTGTTCCTATTGGCGCCAGCTCGTACTCTTTATAGTTTGGCCAAGGTTTCTCAACAGGAACATACATCCCACTATAGAAAGCATATATCTCCCGAGTAGCGTTCTTGTGCAGTGTCGGCATATTCAATTCCACATACCTCTGCCACACTCCCCTACCCTGTTTGCCTTCCTTGGGCAGGTCTCTGCGTACCGTGAAATATGCTGTTCCACCGGGTTTGAGCAGTGCTTTAACTTTCCTGATGACATCCTCCTGCGTATCCTCATCCACGACATTGAGCACATAGTTGCAGACAATGGTATCGTACAGACCGAAAGGAGGCTTTGGCGCCCAGTGCGGGTCATAGTAATCGGTATCATACCAGTGTTGCCTACCTGAGCCGTAGTCCAGTACTCTACCGCGGAGTAGTCCGTGTTTGTAGAGCCAAGTTAGTGGCTCAGGCGGGGGCTTTCGCAGTATTGCTGTCTGATAACCAGTTACTTCTTTCATTACAGTTTCTTTCTGTTATCCGCTTAGAATAGCACCGACACCACGCAACCGTGCTTTCAGATGATCCCACTCTTCAGGAGTGCGTGCTCTCCAGTGCTTTATCTCGACAAACTGTGCATCCCCACGGGCTAAATCAGAGAAGCCCACAGTTCTTAATGTGAACGGATTACTGATGCCCTGTTGCTTCAGTATTGTACTGACTTGTTTTCTTGTAGCCATTATCTTTTACTCCTTTTGGTTGCTGACCTTTTCGCTTTCCTCAGATAGGGGTAGCACGCTGGGTGCCACACTGCCCCACCGGCATAGACCATTTTTCCCTTGATTTGTTTACCGCATTTGTCGCAGGTGGTCAGGGACTTCATCGTTAGATCACGTTAACCTTTGTTCTTTTTCCGCTAGGAGTTTGGATGTAGACAACGGTGCCGTATTCTAACCATTCCTTTGCCTGTTTCTTGAGGTTGGCTAGACTGGTAGCCGTTACTACTGTACTCCTTGGTCCTCGACCGCGAGACTCTATGTTGACTGTGTATTTTGGCATCTTGTTTTTCCTCCTTCTTGTGTCTTACGGTTTGTGCTCATAGAGATACCAGCCATTCTCAAGACGGATAACCCGTACCAGGTATCCCTTTTTGCGTCTGTTCCCGGCTTCTGTTTCTGCCCCCTTTTTGGTTGTGTACTTACCGGGTGCGATACCGTAGTACTTGCCATTGATGTACCGCGTGTTGTCGTAGTACTTCATCTGTATCTATCTTCCTGTTAGTTTGCTAATGTTATCCGCCCAAAAGGACAGGGTTGATTTGCTGTGCCGCATCAACTGTTTCGTGCTGAAGTTGCTTCTCACTTCTGGCCGAACCTTGTTCCGTATCTCACGGACGAGTTCTGCTTTCGTTTTTGTGTTCATTATCCTTTCTCCCTAAACAAACGTTATCGACCTGATTCCGTGATAATGGGTATTCCCCCATATCCTTCTTGATCCGTGGTCATAGTCCACTCCGGTATACCGAGGATACCCGTTCTTATATCGCAGTGTGAGGCTCCTCACCAGTGCTGGAGTAATCTCCCGCAGCGGATAGTACTCGCTTCGGGAGATATGCTTTATCCCGAGTAGTCTCCACTGCCCAGATGGCTTGAACCCCTTGATGTCCGTCCGGGTGATATTACCAGTTTTCTAGTTCACCAGATAGACATCTCCGTTGTTTTTAGTTATTCTAATCATCTTGTTCTCCTTATCTCTTAGACAGTAGCGCTAGTCTTATTCTTAGGTTCTTGCCTACTCCGAATCCAAGAATGTACTGGCGATGCTCTTCGGCGTCCATTTTGGTGGGGTATGTAAACCAGTCATTTTTCCTATATACCAGATACCTACTTGGATTACCGCAGTTGGGGTAGAACCCGCTCAGTCTTTCTCCAGCACTGTTGAGTATCACATAATGCTTGTTTTTCATTTCACTTTTTCCTCCTTAATTCCTTGACCGGACATAGACCACATAGCCACCCGCTACCTTCACAACTCTAGCCTTGTCCTTGGTATTGCGATAACTCTTTGCTATCGGGATGGCTTGATACTTCGGGATTACATCAGTGAGTCAGTGGTAACTTTTACCGTCAAACATCCTTGTGGTTTTTGCTTTTCTGGTCATCTCTTTGTTCCTTTACTAATACCTCTTGATAGGCGTAGTGTTCGGCACAATCTTATCCTTGCCCTTCAGAATCCATGAACTACCGATACTGCGACTGGTGAGCATCAACAGGAATGCCGGCTTCCACCCTATGGTGACTCCTACTGTTCCAGACAGCACTTCCCCGGTCGAGAACTTGACTCTTATCCGCTGACTAGAGTTGTACGCCGGGATGAACTGCTTAGCCAGGTCAGATGCTGAGAACTTGCTCCCCCATTTTGTTTTCTGCCTACTGATGTATGAATCGTATTTTGTGCTCATCTTGCAACAATCTCCTTTACCTTAGTTTCTTTCTGATATATACCGCAAACTCGCTACCTTGTGGAACTACCCTGGCATTCCACGAACCCTTGCGGGTGTTTGCAGCATATCGCAATGCTTACCCCTTGGTCTTGAATGAGGCGGCTTCCTGATACCTCTTATTGTTGACGATTATAGCGCCCATATTATCCCTTCTCCTTCTTCACTCTAGCTGGTTTCGGTGCTATAGTGCGACACCCACAATTCTTACACTTATATCGCTGCTTGCCGTGGACAAACCCGTCCTTAAACAGCCGAGTAGTGCCACATTTTGGTGCTGGACAGCGATATCTCTCCGGGTTTCTCCACCTATCTGCTTGGGTTCCTGTTCTTGTCATTTTGGTTGTCTCCTGCTGCTTGCTTAATCTAATTGCTATACCTTACTAAACAATACTACCACACAATGTTTTATTTGTCAAGTACCGTAATTAGCGCAATAACCCTATTGACAAATTGTCATATATGTGGTATGCTGATTGTGCATTACTAAAGAAAGAGGTGAATAAGGATGACTGACAAGATTGAACTAACCGCTACCGCCCGCCGCGTCCTGGATCAGAGATATCTAATCAAGGACAAAGACGGCAATGTCACTGAAACCCCGGAGGATATGTTCCGAAGGGTGGCTATCACTGTAGCCTCCGCAGAGCAAACTTTAGAGGACGCTACAGCAGTGGCGGACAAGTTCTATACTATGATGACTAACTTGGAATTTCTGCCCAACTCCCCTACCCTGATGAACGCCGGCAGGGAACTGGGTCAATTATCCGCCTGCTTCGTCCTCCCCATTGAAGACGATATGACCTCTATCTTTGAGGCGGTCAAGAACACTGCCCTTATTCACAAAAGCGGCGGTGGGACTGGCTTCTCATTCTCCCGATTACGACCAGCGAATGACAGGGTTGGCTCTACCGGTGGTGTTGCCAGTGGTCCTGTATCTTTCATGCGGGTCTTTGACACCGCTACTGATGTTGTCAAGCAGGGTGGAACACGGCGTGGGGCTAATATGGGTATCCTGAGAGTTGACCATCCCGATATCTTGGCGTTTATCGGTTGTAAGGAGGATAAGGTATCATTCACCAATTTCAACATCTCTGTGGCTCTGACTATGGAGTTCATGGAGGCACTTAAGAAGGAGCAGTCCTACAACCTGATACATCCTGTTACGGGTGCTATTACTGGTGAACTCAATGCCAAAGCGGTCTTTGATAAAATAGTGGATATGGCGTGGCGGACTGGCGACCCGGGTATTATCTTTATCGACCGCATCAACGATTTTAATCCTACTCCCCACCTTGGAAAAATAGAGAGCACAAATCCGTGTGGAGAGCAGCCTCTGCTTCCCTATGAGTCCTGCAACCTCGGTAGTATTAACCTGAGCAAGTTTGTTTGGGGAGAGATTAATAGGGATATTGATTGGGATCACCTAAAAGAGGTAGTGGACTTGGCTGTCCGTTTCCTAGACAATGTTATCGATGTCAACAAGTATCCCATAAAGCAGATAGAGGAAATGACCAAGGGCACCCGCAAGATTGGCTTGGGTGTAATGGGCTTTGCTGATATGCTGATTAAGTTGAATATTCCTTACAACAGTGTGCCTGCAATCAAGCTTGCTGAACAGGTGATGGATGTCATTGATATCCAAGCCTATGAGAGTTCTTGCAAGTTGGCTACTGAAAGGGGTGCTTATCCTCTGATACGAGACAGTGATGTTTATATAAGAAATGCTACCCTAACCACCATTGCTCCCACTGGCTCATTGAGTATTATAGCCGGCTGTTCCAGTGGCATTGAACCTCTTTTCGCTTTGAGTTACACTATGCGTGCGTTGAGCGATACCGAGATATTCACTGAAGTGAGCCCCTATTTTGAAGTATTAGCTCGAGAAAGAGGCTTCTATTCTTGGGAGCTGATGCAGAAGTTGGCGGAAGGTACGCACTTAGCCGACATTGACGGAGTGCCTGAAGAAATCAAGCGTCTCTTTGTTACCTCCCACGAGATAATACCGGAATGGCACATCAAAATGCAGGCTGCTTTCCAGAAATACACCAATAACGCTGTCTCCAAGACAATCAATTTCCCGCAGGGGGCTACTCGGGATGATGTAGATAAGGCATACAGATTTGCTTATGAAGAAGGGCTAAAAGGGATAACTATATACCGTGACCGTAGTCGGGATGTGCAGGTGTTGAATACAGGTATTACCAAAGATACAGAGGTGGTCAGTAAACTGAAACCGAGAAAGCGCCCGGTGGAAACCAAGGGGACGGTTACGAAGGTCAATACCGGTTGCGGGGCTCTCTATATAACGGTTGCTTATGATGAGCAGGGCATCTGTGAGGTCTTCTCCACTTTGGGCAAAACTGGTGCTTGTGCCTCTGCGCAACTCGAGGCTATGTGTCGGTTGATATCGTTATCCTTGCGTTCTGGGGTGGCTGTTGCTGAAATAGTGAAGCAGTTGCACAGCATACGCTGTCCGTCGCCTGCTTGGGGAGAAGGCAAGCCTATCCTGTCCTGTGCTGATGCTGTAGCCAGCGTGTTGATGAAGCATGTCAATGGCGAGAGTCTTCCGGATAGTGTTGTGGATAAGAACAAGGCTGGACAGTGTCCCGAGTGCAGTACTGTGCTTGTTTATCAGGAAGGGTGTTTTCACTGTCCTGCTTGTGGGTATACTAAGTGCTAGTTGATTAGCGCACTCTCCCGATGGTGATATCTGGCTTCCGCATATACTTAGTTCTGCGACTGAGAACATCTGCCCGGATGGTCTTTCTACCTTTTAGGATAGAATCTGCCACTCGGTGGAAGCCGTCCTCTATTAAGTAGGTACCGTCTGGTTGTGTCGACAACAGCACTGGTCCCTCGGTTTGCGACTCCAGACCATCTATGACATCTATTATAGCATCGGTTAGTTCCTGATTCGCATTGCTCGGGTTTATCTTTGCGATAGGAACATCACGGATATCAGGGACTCTGGTAGGTCGGCGTTTAGCCATTGCCCTGCTACTTGCCTATCGATACGTCTACAGTTACTTTCGGACGAGTATATATTACAGGGAAAGCACTTTCCATTACGACTCTGGCTTTGATGCCTTTCGACCGTAGTCGTTTAGCATCCCTCTTAGCAAACATACTTCCTGTGGCGGTTGGGTTGTACGAGTTAAAGAAGTAGTATTGCTTGTCGTTGAACTCTTTTGTCGCCCCTCGAATTGGTACGCTTCTTAACATGTTACTGTCTCCTTTTCTCCCGATAATCCTTGTTCCTTTTGGCATACTCCCTGGCTCTGTCCAGTTTGCGAAACTCTTTCAGCAAAACCCCTTTTGGGGATTTTACCATCCACTTGTTTCTCTTGGTGCTGAACGATATTTTCAGGTTGTTGATTTGGTCGATTTTTGGCATTAACTATCTGCCTCATAGACACTTTTTATGTCCATTACTATACACCCTATCCGGTTATTTGTCAAGTGCCCTGCTTTCTCGCTTGACAAATACTGAGTTGTATGATATAGTATTATTATGTCTAAATGTAAATGTCTGCGCTGTGGTCACACTTGGACATCGCGTGTGTCCTATAAGCCGTGTCAGTGCCCATCCTGTAAATCAACTCTTTGGAGCAAACCTTACAGTGAGCGCTATCGACGCATGGCTGAGAGAATATATAGGAGTAGTAGTTAATGCCCAGTGTGAACCTTAATCCAGAAGCCTATGGTACTTCAACAGATGATATTATGCAACTTATTGCGTCTGGTGAAAAGCCTCCCAAGTATTCATCCACTGAACTAGATAAGTTGGATTATCATAATACTGGTATTGCTGCTGTACGAGAAGCTCTAAAGGAGAAGCCTGTGCCCCATATGGCCTACCGTGAGTTATCCAGATATGCTTCGCATGTCGCTTGCACGCGTATGGCTTCTCTACCTATCCTTAATGACCTTAAACTAGCTTTTGAGGCATACAACATAGCCAAGAAGCCCCATAATCAGAAAGTCCGCACGGAGTTTATTGACCGGCTTGATGGTGAGTCACGAGGGTATGCACCATATGTTGCTGGGGTACATATTCATGTTTGGTTCTGGAGTATGGAAGATAAGAACGCTGTCCTAGCGATGGCAGGCGATGCTGGTGTAGTCAGTGCGGTGTTCTTCGGTTTTGTGGCAGATGCGTTAAGCGAATTACCTGGTCTGGGTGCAATTACTCAAGATTTAGTCTATGAGTACCAACGAGTATTGCGTCATTTGGATTGGGTTCTAAATAGTGTGGAATATACCACAAAAGCACTAAATGAGACTAGCTTTACATAAATTACTGCGATACTGCGACTAGTCGCTTATTAAGATACTTATATAATAAGGGGTAAAAAAGGGGGTAGCTTTTAACCCCCCTTAAGGGGGGTTAAAAGGAAGGGGTAAAATGAGTAAAGAAAAAGAGTCGGTGTTGATGAAACAGGTATTAGAGCAATGAACGATTAAGGAGTTAAATTATGTGGGAACGAAACATACTGAACTACGGCAATAGTACGGACGATGACGGCAACCCGACAGGGGGTCATGTTTATGGACCCGGAATGACTATAGACTGGCAAAACGGCCCCCTCGGTAGACCACCGAAACCTGCTACAGGAGCCTTCGTCGAGGACGTTATCGAGGCTGCCAGACAGAGGCTGGAGTTCTACCAGACGGCTTCTGGTGGACGTTATGCATGTAGACAGAACGCTCTGGCGATTACAAAGCTGGAAGAGGCTCTCCATTGGCTGACTGCCCGAAGGATGGAGCGGGAATCCCGAGGGGTTCAGGGGGAACATAGAGCGTGAAGATTGAGTTTGTTGGGAATGCATTACCGGATGAACTTGAACCTGATGAGGGTGAGAAATGGCATTTGCCCGCTCAGAAGTACTGCTTCTCTTGTCGTAAAGTGACTACTTTTGTTCGCTGTTTCGTGTGTGGTAAACGGTTCTGCCTCGGTCATGCTTACGAAGAAACAGAGAGCGTGGATGGTCATCCGATAGCCACTTATCCGCTTTGCTATCATTGTGAGAAGGTGAATGGTCTATGAACACCTACCATGACCGCTACGCTAGATTCGGTGTCCTTATCGGCATCTTGGTCGGGGTAGCCATTATCGCTATTGTTGGTCTGTTCTTCCCGAGACCGGAACAGGATAATACAGCCTATACCAACTACCCCGTTGTGATATCCATGAACACCAGCGGGTTGAGTGAGAACGGCTATATCGGTTGGGGCAACGAGAACACCGACTGGTGCGACCAGTTCATCAACTTCTCGCACGATGATATCCAGATAACAGGTCAGGTTGGTGACGATTACATCGAGATATTCCTTCGGGATACTAGCACTGGGGTGATGGCTCGGATTGCCGGTGATAATGTGAGTAGTCTGGAGATGGAGATAAAATGAGCGAGGACTGGAAAGCCATTAGACCCTTGCCGAAACTCAAGAAGTGTACCCACCAGAATTGCGTTCTGACTGAGGAAATCGGGTCTAACAGCGAGTGGG
>Ga0180007_10007118_pt1 | contig 10686 bp, 10 predicted proteins | sample MM_PC_MetaG_FD_121122 | JGI IMG/M metagenome (GOLD analysis project Ga0180007, IMG submission 121122) | Groundwater microbial communities from the Aspo Hard Rock Laboratory (HRL) deep subsurface site, Sweden - MM_PC_MetaG | ecosystem: Environmental > Aquatic > Deep subsurface > Groundwater...
AACATACTTAAGAGCCCAACCATTCTGTGTTACAGCAGCCATACAGATCTCTGTTGTCTGTTCTTTAACATACTCAAGAGCCAAACCAGTCTGTTTAACAGCAGCCATACAGATCTCTGGTGTTTGTTTTTTCACATAGTGTAGAGCCCCACCATTCTTAGTAACAGCAGCCAAACAGATCTCAGGTGTCTGTTTTTTTACATACTCAAGAACCCAACCATTCTGTTTAACAGCAGCCATACATAACTCTGGAGTCTGTTCTTTAACATATTCGAACGCATGTCCGTCATTTTCTACAGCTTCCATACATACAGCAAATGTTTGTTCCCTTATCTTCTTCAGGGAATAAGGATTGTCTTTAACTGCCTGTAGACAAAGTTCCTCTGTTTGGTTTTCAACATACTCTATAGACCCCCCGTTTTCTTCAATAGCTGCCCTACATATTTCTGGTGTCTGCTCCTTAACAAACAGCAAAGCATTACCATTCTTTGTAACAGCGGACAAGCATATTTCCGGTGTTTGCTCCTTAACATATTTTAAGGCATAGCCGTTCTGCTTAACCGCAGCAAGACAAATTTCGATGGTTTGATTTTCAACATATTCCAAATCTAAACCATTTTCAGATACTCGACATTCCGAAGTCAATTCTTGCTCAGATTTGTTTTTTCTTTCATTTAATTTTTTAACTAAAAAATCTTTTAGGTCCATAGCCATAATAATTATCCTTTAGTGTTAACAACCTGCGAATTATAAATCAACCAGAAAAAGGTAAAAACCGCATAATAACTGTTCCACAGCTCTACAGTAAACTCTTTGTGGTTATCTTGATGTCTACCAAACACCCACTCCTGCTTAAACCCCTCGCATAAAATACTGGGTATTTTTTTGTCCCTATCTGTAATCAAATTAGAAAAATCAATGTCAATATCAACAGGAGATACAACAGAAATCTTCCAATTATGAAAATTATTACGTATATAAAACTTCATACCGTAGCATTCAATTAAATACACAGGAAGAACTATCGACTTAGACGTGTGTGTAGACACAACACTGCACCTGTACTTAGAAGAATCATCCTCTAGCACAGGGAAAAGAAGATATCTTAGTTCATCTCTAACAAAATTTATCTGTTCCCACGCTGCCTTGTAGTAGCGCATATCCTTATTTTGGGGGGAATCATCACTACGGCACCATTCCATTAAATCTGGCATCATTGTATTATCCATTATAATCTCCTTACTGCAAGTAACTGGTTTAGAAACTAAAATCAATCCCAGCCTAGAACAAAACCATCTTTCTGTAAACCTACTTCTTTATAGCACACGCAATACTTATAATCATTACTATAATATTCAAAGTATCCTGTATTTTTTGCTTTCTTAAATTTTTCAAAAGAGTCAGTAGCCCCTTTATCATAATACAACCAATAATAATGTTCAAAATATTTCATAGCATCTTCTTTGCGCTGAAATACTCTAATGCCATCATTATTCTCCCAGTACTGTTGAACTACATGTACGGTATCCATAATAATTATCCTAGCCTAATCTTTAAGCTTTTCGTAAATTTTGCCTCCCAATAAGGCTCCCCCAATTGTAAGCAAAGTAACACCTCCCGCCACAACAAAAACTCCAGCCAAGGCACCACCCCCAACAATTCCTCCTATAGCAGCCAGACCGCTCATAATACCTGCTCCGCTAGTACCGGCTACGGCACCAGACGCTGCAATGGCCGCGTTTCCTCCAAGTACCCCCGCTGCTGCCCCAGTTCCTGCTACAGCTACCGTTCCTACATTGTTTTTTGCCATTTTAGTTCTCCTTGAATGTTTTACTCTATATTAAGCAGCTCTGCTAACAAATCATCTTTCACAAATTTAATAGAGGCACTATTCTGTTTAATAGCAGCTATACACAGACTAGGCGTCTGATCGTTTACAAACTCTAAAGCATTTCCATTTTGCTTAACAGCATCCCAGCACAAACAGGGAGTTTTATTTTTTACATACTGCAGAGCCCATCCGTTATTTGTAACAGCTAACCCGCAAATTTCAAGGGTCTGTTCCTCAACATAACGTAAAGCTAAACTATCCTGTTTAACAGCAGCCATACAGATCTCGGGTGTCTGGGTTTTAACATACCTAAGAGCCTGACCACTCTGTTGAACAGCAGCCATACAGATCTCTGGTGTCTTTTTTTTCACCTGCTTAAGAGCCCAACCATATTGAGTAACCGCCGCCATACAGATCTCTGGTGTCTGTTCTTCTACAAACTGTAGAGCCCTACCATTCTGAGTAACAGCAGCCATACAGATCTCTGGTGTCTGTTTTTTAACATTTCCAAGAGCCTCGCCATTCTGAGTAACAGCAGCCATACAAATCTCTGGTGTTTGTTCTTTCACATCTTGTAGAGCCCAACCATTCTGTTTAACAGCAGCCATACAGATCTCTGGTGTCTGTTTTTTAACATTTCCAAGAGCCTCGCCATTCTTAGTAACAGCAGCCATACAGATCTCTGGTGTTTGTTTTTTTACATACTCAAGAGCCCAACCATTCTGTGTAACAGCAGCCATACAGATCTCTGGTGTCTGTTTTTTTACAAACTGTAGAGCCCCCCAGTGCTGTGTTACCCAAAGTAAATCTGAATTTTTCCTTTTTAAAATTTCTTTCTCAGCAATTTTTTTAATATCCATAACGGCATCTCATAAACCCCTTTTACACTATTTAAACAAATTTTGCAAATATATTTCAAATTAGTTTTTTAATGTATCTACAGCTTTATACCCCTCTTCTGTTATAGAATAATATTTAAAAAACCAGTATGCTCAACTATCCAATTTCTATGAAAGGCATAACGCATACACGTCCGCCACAACTCAGGATCATTATTAATGTATTCTGTAAAAACAGCTTCTCTTACTTTTTTACCATTATTATTGTGTTTTAGTATCTTTAATATATCTTTAGCAAGCTTTTCCACCGCAAGTGCGAATTCTTTATCTTCTTCCATAACTTTATTAAAATTAAGTGTTACATTATTTGTCATAATAAAAAGCTTTCTAGGGGTAATGTAGTAAGTTACAACAATGACCCCCCCCCCACCTTAGGCGTTGTATTTGGCAGTATTTGTTATCTTAACAGTACTAAAAACCTTATATTTTATCCGTTAATCGTAACCTCTTGCTTTGAAACAAGAGCAAAAAGGTCATGACTATTATTTAATGTTTTCGTTTTAAGAATGGTATAACTTTCTGTATTTCCTGTTGATATATTATTAATGTGTACGTTAAATACAGGATATTCCCCCATATCTTCTACTAAACAAATTGTAACCTCGTTATCAGCATAAGAGGTTAAATTATCTTTCTGTACATATAAAAATCCAAAGTACTCATTGTGTGTAAGCGCTTCTGCTATAGTATTATAATATGTAGTATTTCCTAGCTTGTGATTTTTTAAAGAATATAAGGAAGAGCGCTCATTCGGTTCTGCTGCTACTTTTTTTTCACTACTCACCAGATGTTTGTGTACAGTAAAAACACAGTCTTCATATACATCTACGAAATAAAAAAATGTTTCTTCCTGTTCTTTGTTGGATTGTGTAGATAGTTTTAATTTTCCAGAATTTTTTAAAAATGGTGTAAGACAATCCAACAAGCAATACAACATTTGAGATTCTGTATTAAATAGTAGCGATTTGTATTTAAGGGTACCAAATGTGTTAGTACCTTTCTCATAATAACGAAGTTCAAAAACGGAGTCTGTAATACTGTGTGTCATAATAAAAACCTTTCTATAAAAGTTAATGCAAATAATATTTGCTTCCGTTACCATATCATTATCTTAAAAAAATAGCAACAATTATTTACATGCGTTTATCTATAGCAGCTCCCAGTGTGCTCTGAAGACACTTTCTTTTAAATAGTCCTCCTTTCATAAGGAAATAAAGTAAAGCACTATTCCAACAAATTTTACAAGAAAAAAATTAAAATAGTTTTAGTGTGGTGTTACACTACTTCGACAATGCGGACAAATAGAAGCTCTTGGATCAATAACCTGCCTACAAAAAGGGCAAACGTACCTAGGAGGAGAAAGAAAATAAGCAAAAATCCGATAAATCCATCTAAGAACAACACTTATAACAAGTACCAAAAGAATAAAATAAAACAATATCATAATATGTGGCCTTTCTTTCTGTAAATATTACTATTAAACATCATAAAAGTATTTAACTTCTTCTTTTTCATACCATAAAGTTTTTTACTTTTCTCCTCAACAATAAAGTTTTTAGCATCTTCTAGTGAACCAAACCTGCGGACAGAAGCACTATTAATTGGGATATCATACGAAGTATAGACCCAAAAACATCTCCAGCAAGGCTAAAAACCTTTATACTGTGGGTAGTAAACAATGCGACCAAATTTAGTTGTTTCTATTTTAATCCTGTATTTTATGCTAACAACTCCAGCAGTTTTCTTAATTTTAGTATTTTGGCGTAATGTCTTTTCGGCATACGTGACACATTCTTGCTTGGGGGTCTACTACATTATTACAATACTCGCAGCGTGTTGTGTTGTCGGGGGGGTCGGTATGCTTCGTTAGGGCGCTGGTAGGCAGGGAGGACAGGTCCGCAGTCTCTCGGTATAATAGCTATAATAATCCACCCTATTAAACCTAATACTAGCCCTAAGAAGAAACCCAGCCCTACTTTATCCTTAGAAGACCCAATAATTGCTCCAATAACACCACTAAGTATCCACAATATAATATAAAATAAAAACATGATAAAATTCCTTTCGATAGAGTAAGTAAACACTTAAACCTAACACTACACTAAATCATAACATTGTCAATCCTATTTCTTTAGATTATCTAATGTTGCTTTCAGCGTGCTCTGAAGACACTGAAAATGCTTCTCTAGATCTCTCCATGAAACATCTTGCTTCCTCAGCAACACCAGCTCCTTCTTGTCTATATCTGTTAACTGGTGCTGGTTCTCTTTTATAACACGAATGATAGGTACAATTGAACACTCATACTTTTTTGCTATTTTTGGGGTACCCCAGCCTAAATCAAATTTTAATTGTAAAATATCCCCTATCTGTTCTCTTGTAAATTTTTTAATATTAAATGGAACAGTATTTTTAATCTTTTGCGCATCAGAATTATTGCGTGTTTGAACACCATTCTCGCGCAGTACCCGTTTTACAATATCTATACTTAAATTATAACATTCTCCAGATTTAAGCATAGACTTTCCCGACTTATAGTTTTCCACAATTGTATTAACTTGCTCTTCCGTTAATTTGGTATATCTTCCACTTTTTTCACCAACGCGCTCTTTTGCTAACTCTGGTAAAGTTCTTATAGCAATATTGTTTCGTTTTAAACAATCAAATATACAGTGGACAGAACAATAATACTCAAGCGCCAAATCTTTTGTGGAACTTCCTTTTGTGTATTTTTCACATACATTTTTTTCTGTTTTAATACTAAGGAGTCTAGCTCCTCTAATAACTATTCCTTCCTTCTTTAACATTCTACAAATAGTAGACGGGGATTTATCATAAATTATTGCTAATTCCTCTGAAGAAACTCCTTCCTTATATTTACTACAAAGGTCTTTCTTAGCCATATTGCTTAATGTAGAATAACCTTTCTTAGTAAGGCACCTAACATTAACATTATTTCTTCGCAAAATATTACAAACTGTACGTGGAGTAAATCCATACTTATGAGACAAAAGCACCGAAGACTTTCCAATTAAATATTCTCTACATATTACATTTTCTAACTTTACGCTGGGTCCTCCTCTTACTAATATCTGCTTTCTTCTAGTATCATCACTTGGAATACTGTGACTTGCCGAAACATCCAAATTATAGGATAAGGCTTTATCAATATTATTACCGTCTTCGCTTAAAAGTTTATTCAAATAATGCTGCTCCCTTCGGCACAGCAATTCTGACTTTTCCTCTTTAGTGTAGTAAGATGGAAGCATAACATTCTCTAAAATTAAAAAAACAAAATTAGATTTATTGTGAGTATTCCAAGAATTTTGCAAATAGGAATTTGTGTGCTTTCCTCTATTTAGATTAAAAATATGCTGAACTTTACGTTTCTGCATATTCAAAGAACTTCCAACATAAACTTTTCCTGTTTTGGTATTCAAAAAACAGTAAATTCCTGAACAATTAGGGAATAATGGCGCTCGTTTACCTTGTAACCAATTAAGTTTAACTAAGGAGGAACTGCCATAACCTACCACAGGATCTAAAAATACGCACTCCTCCTTTAAAACTCTTACTATAATATTAATACTATAACCTAAAATATTACCAATATGTAACTTGGGCATTCCTTCTAGATACCTAGAAACAATAAATAATACGTGGTCCTCAGGAACTTTAATATACCTATAATGTGTTCCACCTTTACATTTTTTGGAGTATAACTGCTGTTGCGATACATTACGCAGTGTAACCCCGGAATCAATCAGTCTTCTCCTGATTAAATTCCTAGAAACACTGTATTCTACAGCTAATTCTTTTAAAGATGTTCCCTCCAAATAAGAACAAACAATTGAATCTAAGTCATCTTTACTAAAATTAATATATCTAGAGTTAGAAGATCCCTTTCGTAAGCCTTTCTGTGTTTCAGGATTAGATTTTAAAGGTAATCCTGCCTCAACTATTACTCTTCTAATAATAGTGAATCCACAATTAAAGAGGCTACCTATTTTTTTTAAAGACCAGTTATCTTCAACATAGAGATTAAGAATGTATTCTTTATCCGTATCTGAAAATGTTTTATAGCCTTTCCTTAATTTACCAATATATCCCCCCGACCCTTTAATTTTAATACACCCTTCTTTTAAAACCCTAAGAATAGGAACAATACTGCATCCGTATGATTTAGCTATCTTCTCTGCGGATTCCCCTAACTCATATGTTTTAATAATATTTAAGCGTTGTGGTTCTGTGAAATTTATAAATCTTGCGTTATTTCTACCTTTCTGCAACCCTATATGTGATTCAGAATTATCTCTAATATGTATATTATACTTTTTTAAAACTTTAGATATAGTACAAGAACGTACTCTATACTCTTTGCGTATTACGTTAATACTATGACCAGCTAGGTACTTACTGCAAATTTTAAGCTCCTCTTCTTCTGTAAATTTACAACTTTTAGGCACAGTAAAACCTCCTTTTACACTATTTTGTCAAATTTTTAAAATATTTTTTTAAAGAAACTACCCCCCAAATGGAATTAAATTATTTTTTTACGTTTTTTTATTTCTTTATTTTCATATTTTAACTGCAGATAAAATTCTTTTAGCTTTGTAAAATCATTTATAAATTCGCTGTACGTTTTTACCTTAATACTTTCGTAGGAGGCAATATTCCAAGACGCACCGTTTTTGATATAAAACAAGCTAGTGTAATGCGGATTATCATATTTGCCCCATCTTCCTTGGCTATGAGCTGCATGACAATAGTCGCTCATTTTCTTGTAACGCCACCTGTAAACAATATCATTCAACCATACTGCAAAATGGTGCTCAATTAAAACAGTAATAACGGTCCCTACAGCAGTACCTAAAACAAAAATTAAAATAGCATATAGCCAATTTAAAATAAACATTTTGGCAAAAACCTCCTAAAAACAATTGTACCCTACTTTAGAAAAAAGCACAAATGTTTTTTATTTGAGACAGAAACAATTGTTTTTTAAATAAACTTTGTCCAGTAACAATTACTTTTTAATTGTATTTGGATCAAATCTTACCTGCGTACTTTTTAGCCCAGTATCCTCTTGGAGGTTTTTCTATATTATATTTTCGACACCTTTTACATATAGCAGCGTCAGAAACACCTAAATCTGCGGCAACAGAAGATGATGGCCGTTCCCATAACATTTTTTCTAATTCTTCATTTGTAGGCCAAACTATTCTATTACCGTAATCTGCACTTTGCTTAGAAATACCTTTACGAGAAATACCAGCACAAGTAGTAGAACAATAATTCCTCCCTTTCGCATTAAAGACCTTACCGCAGTAATCGCAAGTAGTATAGATTTTTCTTTGTGCGCTATGGAAAGATATGTGATCAGAATTACTGCTAAACAACATAAGATTAGATTCTAAATTATTTAAAATATCTTCGTCAATATGATGAACAGCCTCTTCCTGCGCTAAATATCTACCAAGCTTATTTTCCATTACTAATCTGTGGAAACATACCCTCCCCTGTTTATCGCAACAAGGGTGCTGTGGCATAACAGCATAAACATAACCAGACTTCATAAGTGTTTTTAATTTTGAAATATCTGTTTGTTTAAATTTCATAATACTAAATACTTACTTACTTTAAAATAAAAGTCAACAAAATTTGTCGGGGTAGCTGGCTTTGCTCCAGCGGCCTCTCGGTCCCAGGCCGAGTGCTCTCCTAACTGAGCTATACCCCGAAAATTGGTCAGGACGGAGCGATTTGAACGCTCGACAACGCGGACCCCGACCGCGCACTCTACCAGACTGAGATACGCCCTGATATAAAAGCAATTAAATTGTAAATAGAAAAAGTATTATACCCCGAGGGGTGGGAAGAAACCTACGACAGCGGTAGTGTGGAGCACAAGGGAGGCAATTACGGTAGAGGTAAAGAATAGTGTTTTCATGATTTATGATCTAACTGATTTGTATTCTCGCAATTTCTTTTTTTCTTCAAAGTCATTAAAGCAAACTGTCTTCATGCTTTTAAAGGAATTAAGTAGTTCTTCTTTCGTTACTGTCTTTTCAGTCTTTATTATTTCATAAAAATAATAAGATATAGATTTAGAATTATAGCACATCGTACTTCTCCACAACACTTACGAAACCTTCTCTTTAGAAAGTTCCTTATCTACTTCGAGCGCAAAATCATGTGCTGGCTTGTCTAGGCCGCTACCCAGTTCTCGCCGCAAAAACCAACGCACCCTTACAGGCTCTCCTAACTTAGAAGAAACCTCTTTTGCAAGATCGCCAATAGATCGTTTATTGTCATCAAAAGCATACTCCTGTTTAAGGAGACAAGTCTTCTGATACCATTTGTTTAACTTACCTTTTATAATGTTACCAACAATTTTCTCAGGTTTGCCTTCTTTAAGTAACTGGTCCTTATAGATGGCACTTTCCTGCTCAATAACACTGACAGGAATTTCTTCCACATCTAACCACGTAGGATTATAAGCAGCTACCTGCAAAGCTACTTTATGCACAAACTCTTTAAACAGATCTGTTTTAGCTGCAAAATCTGTAGAGCAGTTTACTTCTACCATAACGCCAATTTTTCCATTAGCATGAATATAAGAATGTATTTCGCCCTCTACAGCAGGACGATCATTGTGTACTTCATAATCTGCTAATCCTTCTTTACGTAAATACTCAATAGCTTTTTCCATATCACCAGAACACGCTTCTAAGGCTTCCTTACAGGAAATAACTTTAGCTTGCGTTTTTACTCGTAATTCTCGAACCATTTCTGAAGATATGATAGACATTGTAATACTCCATTTTTCTACCAGTAAAGTCACTTATTACAATTATAATAAATAACACAATTTAAAAATCTACTCAACTTTAATAATCAGTACCCCCGGTGCGGCTCGAACGCACATAATACGCCTTAGAAGGGCGCTGTTAATCCAATTTAACTACGGAGGCAAAACACATAAAAATCTAATTGGCGGGAGATTCGGGTCACGATCCCGAGACTTCCGGTTTAACAGACCGGCGCTCTACCAACTGAGCTAATCTCCCAAAATAAAAAGCCCACAGTGGAAGATCCCTAGTCTCCTAGATAAAAAGCTACATTCTCTTCTGAGCGAATGTCAAAGTAGACTTACATTTAACGTGCGGTTACACCACACTGTGGGGCCTGTCGTATTCAGCGCTGAATCATTATAGTATGTAGGACAGGTACTACGCCATGCACGCCTGACAGGGATCGAACCTGTAACCTCTTAGTCCGTAGCCAAGCGCTCTTCCAATTGAGCTACAAGCGTAAAAACATCGTTAACTATGACCACCAGAAAAAACCAGTGGTATTTTTTAATTCCCCTTATTCGCTGCTGTGGAATTAAGGGAGAATCCTAATTAGGATTACGTGGTCTTCGATTATTATTGGGATCAAAAGTAAAATGTGTCATAAGGAGTTTATACACGAAGTTGAATTATATGTCAACCTGTTTTTTAAAAAATTATTTAGGGGGCTCTGTGGATTTTTTATATCCCTTTATTGCTTTATTCCAAATTTCCCCCGTTTCCCATGTTCCAGTTTTCCATGTTCCAGTTTTCCATGTTCCATCCTGCCAAAGTCCCTTTTCCCATATACCCTGTAACCACACACCGCCATTCCACAAGCCATCTTTCCATGTTCCTTTTTCCCATACACTATTATCGAGGTAGTTAAGCCAATATCCATCTTTCCACGTACCATTTTTCCAAGTACCGCCCTCCCAGTAACCATTTTCCCATGTCCCATTTAGCCAAGTACCGCCCTCCCAGGTACCACCTTTCCAAACTCCCTTTTTCCAAGTACCGTCTTTCCATCGTACCTGATCATCTTCCCAAGTACCATCTTCCCAAGTACCGCCGTCCCAACTTATAACCATAAAGTTAACATCATAAGAAAGAACAGCGTCTTTTA
>Ga0180007_10007119_pt1 | contig 10685 bp, 9 predicted proteins | sample MM_PC_MetaG_FD_121122 | JGI IMG/M metagenome (GOLD analysis project Ga0180007, IMG submission 121122) | Groundwater microbial communities from the Aspo Hard Rock Laboratory (HRL) deep subsurface site, Sweden - MM_PC_MetaG | ecosystem: Environmental > Aquatic > Deep subsurface > Groundwater...
AACATGGGTGATTCCCAGGAAGCGAGACAGGGCTTCGAAGAAGATCAAAATGCCAACTTTCTCTTTTCACTCGTTTCTTATATCGATCTGCCTGGCAATTTTGAACTCAACACCACCCTATATGGCGTTGACTCCCTGGACGAACTGAAGATAGACTCTTATCTCCGTCTTGACATCAATGTTGCCTGGCATCCAACTGAAGATATGACAATTAGCGCAGGCGGGCATAACCTCTTTAACGATTCTCACCAGGAATTTAATGACACTATGGACGGTATCCTTGCCAGCAATATTCCGCAGACGTTTTACACTAAACTTACCCTTACTTTTTAGGTAGCTGCGCAGAATGTTTCACAAGCTGTTTTTTTTCCTCATTTTCTCTATTTTTCTGCAGATGAACACCATTTCTGCATATGGTGAACTGCAATCTGCCCGGGCCATGGAAATTCAGGCAGCTTTTCTCATAAAATTCAGCTCATACGTCAAGTGGCCTGAGGAGGCTTTCGCTGACGCTCGTGCTCCTGTGACCGTCGGTATTTTCGGCCGCGACCCTTTCGGCTCAGCAATTGATGAGATAGCCCGTTCCTTTAACGCAAACGGCAGAAACGTCGAAGTCAGGCGCTTTAAAGACCCTGCAGCTACCCACCAGAGTCACATCCTGTTTATTCCCGCTTCCGAGATGGAAAGAATGGATGAAATTACTGCAGTACTCTCCGGCCGTTCCGTTCTTATTGTAGGTAATTCACCGGAATTTCTTAACAAGTCAGGAATTATCAATTTTGTTATGGTCGGCAAAAAAATACGCTTCAACATCAGCAGAACGAATTGCCAAAAGATGGGTTTAGATATCAGTTCGAAACTGCTCTCTGTTGCCCATAAAATTCAATAGGTACGGACCAGCAAGTGACTTTCACAGCCCAAAAAAGCAGATGACCTTTCCACAATTTCGCGATCTCTCCATTAATATCAAGTTGACTGTTATCATAATCTTCAGCTGTCTTCTGGTTTCCCTGATGGCCTCAGGATTTTTTATCGGCCGGGAAATTATTTCGTTCCGTCGATCTGTAGTAGAAGATCTTTCAGGACTGGCCAGGGTTATCGGTATTAACTGCACTGCTCCTCTTGAATTCATGGATTCCGAAACAGCGGACGAAATACTTTCCTCCCTGAGCGCAAGACCCCATATACTCCAGGCTTTACTTTTTACCGCAGACGGTACGAAATTTTCCCAATACCAAAAACCTTCTCTTTCTCTTGAGAATGCGCAAGAACTTCGTGACCATTTCAAAGAAACCAAACTTCAGTTACTGGGCGAAGCTCATCACTTTCATAAAAATCATATGGCTCTTTCTGTTTTCGTTGGGAAACCTGGAAAAACAATCGGCACTCTTGTTTTGCAGGCAGACCAGTCTGGGTTCCATGCCATACTTACCCGCCTCATCTATGTCGTCAGTGGTATTTTCACAACTACTCTGCTTCTTGCCGCACTCTTATCATCCCTGCTCAACAGAGTCGTTTCTCGGCCCATCCTTGAGCTTGCAGAAACAATGGAGCGAGTCCGCAGGGAAAAGAACTACTCCATACGCGCCATAAAAAACTCCAACGATGAACTTGGAGTGTTGGTCAAAGGCATTAACTCCACACTTGACGATATTGAAAAACGAGATGAACAGTTGCTGGTGGCCAAAAAAACGGCCGAAGATGCAAACCTGGCCAAGTCACAATTTCTTGCCCAGATGAGTCATGAAATTCGTACGCCCATGAACGGCATACTCGGAATCGCTTCTTTACTCTTGAATACGTCGATAAACGAAAAACAGTACCAATTCGTTCACACAATACGCAGATCCGGAGAATCACTTCTCAACCTGATTAATGATATTCTCGATTTTTCCAAGATTGAGGCCGGCAAACTTGAGTTGGAACTGATTCAATTTGACCTCAGAGAGATTGCTGAGGAGACTGTCGACCTGCTCTCCGAACGGGCCAATGAAAAAAATTTAAACCTCGCTTGCTTTATCCATTCCGCAGTACCGGCTCATTTTGAGGGAGACCCGGGACGGCTGCGACAGATACTGATGAATCTGCTTGGCAATGCTATAAAGTTTACCAATCGTGGAGAGGTGGTACTCAATATATTTCTGAAAAAAATTGAAGGAAATAGCGCCTACCTTCGTTTTGAAGTCAGCGACACAGGCATAGGCATCAACAAAGGAAAACAGAAGGAGATATTTTGTGCTTTTTCCCAGGCAGATGGATCCACAACCCGTCAATTTGGAGGCACCGGTCTTGGCCTGGCAATCTGTCATCAACTCGTGAGCCTGATGGATGGTGAAATAGGCGTGGAAAGTGTGGAAGGACAAGGAGCGACCTTCTGGTTTACAACGGTGTTTGCCATCAGCAGCTTTAATGAATCCCTTTCAGACAGGCCGCACCAACCAATAGCTCTCCAAAAATTTGATGCAGTGATCCTTGTTGCTGAAGATAATCCCACCAATCAGATTGTGGCACAGGGTTTACTGGAACACCTGGGCTGCAGGATCGATCTGGCTGATAACGGCAAGGTAGCTGCTACCATAACTGCGAAAAAGAACTATGACCTCATTTTCATGGATTGCCAGATGCCGGTCATGGATGGCTATGAGGCTACCAAACAAATCAGGAAAGCTGAAAATCTTGCAGGAACCGGGCCAACTCCTATTATTGCCCTCACCGCACACGCCATGAAGGGTGACCGGGAACGTTGCCTTGCAGTCGGCATGAATGACTTTATCACCAAGCCTTTTAATGAACAACAGTTGGCAATTATTCTGTCGAAATGGCTCCCGGACACTTGCATAAAAAACTTGCCAGGGCCACCGACAAAGATACTGAAGAATCGTGCCACGCAATCGACACAAGTCCATATCGACGAAAGTGTCCTGAATAGTTTTCGCCAATTGCAGCAACCGGGGAAATCTGATATCAGAACAGAGCTGGTCAGCGTTTACCTGCGAAGCAGCCCGGGAATTATGCAGAGCCTCCAGCAAGCTGCTGAAAAAAATGACAGTGAAAAACTCTGGCAGGCAGCGCACACTTTAAAATCGAGCAGCGCCAGTTTAGGTGCACGCCGGCTGTCCTCTCTCTGTCATGAACTGGAGATAATGGGCCGGGAAACACGTGTGGATGACCCCTTGCAAAGGGTTTTGGAAATTGAATCGGAATTCAAAACAGTTGCCGATGAACTAGAGAGAATTCTCTCCGGCGTATAATAACGGAAGACAGGGCAAGCCCTTTCAGTGCGGAGTCACCAATGAGCAAACCATCAAGACAGGCAGAACTGAATATATACTTTGCCGGAGCTATTCGTGGAGGTCGAGATGATGCGGAACTCTATGCCACTCTCATCCAATGGTTGAAACAGTACGGCAGAATTCTCACTGAGCATGTGGGGAACGAAGATCTCCTGCAGGAAGAACAATTTCTCAGTGAAAAAGAAATTTTTGCACGAGACATGCGCTGGATTGCAGAAGCAGACCTGGTTGTCGCCGAAGTAACCACTCCTTCTCTGGGGGTTGGCTATGAATTGGCTGTTGCCGAAACCCTGAGAATCCCAACTGTCTGTCTTTTTCGAGAGAAAAAAGGGAGTATGCTCTCAGCCATGATTCAAGGAAACCCTTTTTTTCACGTGAGGAGCTACAGAAACAGGGATGAGGCGGAAAGCACCATTGTCCGCCTCATGCAAGACTTTCAGAAAAACCTCTTATGCTGAAAGCCCCTGTCCTGAGAAATTTTTTTCCGGACCGGAAGAGTTTCTTTTAGCGTCAGGCGCTATCGTTGATATCCATGGAATCGGAAGCCCAGCGATAGAGATAGTCATTTACCATAAGCAGTTGATCATCAGAAAGCCTTGCCCAAACTCCATCTCTTGCGCACTTTGCCCGCATCTTGGTAAACACCATGTTCCAGCCCCGTGAAGTCTTGGACTCCTCCCAGAGAAAAGTTGCTCCTTCGGTATTATCACGGGTGTGACAGCTTTTACAAACCTGTTTGAAAGCCTTGCCTCCTTCCCCCCAAGGCCTGCTTTCCCACTCAAGAGGACCATCATTAAGGACCCTGCATGTCCCTGTTTTGACATCATGCCGCGTTGCCGGGGTGGCATAAACAGACAGCGCTGCGGCTACCAAAACAAAAAAACAAATCACCCCGATATACGTACGTTGCATAGTTACCTCCTGTTCTGGTTGGGGAATCGAGAGAATCTACCGAAAAAATCCAGCAAGGCCATCTGGCCTCTTTGGATAGATCAGTGGAGAAAAGTGATTGAAGCAAGATTGTCTCCCTGCAGAGATGATAAAAAAAGTATACTGATCTGGCGAAAAAAACGCCTGAGAAAGGAAGTGGCGTGTTCTTGAAAAATATTGTACCATACGTTACAATATCATACGCCCCAGGCTTCCAGTCAAGGTTTTTTATACCGATCAGTAAAAAACAACTCAGCAACCACAAAAACGGTTCAGCATACATGGCAAGAAACAAACAATTTAATGATGGCGAGGTATTGGATATTGTTCTCAATCTCTTCTGGAAAAAAGGTTATGGAGCAACCTCAATCCAGGATATCGAGAAGGCAACAGGATTGAAACGAACCAGCCTGTACAACGCATTCGGCAACAAGCGCAGTCTTTTTATGAAAGTGCTTAGTACGTATAGCGACAATATTAAGGAGATGCTGATCAAAACCATCAGCGAGTCTGCAGACTGTAGGGCAATGACGAAAGACTGGCTCAATAAGGTCATAGACTTTCAGTTCAATGACATAACTCCCGGCGGTTGCCTGGTCATTTTTTCCGTTCTGGAAAATGAACAGCACGACCAAGAGGTAAAGAAGCTGGCACAATCTCTCTTCTGGCAGGAAAAAGAACTCATCGAGCAGGACTTTTACAGAGGAATAAAAGAAGGAGAACTTCCGCCTGATTTTGCCTGCCAGCGTATGGCCGGAGTCATCACAGCCACGGCTTCAGGACTCGTGATTCTGGCCTTGGCTGGTTTTCCGGAAGCCATGCTTCGAGATCAGGTAGAGACATTCCTGGCCATGATGGATTTACAACTCAGGCCAAGCCCCTGTCAAAATTAAAACTGCTAGTCCCGGGCAGGACAAGATCCTTGTTAAAGGCCTGGAGAATCTGCTGACCTTGGGGCGTGAGAAGACCGATTCCAGTGAGGTCGACAACAAAGGCACAATATCCCATCTTGCGCAGCATATGGAGCTTTCCAAGCAGAGAGAATCGTTCATTGGCTTGAGTTACAGTCAGCCCACGATATTGATGAAGGTGAAGAGAAGTTCCGGAATCACTCTGCAGAGAAGCGTCCTGCTCCTGAAAAGCAGATGGAATACGAGAAGTAAAAAGAGCAATGGGACTGTAAACGGTAACCAGCAGGTTGCAGAGATTCCCTCCTGTCAGCAATCCGGCCATGTTTTCTCTATCATCTTCCAGAGACAGACAGCACTCCAGGATGCCAAGACCTTGCAAGGTCTGAATAGCCTGACTGTTCAGGATATATAGCCAGGGCCCAGCCAACATCTGAACCTTGTCCGTTTGAGAAAAAAGATCTCGATGACCCAAATTATTCAAACGAAAGCGGAGGAATCCTAAGTGTAATGCTCTGTACACTGTTTCCTGCAGGATATTCCATTCTTCATCAAAAACTACGGAAGGCAAATCCCAGATCAATCGCTGCCGCTCTCCTTCGCACCATTGGTGAGTCTTTTCACTCTTTTCAAGCAACTGCCCGTTAAGCGGTACAATAAACTGCAGATCCTCATTATCCGCCAATTTTGCCAGATCCTCAATACGATCAGTAAGCAGATAGAGACTCTTCCGGAAACACTCTTCTCTGCCCTCAGGCACAGGCAGGATCCGCCCTTTAACCTTCTGCAACCGTGCCTCTTTCTGTCTCTTTCGCTCTATGCTCAGAAGCTCCAGAAGATATTTATAGAAGTCCCGCCGGATTTCTTTGAGACGACTGGGCTTGATCACTACCGGAGGAAGGTCTGCTGCATGCAGCTTTGTTAATGACAGGCTTTGAAAACCCGTATGGCCAAATACTCCCAGAAGTGTTTCTGCCGTTAACGGTGACCGCTCTGCGGCAAGCATTTCCACGGGATAGTCTCTGGTCACTGTTACCCCTTCAACTGAAGCCGCAACCAGAAGGCTTTCCTTCCTGCACTGAACAGTAAGTTCCACAGCTGTCGCAAGAGGAGGAGCCGCGACCAGACGTTTACGACAGGCCTCTTCACTCATGGTAAAAGATTTGCCCATACCCAGTTTGAAAACCAGATCTCCGGGCCGAACCTTTCCCTTGAAAGGCAAAGGAATTGAAACAACACTGCCTTTACCTGCCCGCTTTACCGATTTTTTGCCAAGTTGCAATGTCCTGACCGTAAACCCCTGCCCTGCCCGATCATTTCCAGGCTGAATACGAAGCCGATCCCCCACATGGATTATGTCATCTGTTCTGAAAAAAACAGCTCCTCCCTGTAGTCGCTCCACCTTCCCAAGGATCCGGCCGATTCCTCCTTTTCGTTCCGGCAAAACAATATCAGCGCCACCCTTTCCAGACAAAAAGCCGTCTGTGCTTTTGCGGCCCATAGCATTTTCCAGCACGCGTTTCGCCTCAACTACAGCATCTTTTATGCTCCCAGATGGTGCATCAAGAACCATCCGATAGGCAGAAACCACGGTGGCCACATACTCTGCACTTTTCATGCGTCCTTCAATTTTAAGACTCATTACCCCGGCTTCAGCCAGTTGCGGGATCAGATCAATCGCCGAAAAATCACTGGTGGAAAAATAAAAACCTGGCTGCTTGTGCGAGTGATAGCGTCGCCGACAGGGCTGGATACACTGCCCACGATTGCCGCTTCTGCCATCAATATAAGAAGAGAAAAGGCAGTGGCCGGATATTGAATAACAGAGAGCCCCATGGATAAAATGTTCTAATTCGAGTGTGGTCTGGCTTCGGATATGTGCAATTTCCTGAATACTCAGTTCCCGGGCCAGCACTGCACGGGTAAATCCCATCCGCTCCAGCATTCGAACTCCGGCGATGTTGTGAATGGTCATCTGGGTGGAGGCATGGAGGGGAATCTCCGGAAAATAGGTGTGCGCCAAGTGATACAGGCCAAGATCCTGAATAATAAGGCCATCCACCTGAAAATCAGAAAGAGCAGCAAGGACGTCGACCAGTTCGGCTAATTCCGCTTCCTTGATCAAGGTATTCAGAGCGACATAGATCCTCTTGTCCTTTGAATGGCTATAGCAAGTCAGACGTTCCAGTTCTGCTAAGGTAAAATTTTTGGCCTTAGCTCGGGCAGAAAACGTTTTCAGACCACAAAAAACGGCATCGGCACCACTTTCAAGAGCCGCAAAGAAGGATTCAAGAGAACCGGCTGGAGCCAGAAGTTCCAGCCGGTTCTGTTTTGATAATATCATTTTCTCACACACAAATGGGATATCCACTTTCAAAAAACATTTTTCACAGAGGTCACACAACGCGTCACCACGGAATAAAACGAAAATCCACCACTACAAAACACAATTTCTTCCATCCGGCAACTTATCTTCATCACTCGCCCAAGCCCCTTCATATTACTAGGATGTCGTCTCATTTTTCTTTTATTTTAAGAGGATAAGGGAACAAACTGGCAAAAACCCGGTATTGACACCCCATGCTTACAAAAGCTATACAATAATCAGAGATATTTTTTCTCTTTCCCTTTTCCTTTGTACAGTTCAGCACATGACCAAACCCAAAATCCTCATCATTGATGACGAACCCCTTATCCGCACGTTTATCGCCGATGCGTTAGAAGAAGAAGGCTATGACCTTCATTTTGCCTCTGATGGACAGGACGGGCTTAACCAGGCCATTGCCCTTCAACCCGATCTGATCTTTCTTGACATCCGAATGCCTATCCTTGATGGTGTTTCATTTCTCAGAGAATTCCATAAGCAAACGGCCACACCCTGCCCCATCATTGCCATGACAGGATATAAGGATGACAGGGCACTTGACCAATGCTACCAGCTGGATGTCTTTGTCCTGATAAGCAAGCCACTCTATCTCAACGAAATCATTGCCCTGGCACGCCGCTACACCCGACTTCCGCAGACCAGGGAACCGATAACTTTTGATATCCAGAGCGTGGAGTCACTGGGCAGGCAGGCAGCTTCCTTGGGTTTGGATTCCACAGCCTTTCAATACTTCATCGATGCCATCCCCTTCCCGGTATTTGTTAAAGATGAAGACAGGATTTATATCCACACCAACAGTGCATTCGAAAATTTCACCGGACTTGATCGTGATAAATTATTAGGGAAGACATCACGGGATCTGCAACTCAAAGATCTGACAGACCGAGAGGCAACACTGGAAGAAGAACTGCTCAGGAAAGGCGGTGTATTCGAACATGAGAAATCTGTCAGCGATGCCAAAGGTCTTTTCCGGGATGTTGTTATCTATCGCTCAGTCATTACAAGAAAAAATGACGGAGAACATCCTGTTGCCATCCTCGGTATAATAATCGACATAAACGATCTGGGCATCAAATCTTTTAAAAAAAAGCTGGCCCTGAAATACCCCCGCCTTTCCCCAAGAGAATGCGAAGTAGCGGACCTGGTCAGACAGGCAATGAGCAACAAGGAGATCGCTGAACAGCTTCATATCTCTTTGAGCACCGTTGAATATCATCGAAACAATCTCAGGGACAAACTGGGAATCAAAGGCGATAATATCAACCTCAGCACTACCCTGCTCACAATCTAAAAAAGGAGAGTCAGGCAGCGATGTCCATCAAAATGACGAACAACATGATATCCGCATCAGTGAATAATGCCGACCTCTCCGGAGCAGACGAATCCATTCTTATTGTTGACGACGAGAGGATGCAACGCGATCTTCTCTCCAAACTACTCAATGTCCTTGGATATGCAGCAACTGCTGTAGCAAGCGGAGAGGAAGCCGTGACCTTCCTCCGAACTCACCAGGTGAACCTGGTTATGCTGGATATGTGCATGACTCCGGGCATGAACGGACGACAGACCTTTGAGGCTATTCTGAAACTGCATCCTGAGCAAAAGGTCATTATTGTCAGCGGCTACTCAGACTCTGAAGAAATCAGCAAGTCTTTTGCACTGGGTGCCAAAGATTTTGTCCGCAAGCCCTACACTATTGCAGAACTTGGACAGGCCGTCAAAAGAGGACTTAGTTCCTAACTTATTCGCCAAGCCTGTTACGCAAACGTTCAGCGCTAACCGGATCCCTGTAAGAAAGAATAGAAATAGGGGATCGACGAAACAAGGTATTGGCTATACTCCCGGTAAAGGTGTGCAGAAGGTCCGATTTACCACGAATCCCCATGATAATCATCTCCACCTCTTCCCGAACAGCGAACTTAAGTAATTCGTCAACAGGATCTCCTTCAAGGAGTGTACTTGTTATTTTTTCATGGGGGTAATCGGTCACCTTGAGGAGTCTGGCAAATTTTTCCTCTTTATCCTGACGGATGGATTCTAACAGTTGTTTTTCATTCACATGGAAGCCATAAGAGGCAATATTACGTATGGCTTTGACATCTTTTTCTTCGATAACATGGACAAGAAGGAGATTCGCGTTTGTCTTCCTGGCCTGCTCAACGGCAAATTTAAACAGGTTGTTTTTGTAATCAGAAAGGGCCAATGGGACCATTATTTTGTTGGACATGACAAAACTCCTCAGGTGGTAAAAAAATATCCGCTGTAAAACTGTTAGCGCCTAACAGACGACAAGATTCAATTCATAGTGACGATTTCTCATCAGTATATCCCCTTTTGCTTTCCGGAAGCAAAAGGTATCTTTCAAGACCAAGAAAACACCGCATTATCCTGGCAGCAAAGTCAATAATAGCCAGAACAGAAGACAGCCAAACAGAGCAAAGCATACACAGGGGGAAACCAAACGTCGCCAGGTTCTGGCCGGTTCTGCTCCAAAAAACTCGCAGGTCAGGACAAAACAGATGTGCAGGGGAGAAATCATCACGCCGGTGAACCCGAAAAATGTGGCCAGTACCAGGTAAGGTATGGTCTGATCGCGCATTCCGAGAGTGGCAAGGAGTGCCAGCAACAGGGGAAAGGTGGCTCCGACAAAGGCCACGTTGATCCCGGCCACCATGCCTACCAGAAAAGGAAGAAAGGCGGCAGCTGCAACAAGGGCGATTCCGTCGCCTGCTGCACCAGCCATGGCATCCACAACGACTGCCGCCTGCATGATATCTTTAAAAACAAAGATTGCCGCTATGACCGAAAGCATGGTCCACAGACTTTTCTTGCCAAGAACAGCCATCACAAACTTCAGGCCGAGACGATTTTGTACCATCATGCAGATAACTGCGAAAAAAAGAGCTGCAATAACACCCCACTCAAAAGAAAATTTCGGGGCCAAAACCGGCAACAGACTTTCAAGTCCAACTGCACCTATAATGGCAATCAGCAAAGGCATCCCTTCTTTCATCACTAACACTATCTTGGCGCGTTGTGATGAAACAGCTCCTTCTTCGTTGCTCGTTCTAGCCTGCAAGGGACGCAAAAAAAAGAACCACCCGAGAAAAAACATCATCAGGACACCGGGCCAGGTACATGAAATAAAAGAGAGCAAAGGGATGTCAG
>Ga0180007_10007120_pt1 | contig 10683 bp, 10 predicted proteins | sample MM_PC_MetaG_FD_121122 | JGI IMG/M metagenome (GOLD analysis project Ga0180007, IMG submission 121122) | Groundwater microbial communities from the Aspo Hard Rock Laboratory (HRL) deep subsurface site, Sweden - MM_PC_MetaG | ecosystem: Environmental > Aquatic > Deep subsurface > Groundwater...
AAGACCAGACAATATCTGTAGAAGTTTCTCCTAATCTTCTACCACGTTCAGAAATGTTAGATGCATAAAATTCTATTAAATTTTTTTCCAACAGATCTTTATAACGTTCATCTCTTCCTGCTAAGTCATATAAAAGATTAAATTGTATTTCTGCATCCTGAAAGTTCCCTCTTTCTTCAAAATTTTTAATTGCAGCGGTTAATAAAAAATAAAATTGATCATCACCTAAAGCATCACAATATGCTCTTGAAATTGCGCTAGTATCTTCTAATTTTCTTAAAGTATCTTTTAAAACAGCAGTCCTTTCTGCAACAACTCTTTCTAATTCAATCTTATCGGGCTCTGTCCTTTCCAATATTTTTCTCATACCTCCCCACAATTCAGTATTTTCTCTTCTTAACCGGGATATTTCTTTTTGTGAACTTTCTCTTTGAGGATACCATTTCACATTAAACAAAGTGTCAACTTTTCTTCGTTTGTAACTTACTGATGCTAATGGTAAATCCATTCTAAGTGGAAGGCATGATAGCTGTGCAGCAATACAATTATCTGAAAGGTTATTTTCATAATACAACTCGCTTATACCTTCATCTGGAGTTACCGAGATTAACGCTCGTTCCCTACCAATATATTCACAATTAAATTCCAAAACTTTAATCATCCGTTCAGAAAACCAGCTAATTCTTTTATACATCCTTGCAGGGTCTTTTTTTCTTTGTGCAAAATAAGCATCCTTTAAAACAGGAAGTGCATTTATAATTAGTCTTAACAAACTAAAATCAAACAAAGAATAAATATTTAGATCAGTTCCAAGCATACTTCTTAATGCTCCAGGATTTGGCCCTAACTGCATCATTAAAGCTGTATGTATTGGAAAATTATCTTTATCATCAGAAATTTTGAAAGCAGAACTACGGATTATATGATCTAATTCTGCAGAAAACCATTGATCTAAATTCCCTTTAAGTAATCTTATTGTATCACTATGGTTTAAATGCTCAATTATTCCAATTTCATTAATTAAATTTTCTAAACCCTCATTTCCTAAACCTTTTTTATAATAATGAACATCACCAACTGTACCATCTTCTTTAACTTGTTTTACAGTAAAGTTAACACCATCCTCCAGATAAGGAACGATATAACGAATATTATCCCAACTAACTTCTTGCATTCTCCAGTCAGTTATTATTCTCGGTTTATTATGCCCCATATTGTTTTCCAAAAGTATTTATTTTATATTTATTCTGCTTTTCTAATAGAATTGTTTTAAAATTGTTTTAATTAAGGAAGTTGTATCAAATTTAAAATATATTATATAACATATACAATGGATCTAACTTAACTTCTGGGTCAACCTTGCCAAGAATCTTTGATCGTAACCTGTCAATTCAACATAAGATTTTCCAATAATTTTCTTTCCACCTTTTTTACCTTCAACAGTGCAAGCACCTTCCCAATAAGATACGGGGGTAGTTATTGTCCTACTAATTTCCTGCCCTTTGACTATTGGAGTAATTTTAATATTGATATTTAATTTAGGAACTTCAATTTCCCAACCAGAAGGATAAGTAATCTTTGTTTTAGGGTTAGTCCATTTTGATAATATTTTTATTTTAAAATCTCCAGCTTTCAAATCAACTTTTTTAGAATTTTTGTCAACATAAGTCCCCCCCATTACATCTTTCTTAAGATTTTTTTCTCCCCTGATATCAAAAACCATCAATTCAGTATTATCATCAAACATTATTCCAAACCAGTCCCACCCAACAAATGGTGCTTGGGGAGGGTGATTAAGTTTTTGATGATCAAACCAGCTTTCTCCTTGAACTTGATATTTTTTACCACCTATTTTTAGATATCCAGAACTTTTTACTCTAGTAAACGATAAATAATAAGTCCGAAATTCCGGTAATCTAAACATTACTGAAAACCCGTTATCAAAATGTTTTACAAATCTCTTAGCAGGGGTTAAATCTAATTTCAGTTCTGCTAAATCGTTCTTGGTTTTAATTTGAAATGTTTTTTTGTTATTTTTATTACCAAGAGTCATTTTAGAATTTCCTAATTCCAAACTTAATTTTTCCCAATAAATCTTTGACAAAGTTTTAGTTCCTGAATCTTCGTAGAGGTCAAATTTTTTATTAGTTTTGTCAGTAATAGCAAAATGAAATATCAAAAACGGTTCTTTTTTCATAAAACTTAATGGTACTGGTCCAAACCGTAATGCCCAAGGATTATATTTAAAAAAACAAAATTCGTAGCCAAACTCTTGTAAATCTTTTTTCGCTCCAATTTCTCTAAGATGACCATTAAAATACCACCATTCTAATGGTGCACCCCACAAAGGATAAAGATCTTTAGGATAACTTAATCCTTTTTTTTTAATGTTATCAAGTTTAATATTGTGTTCTTTAACTACCTTTTTACGCCATTCTTCACCACTTAAAGCCAAACGATGATAAAAATTGCTAATTTGCTTTGTCATGTTAATCACACCACTCTCGAACTTAAATGCCTTAAATTTAACTTAGGATGAAACAAAGCTAATAATTTAACCCTAGTAACTCTAGATAATATATGAAAAAGAATTTTTGGAGGGAAAATCTTAGCAATTAATTTGAAATCATACTCGCTCCTCAACGCTTTGTAAAATTCATAACCCTTAAGTTTCCTTAATGCAACTACTAACTGATCCCAATCATCATCATCAAAAAATCTAGCACAGGCATCCCTTAATAGAATATTTTTAAGTTCAAATCTACCAAACTTCTGCCACCAAATTTTTTCATATTCCATAAGAAATTTCTGAGAATAATTTTTTTCTTTTATTGCTTTAATTGCAACTTCGGCAGCAGCTTCCCCCATTTGGAAACAAGGATCACTTCCCATTCCAAAAAAAGCAGTTGCTTGACCAGCAGCATCTCCAACAACCAATAAATTGTCTTTAACCATTGGATCAATAGCTTGTAAAACTGGGGAAATTTTGTAAAGCTTTTTACCTTTAACCTTATGGTTTTTGAAATATTGACTATATCCTGGTGCTTTTAACAAGAAAAGGTCTAGTCTCCTTTGTAAATCACCTCTTGTAGATTCACAATAAGGGCAAAGACTACTGATTCCAACATGGATAGTATCATTATGATATTGTACTGCCCACGCACCTGCAGACCTAGTGATATGATAATCCATGTACAATAAAGGTAAAGACCAATTTTTCCTAGGAATGTTTGGTCCAGTGATATTATAAGATAACACATTACAATAAACCTTACTTCGTTCAATACCCAAAGCATCTGCGACTACAGAAGTATTTCCGCTACAGTCAACCACCATTTTACTAAGATAAATTTTTCCGTTTTTATCAAGCAAAGAAAGTTTATTTCCAACATATTTAGCATCAACAATCTCAATATTAGTTTTAATTTTACATTTGATTTTCTTCTGATAAGATTTTGCCAATTTAGCTAGATCAATGTAATAAGAATAATGTTTTTTGTCAATAGGAGTATTAGTTTTTTTATTACTACTATAATATTCATAACTTGGAAATTTTAAAACGACAGCTTCTTGTAACTCATAACGTTCAACAATATCGTTAAAAGTCATTACTAAATGATTGGCTGTAAGATTTTTTTCTTTTTCAATTAAAAGAATATTCAAATTTTTCTCTTGTGATAATCTTTTAGCTGTACTCAAGCCAGCCATCCCAGCTCCAACTACAATGATATCATACACCCTCGGAGACCTCTTTTTTACCATCCTCACCTAATATTAATATTAAGAGAAAATTCTAACGTTAAAAAAGCTTTCTGTGTGACATATAAATTAGAAACTATAACAAAGGTTCACAAATCCACCATAATCTTTTTATTTTTCAAATCAACCTGCTTGATTTTCTTCTCTTTTTTCAATTCCTTACTAATCTCTGTCCATTCTTTGCTTTTACGCAACTCTTTAACAATTTCCAACAATTTCTGCAAGTTCTGATACTTTTCATAAATCAGTTCGCCTTCCCTAGTGTTAAGTTCAATACTTTGTTCAAGTTCAGTTATTGCTTTTTCCTGGTCATTGATAATTCCTTGAATGCTTTTAATTTTATTTTCATAAGGTGACCTTTTTTCTAAAGGGTTTAATGTATCCAGAGCCTCATTAAATGATTTCAATTTTTTGATCGATTTTTGTCCAGTAAGTTCTAATGGTAAAACATTATCTTCATAAACAAAACCTGCTGGTTTCTCAAGCAGCTCTAAAACTTTTCTCAATCCTTTGAAAACTTGCTTAATATCTTGGTCAGTAACTTCAGAAATTTCTTTTTTTGAATCAACGTCACTAATTTTACAAACTTCTTCAGCATATAATCCACCAAAACTTAATTCTATCGCTAAGCAGGTTGCTAAATTTTTCTTATCACTCTTCTTTATTACTTCTATAATTTGTTTCAAAGTAGCTGTTTTCCAGTTAAAACTTTCTGGAGGGAATTGATAAGTCTCCCGGACTTTAACAGTTCTGCTTTCCCATACTTGCGCAGTGGAAGAAGTAATAATTTTCCAATCTTTATCTGTTAAGATTAAGTTTCCTTTTGAAAATAGTTCTATAATTAAATGATATTTAGTAATCTCCTGTTCCTTGGCATTAGGATTTTTACCTTCAAAAACTAGAATGACAATCCTTTCAGAATCTTTCTGATAAATTTCTCTCAGATAAGCATTATCCAGATATTTTCTTAATTGTAATGATAACCCACTAGGTCTTAATGTTGATTCTTTAGTACCTGTCAAGTTCAAAAACATTCCTGGAAAGATTCTCAGTAATTGTTTTCCCTTACCTGGAACATGCAACTGTAATACCAATTCTTTTTGTTCTGGTTGGTAGACCTTAGTAATTCTTCCATTTACTAAGAACTGAAGTTCATTTACTATTGCTGTTAAATCTAAAGATGAAATGTTCTTCTTAACCATGAGAGGAATTAGTTCTCTAGCTTTAATAATCTTTTGTTACCTATTTGTTAGTTGCAAAGGTACAATCTCTTCAACAGCATGCTTTTTCACATGAATATCTTTCAATCTGAAGAACAATAACCCAATTAGCACTAAACCGCCTGCAATGTACAATCCCATAAATTCGTAATAAATGGTTAAATAAGCTGTAACGCCCATTAAAACAACACTAAAAATTCCGTTCAACATATTCAAAAATGATAATGCCGTTGCCCTATTTTCGGATTTAATATGAGTGTTCAAATAATCAGATTCTAATGGTCTGCGTGATACACTAAATACAAATACTAAATAAATTCCAACTAAGGCCGTTATCAAATTTGGAAAGAAAATTAGCAAAATATAACCAATAAATGGAAGAATCGTTAGCGCTAACATAACTTTTTTTATACCTACCTTTTCTTCTATTTTATGAATATTTCTCTGTAAGAAAAAAGTTATTGCATTGTGCGTAGCCACAATAACTCCTAAAACAATTACTGGGACTGCTAGATTAGTTAAGTAAGGTTGCCAAATTCTCCAGAACAGTTGAAATGGTACGGCTATCAACGCAGCGTTAAAGAATATTCTCCTAAAATTTTTGTTTGTCTTAAAAAGTTGTACACTATCTTTCAAAAGATGTTTTGATTTGTTTCCTCTTTCAAAATGCAGTTCAGGTTCTTTTAATCTAAATGTAAACCAGATTGCAACCATCATTGCTACAATCGAAATACAGATCAAAACATTAAACTGCCAGTTCAAAAGATTCTTAGCGATTATTGCTGCAACAAAAGGCATAAATATCGAAGGAAATTTGCCTGCAGAAAGGAATTTACCATATTCTTTTTTCATGTCTTTCTCTCTACCACAAAATTTTAAGGAATCATAAATTAAAGCTTCTACTGTTCCAGATAATAAGGTAAAAGAAATTACAAATACCAAGAAAGCCAAAGACATTTGTAAAAAACCAAATGCAAACAAATAAGCAACATTATGAATTTGAAGTAAAAAGAAAGCTAATAAGATCGACTTTTTTCGGCCAATTTTATCTGCTAGCATTCCAGTTGGTACTTCAAACAAAAAAGAACCAATACCAAACACCATTGATAATAAAAATAAATCAGAATAAGATAACCCCCTTAACAAATAGAATAAAGTGATTACGGGAGTAAGAGTCAGCATAGAGGAAAATATATTCATCCAGAACAGTTTTGGAAAATTTTTCTCAATACTTCTTTTAGAAATTTCCTGTTCTTTCACCAATTTCCCTCACTTATCAAATTAAAAAAAAGCGCCCGGAGGGACTTCCAAACCCGGAAATGGCTTTGCTGTCTCCATTTCGTGGATATTTGAACCCTCGACCCGTCCCTCTGCAGGGGACTGCCTTAACCGCTTGGCCACGGACGCTTGAAAGAATTAATTTTAAGCTTAGTTTAAATAGTTTTCTTTAGAAGACCTTGTATTTTCCAAAAGCTTAACTGATGATTCTATTTTTATCTTTACTTCTTTAACCACTTAATATAAGAATATAATATCACTGCTAAATTTAACAATTTCATATTAACATTATAAGCAGTATCAACACCTTTTTTAATCAATTTAATATCAGTCTCAATTCTTGCAACTTTTTCCAACTCTTCTGCGGGAATACGCATCTTGAGTTTAGAGAAATCGATTTTACTGTATTCCTCTTCTAAAGAGATACTGAAAAAAAATCCTTTTTGCATACTTTCTGTCAACCCACCTATTTGTGCAACACTTCCTTCATTAATAATATCCTTTGCATTAAATACAAAATTTGGATTGCGCAGCAAAAAATTAAAATGATTTTTGAGTCGTTCATTAATTTGAACTTTTTCTTCCATTGTTTGTAGTTTTGGAATTTTGTTTAACAAACCGGCAATTTCAATAGGTAAATTTGATTGCCCTCTTTTAACTTCATAAAGATAAAATAAACTATTTTGAATTGCTGGAGAAACTTCTTTAAGCAATTGCACGGTGCGCTGTAAATTAACCTTCTCGTATATTGTTGGTTGCCCTTGCAAAAGGACTTTTATTTGCATGATTAAAGGTTCAATCAGATTTCTAGCTTTATCAATTATTTCAATTTCATCAGAAGACACAAAAAATTCCTTGAAGAATTCAGTAAGTTTTACAGAATCAATTGGAAAGGGCGTTTTTTCCTTAAGTTCGCGAATAAGATAAACACTTTCCAGATCAGCGGTCTTCTGGGAGAGGCGGTTCAACTGATGAATATATAACAAACCCATATCACTTCCTCCTTTTTTCTAAGCGGTCCAATCTACCGCAATATGGGCAATTTAGATTAGTTGTAATTCCGGTTTTAGAAAGATCAATTTTGAAATTGTAATTGCAACGGCTACAAAAATAACTCACATAATCTGGTGGAGGTAATGGTTTTATCTTAGAACTAACCAAAGTTCCTTTACCAGCTTTCTTTAATTCATCACAACAACTTTCACATACCAGAAGGTTACCTTCTTTGTCTTTAGGGTATAACCTAACTTTATTTAAAGGTATTACTTGTTTACAGCGTTCACAAGTTCTCGCACGATGGATTTCCATATTTTCACCTCATTAAGTGTTCTATTAAATAAGAAGTCAGTTAAATTGTTAATTACCTATTTAAGATTATCTTGCCGTGAAGATATAAGTGGATTACCAAACAAGAATTAAAAAGAAAAACGGGCCTGAGGGGACTTTCAAGTCAATACCAAAGTATTAGACATTTGAACCCCCGGTCTACAGCTCTCTTTGCTCTAGAGCTTAGAAGGCTGTCGCCCTATTTGCCCTAAACTAAAATTTATCAGTTAACCAGGCTAGGCTACAGGCCCATTAGACTGCTAGAACTGAGAATGACTTTTAAATATTTCGAATAAGAAACAGATTATAACCAAGAAAATAAAAATTAATGTAATATCTCATTTAATCCTATTGATTCGCCCACAATTTCAGCAATTCCACCAGTAAAATCTTTTGGGTGCTCGGGATCTGCCCACGATTGTGGTAAACCTACTTTCTCATATAACTTGATTAACATAGATTTGTATACAACCTCAGGATCAAAATAGATTAATTTTCCTTCATTATCTCTCAACTTTGAAGACCTACCCAAATCTGTTCTACCATCTCTTATGTAGATATCTCGGTTAGATTCAACAAGACCAATTACTTTAAGAGTTTTTAAAGCTCCTTTTCTCATAGCTCCTTCTAATGCCTTAATATAACTTTCTTGGACTAATTTCAGCCCAACCTTGATTGTATGGTTTATTAATGCTTGGTTACCTGTTTCACCAGCATACTTTATTGATTTTCCAGCGTACCATTCTGCAAAAGGGTAACCACTCCCAGCATTAGCTATGTCCCATAATGTGTTTGAAAAATCTACTGATCTTTGATGATTAGTCATAGATAAAAATTGTTTGTTGTCTGTTTGCATTTTAAACATATATAATATAACCTATATTTAAACCTTTCGTTTGTTTATCACTCTAAAGTGACAAAATAACCAAAAGATTTATAAATAAGAAAGATTCTGAATATATTAAGAAACAAATTAACCTAAAAAGAGGTAATAATCAAAAATGATATCATTACAACAATTTGAAAATAATGTGGCAAAATCCTTTGAAATAGCTAAAGGAGACGTTGAAGAATTATATCAACACGTTTATTTTGTTCTAAAACAAATGGAAGAATTGAGACAGGAAAATGCTACTTTAGCTGCAGAAGTTGCAAAACTTAATGCAAAAGTTCAATCTAATTCAAAAAAGGTTGCTAAAAGCACTGTTGCTATGAAAACTGTTAAGAAATCAACTAAGAAAAAAACTACTCGGAAAAAAGCAACACAAAAAGTAGTTTCATCTAAGACTTCTAATAAGGTTCATGATACTAGTTGTCCTTTTGCTAAGAACATTAAGAACAGCAATAAAGTAATTGTTGGTTCTAAAAACGAAGCTTTAAGAAAAGGTTACAAACTTTGCAGTTGTTTGACTGTGTTTTAGAGGTGTAAATAAAAATGAAATCTACTACGATGAGTTTGTTAAGTGCAGTAATTGGAGCTGGTGCTTTATTAGCAATTCCTGCTATTTCTTACAGTAAACCAGTACAAGATAATCCAATTGAATCCACTCAAGATGTCGGAACTGAATTAGATAAATCATTAGCAAAAAAAGCTAGAAAACTAGCTAAATTGGTTTCAGATAGCAAAGATAATCCTAACATCTCAAGTTACAATACACATTCTTTAAGTGATGATTTAGAAAGGTATGATGAAAAAACTGCTTCAGAACTAAGAGAAACTACTGTTGATTATTTTGAAACTACTGTTGAACTAGAAATTGACAAAAATAAGTATGAAGTTGTTTTTTATAACGCAGCACCTAACACTCAGGGATTACCTAACGGGTTAGAAATTAATATTACGAATTTGGAAGGAAGACCAGGAACAATAAGATTAGAGGATAATGGTTTAGATGGAAATTGTAATTATGGTGAAATTCCTGACTTTTTAAGCAATGATAGAAGATCAAAAACTTTTACCAAGGGACATGATGATGAGAGAAGAGATTATGGTTTAGAACTCCAACCTGAATTTCAAAAAATGTACGAAGATGCCTTAGACAGATTGATTGGTTTTTATAAGAATTAATAATATAGAGAATTAAAAAATGTCAATTGCTCGAAAAAGAAGAAAAAATAATCTGAAAGCTCAAGCCAGAGCTTTACAGAAACCTGATGTTGAAATTGTTCATGAACAACCAAGACAAAGTTATAATTCTACGTTTTCACACATAGCAGAAATAATTATCGGAAAAAACTGGAGAAGAGACGTGGGTATTGCTTTGGCAGTTACATCCGCAATCGCAATTGCAGCACCGTACTTCCTGCCTGGAACCAGTTACAGAAGTATTGCAGGAGATATCACTGAAACCTTTCAAAGAGATGTTCCTGAAGAACCATCTTTTAATGAGTTCTTAGAAGCTTTGGAAAGAATAAATTCTATGGACCCTAACAGAGAATGTTACATCACAGCAGCTCCAGAACCAGAAGTAATCATGACTAATTATGAACCACCTCTTAGAGATCATATTAGAAGTACATTACACGAAATAGTTAATCACTAAGGCAACCAAGTCTTTTTATCTTTTAGTTTATCTGGTAAATACTTATCAATTACAAAATTTATTAATTCTTTATCTTCAATTATTTTACTGCCCCAAGTTTTAACTCCAATTATATTGGTTCTCAATGTACCCAAGGGAATTTGATTAATTAAACACATCTTAACTAAATCTTCAGACTCAACATTGTTCTTTCTCATTCTTTTACTGACAGCATTGTAATTCCTGTTTAGCAAGATAGAAAGCTTTCGTTTATTGGTATCTTTCAATATTAAACTCTTTAACTCATCATTTACACAACAATAAAATCTCCTTTTATTAAGAAATTCAACAAATTTACTCTTCTTTCTTTGGTTTAGATCAAATAATTTAATTTGATAAGCTTTCCAATAGTTTTCCCAACTCGTTATTTGGATATATCTTTCACCTTTATTCATTATAGTAAAATGTTTTGAAGATATTCCTTCTAATTCCAAAAGTTCCTGTACAAAATTAGCTAATTTTTCTTCTTTTTCATAGGATAAATGAAAGCCTAAATAAGCAAGATAATTTTCTGTTGA
>Ga0180007_10007121_pt1 | contig 10682 bp, 7 predicted proteins | sample MM_PC_MetaG_FD_121122 | JGI IMG/M metagenome (GOLD analysis project Ga0180007, IMG submission 121122) | Groundwater microbial communities from the Aspo Hard Rock Laboratory (HRL) deep subsurface site, Sweden - MM_PC_MetaG | ecosystem: Environmental > Aquatic > Deep subsurface > Groundwater...
CACCGTGGTGGCAACTAGAATTTGAGTCTCCCCCGCCGCGAAAGCCGCCATTGCCGCGTCTTTTTCTTTCGGACGAAGTTTGCCGTGCAGCAGTCCGAGTTTCAGATTAGGAAAAACTTCCTCTGACAACCTTTTGAATTCTTTTTTGGCAGACTTCACTTCGAGAACTTCCGACTCCTCGACGAGCGGGCAGACGACGAAAACCTGCCGACCTTTTTGGACTTCCGATTCAATCCAGCGGTACGCCTCCTCCCTCTTTTTCGGCGGAATAATTCGAGTGATCGCGGGCTTCCGCCCGGGAGGCAATTCGTCAATGATGGAAACATCCTGATCGCCGAAAATCGTGAGCGCGAGCGTCCGCGGAATCGGCGTGGCGGTGAGCGAGAGGATGTGCGGCGTGGAATTTTTTTTGATGAGAATCCGCTGCTCGACGCCGAAGCGGTGCTGCTCGTCGATTACCGCGAGCGCGAGGTTATGAAATTCAACGCGCGATTCGAGCAGCGCGTGCGTGCCGACGACGAGATCGAGTTCGCCGGATTTTAATTTCGCGGAGATTTCCCGCTTCTTTTTGGCGGGGGTCGAACCAGTCAGCAGCTCCCCGCGGACACCGAGGGGGTGAAGAATTTTGAGAAAATTGCGGAAGTGCTGCGCCGCGAGGATTTCGGTCGGCGCCAGTAGAGCCGCTTGGCAAGCGGCTTGGGATGTTTGGTGAATGGCTTGGGAGGTTTGGCAAGCGGCTTGGGAGGTTTGGCAAGCGGCTTTTGCAGTGAGAAAAATCGCGAGCGCCGCAACGACAGTTTTGCCAGAACCGACATCTCCTTCCAAAAGTCGATTCATTGGTAAATCTTTTTTTAAATCAGCGAGAATTTCGGCGGAAGAAATTTTTTGCGCGCGCGTAAATTTGAAGGGAATCTTCGCAGCGAATTCTGCCAGCAACTCCGGCGAATGCGGAATTTTTTTGCCCGAACCGGCAGCCCCTCGCCGCCAATCAAGTTTGCGAAGCAGCCCGCCGAGCTGTAGAAAAAAGAGCTCTTCGAACGCGAGCGACTCCCTCGCACGCTCCAATTTTTCGAATGATTCAGGAAAATGAATTTGGCGAATCGCCTCACCGAGCGGTAGCAATTTTTCACGCGCGACAATTTCGAATGGCAGCGGCTGCGGCAATTTTTTGGCGAATGGGAGAAGCGGATAAATTTTTTCGCGCAACCACTTCGAGGAAATTAATTTCCCATGCGAGCGATAAATCGGAATAATCCGACCGGCGTGCAGCATCTCGTCGGAAATTTTTTCGAAACTCCCACCGACGAGAGAATGTTTGCCACTTCGCGAAATCTGAATCTTGCCGGAAATCGCAATCTCGTCGTCGTTGCGGAGAATGCGGGTAATGAAAGTTTGATTGAACCAAATAAGTTCGAGCTCGCCCTCGTCTGAAACGAGTTTTGCTGTGACGAGAGTTTTTCCACGCGGAGTGCGAAACACGCGCAGTTTTTGAATTTTGCCGACAACCGTGTTCGTTTCATTCGGAATTACCTCGCTAATTTTGCAAAGCTGTGAAAAATCAGAGTGCGTTCGCGGAAAATAATTCAGCAAGTCTCCCACCGTCCGAATCCCGATTTCAGTCAAACTTTTTAGGTGGCGCGGAGTCGTGGCGAGAATTTCGGAAAGAGGAGTGTGCGGATCCATCGTGTTGATTTTACAAAAAATGCGAGCGGCGTGACGGAAGCCTTATCTTCCGGTTGAAATTTTACGGCTAGAAATTTTGTTAAAATTCGACCGTGATTGAAATCATTCCTCCCATCGCGAAATTAAGCGGAAGCGTGAAGCTGCCCGGCTCGAAATCCATCACGAACCGCGCGCTCCTCCTCGCCGCACTCGCGGACGGCGAGAGCCGAATTTCGGGTGCGCTGAAATCGGACGACACGAAATTCATGGCTGCCGCGCTCCGAAAATTGGGAATCAAAATCGATGAGCCGGACGACACGACTTTTGTCGTTTTTGGCAGAAATGGAAAATTGACGGAATCAAGCGAGCCGCTTTTCTTGGGAAATGCCGGCACCGCCGTCCGTTTCTTGACCGCCGCAGCGATTCTCGTGAATGGCAAGACAACAATCGACGGCGATGCGCGAATGCGCGAGCGACCGATCGGCGACCTAGTCGACGCGCTCCGCCAGCTCGGCGCAAAAATCGAATATTTAAAAAAAGAAGGTTGCCCGCCGCTCCGAATTATTTCAGATGGGAAACCGAAAACAGCCGAAGAAATAAAAGTTCGACGAGATACTTCGAGCCAATTTTTTTCGGCAATTTTGATGATTTGGCCATTCACAAATTTAAAAACTATTGTTGGTCTAAAAGCATCCGAAGAAAAAAATTTAGTTTCACCTGGGTATGTTTTTATTACTGCAAAAGTAATGGGTGCATTCGGAATAAACACTGAACACGAACCCGGTGAAAATATTTTCACAGTTCACAATAAAAAATATTCTGCTCAAAATTTTGAAGTCGAAGCCGATGCTTCATCGGCAACTTATTTTTTGGCGGGCGAAAAACTTTTGAATCAAAAAATTGAAATTCCAAATCTCCCAGATCGGTGGGAACAAAATCAAAACTCGAGTCAGCCCGACACGCAAAGTTTTGGAATCATTCAGCAATTCCCAAATTTACCAAAAGAAATTAATGGAATTGGTTTTCCCGACGCGATCCCGACTCTCACCGTCCTCGCCGCTTTTTCGGGACGCGAGATCCATTTTTCGGGAATTGCGAATTTGCGGGTGAAAGAGTGCGATCGAATTCACGCGCTCACTAAAAATTTAAATAAAATTAAATCCGGACTCGCAGAGGAAGTTGGTGATGATTTAATCATTTTCGGCGATACCAATCTCGCACGAACCGGAAATCCCGCCGAAATCGAAACTTTCGATGACCACCGCATCGCGATGAGTTTCTTCCTCGCGGGTTTGAAAATTCCGGGAATCAAAATCGACAATCCCGATTGTGTCGCGAAAAGTTTTCCGAATTTTTGGAAAGTTTGGGAAAGTCTCGGCGTGAAATTTTTGAAATGAAAAATTTGAACTTGTTTTAATCCGCCGCGGCGGACGAAATTTAAAATTTTTAAATGAATGCTCCTTCTAAAAATATTGTGCTGATTGGAATGCGGGGCAGCGGAAAATCCGCGATTGGCTGCGCGCTCGCGAAATTTCTGGACTTCGAATTCATGGATGTTGACCGCGAACTCGAAAAAACAGAGGGAATGAAGATTTCAGAAATTGTGGAAAAACACGGCTGGCGACACTTCCGCGATCTCGAAACGAAGTATGTGAAAAAAGCGGCAGCGAAAAATCAGACAGTAATCGCGACTGGCGGCGGCGTGATTTTGCGGAGAGAGAACATCGCGAATTTAAAAAAAGGTGGAATTGTCGTCTTCATCCACGCTCCGCTCGACCGCCTCGCGCGAAGAGTTTCGAGAAATAAAAACCGCCCGAGCCTCACCGGAAAATCTCCTCACGAAGAATTGGAGGAAGTGTGGCAACAGCGGGAAAAAATTTATCGGGAAGCGGCGAATATCGAAGTTTTTTTTGATTTTGAAACGAAAAACAAAGAAGCTGATTTGCTGCGGAAATCAAAAATGATTTTGAAAGCCGTCGAATCAACTCCGCGCCTAAGCGTGGAGTTTTTCGCGAAAACTTAATCGACGACAACCACCTCCCGCTCAAGCCGGATGCCGGACTGCGCGAAAACTTTTTCCGCCACCACTTTTTCGAGCGCGAGAAAATCAGAAGCTGCCGCGCCGTCGGCATTTTCAAAAAAATTGGCATGACGATCGGAGACGCGCGCGCCGCCAATCTGCAAATCGCGACATCCAGCAGCAGCAATCAATTTCCACGCTTGTTTGCCTTCGGGGTTCTTGAACCAGCTACCCGCAGTTTTTGCGAAAGGATGTTTCGCGAATTTTTCACGCGCAAGTTCCGCAACTTTTTGCTGCAAATCCTCCTCCGTTTTTTCGAGCGTGAATTCGGCTTCCACCAAAAAACTTTTCGCGTCTTGGAGCGAGGACTGCCGATAATTGAATTCCAAATCCTCGCGAGAAAGGGTGACTGTTTCTCCGTCCGCGTTTAAAACACGGATGCGAAGAATTTTGTCGCCGATTCCATTCGCGTTGCCGATGACCGCACCCCCGACCGTGCCCGGAATCCCCGCAAAGTTTTCCAAATTTTTCAAACCCCTCCGCGCACACTCCGCCACGATCACCGCGAGCGGAACACCGCTTCCCGCTCGCACGAGATTTTTTTTGAATTCCACCCCTCCGATTTCATTTCTGATGACAAGCCCGCGAAATCCCGCATCGGAAAAAAGAAGATTGCTCCCCCCGCCAAAAATAAAAATCGGCAGAAAATTCTTGCCGGCAAATTCCAAAGCCGCTTTCAAATCATTTTCCGATTTTGCCCGCGCAAAAAAATCCGCGACTCCGCCAACCTGCAAAGTCGTGAACTTGGCAAGCGAAATATTTTTCTCAATTTCCACTCTCGTCAATTTTTAAAGCCGCAGGAGCGAGATTCACAGCTATTTTTTTTTCACGCAACTTTTTCTCGCGCGCGCACACTACGGCATCGCGAACTGTAATTTCGTTCGATTTAATCCGCACGATTTGCGAAGAATTGATGAGTTTTTTTTCAGTCGGAATTCCAAGAATTTTTTTCGCCACATCAATTTTCGTGAGTATCCAGCCGTTTGTTTCGAAACGAAAATCAACGACTGTACCGAGAAACCGCCGTGAAACGGTGAATACGCGATTGCCGAAAATCGGAGTGTCGAGCTTGATAATTTCGGCAATCCGAATAATCTCGTCTGGTGTCGCGAGCGCGTCCGGATTTTCGACCCAAATCGTGTCCGCAGACACTTTCGAAATATCAGCAATCGGCAGCAGCAATTGCTTGTCTCGTCGCGTAAAAATCGCGGAAATCTCGCCATTCGCAGGATTCACCGCGAAATCGCACACCTTCCCGAGCAGACCTTTGCTCAGCTGGTCGCGAATTGGAATTCCGAGAAATTCACGGAAACTTTTTTGCATCGGAAACCAATTTTAGCGCGAAGTCGGCGATCTTGGAATCAAATTTTATTTCAAATAAATATCCTCTTTTGGCTCTTGCTTATCCACATTTATCGCGAGTCTAAATATTTTTTTAAGAGTCCGATCGACAAGCTCCCCCCATTCTCCTGTTCCTTTGTCAGCGCCGCGAGTAATCGGTTCGACTGGAAAATTTTCATTTAATTCCATAATTTCAAAGTTAAAAAATAAGAAGATATGTTAATTTAATTTTTCGATTTGTAAAAGCACATTTTTTACTCAATCTTCTTGCTAAAATTCTCCGGTGCTTTTCGCTTCCCTCGTTTTCGCGCACTCTCCCACACCCTTCACTTACTCGAGCGAGCTGCCAAATTTAGAGGTGGGCGATCTCGTCGCCGCGTCGCTGCGCGGAAAAGTTTTGAACGGCATTGTGATCGCGATTTCGGAAACCCCGCCGAAATTTTCCGTGAAACCAATCGCGAAAATCGTGCGAAAAAAAGTTTTGGCAGATTTTCAAATCGAGGCAGCGAGATTTATCCGCGAATATTATTCTGCCCATGCGGGAAAAGTTTTGAAGCTCTTCATCCCGCAGCGCGTGTGGAAAAATGAACCGCTGAAACGAAAAGCGAAAAAGAGTGAGATTAAAATAATCAAACAACCGAAAAAGAAACTCACACCTGATCAAGCTGAGGTTCTAAAAAAAATTCTGGAAACTGAAAGCTGGAAACTGCCAGCTCTTTTGCACGGCATCACCGGCAGCGGCAAGACGGAAATTTATCTCCGCGCGATTTTGGAAGTTTTGCAATCAGGAAAACAGGCAATCTTGCTCGTGCCGGAAATCGCGCTCACCCCGCAGTTGGTCGGCTATTTCGCCGCGTCGATTCCGAAAAATGAAATTGCGGTGCTCCATTCGAATCTTTCGGAGGGCGAGAAATTAAATTCGTGGGAGCAGATCCATTCGAATGAAGTGAAACTTGTAATCGGTTCGCGGAGCGCGCTTTTCGCGCCGGCGCGAAAATTGGGGATCATCATCCTCGATGAGGAGCATGAATGGAATTACAAAAATGATCAAACTCCGCGCTACCACGCGCGAGCGGTAGCTTTCGAACTCGCGAAAATTATCGGAGCCAAATTAATTTTGGGAAGCGCGACTCCCTCACTCGAAACTTATTTCGCTGCGCAGAATGGACGGCTAGAATTGCTCGAACTTCCCGAAAGAGTGAATCGATCAAAGCTGCCGGAAGTGCGGATTGTGGATTTGCGGAATGAAATGAAGCGCGAAAATTTCTCGCCATTTTCGGAATTGCTGCAAGCCAAAATCCGTGAAAAATTGGAGCGCAAAGAGCAAATCATTTTACTGCTGAATAAACGCGGCTTTTCAAGCGCAGTGGTTTGCCGAGATTGCGGTTTTGTTTTGAGCTGTGAAAATTGCAGCCTCCCCCTCACTTTTCACCGCGCGCTGAATCGGTGCGTCTGCCACGGATGCGGATATTTCGAAATTCCTCCCGCGAGCTGCCCAAATTGCCATTCCGCCACGATCAGGTTCCTCGGAACAGGTACGCAAAAAATCGAGAGTGAACTGCCGAAACTTTTTCCGGGTGCGAGAATTTTGCGAGCCGATCGCGACACGACAAGTTTACGCGGCAGCCATCAAAAAATTTATGAGGAATTTCGCGAAAGACGGGCGGATATTTTGATTGGAACGCAGATCGTCGCGAAGGGACTCGACTTGCCGAATGTTTCGCTCGTTGGCGTGCTGCTCGCGGACATTGGTCTCCATCTCCCCGACTTCCGCGCCGGCGAGAAGATTTTTTCGCTGCTCACGCAAGTCGCTGGTCGCTGCGGACGGGGTGAAAAAGTTGGCGAGGTCGTGATTCAAACTTATTCTCCCGAACACCCCGCGCTGCAGAATGCGCGAAATCACGATTACAAAAAGTTTTTTCGCGAAGAAATTGCGGAACGAAAAAATTCTTTTTGGCCGCCATTTTCGAAAGTGGTGAAATTTATTTTTGTGGATGAGATTGAAAGAAACGCGAAACAAAATGCGGAAAACTTTGCGCAAAAATTGAAAGAGAGCGGCGAGAAGCAAGTTTGGACAGCTCCCGCGCTAATTGCGAAACTTAACGGAAAATTCCACTTTCATGTGATTTGGAAAGGCGGCGATCCGCGCAAACTGCTCGCAAAAATCACGCTTCCTGAAAAAGTACGAGTGGATGTCGATCCGGTGAATCTTTGCTGAAAAAACTCTCCGACTTGTCCTTTCGAATCCCGCGAAGACGGGAGAAGGAGGAAGCCGACAGAATGAAGGGTGGGTGGGTGAATTTGAGCCGCAGGATCATTCGACCGGCTCGAAATTAATCGAGAGAAGCACGGTGGCTGAAAGATTATTTGGTCCGATCGCTGTGATTTCAAAAACATTCTCTCCCGTCGAGAAATCATCTGAATTTGGGCTGGCAAAATAGCTCCACTCTCCGCTGCCCGCCATATAATTTTGAACCGGCGCGCCATTCACCTTCACGGCTTCTGCAGTCTCGCTCACTTTCCCGGAAATCTTCACCGGCGCCTCGCTCACGGTAGCTCCATTCGTAATACCATTCACAGAAATTCCGAAAACCGGCGACCGAGCCAAAACGGCTTCTCCCCCTCCGTGTCCGTGTGGAGAATGAAAAAGAGCGGAAGGTGTTTCAGCAACTTTTTTCGGCTGAATCTGCTGGCAACCGAGAAGCATGAAAGCAACCGCGAGAAGAATGGAAAGTTTTTTCATTTTGAAAAGAATTAACTGCCGAAAGTTTAGCAAAAAGAGAAAGATTGCTAAAATCCCTCCACTCGCATTTTTTTATGGCTTTCCCAAAAATCAATCCGAAGCAACCTTTCCCCTCGCTCGAGGAGGAGGTTTTGGCATTTTGGGAGAAGGAAAAAATTTTTGAAAAAAGCCTCGCACAAGATTCTCCTGCTGGTGAATTTAAATTTTTTGACGGACCGCCGTTCGCGACGGGACTGCCTCATTACGGACACATTTTGCAAGGCGTGATTAAAGACCTAATTCCAAGATATAAAACGATGCGTGGCTACCGCGTCCCGCGGATTTGGGGTTGGGATTGCCATGGGCTGCCGGTTGAGAATTTGATTGAAAAAGATTTGGGATTGAAAAGCAAGCAAGAAATCGAGGAATTTGGCATCGCGAAATTCAACGAAAAATGTCGCGAGTCGGTTTTGAAGTTTGCCGGCGAATGGCAAAAAACGGTCAAAAGAATGGGTCGCTGGATCGACATGGAAAATGCTTACAAAACAATGGATCTCGAATTTATGAATTCGGTCTGGTGGGTTTTTGGCGAATTGTGGAAAAAGGGGCTGATTTACGAAGGACTGAAGCCGATGCATGTCTGCCCCCGCTGCGAGACACCACTTTCGAATTTCGAAGTCGGATTAAATTATCGCGACGTCACCGACCTCTCCGCGATGGTGAAATTTGAACTCGAAGACGAGCCGGGAACCTACCTTCTCGCGTGGACGACGACACCTTGGACGCTACCGGGAAATGTGGCGTTGGCGGTGAATCCGAAAGTGGAATATGTAAAAGTGAAAGCTTTTGGTAAAAAAGCAGATGATGATTTTTATGTAATCCTTTCTAAAGAAAGATATGAAGAAGTATTTGAAAAATGCGAAAAAGATCCATTTTATTTCGCTTTCAATCCCTTCATGAAAAAAATAGAGGAAGGTGAATCTACTAGATATGATGAAACCCCAAAAGTTATCAAAGGAAAAGATTTAATTGGTAAAACTTACAAACCGCTTTTCGATTATTATCCCGATCTAGTTAACGGCGACAGCAAAGACTCCCACGAGGTAATTCCGGGAATGTACTTCATCACATTCAACACCGAAAACTCCGCACCAATTTTTGAAAATAAAAAGCTGCGAGATGCTTGCGCCGAAGCTTTTCGCGAAGTCGCGGAAAAAAATAATTACAAAATTTATGAATTAGCCGTGATGCCGGATCATGTCCATCTCGTGGTGGAAATCGAAGAAGGTGGAGAAAGTTTGCCGAAAACTTTGCAACAACTAAAAGGAATCTCAAGTTATAAAATCAAACCACTAATCGAGTTAACCTACCACCTAGGTGGTAGGTTAACGGGCGATGCTAAATCGAATGGCAGATCAACGAGTAATGATAAATTGGCGAGCAAGAGTAAAAATGACGATGAATTTACTGTCTCCCTTCTCGAAACAAAATTTCACGAAAAAGACGGTCGCTCCTTCTCCAAACTCTGGCGCAAAGGCTACGACAAAAAATTCATCTATTCTAAAGATGAGTACGCAAAAATTTCCGATTACATCCGCCAAAATCCAGTAAAAAAGAAACTGCCTCCGCAAAACTATGCTTGGCTCAAAACTTTCGACGACAGCAATCAGCCCGTTAAATCCCCAAAGCAAAAACCGTCTACCGCCTTCCGCATCGTCGCCGCCGACTTCGTCACGACCGACGAAGGTACCGGCATCGTCCACATCGCGCCGGCTTTTGGTGAGGACGATTACGAACTCGCTAAAAAAGAGAATTTGCCGATTATTCAAAATGTTTCGCTCGACGGAAAATTCACCGACGAGGTCGCCGATTTCGCCGGAATGGAGGTGAAACCGAAAGACGACCCGACGAAAACCGATCGCAAAATTGTGGAATTTTTGGGCGACAAAATTTTTGCGAGCGAAAATTACCGCCACTCCTACCCATTTTGCTGGCGCTGCGAATCGCCGCTTTTGAATTACGCGACTTCGAGCTGGTTCGTCGCGGTCGAGAAAATCAAAAAAGATTTGCTCGCGGGAAATGAAAAAATTAATTGGGTTCCGAGCCACATCAAAAATGGACGCTTCGGAAAATGGCTTGAAGGCGCGCGCGATTGGGCAATCTCGCGAAACCGATTTTGGGGCGCACCACTGCCGATTTGGCGCTGCGAAAAATGCGGAAAAATGAAATGTGTCAGCTCGCGCGATGAACTCGAAAAACTCGCAAATGAACCAAGAACCAAGAACCAAGAACCAAGAACTATTATTGATGATTTACATAAACATTTTGTCGACAAAATTTCTTGGAAATGCGACTGCGGCGCAAAAACAAAAAGAGTCCCTGAAGTCCTCGATTGCTGGTTTGAATCCGGCTCGATGCCCTTCGCTTCGCAGTATGCAGTTAGCAGTAATCAGTCAGCAGAAAAAAATAAAAAAACTTCTGCCAACTGCCAACTGAAAACTGAAAACTGCACAGCGGATTTCATCGCCGAGGCGCAAGACCAAACGCGCGGCTGGTTTTACACGCTCCATGTTTTGGCAACGGCAATTCAAAATAAACCCGCCTTTTCGAACTGCGTTTGCAGCGGACTCGTCCTCGCGGAGGACGGTGAGAAAATGTCGAAATCGAAACAAAACTTCCCTCCCCCACAGAAAATTTTTGATAAATACGGGGCGGATGCGATGCGACTTTATTTGATGCAATCACAGGTAACACACGCAGAAGATTTGCGCTTCAGTGAGCGCGGCGTGGACGAAACGCTTCGAAGCGTACTGCTTCCTCTTTGGAATACTTTTTATTTTTTCACGACGTACGCGAACGCCGACGGCTGGCAGCCGA
>Ga0180007_10007122_pt1 | contig 10680 bp, 8 predicted proteins | sample MM_PC_MetaG_FD_121122 | JGI IMG/M metagenome (GOLD analysis project Ga0180007, IMG submission 121122) | Groundwater microbial communities from the Aspo Hard Rock Laboratory (HRL) deep subsurface site, Sweden - MM_PC_MetaG | ecosystem: Environmental > Aquatic > Deep subsurface > Groundwater...
GACGGCGCCGCGCTCGGCGTTCTTCTGCTCGAAGGTCGCCTGGGCGGCGATCATCTGGTCCACGAACACGCGGGCCTGGCACTTCTCGATCTGGGGACCCATCTCGGAGAAGCGGGCCAGGATCTGATGGGTCCGCAGGGTCTGGGCGGCGAAGGTGTCAAGGATCCAGTCGAGGCCTTCGGGGGCCAGCACTTCGTGCAACTGGGCGGCGGCCTCCCAGCAATCGCTGTGGGCGGCCGAGAGGAGCCGCGACTTCAGAAAATAGTGGATGGCGCGGCAGGCGTTGTCCCGGGCCTCCTCGGCGTTTCTCACGGCCACGGTGGCGGGCCCGGTGTCGACCCCGCCGAAGCCTTCGGCCATGCGCTGGATCACGGGCTCGAGCAACGAGACGATGTACATCATGGCGGGATCGTCGGACCACTTCTCCTTGATGCGCAGGATTAACTCCTGCGAGGCCACGACCTTGTCACGATGGGAATAATACGACGTACGGATCTTGGACATGGGGAACAACTCACTTTCTACTGCGCTCCTACGCAGCCTTGTACGGCGCACGTGCGCCGGGTTCTCCGACGCTCCTGCGCCGAAGTGTTGATGGTTTCTTTCCGTCCTGGAGATCCCGTATCCGGCGGTTGTCACCACTTGGACACCGGGTCCGACTATCGTGTCGTTGAAATTCCCTCTAAATAAATTCACGGCCCCTGTCAAGCCGGAAATAGTGTATTTTTTTTGTCAGAGAGTGAAACCCGTCTACTTCACCAGCAGGAACAAACCCGCCAGGGCTGCCGGAACGATCACCACAACGACGACGACGGGCACCAGCCAGGGTCGGCGCACCCGCACGGCCGCAAACCCCGGTGCGTCCCACCGTCTTCCCGCAAACCACAAGAGAACGCCGACCGCGGTGAAGAGGCCCGCATGGGGCCACGTGGACGGCAGCGGAACGCCGCGCGACGTGCCCGCGTTGGCGATCTGAAAATGCCTGCCCGTCGCGGCAGAGAAGGCGACGACCAGCGCATAGATCCCGGTGATGCCACCGGAGTATAGAAGGAACAGCGCAGCCGCAGAGTAACCATTGGGACGGACGGCATCTTTCATAGGGGATATCTCCTCAGGGTTGATTGTATTGTGCAAGGCACCGGTGTCAATGGGCATGCCGGTGCTGGTGGCCATCGAAACGGGCGTGGAGCAGTACGGCACCGTGCAGTACATGATTCGCTCCCGGCTGTTCTTCGGCCTGAGGAGGGGCGCGCTGAAACTGGGTTCGATAGGCGATCTGACGCCCTTTCATGCATGCATTTCACACCTTGACGAAAAAAAGGGCGGTGGGATACTGAGGCATTCACACACGGCATGCGGAAGCCCAATCCCGACTGTCCGCTCGTCCGCGAGGAGGTCGTTCATGAAAATACGTACGTTGATTTTGTGGTTCTCCATGCTCCTGCCGCTGGGGGCGCTTTTTGCCTGCGACGACTCGTCGGGCACCGGCGGGAAGGCCCGCTGGGCGGTCACCTACGACGGCAACGGCCACACGTCCGGCGAGGTCCCCGTCGATGAGCGGCGCTACGCCACGTTTGACGAGATCTTCGTCCGCGCCGGCGTGGGGCTGGCCAGGGAGGGCTTCGTCTTCGGCGGCTGGCTGACCACCGCCTCCGGAACCCTCGAGACCGTGCATCCCGGGGAGATCCTGGTCATGGGCGGCGCCGACGTCGTGCTCACCGCCCGCTGGATGCAGACCGTCACCTATGACGGCAACGGCGCCTCCGGCGGGCTCCCGCCCACCGACGATCACACCTACGAGACGGGAGACACCGTGATCGTGCCGGGGAACCCGGGCGGGCTGCGCCTCGACGGGGCCTCCTTCGCGGGCTGGTGCGTCAACGCCGACGGGACCGGCGAGTCGTACACGACCGGTGACGTCTTCTCCATGGGGGAAAGCAGCGTCGTGCTGTACGCGAAGTGGACGACCAACCCGACCTACCGGATCACCTACCACGGGAACTCGAACACGGGCGGCGTGGTGCCCGCCGACGGGACCGCGTACGAGGCCGGCGCCCTGGTGACGGTGCTGCCCAACTCGGGGAGCCTGGTCAAGGACGGCTACGCGTTGGCCGGGTGGAACGAGCGCACCGACGGCACCGGGTTCACCTACGCCCCCGGGCAGGTGATGGTGATGCCCGCTGCCAACGTGGTGCTGTACGCGAAGTGGACGGCCGACCCGACCTTCACGGTGGCCTACTCCGGCAACGGGAACACCGGCGGCACCGCGCCCGTGGACGGCCTGCACTACGAGACCGGCGACAACGTGCGGGTGGCCGGCAACCCCGGCAACCTCGTGCGCGACGGCCACACCTTCGCGGGCTGGTGCCTCGACCCCGACGGCCTCGGCGCCGTCTACGCCGAAGGGGACCTGATCCCCATGGGGTCCGACGACCTCGTCCTTTTCGCGAAGTGGACGGCCAACACGACCTTCCGGGTGATCTACGACGGCAACGGGAACACCGGCGGCAGCGTCCCGGTGGACGCCCTGCACTACGAGACCGGCGACACGGTGCGGGTGCTCGGCAACGGCGGCGGCCTGGTGCAGGACGGGTTCTCCTTCGTGGGCTGGAACACCGCCGCCGACGGGACCGGCACGACCTACACGTTCGGGCAGACCTTCGCCATGGGCGGCGGCGACGTCACCCTGTTCGCCCGCTGGACGTCCAACCCGACGTGGACCGTCACCTACGACGGCAACGGGAACGACGGCGGCGCCGTGCCCGTGGACGCCACCAACTACGAGCAGGGGCAGATGGTCACGGTCCTTGGCAACACGGGGAACCTCGTGCGCACGGGCTTCACCTTCGTGGGGTGGTGCTCCACCGCGGACGGGACGGGCTACACCTACCTGCCCGGCCAGCAGCTCCCGATGGGGACGGCCCCCGTTCAGTTGTTCGCGAAGTGGACCAGCAACCCCACTTACGTCGTGATGTACAACGGCAACCTCGACACCGGCGGCAGCGTCCCGGTGGACCCGAACAACTACGAGCTGGGTTCCGATGTCACCGTCCTGGGCAACACGGGGAACCTGGTGCGCGCGGGATACTCCTTCGGCGGCTGGTGCATGGATCCGGACTGCCTCGACGTGGTGTACCAGGCCGACGACACGTTCCTGATGGGGGCGGCCAACCTGGTGCTGTACGCGTACTGGGTGCCCGTGCCCGTCTACACGGTGACCTACGACGGCAACGGCGACACCGGCGGGGCCGTGCCCGTGGACGGCGCCAGCTACATCGAGGGCGCGCCCGTGACGGTGGAGGGGAACCCCGGCGGGCTCGTGACCGACCTGCAGCAGGACGGCATCACGCTGGTCTTCTTCGGCTGGAACACGCAGGCCGACGGGTCGGGCGTCACCTACCTGCCGGGGGACACGTTCCCCATGGGCGCCGGGGACACCACGCTGCATGTCGTCTGGTCGGTGATCCGGGCGACCGGACCCGCGGGCGGGCTCATCTTCCACGACAAGGGTGACACCCTCGACGGCTGGCGGTACCTCGAGGCCGCGCCGGTGGACCAGGGAACCCAGGTCCAGTGGTTCAACGGCGTCTACGTCGACACGGGCACCACGGCCAAGGGCATCGGCGCCGGCGCACCCAACACGGCCGCCATCGTCCTGGCCCAGGGCGTGCCCGTGCCGGTCGGGCACACCTATGCCGCGCAGTTGTGCGACGACCTGGTGTTCGGTGGCTTCGACGACTGGTTCCTGCCCTCCATGGATGAATTGTACTGGATGCACTACTACCTCAAGCGGTCCGATCTCGGGGGCTTCTCCGACAACGGTTACTGGAGCTCCTCCCAGTTCGAGTTCGACGTCCGCTTCGCCCGCAACCAGTACTTCCTGACCGGCGGCCAGGGCTACGATCCCAAGGACTGGACCAACGACGTGCGCGCGGTCCGGGCGTTCCTCTCCTTCTGATCCCGTTCATCCTTTTCAATTGAAGCGCCCGGGTTCCCCTCAGGCGGGGGGTCGGTTGGCGAGTACGCCAAGGTGGCGCACGAGGTTCTGGCAGGGCGGCGGCCCACCCTCATTCCACGAGCGTGAAACTTTGGGCGGCCTGCAGCATCGCCTCTGCCACTTCTTTGGCAAACGGGCGGTCGTGAGGACATTCGCGCAGCTCAAAGTATTCGTTGCCTGCTTTGACTACCCTGATGAAGCGATAGTCTTCGGCGCCGCGCTCTTCGGATCGGTAGAAGAAACTGGTGCCTTCTTCCTTGATGATTTCTTTCAGGATTCCCTTGTCGCTGAATCTTTGTTTCTGTTTTTGCAGGTAATTCTGCTCGGGATTGGGCTCAGAGAACACCAGGGCGCAGGCCTCCAGATGAAAACCCTTGCCCACTTTGATGTCGATGTCCGTATCACAGACGTCCACCTCGACCTTGCCGGTCACGTGCTCAGGAATCGTGACCTGGTACTTGACGCCTTCCACTTTGAATTGGACCTCTTTGCCCGCGCCCTTGCCCGCGTCTTCTCCGGCCTCGTCAAGCTCGAGGCCTTCATCGGGATAGACAAAGAAGGCAAACAGTTTGGCGGCCTTGCCCGCGGCGTCAAGACCCCAGAAGAACCTGTGCTCCAGCGCCACCTCGCCGACATAACAAACCAACGCGGACTCGCAGGTCGCAAAACCATCGCTGTAACAATCGTCCAACAGCGGTTCGAGTTGCTCTGCCACGCCATCGAGGGTCTCATGGTCGGCCACGACCCAATCGACCATGTCGCCCGAATCAATGGGCGACGTGCCTTGTCGGCTGGTCACTTCCTGCCAGGTGGTCACAACCTTGTCGGTAAAATGCAGCACCACGGCGCTGATGCCGGAGGTGGGCGAGGCTTCGTACTTTGGCATCACATCGTCACTGAGCCGGAAAATGTCGATGGTGCAAGTCCCGGGCTGGACCTTCCGGTCGAGGGCTTTGGCCGCGTCGATGTTGCCGGACTCAAACAGGCAAAGCTTGCCCGATGACAGGTTGATTTGGGTCTTTTCCGGCTCTTTTGCGGTTTTCAGTTCATAAATTTTATCTATCGATGCCATGGCTGCGCTCCTGTCGTGAAAGCATTTATAACACCAAATAGGGCGCAGGGAACAGGAACGTTCCGGTCAGGCGAACCTGACCTCCACGGTCAGGCCGGGCCCAGGGAGGCCACCTGCGGGCGGGGGGCGTTGAGGCGGGCCGCCGCGGAGGCGTTGATCATGTGGTAGCGGTGGACGCGGGTGGGCGGCTGACGGACGTCGGAGAACAGGCCGTTGCGCAGGCCCTGGGTGCGGCACAGGGCGGCCACCGCGGCGTTGGTGAGCTTCTCCTTGAACGACGCCGGTCCGAGCAGGGCGTCGAAGCGCTTCCCGAGGTTGGCGACCAGCGCGGTGGTGGCGACGTTCTCCGACGACAGTTTCGACGCCGTGAGGAAGTGGCGCATCAGGCCCGCGAGCTTCTCGAGGTCGCCGGATCGGCGGCGCACGAGGGGGTCGGCGCTGGCGCGGGTGTACGCCAGGCCGCGCAGGGTGGTGTCCATCAGGCGCAGGTAGGAGGGCCCGTTGACGCGGTAGTCCTGGGCGAAGGCGGCCGTCAGGAAGGTCTGGCTCTCCTCCCGGGAGAAGTGGGGGTGGGAGAACCAGATCTTCTCCTGGCCGTGGCGCTCGCGGAACGGGATCTCGGGGAGCATCTTGCCCCGGGCGAGGTAGTCGTCGTACAGGGTCGTCCCGTTCATGGGCCCCAGTTGCATGAACTGCATGTAGTCGGCCGCCAGGGAGATGCCGAAGTCGATGTCCTCCCAGATCGTCTCGTGGTCGTGGTGCTCCTCGAACAGGATCACCGAGGTCATGACGCTGATGCCGCGCCCGCGCAGCTGGGCCACGAGGTCCTGGAAGTCCACGCCGGCGTTCTTCTCGTAGCAGGCCTTCTTCGACTCCACGCCCATCCACAGGAAGGTCACGCCCATGCGCACGAGGAAGTCCAGGTTCGGCAGGGATTGCAGGGTCTCGGCCGAGGAGAAGATCGCGAAGTTGAAGAAGCGCCGGTTCTTCTCCATGAGTTCGACGAGCTCGAGGGCGCGCTGGGGCACCTTCAGGAAGTTCTCGTCGAGGACGCCGAAGTCGGTGATGCCCAACTGGTCCTCGTAGCGGCAGCACACGTCGTAGACGTCCTGGCCGGTGGCCAGGTACGGCGTGTACTGGCCGAAGAAGTGGGAGGTCGCGCAGAACTTGCAGCGGTTGGCGCAGCCCACGCCGGGCACCAGCACGCCGGACTCGTCGGGGAGCTTGACGCCCATAACGTTCTTGTTGAACGAACTGTGCACGAGGGGATGCACCAGCGCGCGGTCCTCGTTCTCGCCGAAGATGCGGCGCAAAAAGCGCACGCCCTCGCCCACGCAGTAGTGATCGTGGGGGATCTGGGTGCGGGACTCGGGGATGGAGGTGCCGTGGCCGCCCAGGATGATCTGGATGCCCGGGTCGACCTGGCGCACGAATTCGGCCATGGCCTTGGCCTTCTCGAAGTTGGGGACGATGAAGGAGATGCCCACGTGGGTGTACCGGCCGCTGCGGACCTCGCGGACGAACTTCGAGTAGGAGGGGAAGTCCAGCACGGTGGTGGGCACCGCGACGTTCTCGGCCAGGAAGTGGAGCCCGAAGCTCGGGTGGTTGAACCGGAACGAGAACAGCCCCTGTTCGCGCGTGACCTGGTTGTGGAAGAGCTCCATCTTGTTGTAGCGGGTTCCGAACGGATCGTCGACGCCGAAGGGACCAAATACCGAGGTGAGCAGAAGATGCATCTTGTGGCCTGCTTTCCGGCAGCGGGGTGATCCCGTGCCTGGAGGGAAACATATGTCTTTTGCGGGCCGATGATTGTAAAAGTACTGTAAAAGCCCTATGGTCGCCCCATGAAGCGCATCCTGTACCCCACCATCCTCTTCGTGCTGCTGGAGTTGACGCTCATCTTCGCGCTGGTCATGTGGACGGTCCGCTCCGTGCTCACCCGCCAGGAATATGAGGCCGTCTCGCGCATCGCGCGCTCCACGGTCAAGGAGATGTCGTTCACCGGCACCGCGACCATGGTCATCGGCATCGTGATCCTGGCGCTGATCATGGCCGGCTCCACGCTGCTGTTCGTGGGCTGGCTGCGCGAGCGGATCATGCACCGCAAGCGCGCCCAGTTCTTCCAGTCGTTCTCCCACGAACTGATGACGCCCCTGACGAGCCTGCAGATGAACGCCGACCTCCTGCTCGAGGATCACGACCACCACAAGCTCACCGCGCCCCAGGTGCGCCAGCTCGTCGAGGACATGCGCTCGCAGACGCGGCGGCTGGAGCGGCGGCTGCGCAACATCATCGAGACCACGCGCATCGAGAACCGCAGGCTCGAACTGGAGAAGACCGTGGTCGACCTGGGCGCCTGGGTGGGGGAGTTCGTGGCCCGCAGCAGCCTGATCTCGGTCACCGGACACGTGAAGTTCTCGGTGGAGACGCCCGGTGAGACGCCCAGCCGTGCCGCGGTGGATGAGCGGTACCTCGACATCGTCCTCGAGAACCTCCTCGAGAACGCCGTCAAGAACGGCGCCAGGCACGTCGAGATCTCGGTGCACGGGACCGGCGACTCCGTCGAGGTGCGCGTCTCCGACGACGGCGGCGGCATCGACCCCGCGGACCTGCCCAGCATCTTCCGCCTGTTCTACCGCGGCAGGCAGCAGACCTCCCGCGGCTCGGGCCTGGGCCTGTCGGTCACACGCCAGATCGTGCGGCTCCACGGCGGGCGCATCGCCGCGACCTCGGAGGGCCTCGGACAGGGCGCCGTCTTCACCATCACGCTGCCCCGCGCCAAAGGAGCCTCATGAGCGACCCCACAACCAGCCCGGTGAGGATCCTGGTCGTCGAGGACGAGCCCGAGATCGCGCGCAGCCTGGAGATCCTGCTGACCCAGGAGGGCTTCGAACCGGTCGTGGTGGACCGCGGCGAGGCGGCCCTGGCCCGGTACGCGACCGCGCATCTGATGCTGCTGGACCTGATGCTGCCGGGCATCAGCGGCTTCGAGGTGCTCAAGCAGGTGCGCGCGGCCGACGCCCTGTTCCCGGTGATCATCGTGTCCGCACGCAGCGCCGAGGAGGACGTGGTCGAGGGGCTCACCCTGGGCGCCGACGACTACGTGACCAAGCCGTTCTCCATCCGCGAACTGATGCTGCGCGTGCGCCGCACCCTGGCCTTGCACCGGCGCGTGCCCCGGGAGGCCGTCGACGACGTCGTGCCCATCGGCGAGCGCTTCCGGGTGAACTTCTCCGGGAACACGGCGCTCACGGCCCAGGGAGAGCGTGCGTTGACCGCCCAGGAGGCCGCCGTGCTGCGCTACCTCACCGCCCGCCCGGGGCAGGTGTGCTCGCGGGCCGACCTGCTGCAGAACGTCTGGGGCCTGCAGGGGCACATCGAGTCCCGCACGGTGGACAACTTCATGGTGCGCTTCCGCAAGTACTTCGAGGTCAACCCGCAGCGCCCGAAGCACTTCCTGACCCTGCGCGCCCGCGGCTACATGTTTTCGCCCGGGGCGGATGGTCTGGCCCTGTGAAAGTGGACACCTGACTGACGGGACATGAGGTCCCGGAAGAGGGGTCGACTTGGCCGGAGCGTGTCTATAAAGACCGTTGATGTTCAGCCGGAATCACTTGCAGTCGTATTTCAGTTTCAGACGCCAGGTGACGGCGGTGGGTTCGGCGGGATAGCAGGTGACATCGATGGCGGTGGGGCGGTTTTGCGCGTCGTACTCGTACTTCAGGTTGAACGGCGAGTAGTTGATCTGGCACTCGGAGAATTTCTCCTCCTCCACGCGATCCCGGGCGTCGAGCCTGACCTCGGAGGGGCCCGGCTCGCAGACCTCCTCGGTGTCGGGATAGTCGTGGCTGACGGCGAAGGTCCCCTTCTCACCCCAGGCGTAGTGGATCGTGTGCACCTGTTCCTGGCCGCCCTGGACGACCGAGGCGATCCGGCCGTCGGCCGTGTAGGTGATCTTGCCAAAGTTCCCGATGAGCGCGAGGCGGCCGTCGCCGTCGAAGGTCACGGTCTCGACGCGGTCGCCCTCGCGGCTCTTGCGCTCGGCGCTGCCGTTCTCCTTGAGCGTGTACGTGTATTGCGGGGACTCCAGCAGCCGGCCGTCGGCGGCGTATTTCCAGCTCCAGGTGAAGGCCTTGTCGAGGTTGAGATCCAGCGGGATGCCCTCGGGGTTGACCCGCGCCAGGGTGACGTTGCACTGCGAGATCTCGGCGCAGGGCTTGCCGTCGCGCAGGCAGGGATCCACGACCAGTTCGCACACCCGCGCCGGCTGTGAGTTCACCGGGGTCGGCTTCGCGTCAGGGAGCTTTTCCGGGTCGGTGGCCTTCTTGGACTTGGTGCAGCCGCCGGCCAGCAGGGTGGAGATGGCAAGGATTGCCAGAATGTTGGTATTCATGGGCGGACCTCTCTGGTGGCTGGGAATATAGGGAAAAAAACCTGAGAAATGAAGAACATTTTCTCGGTGGCCGGCGAATTTGTCGGACGGGTCGGACCGGTCAGACTGGTCAGACGGGTCCGACAGGGTCAGCTTGAGGTGAAATTCGCCACTCTGGTGTGGGTGTCAATGTTCCCCGGTATTTGATCGCAAGGGAGTTCAGGAATTTCTACAGCATGCTGCCCGGCGGAAGGATCTCCCAGAAGGGTACGCGGTTTCGGATCGCGCCGGTGGATAGGCGGACCTCGTAAAAGAGGCCATGGGCGGGAGCCAGGTGGATGGTGGCCCGCTGGAGCGCGGCGGCCGCGGAGCGGCAGGCCAGGACCTCCTGTCCCAGCACCGGGACGAAGGCCGGGTCCCAGGGATGCGTCTCGACCGAGGAGATCCGCAGCACGGCCCCGCCCAGGCTCTGCACGACCCACGCATGACGCTGCTCGCCCAGGATCCACACGCCCTGGTTCCAGATGCCGCGGTCCTGGAAGAACACGATCTGCCCGAACTCACGGGTGCCGTTCTGGACGATCAGATCGGTCGGGGACACGCGATCGAGGCGGCTCTCGAGCCGCCAGACACGTTGAACCTCCACGGGATCGCCGGCTGTGGCCACGCGTCCTACGTCCCCGGACACGCGTCCTACAAAAACACCGGCGGCGCCAGCGGCGAGCACCGCCTGGCCCGCTTTCACGTCGGCCTTCGTTCGCGGGTGGATGATGCTCCAGGGGATCGGCCCGGTGATGCTGCCGGAGTTCTCGACGGTGGCGCCGCCGTCGTCGGCCGCGACCAGGGTCCCCAGGGTCAGCCGGAACTTCTTCGGGTCGGCCGGGTACGGGAGCAGCGCCCACACGGTGTCGCCGACGGCCACGCCGGCGGGACGGACGCCTTGGGTGGCCACGGGCACCTCGAAGCGGTGGTGGACGTCGATGGCGGTGGCGGACTTCGCGGGGTTGCCCTGAAGCTCCGACGCCGCCCCTTGGCCCGGCTTCGGAGCTTCACCGGAACGGGAACAGGCCAGGGACGTCAGGAGGACGGGCAGGAGGATGCCTTGGACGAAGGGGAGAAGTGGTTTCATCAGTGACCAGCCGGTTAGTGCATGCGGGGCGGCTGCCCGGTCATCTGCAGCACGGAGCGCCACAGGTCGTCGTCGGGATCGATGCGCTTGCTGAAGGAGGTCGCCGCGGC
>Ga0180007_10007123_pt1 | contig 10679 bp, 11 predicted proteins | sample MM_PC_MetaG_FD_121122 | JGI IMG/M metagenome (GOLD analysis project Ga0180007, IMG submission 121122) | Groundwater microbial communities from the Aspo Hard Rock Laboratory (HRL) deep subsurface site, Sweden - MM_PC_MetaG | ecosystem: Environmental > Aquatic > Deep subsurface > Groundwater...
GCGTTATGATTTTATAGAAGTCGCCTTGAACGGCAAGGACCTCGGCGTTTATGCCATAGAGGAGTTTTTTGATAAACGTTTGATAGAGCATAATGAGTTTCGGGAAGGCCCTATCATAAGATTTGATGAAACAATAATGTGGGACGAACTGATACAGCGCGGCGACGTAGTAAACAGCGGAACGTATATGTCCAGCCCTATTGACGCGTTCCAGACAGCCGCGATAGCGGGAGACAGCTTTAAGCAGGAACAGTTCCTTAAAGCCATGAGCCTGTTGGAATCTTTTCGCAGGGGTGAGTCCGAGGCTGCGGATGTTTTTGACGTAAGAAAGATGGCGGCTTTCTTCGCGATAACCGATCTTTTCGGAAGCCAGCACGCGGCTATATGGATAAACATGAGGTTTTATTTTAATCCTATCACCGCGCGGCTCGAACCCATAGGCTTTGACGGTAACAGCGGCATGTCCATAGATACGGTCGTGCTTAGATCCGACGAGACTTATGCTGTTAACAGGAGCGGTAGATACATAGAAAGTTTTTACCGGGCCTTTTTGGACGACAGGGAGTTCTATGAAGAATATATAAAAGAGCTCGAGAGAGTATCTGACCCGTCTTATCTGGAGAGTTTTTTCAGCGAAATAGGCGGAGAACTCGAGGAAAAATTGAGTATCCTCTACAAAGAGTTCCCTTATTATAATTTCTCCAAAGATGTTTTTTATGGCAATCAGCATATAATAAACGTTACATTACAGCCTGTAAAGATTACCAATGCTTACCTGAATAGTGTCGACCATAATAGCGCGGAGCTGGATATCGGGAATATACAGGCTATGGACGCGGAAGTACTCGGTGTCTCCTGCGAAGATAAAGAGATATTCAAACCTCTTGAAAATATAATTCTTCCGGCTAAATCCGAAACCCGGCCCGTAGAGTATAAAAAGATCAAGTTTATATTCCCTGATAATTTTGAGTGGAAAGATGACCTTAAGGCCGGCCTAAAAGTTATCTGCAGGGTAATGGGAACAAAAAAAGAGCGCTATGAAAGCGTGTTTCCGTTCCCGTACATAGACAGGTCTTATGTTGACGGTGATTTTACCAGGACGCGTCCTAATGCCGGAGAGTTTGATTTTATCACGGTAGATGAAGCGGCAAAAAAGATATTTATAAAACAGGGGGAATGGTCATTGTCGAGCGACATTGTATTCCCCCAGGGGTTTACCGTGGTATGTCCGGAGGGCACAAAGATAGACCTTTTAAATAAGGCCAGTATCCTTTCTTTTTCGCCGCTGAATTTTATGGGGACCGAGGAAAAACCTGTATTGATCCATTCTTCCGATTCTACGGGGGGAGGTTTTTTTGTCATGGCAGGGGGCCGCCGCTCTATACTGAAACATGTTACGTTCATGAACCTTGCCGCTCCCGCGAGAAAAGGATGGGCGTTGACAGGCGCGGTTACTTTTTATGAATCCCCGGCAGATATATATAATTGCGAGTTTTTAAAGAACAGGCTCAGTGATGATGGTTTGAACATGGTGAGGTCGGAGTTTACCATGGACAGGACTTTGTTCAGGGATACTTTTTCCGACGCGTTTGATTGTGATTTCGCGAAGGGAAAAATAACAAACACTTCTTTTATAAACTGCGGCAATGACGGCCTGGATATTTCCGGCACGGTTATCACGGTAAAGAATATCCTGGTGGACGGCAGTAATGATAAAGGCATAAGCGCGGGGGAAATAAGCATGATTACCGCGGAAAACGTCGAAGTAAGGAATGGGAACATAGGCATAGCCAGCAAAGACCTTTCAGTTTTTAATATAGAAGGCTTGAGCCTGTCAAATTGTAAGATAGGTTTTGCGGTATATATGAAGAAATCGGAATACGGCTCCGCGAAGATAGTGTCAGGGCCTGTGATATCCAAAGGTGTCGACAAGATGTATGTCGTGGAAAAAGGGTCTTCCTTGACCGTGGAAGGCGATGTGATCAATCCCAATGAAAAAAATGTATACAAATTATTATATGGCAATGAATAAAGAGGCTGTAATAGATCAGGCGCATGTGAGGTATGAACGTAAGTTTTTCGTATCTGAGCTTTCCGCGAGTCAGATAGGATCCATAATAAAGGTCCACCCGGCTGTATTTACCGAAATATTTTACGAACGCAGCGTGAATAATATATATTTAGATTCGTTTGACATGAAGAATTATTTCGACAATGCCTTTGGGGTGGATAATAGGGTAAAGGTGCGTGTGAGGTGGTATGGTGAGTTATTCGGCAGGGTAAACACTCCTGTGTTGGAATTAAAAGAAAAACACGGCCTTGTGTGCAGAAAAACAACTTTTTCCCTGGGAGGATTTGATATAGGCTCCGGGTTTTCCGCGGATATCCTTAAAGGGGTTTTTCGGGATACTATATTGCCGGAGCTTTTAAGGCTGAAACTTTCCTGCCTGGATCTCTCACTGTTGAATACTTACCGCAGGAGATACTATACCTCAGCCGACGGTAAATACAGGCTGACCCTTGATTCAGGGCTTAAGTTTTATGAAATACGCCATTCAGGCAATAATTTTGTAAATGAAATCTTTGACCGGCAGAATAGCATAGTCGAGATAAAATACAATGTAGAAAGCGACAAGGATGTGAAGCACGTTACGGATTTTTTCCCTTTTAGGATATCAAAGAGTTCAAAATACGCTATGGGCGTTGAAAGGCTTAACCTATGAAAATTTCAGTAGTTACAATAGCGAAAAATGAGGAAGCCAACATTGCTGATTGTGTTTCCAGCACCAAGGGCTGGGCGGATGAGCATATCGTTGTGGATGATTTCAGCACGGACAGGACCATTGAACTGGCAAAGGCTAACGGCGCTGTAGTTTTTCAGAGAAAGATGGATGTCGAGGGTATTCACAGGAATTGGGCTTATCAAAAAGCTAAGAACGAATGGGTATTGAGCCTTGACGCGGATGAGGAGATCACAAAGGAACTTAAAGACGAAATCACTGTTGCTATTCAGTCAGATGAATGTATGGTTTATAATATGCCTCTTAGGACTTATATAGGAAATTACTGGGTACGTTACGGCGGATGGTATCCCGGGAGAAAAGACAGGCTTTTTAAGAAAAATGAGTTCAAATATGAAGAAGTAGGGGTTCATCCAAGGGTTTTTTATGAAGGAAAATGCGGCCGTTTAAATAACGATATAATCCATAAAGGCTATGAGGATTTTGCGGAACTTTTCAGGGGGCTTAACTCTCAGACGACCCTGGAGGCGCAAAAGTGGTTTAACGAGAAGAGAAAAATAGGCACAGGCAAGATGCTATGGAAGGCATTTGACAGGTTTTTCAGGACATATGCGAGAAAAAAAGGCTATAAAGACGGCATAGTAGGCCTGGTAGTAGCGGCAAACAGCGCCATGTACCAGGTCCTAAGCTACGCCAAATACTGGGAACTAAAAACAAAAATGAAAGCCTTGACGGATGAAGTGTAATAGTACACACTCATAGGTGTATATTATTACACCTATGCGGGAACGACACGCCCTAAGCTTAACTTCACAAAACTGCAATGCACTGTGAAGTTAAGGAAAAAAAGGAGAAGAGATGAAAGTTTTGATCACTGGCGGAGCCGGAATGGTTGGGTCGCACGCGGCGGAATATTATTCTAAAAAAGGGGACGAGGTCATTGTCCTGGATAATTTAATGCGTTCCAGTTTGTTCGGGTATAATAAGGAGAGCGTTGAGTTTAACTGGAATTATCTTAGCCAGCTTGATAATGTAAAACGGATCAAAGGTGACGTAAGGGAAGAAGCTGACGTGATGAAGGCGCTTGCCGGAGGCGTGGACGCGGTGATACATACCGCGGGCCAGCCGGGAGTGGCGCTTTCCATGGAAAAACCCAGGGAAGATTTTTCTATAAACGCTTACGGAACCCTGAATGTTTTGGAGTGCGTTAGAAAGACCTGTCCGAGCGCCGCGTTCGTATATTGTTCCACAAATAAGATCTATGGCGAGAATGTAGACGCTATTGCTCTTGAGGAAGAAGAGACCAGATACAGGTACAAGAGCAAAAAAGGTGTCCCTGAAACACTGGGAGTGGACCTGACAGGGCATACGCCTTACGGCGCCTCGAAATACACCGGAGATATATATACGCAGGAGTATGCGCGGATCTACGGGATGAAGACAGCGGTATTCCGCATGTCTTGCATCTATGGCACGCGTCAATTTGGTTTTGAGGACCAGGGCTGGGTAGCGTGGTTTGTGATCGCTAACCTGACAGGCCAGTCTATTGTCATTTATGGCGACGGCAAACAGGTAAGAGACCTGTTGTACGCGGACGACCTTGTCGAAGCGTATGATAAGTTTATAGTCGGCGCTGAAAGGCACAATGTGTACAATATAGGCGGCGGCCCGAGAAACACTACGTCGCTTTTGGAATTTATCTCTCTCATAGAGAGTAAAACAGGTATCAAATTCAGAAAAGTAGAGCATAAGGATTGGCGTCCGAGTGACCAGAAAGTGTATATCTCGGACATATCAAAGGTTTCAAAGGCGCTGGACTGGAAGCCGAAAGTAAGCCCTGAGAAAGGCCTGGAAAAACTAATCGAATGGGTAGGCGCTAATACTAAGTATTTTATTTAGTTTTTTCTTCTCGACTTCGGCACTTCGTGCCTTCGCTCGAAGAATATTTGTCCTTCGACAGGCTCAGGACTTTATTTTAAAAATATTGTTCGAGCTTGTCGAGAACTGATGCTTTTGCTTCTCGACTCGTCTTGCCCGCTTGAAGAATATTTAATATTGTTCAAGTCCCTTGACTACGCTCGGGATAAACTTAGCGTCGGAAGCCGAGTCGAGAACATTGTATAGTAACGAGGAGGTTAGTATCATATGAAGGCTATATTTCTTGATAGGGACGGGGTTATAAACAGGGACCCGGGTTTTGGCGACTATATAAAATCATGGGCTGAGTTTGAGTTTTTACCCCGGGCTATAGGCGCGATAAAACTTTTGAATAAAAACGGCTACAGGATTTTTGTTATCTCTAACCAGGCAGGTGTGTCAAAAGGGCTTTATTCTCAGGAAAACCTCAATGAGATAACGAAAAATATGCTCAGGGAAATAAATGCGCAGGGAGGGTCTATAGAGTCGGTTAACTATTGTGTTCATTCTCCTGAGGCAGGATGCGCCTGCCGGAAACCGCGGACAGGTTCGATAGAAAAAGCGGTAAAAGGCCTGGACATAGATTTTAAGAATATGTATTTCATAGGAGACTCAAGGCTTGATGTCGGCGCCGGAAAGAACGCGGGATGTAAAACTATCCTGCTTTTGACAGGCAAAGAAGATCCTGATGACGCGAAGAATTGGGAAGCACAGCCGGATTTTATTAAAAAAGACCTAATGGAGGCCGTGGAATGGGTATTAAAGTAAGGGCCAAGATAGTCGCCGAGCTTTTCAGGTTTTTATGGGAGAGGAAACTCTGGTGGATGATACCGGTAGTCGTAGTGCTTTTATTGTTAGGGCTATTGATATTTTTTACGCAGTCATCGGCCGTAGCGCCGTTTATCTACACATTATTTTGATATGAAAATATTTATAATGTACGCCTATGCGGGCGTCGGACATAAAAAGGCAGCGGACGCGGTGGAAAATGCCTTAAGGGATTTTAAAGGGGCGGAGGTAAAAAACTTCGACATCTTGGACTATACAAACCCGTTTTTTAAATTTACCTATCCGCGTTTTTACCTGTTCATGATAAACCGGATCCCGCTTTTGTGGGGATTTCTTTATTATTTTCTTGACGCCGGGGCAGTCGATGCATTTTTAGGGCCCTTCAGGAGATTTTTGCATCGCGTAAACTCCGGAAGGTTGATAAAGTTCATTATTAACGAAAAACCCGACGTGATCATCAGTACGCATTTTATCCCCGGCGAAATAGCGGCCGGATTAAAAAGAAAAGGACTTTTTAAAGGCAGGCTTATAACCATAGTTACTGATTTCATGCCGCATAGTTTCTGGATGGCTAAAGATTCGGACTATTTTATAGGCGCGATAGATAAGACCAAAAAAGAACTTATGCGGCGCGGCATAAGCGAAGAAAAAATAAAGGCATTAGGCATTCCCTGCGATCCGGTCTTTGGTGTTTCCAAGGGCCGTCGGGAAATGATAAATAAACTGGGCCTGAAGGACGGATTTTTTAACCTGCTTATAATGGGCGGCGGTTTTGGGACAGGCCCTGTCAGGGAAATAGTGCGGTCTGTATGCGGCGCCGGTTCTTCCGCGCGGGATAAAATACAAGTGATAGTCATTTGCGGAAAAAATAAAAAATTACTGGATGACCTCAATGCGGCGAAAAAAGATTTAAAAGCCATGATAGCCCCGTTTGGTTACATGAACAATATAGACGAATTTATGGAGGCAAGTGATTTAATAGTGACGAAGTCCGGAGGGTTGACGGTTTCCGAGGCATTGTCCAAGAAATTGCCTATGATCATAATCCGCCCTATATTAGGACAGGAAACGAGAAATTGCGGCATACTCGAAGAATATGGCGCCGCGGTGCGCGCGGATAGTTCGGGAGAGGTCGTAAAACGCGTAGAAGAGTTCATAAAATTTCCGGAAAAGCTGATAGGCATGAAGGCAAGGATAAGCGTTATAGCGTATCCTGACGCTGCGAAGGAAATAGCGAAGTTAGCGGTATCATAATTTATCGTCGCGTGTAGATTGTCATTGCGAGCGAAGCGAAGCCAGCGGCCTCGCCGCTAGGCGGGCAATCTCAGAGATTGCTTCTCGACTTCGTCCCGATACTTCGGGACTCCGCTCGAAGAATATTCAATATCGTTCGAGTCCCTCGACTGCGCTCGGGATAAACTTAGTGCCGAAGGCCGAGTCGAGAACACCCTTTGCAATGACGGTAGAAGGAATATGAAGATTAATTTAACTAAAAAATTTCCCAAGAAAGTCTTAGCTATCGTAAATACCGTTGGAGAGATCGCGGATAAGCGTACTTTTCGTGTATATATAGTCGGAGGCCTTGTCAGGGATCTTTTGTTGGGAACCTCGAATTACGATCTGGATTTTGTGGTAGACGGCGACGGGATAGAATTTGCAAAAGCCCTGAACGGCTATTTAAAAGGAGAATTAAAAATACACAGGGCGTTCAAGACAGCCACTCTCATGCATAAAGGCCTGAGGATAGATATATCTACGGCCAGGGGCGAATCTTACAAAAAACCCGCGGCCTATCCGGACGTACGGCCGGGCACGATAAAAGAGGACCTTTTCAGGAGAGATTTTACTATTAACGCCATGGCAGTTTCCGTAAATAAGAAGACTTTTGGGCAGTTGATAGATCTTTACGGCGGGGCAGGGGATCTAAAAAAAGGCATTATCAGGGTAATGCATGACAAGAGTTTTTCTGACGATCCTACCAGGGTATTCCGCGCCGTGAGATTTTCGGCAAGATTTGATTTTAAAATAGAGTCTCACACAAAGGACCTGATAAAAAAAGCGGTTTTGTCCGGGCTTCTCGGTGACGTCAATCGCGGCAGGATAAAAAAAGAAGTAGATCTGTTTTTAAAAGAAAAAGAGCCCAAGAAGTGTTTTGGTATGTTTGCGGATTTGGTATAACGCGAAAGGAGAGAAATGGGTTTACGCACGGATAGAGTGAAGAGGCAGTTGGAACGCGAGATATCCAAGATATTCCGGGAAGACCTGAAAGATCCGCGCATAGGGTTTATCACTGTTACCAGGATAGATCTTACCGGGGACTTAAGATGCGCCAGAGTCTATTTCAGCATACTGGAGGATAACATAGATAAAGAAAAGAGCCTGAAGGGTGTAGAAAGCGCCGCGGGTTACGTAAGAAAATTGATAGCCGAGAGGTTAGGACTGAAATATGTCCCTGAACTTATATTTAAGCTGGATAAATCCATAGAATACAGCATGGGACTTGAAAAAACATTCGAGAGGCTGAAAAATGAACGCAAAACAGATCAGTAAAGCAATAAAGGAATTTAACAGTTTTCTTATATCAGCGCATATAAATCCTGAAGGCGATGCCGTAGGTAGTCAGCTTGCCATGGCGTCACTTTTAAGGCGTCTTGGGAAAAAGGTAACTATTTTGAACGAAAGTCCCGTGCCCCATAATTTGCGTTTTATGAAAGGCGCGGAAGAGATATTAAAAGAAGCCCCGGCTGACCTTAACTTTGAAGCGGCGGTCATACTTGACTGTCCTGATGTGGGCCGCCTGGGAAATGTAGCGCGGCATGTTACCGGCGATAAAGCCATATTTAACATAGACCATCATATATCTAACGTGAATTTCGGAAAGTATAATTTTGTTGACGCTGATTCTTCGAGTACCGGAGAGATGGTCTTTGAGTTATTCGAGGCTTTAGATATAGACATAATGTATGACGAGGCAGTGGCGATGTACGTGGCGATAATGACGGATACAGGTTCTTTCAGGTATACCAATACTTCCTCCCGCACGCATATGATCATGGCAAAACTACTGGACAAAGGCGTAGGGCCGTATGAAATTTATGGACATATTTACGAGAATGCCAGCCTGCAGGACACTAATTTACTGGCTGAAGCGCTCGGGACCATTAAGGTAACTGATGACGGGAAAGTATCATGGCTGTGGGTGACAAAAGAGATGCTTAAAAAGACAAAAGCGTCACTTGAAGGCACGGAAGGCATAATAAATTTCGCGCGCGCGATAGAAGACACTGAGATAGCGATACTTTTCAGGGAGACAGGCACGGAAGGCAGGATAAAAGTGAGTTTTCGCTCAAAAGGTAAGGTGGACGTAAATAAACTTGCCGGATTTTTTGACGGCGGAGGCCATGCTACGGCAAGCGGCTGTACGATATTCGGGACAATAGAAGATGTGGAGAAAAAAGTAATAACTAAAGCCCGGCGTATTCTTAACCAGGGGACGTCCTCCAAGGGGACACCCTGCTAAGTTAAATTTATTTCGTTAAAATGCAGGGTGTCCCCTTGGAGGACGTCCCCTGGTGCGCTATGGACGGTATATTAATCATAAATAAACCAGCCGGGATAACTTCCCATGATGTTGTCGATAAGGTCAGGGAAAAATTCCATATAAGACGCGTGGGCCACGCGGGCACGCTTGATCCCATGGCTACAGGTGTGCTGGTAATGTTGATAGGCCGCGCCACAAAGCTGGCCGGTAGTTTTATCGAAGATGACAAAGAGTATATAGCGACTCTTTCTCTTGGGAAACGCACTGATACGCAGGACGCCACGGGAAAGGTCGTGGAAGAGATGCCTGTGGACGGATTAGCTGTTAGCCGCGTAAAAGAAGTATTGGATTCTTTTAAAGGGCCCATCGAGCAGGTGCCGCCCATGATGTCGGCAAAAAAATATAAAGGCAAGAAACTATACCAACTCGCCCGCAAAGGCAAGTCTGTCGCGCGTAAACCGTGCAGGATCAATATACATGAAATAGAGATTTTGGATTTCAAGTTACCGGAAATAATTTTTCGCGTAAGATGCTCTAAGGGGACATACGTAAGGACATTGTGCGAGGATATGGGCAGGACAATGGGTTACCCCGCGCATATGTCGTCCCTTACCAGAATAAGGTCGGGCAGATTTTCGTTGGTCGAGGCCTGTGATCTTGATAACGTAAATGAAAAAGATATCCAGTCGTTATAAAATACGGAATACTGTTGCCAGCATAGGGATATTCGACAGTGTCCATCGCGGGCACAGGAAGATCTTAAAAAGACTTGTCGACGAAGCCCGGCGCGAGAAAAGAAAAAGCCTTGTCATAACATTCCACCCGCACCCCAGGAAAATTTTACATCCCAAGGCAAGAGTCCCGTTTATAACGTCGCTGGATCATAGGCTCAGGCTGATAAAAGCCATGGACGTTGATTTTCTGGCGGTGGTCAAATTCACAAAATATATATCTACGATGAACGCCGAAGATTTTATAAGTGATATCATGGTCCGTACGTTGAACATAAAGGCCCTTGTTGTCGGCGAGAATTTTTTATTCGGAAAAAATGGGAAGGGGGATTTTTCCGCGTTAAAAAAAGCCGCCAAAAAATATGGATTCAAGGTTTTCGCCGTCAGGTCCGTAAAAATAAAAGGTAAAGTCGTTTCCAGCACCAGGATAAGGCGCGCGATCGAAAAAGGAGATCTGAAAAGCGCTTCTCTTATGCTGGGCAGGCCCGTAGCTATTTTGGGCACTGTCGTGAAAGGAAGGAGGGTCGGGCGTAAGATAGGATTTCCCACAGCTAATATAGACCCTCATCATGAGGCGATCCCCCCGAGCGGCGTCTATGCCGTAGACGCGAAATTAAAAAATAGATATTATAAGGCTGTTTTGAATATAGGACGGAGTCCGACATTCGGCCCAAGTATAGAACCTACAATAGAATTGCACATATTAGATTTTAATAAAATTATATATAAGAAAGAAGTAGAGATAGCATTTAAGAAAAAACTAAGAAATGAAAAAAGGTTCTCATCCATCGGATCCCTGCGGGAACAGATCAAAAAAGATATACAGAAAGCATCAGTTCTCGACTCCGTCCGCCTCTGGCGGGCAAGCTCGAACGATATTCTTTGAACAAGCATAAGTTCTCGACAAGCTCGAACAATACTCTTTGAACAAGCATAAGTTCTCGACAAGCTCGAACAATA
>Ga0180007_10007124_pt1 | contig 10678 bp, 6 predicted proteins | sample MM_PC_MetaG_FD_121122 | JGI IMG/M metagenome (GOLD analysis project Ga0180007, IMG submission 121122) | Groundwater microbial communities from the Aspo Hard Rock Laboratory (HRL) deep subsurface site, Sweden - MM_PC_MetaG | ecosystem: Environmental > Aquatic > Deep subsurface > Groundwater...
GAAATTGAATTTGAAAAAGATTTGTCCTTTAATTTTTCGTGTTTTCGCTCTTTCGGGGTTTCGTGATTATATTTTATTTCTCCAAAGGCTAATTTTACTTCAGGTGAGTAAAGTGTTACTATTCTTTGTTGCACTTCACTCTCGGTAAATAGTTACACAAAAAGATTAGGAGATTGACAAAACCAGAGCTATTCTCTATAATAAAACTATGAATTTTTGGAGTAAAAAGAGGGTTTTTGTTACAGGTGCGACAGGGCTTCTTGGCTCTTGCGTCAAGAAAAGGCTGGGAGATTTAGGTGCTTTCGTTGTAGCACTTATGAGGGATAAGGTGCCTCATTCTGCCTTAGATTATGATGGTCTCACTATAGTCTCTGGTGAGCTTTTGGACCCCTATCTCATTGAAAGGGCTTTGAATGAGTATGAGATAGACACAATCTTCCATTTGGGAGCCCAGACCATAGTTGGTGTGGCAAATACCTCTCCTATCTCCACCTTTGAATCTAATATCAGGGGAACCTGGAATATCCTTGAGGCGGCAAGGCATCTTCCGAGGATAGAGAGAATCGTTGTTGCCTCATCTGACAAGGCTTATGGTGAGAGTAAAGACCTGCCATATACAGAGACTCATCCACTAAGAGGTCTGCACCCTTATGATTGCTCAAAGTCCTGTGTTGACTTGCTATCCCAATGCTATATTCACACCTACAACCTTCCCATTGGCATAACAAGGTGTGGAAATATATATGGCGGAGGGGATATGAACCTGAGCAGGCTTATACCTGGAACAATTGTCTCCCTACTTTTAGGTGAAAGACCGCTTATTCGCTCTGATGGCTGTCCAAAGAGGGATTATGTCTATGTTGAGGATGTAGCAGATGGACTTATTTTGCTTGCCTCTAACCTGAACAGACCAGAGATTAGAGGAGAGGCATTCAACTTCAGCACAGAAACCCCTTTGAGTGTCCTTGAGGTCACCCAGAAGCTCCTAGCGATAATGAAGAAAGAGGATTTGCCGCCAATGATATTGGCTGAGTCAAGGGGAGAGATAGAGGACCAGTATCTATCCTGCAAGAAGGCAAGGGAGAGGCTTTCCTTTAAGCCGAAGTTTTCAATAGATGAAGGTCTGGAGCGGACAGTTGAGTGGTATAAGGAACATATCTCCTGGTTTTCCAGGTGATGGTAATCGCTGCGGTAGTGTAAGAAAAGGGGATGTGGGGATTATGGAGATACGGGGATAAAATTTTGAATTAAAAATTAAAAATGAATAATCTCCATATCCCCATTATCTCCTTATCCCCCTTCATTACACCTCTGATACATAGCCTGAACGGTTACGGTGACTATAAATGAGAAAAATCATTAAATTGGGTTGTCTAATATTTATCTCCTTGATAATTGGGGACTCAACTTTAGCTACAGAAGAAGGTGTCAAGACGCAGGATTCAGGAAGGGTGAGCATTCCCTGGAAGGATTTCAGGGGGCTTCTTCAGTTAGATAAAGATGAGGTTGTGCTTGAATGGGAAGATTTTCAGAGATTGCTGAGCCAGACAGGAGAAACTACTACTTACACCATAAAAAATGGCAAGGTGGTTCTCACAAGGGAGCAGTTTAGAAGATTGCTGGAGAGTATGAAACCCCCTGAGGTCTCTATGCCTGAACCACCGTTACCTTACCTTATCACCAAAGCAACTTATAAGGGAGTAATGAAGAAAGAGGGCACATCATTTATAGCTACCTTTGACCTAAAGATATTCAAGAAAAAAGGAGAAGAATATATTACAATCCCCTTATTTCCTGATTATATCGCCTTAGAAAAGGTTCTCTTTGATAATAGACCCGCACTTATAAAACTTGAGAACAGTATGCACTGTCTAACTACTAACAAAACAGGTGAACACCTTCTTGTTGTTAACTTCTCCTTAAAAACCTCTTTGGACCAGAATTCCTTCTCCTTTCCTGTGCCCCAGACACCAATCACTATCTTGAAACTTGAGATTCCCTTAAAAGATGCCCAGGTAGAAATTTCCCAGGCTCAAATGACCAACATCTCAAGAAGGGGAGGTCTTACCTGTGTCTCTTCGCTCCTATCTCCTACCACTTCTATTAATGTAGAATGGCATAAAAAGGTCTCTGAATCAGCCAAGGGTCCAGCAAAAATCTATGCAGATACAATCAACCTGCTCTCGGTTGAAGAGGATGCTTTGAGGGTGAATACCCAGATTCAATTTTCAATCCTGCAGAATGCTATCTCGTCACTGATACTGCAGGTTCCTGATGGATATAATATTCTTGGTGTTCAGGGAGAGGGTGTTGGGGATTGGAGGGAGTATGAGAAAGAGAAGATAAAACTCCTCAAGATTCCTTTAGAATCTGCCAGGGGAGGTGATTTTCAGCTCAATATCACTGCCGAAAGATTATTGCCTGAAGCAAGTGTGAGAGCAGACTTTTCTGGTTTTAAGGTGCAGGGTGCTATTCGAGAGAAGGGCTTTGTGGGTGTGGAGTTAAAGAGTGCGGCTGAGGCTAATGTGGCTGAAAAGAACGGTTTGGATCAGGTTGATGTCTCTGAGCTTCCTCCCAACCTACTTAACCTTTCCTTAAAGCCTATCCTCTTTGGTTTTAAGTATCTTCATCATCCCTACTCTCTGATATTGGATATTCAGAAACACAAGGAATTGCCAGTGATAAGCACAGTTATTGACTCTGCCAATGGAATAACCCTCTTTACTGAAGACGGAAAGCTCCTTCATCAGATTGTCTATAGTGTCAGAAATACCTATAAACAGTTTTTGGAGATAGAACTTCCCAGGAATTCCCAGCTCTGGAGCTGTTTTGTGGCAGGTGAACCTGTAAAGCCTCAAGGAAACGATAAGGGAAAGATTCTTATACCACTCAACAGGTCTTCTCAGGGTGTAGCTGGCTTAGTGGCATTTGATGTGGAGATAGTTTACTACCAGAAGGCTGACAGATTCCAGTGGATGGGTGGTTATAAAAAGACTGAATTCCCTGTGCCTGATGTGATTATGAGCCAGGTGCTCTGGTCAGTCTATCTGCCATTTGGATATACATACCTTAATTTTGGTGGCACTGTAGAGAAGGAGAAGCTGGCCACAGGTATAATGCCTATTTTAGGAATGAAAAAGGTCTTTAGTTGTATTCAGAAGGAAAAAATGAAGATTGAGGGTAAAGGATGGGGTAAATTCAGCCAAAATATTGCTATTCCAGAAGAAAAGATGGACAAACAGATATTACAAGAGGAAAATTTTAATCAGAGGATAGATGAGATACAAAGCAAACCTGAAACTGCATATATAGCTGGCACTTTGCCCATCAGGATTCAGATTCCAACTGCTGGCCAAATCTACCGTTTTGCCAAGACGATAGTCAGTGAAGAGCCTGTAAAGCTGAAGTTTACATACACAGGAAATGGGATAATGTGGATGATAAAAGGGGTTATACTTTTCCTTATTCTATGGGTGCTTTACAGAATCCGTAGTAGAATAAGCAGAACAGCACAGGCTTTAAGAGTGCCTACAAGGAGTTTACAAAATAACCTTAAGGCTAAACATATTCCCTTTACACTCTTTGCCCTGATGCTCCTATTCTGGTTTATATCCAGAACCCTTTCAATAATCTTACTTTTCTTCCTGCTCCTTTCTCTAATCTCCTTGTGGCAGGCATCCAGAAGGCAAAAAAAATTATCCAAGGAGACAGAGTTAAAGGAAGTATCCATTCAGGTGTAAGAAAGGAGAAAGGGGGAAGATGGGGAAAAGGAGAAAATCAATCACACAAAGACACAAAGATTATTTTCTATTCTTTGTGTCTTTGTGGCTTTGTGTGAGAAAATAAAGCTCCAGACATGCTAAATTTGAAATGGATGGAATTAAAAGCAGTGGGCAAAGTTTTATCATAATGCAAGCAAAGGATAGAATAGAGAAGCTAAGAGAGATTATCAGGCACCACGATTACAAATACTATCAAGCCTCCCAGCCTGAAATCTCAGATTATGAGTATGACCTGCTTCTAAGTGAGCTAAAAGGGCTTGAAGCCCAATATCCAGAGCTAATTACACCAGATTCACCTACCCAAAGGGTGGCCGGGTTTACACAGGAGGGATTTTCCCAGGTAAGGCACAAAACCCCTATGCTCAGCCTTGATAATACCTATTCTTTTGATGAGCTTTCTGAGTTCATAGAAAGGGTGAAGAGAACCTTAAAAAGAGAGGTTGAATGGGTTTTGGAGCTGAAGATAGATGGCGTTGGCGTCTCTCTTGAATATGAGAACGGTGTATTTGTCTCTCCGGTGCGACCAGGGGTGATGGTGGGGTAGGAGATGATATTACCCTTAATGTAAAGACCATAGCCAACCTTCCTTTGAGGCTTCTTTCCACACCTCCGGATTACCTTACAGTAATCTGCCCAGAAAAGCCTTGACAGGATTTTGAAAAGTTGATATGATAGATAAAATACTGACAATTTTTAAGCTATGGATATAAAACAATCAACAATTGGAGAAATTATAAAAAGTGAAAAAAAAATAACCAATCCCAATAAACTACCGTTTTTACAAGCTCAAGTTTTACAGAAAATCTACTTTGACTTGTTTGAACACAAAAGAATTACTATTGAAGAATTATCTAAATTAACCGATTACCCAAAGAACAGTAAAATTCTTAATGACGCCATTGAATCACTTGACAAGAAGGGTTTTTTAGATGGAAACTTGATAACTGGTTTCAGAATTTCTGAAAATTATTTAGACCTTTTTTCTAAAATCGTTAAAAAGAACGACTTAAACACAAAAAAATATTCTACTAACATTCTTCAATTTACTACATCAGAGAATTTCACGCTTAAACTTTTTGAAGAAGAACAAACAATTAGCGAACTCAATAAATACGGAACGGTTCATAAATGGTATGACTACTTGGAAGATTTCCCTTTTTCTCTTATTGAAGATAAAATAAAAGAATACAAGATTAAACCAAACTCATTAGTTGTTGAGCCATTTGCCGGGAGTGGAACAACCTGTGTTTCAGCAAACTTTTTTCGGTGTAATTCTATAGGTTTTGACGCTAATCCTTTGATGACTTTCATTTCGGAGGTCAAGACAACTTGGGATATTGACTTGACTCTCTACAAAAAACAAGTTATAAAAATTGCCGAACAATTTTTAGAAAAAATTCACAACTACGATTCTCTAAAATTAGCAAAGGGATTTTTAGAGAATATGCCTAAAAAAGAACTTAACCAATGGATAAGCCCTACTCTACAAAAAGAAGTCAATCTATTAAAAAATTCGGTTGACAGAATTTGCGATAAAAAAATTAAAAATTTATTGTTGCTTGCATTGTCAAAGTCATGTTTAGACGCTTCTTATGCTTCCTTTTGTCCCGGAACAACCTTTTATCCATTTAGAGAAAAGGAAGAATTTTGGGATTTGTTCACTAAAAAAGCGATTCAGATATATGAAGATTTAGAAAAAGTTCAAAAGCACAATCATTATGGAAAATCTAAACTAATAGATGATACTTGTCTGAAGGCTGCAAAATACATTAAGCCCAATACAATTGACTTTATTGTTACTTCACCGCCCTACCCGAATGATTTGGAATATACCCGACAAACACGGCTTGAACTGTATTTACTTAATTTCGTCAAAAATATGGATGATGTTCAGCGGATAAAGAAGAAAATGGTTAAGGGAAGCACTAAACTAATTTTCAAAGAAAGCAAATCGGAAGTTTTTGCCCTAAAATTTAACGATGTAAAAATTGTGTCAGGCAAAGTTTATGAGCAAACAAAAGATAAAAATTGGGGTTTTGATTATCCGAGAATGATACGAGAATATTTTGGCGATATGTATTTGTGCTTATCAGAATTTTTTCCTTTAATGAAAAAAAATGCTCATTTTCTTTTAGTAGTTGGCGACCAAACCGTTAAAGGTGTTTATATTCCTGTTTGTGATATTTTGATTGAAATGGCACAAGAAATAGGATACCGTAATTGCAAAAAAGAACTTTTCAGAATGAGAAGAAGCACAGGACATAATATTCTGCTACCAGAAGAAATTGTAATAATTGAAAAATGAACCCAAACGAAATTTTCACATACCCTGTTGAAAGTAAATTAACTGAAGCAAAAAATGCAGTAAAGAAATATTATTGCAGATTTTTAGAAAGCAAGTGCGATAAGCAAAGCAGGACTATTGAATATCCCATGGGAGTTTGTTCTGTAAATCATAGCGGAACAAAACCTATCATTTGTCCCCATCGCTTTTTAGAAGATAATTTGGTTTTTAAGAATGTTTGCGATGTTGCCTTTGGTAACACAAACAATGTTTTGCTTTTCTCTGAAGTTAAAATTCGTAATGTTGGAAGTTTTGATTTTGTCCTGGTTAAACATAAGCCAATAAGCAATAAAGTTGACGATTTTTGTATTGTAGAATTTCAATCTGATTCCACCACTGGAACTGGTGAATTGGTTCAAGCACTAAAAGATTTTATGAAAGAAAAAGATGTTCTACAAAACAAATATTGTTTTGGAATGAACACTTATAACACCATCAAGTTATCCTATATCCAAATGCTTATTAAAGGACAAGTTATGGAAAAATGGGGGAAAAATATTTTTTGGATAATGCAACGATTTGTTTATGATAATATGGTGAATCGTTTTCGCTTGACGGATTTAAATTACAATGCAAATCCTAAAACACAATATCATATTTATGATTTAGCCAGAAATGGCGCAGTTTATAGCCTTGAATTAATTGACAAAAAATCAACAACTATTTCAAACCTATTAAAAGCATTTACCCACCAACCAACACCGAGCATTGACGCATTTGTTGAAGTTTTAGAGAGCAAAATAAAATTGAAATTAGGACTGACAATAGAATAAAAAACCAGACTGCTAAATTTGAAATGGATAGAATTAAAAGCGATGGGCGTATGCAAGCAAAAGACAGAATAGAGGAGTTAAGAAGGGTTATCGGGTATCACGACTACAAATACTATCAAGCCTCCCAGCCTGAAATCTCAGATTATGAGTATGACCTGCTTCTAAGTAAGCTAAAAGGGCTTGAAGCCCAATATCCAGAGCTAATTACACCAGATTCACCTACCCAGAGGGTGGCCGGGTTTGTCTCGGAGGGATTCTCCCAGGTAAGGCACAAGACACCTATGCTCAGCCTTGATAATACCTATTCTTTTGATGAGCTTTCTGAGTTTATAGAGAGGGTGAAGAGAACCCTGAAAAGAGAGCCCGAATGGGTTTGTGAGCTGAAGATAGATGGGGTTGGCGTCTCTCTTGAGTATGAAAACGGCGTATTTGTCAGGGGTGCGACAAGGGGTGATGGTGAGGTAGGGGATGATATTACCCTTAATGTAAAGACCATAGCCAATCTTCCTTTGAGGCTTCTTTCCACACCTCCGGATTACCTTTGTGTAAGGGGAGAGGTCTATCTTGGGAAAAAAGGGCTTTTTGCACTGAACGAAAGGAGGCTGAAGGAGGGGCTTTCAGCCTTTGCCAATACAAGGAATGCAGCCGCTGGTTCCCTTCATTTACTTGACCCAAGGGTCGTGGCCAGCAGACCCCTGCGTCTCTTTATTCACACAAAAGGAGAAAGCTCAGAAAGGTTCTCTTCCCACTATGAAGCACTGAAGAGCTTCTTGTCCTTTGGTCTTCCTGTCAACCCAAACTTCATCTTAGTAAAGAATGCTATGGAGATACAGGACTACTGCAAGAGATGGGAGGAGATGAGAGAAACGCTTGATATAGATATAGATGGCGTAGTGGTAAAGGTCAATTCCTTCTCTGACCAGGAAGCATTAGGTTCAACCTCAAGGAGCCCAAGATTTGCTGCTGCCTTTAAGTTTAAGGCAGAGAGAGCTACGACAAAGCTCTTGGACATTCTCATTCAGGTTGGAAGGACAGGTGCCCTGACACCTGTTGCTATCTTAGAGCCTGTAAGGCTTTCTGGTGTCATGATATCAAGGGCAACCCTGCACAACGAGGATGAGATACGAAGAAAGGATATAAGGGTAGGGGATAGGGTGATAGTTGAGAGATCGGGCGATGTTATCCCAAAGGTTATAGAGGTCATCCCGGCTGACCAGAGGAGCAAGCCCTTTATATTTCCAACAAACTGCCCTATCTGTGGTCAGCGGACAGAGAGAAAGGATAATGAAGCTAAGGTCTACTGCACAGGGAAAGATTGCCTTGGACAATTAAAGAAAAGGATAGAATACTTTGCCAAAAGGGACTGTATGGACATAGAAGGCTTGGGTGAGAAGGTAGTGGCTCAGTTGATAGATAATGGGCTTATTTCCGACCTACCGGATATTTACCATTTGAAGAAGGAATCCCTTTTAGAATTAGAGGGCTGGCAAGAAAAGTCTGCGACAAACCTTATTAATGCCATAGAAAAGAGTAAGGAGAGACCATTAAACAGGCTTATCTCGGCACTTGGCATTTCTCATGTTGGCACAGCTTTAGCCTTTACCTTAGCCGAGGCCTTTGGCTCTATCTCCAAATTAGCCGTGGCATCTTATGATGAGCTGATTAACCTCCCTGATATAGGACCAAAGGTTGCCGAGAGTATCCTTTCATTCTTCTCCCAAGATAAGACAAAGGCTCTGGCAAAAACCTTATCTGATATAAGAGATGAGCTGATTAACCTCCCTGATATAGGACCAAGTGTTGCTGGGGGCATCCTTTCTCAAGATAAGACAAAGGCTCTGGCAAAAACCTTATCTGATGTAGGAATTGAAGGCTCAAATCAAGGAGGGAAGGCTATCAAGGGAAAGCAGTTTGTCATTACAGGAACGCTACCTGGAATCTCCAGGGATGAGGCAAAAAGGCTTATAGAATCGCTTGGCGGACAGTTAAAGGATAGCGTGAGCAAAAGGATAGACTTTCTGATTGTAGGAGAAAGCCCTGGCAGTAAGCTTAGAGAAGCAGAGAAACTTGGGATTAAAATAATGCGGCCAGAGGAGTTTGTTAAAAAAATAAGCCCGTGAAATTACTACTTCTTCAGGTTTGATTTAAGTAATTGCTTGTTTATGGTAAAAAGGATGCTTGCATAAAACTTAAGCGTCTGTACCCACCGATTTAACACTACCTTTCCTATATTTTTCCATCCTAAAAAAATTTTATAATATTTTGGCAGGGGTCTTTGTCTAAAAAAATAAGGGGGTGTAACCATTTAAGAGTTTTGTCTAACATAAAAAGAAGGTCAAAGTAAGATGTTGAAAGAAAGATTGATTGGAGAAATAAAATATAATCACGAAAACACGAAAGAACGAAAACCAGAAAAATTTTTTAACCACAAAGGGCACAAAGCACACAAAGAATATTAGCCACGAATGGACACGAATTAACAGTAACTACTCATAAAATTTAGGATTGTGGAAAAGCTACAGAAAAAATAAAATAAATCTTGCCACAGATTAACACTGATTTTCACTATTTTTTTGACACAGATTAACACAGATTTTCACTGATAATTTAAAAATTATCTGTGACCATCTGTGTAAATCAGTGTCTAAATATCTCTTCTGTGTTCATCCGTGGCTAAATATTTTTCCCCAAGATTTTGAGTAATTACCTTTTTCCCTTTGCGTCCTTTGCGGTTAATATCCATCTGAACGCTTACGGAGGTTGAAAGGATGTTTATTCAACAAAGATTATCTCTTTGGGTGTTATACACCTTAATCTTGCTGACAGCAGTTCAAGCCATTGCCCAGTCGTCGCCTGAGAAAAGTATTCCTGTCCATTCACTGTCAACAGGTTCAAACTTCCCGGATATCATCAAGCTCAACAACATCGTTGTGGACGATAGCCGCTGCCGCGCATATTTCACCGGGGCACTTGGTCTATCCCAATACATCGGTGTGATTGACACTGATTCCCTGCAAATAACAGGAACCATAAATACAGGTGTGATAGGGTTTGTCGCCAAACATCTCTCGGTGAATCCCGGCACAGGCATTCTCTATATGTTGGCCATGCCACCGGGACAAGACAAGAAGTTATACAGGATAGACCCAGTCACAGGGACGGTATCTTCACCATTAGCTTCGGGAAGAGCTCCGGCGATTGATACTTCTACCAATAAGATTTACCTCTCAGCCTCTACAAATACGATTAATATCTACGACGATATGCTCCAGCCAGCGGGTAGTATTACTGGTGTAACCTCGCCTGGAGAGCTTTTTATTGATTCTGCCCAGAGGAGGCTTTATGTGGTTAATCCTACTGGAGTAAGCGTCTATAACATAGATACAAAAGGGTCTATTACGAAATACAATATGCCCAGCGGCTTTACCGGTATTCCCCGAGGCATTTATGTCAGCTATGGTAAAATTTATGTGAGCGACGGGAATGCGACAAACCATTCCCTATCCATCATTGATGAAGTGTCTGAGAGCGGAACTTGCATTTCGATAGCAGAAAACGGCCAGATAATGGAAACATATAATGGAAAACTCTACGAGATGACCGGATACCCCTACTATGCTGGCTATCTTCCAAATGCGAACGGCTCCTATGGTGTTCTTGAGGTGAGGGATGCGATTACAGGCGTGTTGGAGACGCAACTGCAAACAGACCTTGAAGCCTTATACTTTGATATTGACCAGACCACAGGGAGACTTTTCTACTCATCAACAGGAAGGGGA
>Ga0180007_10007125_pt1 | contig 10677 bp, 10 predicted proteins | sample MM_PC_MetaG_FD_121122 | JGI IMG/M metagenome (GOLD analysis project Ga0180007, IMG submission 121122) | Groundwater microbial communities from the Aspo Hard Rock Laboratory (HRL) deep subsurface site, Sweden - MM_PC_MetaG | ecosystem: Environmental > Aquatic > Deep subsurface > Groundwater...
ATACTCCGGCTGTGGGATATGCGGCGGGGGTGGAAAGAATTATCGCAAATATGAAGAAGGAAAAAATTCGTGTTCCAAGCAAAGATGATTTGCATGTTTTTGTGGCTCAACTGGGACTTGAGGCCAAGAAGAAATGTATTCCTTTGATTGATCAGTTGCATGAAGCAGGGGTTAAGGCTGTTGGTGCTTTGGGAAAAGGTGCTATCAATATTCAGCTAAGACTTGCTGATAAATTTAAGGTGCCTTATGCTATTTTGATCGGTCTAACCGAGGTGCGTGAGGGTACCGCGATTGTGCGGGATATGAAAAAGGGTGTTCAGGAAACTATGCCTATGGATGAAGTTGTGGACAAAATGGTAGAGCTTATCGGTGAAGATAATTTAGATACATATAGTCCGGGAGATTTGATTTACTAGGTGGCTTTGCTCTGCAATTGAAGAGAGGATTTCCCTTGGGGATTTTTGCGGTGATCCCTTTACTTAAAGTCTCTCCTTTGCAATAATGGGGATATGAAAAAAATCCTCGTTTCTTTGCTATTGTTTAGCCTTTGCTTGTCCCCTATTGCTAGGGCGGCGAGTTTTTACGATGTGGAAGAGGCTCATGAGAACTATCTTGCAGTGGAGGCTTTGAAAGAGAGGGAGATTGTTGCAGGATATGAGGATGGGTCGTTTGGGGTTGATTCCAGTTTGAATCGGGCGGAGGCGATGAAGATTTTGGCACTTGGTTTTGGGTTGATGGAGGCTGAGGATGTGACCGAGGTTGAGACTGAGGATGTGACCGAGGTTGAGGATGTGGCGGTTTTTAGTGATGTGCCTGAGGATGCCTGGTTTTATGAATTTGTAATGAAGGCTTATGAGCAAGGGATTGTTGCAGGATATGAGGATGGGAGTTTTGGGCCGGCTAAGGAAGTTACTTTGGCAGAGGCTTTAAAAATGGCGATTTTGACAGCCGGTTTTGAAGTAGATGAGGAAGTGGCGAATGAGATTTTTGCGGATGTGCTGACTAGTGATTGGTATGCTATTTATGCGGATTTTTCGAAAGAAAAGGATCTACTGTTGGCTGATTTGGAGGGAAAGATTTATCCAAATGAGGCTATCAGCCGAGGGGCTTTTGCGGAGATTGTATATAGGTTGATGAAAATTAAAGAGGAGGGTTGGAGCAGGTATCGGATGAGGGAGGGTTGGACGAAATATGAGAGTGAGGATTTGCCGCTAAATGTTTATTATGATGAAGACAGGTTTGAACTTGTTGAAGGTGTGCGACATTTTGAGTTTTGGGTGAGGGATGATTCTCAGGTTGGTACTTTGCGGCTTTATCCGGAATCTGTGCGAATTGTTGGGGAATTGGATAGAAATGATCAGGGGTTGAATGTTGACGAATATTTTGCGAGGCTGAAGGCTGTTTTTGCGGAGGATAAATTAACTGAATTTAGTTTTGAAGGGATGAATTCCTTGGAGATTGCCGATGAAGGAGGAGCTTTTACGGATTGGTATATTTATTTAGAGAGCGGTTTTGTGCTGACTGTGTATACGGAATATGGTGGCGGCCTTGTGCGTTATTTTGCTCCTGCATTGATCCGGGAAATGCTTTCTGCCCTAGAATATAGAGAGATGGAAATTGTTTTTGTAGAGGATTATTCAGCTTTGCTTAGTGAAATTTTCAAAGCTGTGTTGGTGGAAAATATGGGGATGGAAATGCTTGATAAATTACCAAGTAAGATTATTATTGAAACGGATGCGGTTGGTGTGGGGACCGGACCAGTGGATTACTATTACTGCGAAGAGGTGGATTATACCTTTAAGTACGAGCGAGCGGCAGATGTGGTCCTAGACAAGCGGGAAGGAAGTACCAGCGCATTTTAAAATTTAATCAATCAATATGAATAAAACAGTTTTCTTGTTTGTGGGAGCGGTGATCGTAGTTCTGATTTTTTGGGCTTTGGTCCATTTTGGCTTTAAAAGCGAAGAAAATGATGAGGTTAAGGCAGTTAAGTATGTTGAGGATTATGAGATTATTCAGAAATCCGACGGAACTACAGTTATAAACCCGAATTGGTGATGAAAGATTATAGGGTAGCGGCCATAGAGGCGCATAAAAAATATCGCGGAAAATTGGAAGTGGGGGTGAGAGTTCCTTTGGAGAGTGTTGAGGATATGAGTTTGTTCTACACGCCGGGAGTGGCGGAGCCCTGCAAAGAAATTGCTATTGATCCCGAGAAATCATATGAATACACGGGCCGCGGCAACACAATTGCTGTGGTGACGGATGGAAGTGCTGTGCTGGGATTAGGTAATATTGGGGCGCTTGCCGGTATGCCGGTAATGGAAGGCAAATGCGCTTTGTTTAAAAAATTTGCCGGAGTGGATGCGGTGCCAATTTGCTTGGACACGCAGGACCCTGATGAGATTATTGCTGTTGTTAAGGCTATTGCGCCGAGCTTTGGGGGAATAAACCTGGAGGATATTGCGGCGCCGGCCTGTTTTTATGTGGAAGAGGAGCTGAATAAGGTGTTGGATATTCCGGTTTTTCATGATGATCAGCATGGAACGGCGATCGTGGCTTTGGCAGGATTGATAAATGCTTTGAAGATTGTGGGTAAGGAGGAAAAGGAGGTGCGGATTGTTTTAAGTGGGGCCGGCGCCGCCGGAATCGCTATAACAAAACTAATGTTGGCTTACGGATTTAAGAATTTTATTTTGTGTGATTCGAAGGGGGCGATATATGAGGGGCGCGAAGGCCTAAATGACGAGAAAAAGGAGATGGCAAAGTTGAATCGTGAGGGTGTGCAGGGAGATTTGGCGCAGGCAATGGAGGGGGCAGATATTTTTATTGGAGTTTCGGCGCCTGGTTTGGTTTCTGCGGAGATGGTGCGCTCGATGGCGAAGGATCCGATAGTTTTTGCGATGTCCAATCCGGATCCAGAAATTATGCCGGAGGAAGCGCGCGCAGGTGGAGCTGCTGTGATTGCCACAGGGCGAAGCGATTATCCCAATCAAATAAATAATGTATTAGTTTTCCCCGGGATTTTCCGAGGGGCTTTAGATGCTAGGGCTGGATCGATCACCCTAGAAATGAAACTTAATGCCGCAAAGGCTTTGGCCGGGCTAGTTAAAGATGTGAGCGCAGAGAAAATTATTCCGGGAGTTTTTGATGAAGGGGTCGCCGAGGCGGTGGCGAAAGCTGTAATCCTATAAATATGGAAACTTGCAAGAACTGTCCAACACAATTTGAAGTCTCAGATGAAGACAAGGCTTTCTATAAAAAAATGGATGTGCCGCAGCCAACACTATGTCCCCTATGCCGTCAACAAAGACGAGCGGCTTTCCGTAATGAAAGACAGTTGTATAAAAGAAAGTGCGATTTGTCCGGCAATGATATCGTAACAAATTATTCTTCCGATAAACCCTACAAAGTTTACGGATATGATCAGTGGTGGGGAGATGGCTGGGATCCCCTTGAATACGGGCGGGATTTTGATTTTGATCGGCCATTTTTTGAGCAGTTTGATGAGCTATTGCATGATGTGCCGCGGCTTTTTCTTTACAATCCTTTTAGCGAAAATTCGCAGTATACAAATCATTCGTACCACAATAAAAACTGTTATCTAACTTTTGATTCCGCTTATAATGAAGATACTCTCTATTCCACAAACCTGATCGTGAAGCTAAAAGATTCCATGGACTGCATGACTGCCGAGGAAGGGGAATTTTTGTACTGGAATATCTACACTAAGAAAAACTATAACTGCAAGTTTGTGGTGCATTGTTCAGGCTGTATGGATAGCGACTTTTTGTATGATTGTAAGGGGTGTAGTAGCTGTTTTATGTGTCATGGTTTGCGCAATAAGCAATATTACATCAACAATACAAAATATTCTCAAAGTGAGTATGAGGAGAAGATGAAGGAGTATAATTTGGGGTCATATAAAAAATTGGAAAAGTTGAAGGGAGATTTTATGAAAATGGTTAAGGGCGATGCAATTCACAAAAATTTGCATATTGATAATTCAGAAAATTGCATGGGCGATTATATTTTCAATTCAAAAAATGTTCGTTGGTCGTTTTATGCTGATAATTGTGAGGATATTGCCTATTGTTTTGATGCTCTGGGAAATAAGGATTGTATGGATACCTATGAAAGTTCGATCGATTGTGAACTGCAGTACGATTGCTATGCCTGCAATGAGTCGAGTATGATGCGCTTTTGTGTGCTTTGCCACTTTTCGCATGGACTTGAGTATTGTGATTATTGTTTCCATTGCAAGGATTGTTTTGGCTGTACCGGGCTTAAGAAAAAGCAATACTGCATCTTCAATAAACAATATACAAAGGAGGAATATGAGGAGTTGCGGGGTCGGATTGTGGCGAAGATGAAGGAGTCGGGCGAGTATGGTGAATTTTTCCCTGTGGCAATTTCGCCTTTTGGATACAATGAGACTATGGCTCAGGAGTTTAGCCCATTGGCTAAAGAAGTGGCTTTGGAGAAGGGCTATAAATGGCAGGATAAGGATAAGAAGAGTTATTTGCCTGCGAATTACAATTTAGCTGATGATGTGAAGGATGAATCGGAAGATGTAATGGGGGCCGTGTTGGCCTGTGGAAGTTGTGGGAAGAATTACAAATTTATGCCTAAGGAATGGGCTTTGTACAAGAGATGGGGGCTTGCTGTGCCAAGACAATGTTTTGATTGCAGACACGAGGATAGAGTTTTAGGCTTTAGAAATGTGAGGGCTTTGTGGAATAAGTCTTGTGGGAAATGTGGGAAAGATTTTTTGACCAGTTATGGTGGAGATGAGGTGAAAAAACTTTATTGTGAGGAGTGTTATTTGAAGGAGGTGTATTAGGATAGAGCAAGATCTCTGAGATAACTGGAGATTGAGTTGTATCCTTTGGCAACGGCTTTTGCTTTGATCTTTTGCTTGTCAGCGGAGCTTATACGGAAGCGGATGATTTCGCTTTTATCCTCTTGTTCAGCGATGATGAGATGGGGAAGGTCGATAAGTAGTCCGGGGATATCTTCGTTGAGGAATTCCTGATTAATGTTGGCCGATTTGCAGGTGAATTTTGTAATTTTGCCTCCTCTTTTCTCGATTGTGTAAGGATGTTTTTTGTTGTTGATGGTGAGATAGTGTTTGGTCATTGTTTTTGATTATTGTAGCTATATTTTATCTTATGTGTTCACAATGTCAAGTTTTTCTCTTTCCTCTGCGGGGTGAATTTGGAAGTTTCCCCGGGGATTTTTTGTTGCAGGCTGTCCTCGCTTCGCTCGCCCGCTCTTGCCAAATCCCCGCCCCACTTATATACTTTTGCCGCAATACACACTAATCATCAATATATGTCCGGACATTCAAAGTGGCATTCGATCAAACATAAAAAAGGGGCAGCGGATGCTAAGAGAGGAAAGATTTTCACCAAACATGCAAAACTTATAACTATTGCCGCGCGTGATGGTGTGGCGGATCCGGAAATGAATCCAGGGCTTAGGTCTGCCATCATCAATGCTCGGGGGGACAATGTGCCAAATGCTAATATTGAGAAGGCTATCAAAAAAGGTTCGGGTGATGATAAAGATGCGGCGGCTTTTGTGGAGATTATGTATGAGGGGTTTGGACCTTGTGGGACTGCGGTTTTGGTTCAATCGATTACTGACAACAAGAATCGGGCGCTAACTAGCATTAAAACTGCTTTCAATAAAAATGGTGGGAATTTTGGAGAGGCCGGGACTGTGGGTTGGATGTTCGATAGGAAAGGGCTGATTTTGGCTAAAGCTCCGGAGGGAAATGCCGATGATATTGAGATGATGATTATTGAAGCGGGAGCGGAAGATTTGGATAACTCTGACGGCGAATATGAGATAACTACTGCTGACAGCGATTTAATGAAAGTTCGAGATGAACTTGAGAAGCAGGGATTTGAGGTGAAAAAAGCCGAACTTACTTACTTGCCACAGAATCCGGTGAAGATTGAAACTCTTGGGGACGCTCAAAAAGTTTTGAAATTTATTGATGCGCTTGAGGATGACGAGGAGGTGGCCAATGTTTATTCAAACTTTGATATTCCAGAGGAGTTTTTGGAGCAGATTTAATCCTCAAACTTATATAGAACCTCCCCTTCGTCTTCGGATTCGTCTTTTTTGTGATCGAGATTCGGAGTGGAAAGCTTTAGTTTAGGCCTTGGTTCCGGTTTTGGCTGAGATTTTTTCGCAGGTTTTGGAGTTGGTTTAGGTTCAACTTTCACTTCTGGTGCTCGTTCGCTCAATGACTCAATTGCACTTATTTCCTTTTCATAATCGTAGCCGAGTTTTTTCTTTTGAAATTCTTTAACAAAATTTACGACTTCAAATTCTGCATCTTGGAGAGATTTCCCGGAAATTCGGAAGCCTGCGGCCTGAGTGTGCCCTCCCCCATCAAAGTTTTGGGCTATTTTTGCGGCACTTGTGGATGGCGTTGTAGTACGGACGCTGACCGAAATTGAGCCGTCACTTTTTTCTTTCATTAGGAGGATTACTTCGGCGCCTGGGGCATTGGTCAAAAGTTCGTCGATGATGTCGCCAGTTTGATCCTCGGTGCTCTGGGTATCTTTAAAATCTTGCTGACTTACTATCGACCAAACCATTTTATGCTCCTCGTCGGTTTGGATTTTGGATAATACTCGGCCCCATAGTTTTAACTGACTAAGTTGTTTTGTCTTATAAATATGCTGGATGATTTCTTGCTGGCGAGCTCCGTATGAAACCAGTTTTGCGGCTTCGTCAAAGGATTTTGGAGTAGTGTTAGCATTTTGAAAACTGCCAGTATCGGTGATAATGCCTGTGAGAAGCAGAGTTGCGGTGTCTTCATCAATCAGATCTTTGTTCTCTATTCGGCTTAGTTCCTCCAGAATCGGTAGAATAATTTCGGTTGTGGATGAGGCCATCACATCTACTAGGTTCAATTTCCCAAAATTGGCGTTGCTGATGTGATGATCAATATTGATGACGGGGATTTGGTGAAACATTTCGATATTGTCCTCGTAAAATCCTCTTATTTGCTTTAATTCCGCTGTGTCTACCGTGATGATCAAATCATAATTTACTTCTCCTTTATTGAAGCTTAAATCATCTTCAGAGATGCGGCCTTCTTTTGGATGAATAATAATGTTTACCTTGTCGTTTTCTATGTTGCTCTTGATGTGCTCGATTTTGGAATTTTTGAGATCGATTGTAATGATGAAATCGTGGGAAGCGAGGATCTTGTTGCCGATAACCTTAGAGTTTGGCAAGAATTGCAGGACCTCGGGGATCGGATCGTTACAGACAACTGTAACTTCCTTGCCCAATTTTTTGAGAGCCATGTAGAGCGCGATGGCACTACCCAGACTATCCCCATCCGGAGGAGAGGAGGGCAGGACAAGGATTCTTCGGCTTTTTCTGATGAATTCTATGATTTGCTGTTGTGTCGATTCCAATTTATTTTTTTATGTTTCTGTATATTCTAAAACATTTTAGAATATATGTCAAGCATTAAGATTGCGAGACAGGAGGGTAGTATAACGATATGGAAGTGGGGGCGCTAGGGCTTTTTAGCTCGGAGGTCTAATATCTGTAGTTGCAGGCTTTCTTTTCCGTTCCAGATGTTCTTTTCGAGGTAACAAGCTATGTCGATTTTTTGGTGTTTTTTAAGCTCTTCCGCATGATCACCAATATTAAATCCAATGGTTCTTAGTGTTCCCTCCTTAAGATGAATCGAAAAACTCAAATGCGTCCTCTCTTTTCCCACCTGGCTGATGGATTGTGGCTCAATATCTCTCAAAATAAAAACCGGTTTTTCATTACCGACCCCAAAAGGTTTGAGTCCTTCCAATCCTTCAATAAATTCAAAACTAAGGTCGTCCTCAAAAAGTTCGTTATCTATATTAAGAATAGGTTTAAGATCGGCGTCGCGTAGAGCCTCTTCGCTGTATGCTGTGAGATCTTTTTTGAATTCTTCAAAATTCTCAGCCTCAAGATTAAAGCCCGCGGCCTGAAAATGCCCACCAAAATTAATAAGGTGTTTTTGAGTGTGGGTAAGAGCTTCGGTAATATTGAAAAGCTCGTTACTGCGGGCAGATCCCACAAATTTTCCATCCATCTTTTGCATGATGACTGCGGGGCGACCATATTTCTCTACAATTTTCCCTGCCAGAAGACCCAAAATTCCCACATGCCAGTCTTTGTGGTGGGCGATAATAATCGAGGGCAGGTTATCTTTGTTGAGAGTTTTTTCCACTTCAAGGAAAGCTTCTTCAGTCATGGTCCGGCGCTGATTATTGAGGTTTTCCAGTTGGGCACTTAGTTTGAGAACTTCCGGGTTTTGGTCTTCGTGGAGTAGGAGACGCAGGGCTGTGTGGGGATCTCCAATTCTTCCGGAAGCGTTTATGCGTGGAGCTATGCGAAAACCGATGGATTGAGCGTCCATTTCTGTTTCCGGGGTGATGTTGGAAAGTTTGAGTAGTTCCTGGATACCGGCCAGCTTGGAGTCTTGCATGTTGGCAATTCCGTGGCGGACTATTAGGCGATTTTCGTCTAGCAATGGAACTAAATCGGCCACAGTTCCCAAAGCGGCTAAGTTTGTGAGTTCCGTAAGCAGTGGGGAATTTGGGATGAGGGCTTGGGCCAATTTTAGAGCTACGCCTGCCCCTGCGAGTTCTTTAAAGGGATAATCTCCTTTTTGAGTATGGATGATACTGTGGGGATCGGGAGCGACTTCAGGGATTTGGTGATGGTCGGTGATGATGGTGTCTATTCCGGCTTCTTTAGCTTTTTTAACCTGTTCGGTGCAAGAAATCCCATTATCAACCGTGATAATTAGTTTGATATCTTTTTCAATGAATTCATCTATGTATTTCATGGATAGGCCGTAACCATCGGTGACTCTGTTTGGTAGGCGGCAGGAAACCTTGGCGTTTAGGGATCTGAGGGTTCTGAGCATGATAACAGTAGAGCTTATTCCGTCCACATCGTAGTCTCCAAAAATCATTATTCTTTCCTTGTTTGAAATTGCTTGTTTTATGCGCTCGACTGCGCGCGCCATATCCTCAAACAAAAAAGGATCGTGAAAATCCTTAAGGTTCTCAACTTGTTTAAGCTCCCTATTATGGACAACCCAGTTTTTTCCTAAAAATGATGTCATTTTTCTTTTTTCTTGTTTGCCTTCCACATTTCAAGTGCTTCCTGTGGGGTTTTCGCCTTATCCTTCCCAAAAACCCAAGTGTGTCGACTGATTAATTTCTTTGCTACCCCATCAATAACATCGTCCATCTCAAAATATTGATGCTCCTTGGCAATCTGTGAGATCATGATGATCTGAAAAAGCACATCTCCAAGCTCCTCTCTAAGATTTTCGTGGTCTCCATTTTCGATGGCCTGCCGCACTTCCTCCACCTCCTCATCAATATATCGGAGCATACTGCTAATAGTTTGCTCTCTATCCCATGGGCAACCAGTATCGGAACGGAGTTTATCGGCAATTTCTACTAGATCCTTGAATGTTTTTTTAGACATGATTATTTATTTAGTATTTCCTGGACATCTTCTTTGCTAAGCCAATTCACATTATCATATCTTTTTAGCCATGTCAGTTGTCTTTTGGCGTAGTGGCGAGTGTTTTGTTTGAGAGTTTCCAGACAGTTCTCGAGTGGCATTTCTCCTCTTAGGTATGGGATTATTTCTTTCACTCCCAGAGAGGTCATGGAAGGGAGATTTTCGTCGTAGCCTTTGTTGGTCAGGTTTTGGACCTCCTCCAAAAGGCCACTGTTTTTTTGCTGATCTACCCGATTGTTGATTTTTTCGTATAGTTCTTCGCGCGGGAGGGTTAAGCCGATTGTGAAAAGGTCGAATGGTGATTTTTGTTTTTGATTGGGTTTTTGGCCTGATTTTGCGATTTCGATGGCGCGGATGGTGTAGCGCAGGTTGTTGGGATGGATTTTTTCGGCAGATTTGGGATCGAGTTTTTTGAGAATGTCGTGGACTGATTCTTTTCCTTCGTTTTTTGCCTGTTGTTCAAGTTCCAATCTCAGCTTTGGATTTGGGGGAACTGAGGGGAGATTGTATCCCTCAATGATTGCACTGATATATAAGCCTGTTCCGCCAACCAGCATTGGAATGTGTTTACGGGAATAGATTTCTTCAATTTTTTTGAGAGCGAGATTTTTATATGTAGCCATGTCAATTAGCTGATCCGGCTCGGCAAAAGTGAGGAGGTGATGCGGGATATTGTCTTGTTCCTGCGGTGAAATCACATCAGTTGCGATGTCCATGTACTTGTATATCTGACGGGAATCCGTGGAAATAATCTCACCATTGATATGTTTGGCGATTTTGAGTGAGATTGCCGTTTTTCCGGCCGCTGTGGGGCCTAAAATTACAACTAAAGGTTTTTTGGCAGTCTCTACGAAAGATGTTAAGTCTTTGAGCAGATCCATGGCCGAAGAGTAGCCAAAATTATGAATAAGGTCAAGTTTTGATTGACTTTTAAAGTTTATGGTTTATAGTTTTGGCGTTTTTATTTAATAATTTCTAATTTATGTCACCTGAAAGAAAAATCGCTGATGTAGTGGATGAATTATGTGGTTCTTTAGGAGATGGAAGATCCAGAGAAGATATGGGAGGTAATACTGCGAAAGTCATCAAAACACGCTTAACTTCAAGAACACTTGATGA
>Ga0180007_10007126_pt1 | contig 10675 bp, 13 predicted proteins | sample MM_PC_MetaG_FD_121122 | JGI IMG/M metagenome (GOLD analysis project Ga0180007, IMG submission 121122) | Groundwater microbial communities from the Aspo Hard Rock Laboratory (HRL) deep subsurface site, Sweden - MM_PC_MetaG | ecosystem: Environmental > Aquatic > Deep subsurface > Groundwater...
AAGAGGACGATATAAACCTATATAAAAAAATATCCTTTCTGGAAAACAAAAAGATCTTCCACTCTCTTGAAGATAAATACTATAATGCAGATACACCCGAATTGATCAGAAAAGCATTTCAAGATACAAATATTGATGAGACCATGATCCACATGTATTTTGACCTTTTTATAATCAAACCGCTGAAAAGAGGCGGATATACTTATCTGGTTCATCAGATCTTCAAGATTCTTGACGAAGAAGGCAAAGAGAAACACGGCGAGATAAAAATTCCCTCACGGGATACTCAAATTATCTTCGTCCGGAACTATACTGGTCCGGTAAAATATACTGACGGCACTGATTATAAGGAGCATAATGATTATTATTATGTTTCCCTTCCCGACATCAAAACCGGTTCCGTTATTGAGGTCTGCTACCAGGTGTTTTATCCTCATAACTGGCTGGACTTCACTGACTATTTTTATTTCTCACCGTTTGTGTTCCAGGAGACAGGATATGCTCTTGAAAATACCGCATTAGTATTAATTCAGGACAAAGATCTTCCTGAATTGAAATTCCAGATTTCCAGGAAAGAGGAGATCGACCATAACAAAGAATCAGATGATGACAGTATTATACATATATTCAAGAAGGACAAAGCAGAAAAGCTGAAAAAGGATTACCTCTCTATACCTGACATGGACCTGGTCCCTCATATGTACGTCTCTTCCATCCCGGACTGGCAGACATTTTATAACTGGTACTGGGGTAAAATACAAAGCAAGGTTATGGCCGATCACGAAATAGAACAGACAATATTAGGGTTTTATGAAAATTCGAAAAAAAAGAATATATTTCAGATAGATCAATTTTTGGAAAAAGTTTATTACTATATTCAAAAAAATATCACACCAGCCTATGATTACCTTTACTATCCTGAAAGTACAGAATTTATTTTTTCAAGAAAAAAGGGAAATACCGAGGAGCGAACACTGCTGATGTATTCCTTCCTGAAAAATCTGAAAATTGATTCTTCTTTAATACTTGTCCGGAATAATAATTTCAGTCAGGTCGACCTTTCCCTGGTTTATCCGGAAGCATTTAACTCGGTCCTGCTGTATGTACCCGGGCAGTCAGGACTTAAGCATGACTATTATATTGATCTCAGCGACAAGAACCTGCCATTCGGATGCATCAGCAGAGAGTATGTTCAATCAAAAGGCATTGCAATGAATGAAGAACATTACTCATTCGTTTCAACTCCCGGATTTGCCAAAGCTGACCTTGTCATGGAAAACTATGCGACGATCATTACAAATTCTCTGGCAGTTATTTCAGGGGAGATCACCTATTCGGGAATTTATAATTCAATAAGAGAAAAATATCAGGATGATTTTACCAAAGAGACAAAGGTTTTAGAACTGATAAATTCTCTTATCGAACGGATATCCATTCAGGATCACACTGCCACTAATTTAGACCGGACGGATAAGGACCTTAAAATGAGTTTTAGAGGGGAGATGGAGGCTACTGACCAGATCTCTGTTATTTTTGACAAGATGGAGCTAAGTAAAAAATACGTGGTAAGATCAGAAAGAAAAACACCTTTAAAGATCTATTCACCTATCATCAAAAATATTATTAATGATGTGACCATTAACAGGAAACACAGGATAAATTTAAAAGACGAGTCCATTAAAAATGATTTCGGTGAATATATGATCGGGATCAAGAAAAAACAAAATGGCCTGATAATTACAAGAAGTATCAGGATATTACCTCAGGTTATTAATGCAGAAGAGTATAAAAATTTCCTTGATTTCTGCCGACAGATAGACCAGATAGAAGACGAAAAATTAATTTTGGAATAAAGCAAATGATATTATTATCAGCCACGGAATGTCACAGATGAACACGGAAAAAATATTTAAAATTCCGTGAGTTTCCGTGTAATTCCGTGGCTTTAAATAGTTTATTTTAGGATTTTAATATCAATGGGTAGCCACGGAATGTCACAGATGAACACGGAAAAAATATTTAAAATTCCGTGAGTTTCCGTGTAATTCCGTGGCTGCTTTTATAAAAAATTTTAAAATATTATTATGAATATTATGATAATAAAAAAAAATATAAAAACAATAATATTACTATGCTTATCCTATTTCCTGATTACATCTTATTTTACAACGAAAAGGACTCAAACAACTTCCGGAAAAAGAGAGTGGCGACAAATGAATCTTCGTGAAAAAGAGATCTTGAGGAATAATATTATCAAGACCGCAAACTCCTATGCAAAAGATAACAAGATAAAAATAGACTGTTCAGGGCTCATCCTGAAAATATTGGAAAAGAATTATGTGACGATCTTCAAAAAACAGGCGGTTATCCCCCCCGGTGCTAATGGGGTAAAGATCATTTACTCTACCCTGAAAAGATACAATAAAATATACCGGATCTACAGCAAGATCAGATCAGGTGACCTTATTTTTTTCAGCAATACTTATGATAAAAACCGGAATAGAATAAATGATGATACACTAACGCATATTGCTATCATCGTTGATGTTGATAATGACGGGACCATCACCTATGTTCACACATCAAGCAAGGGTGTGGTTACCGGAAAAATGAATCTAAGAAAAAGAGGACGACATACATATAAAAACAAGGAGATCAATTCAAATCTAAGGCGAAAGACGGCGGGAGACACAAAAGCTGTCAGGTATCTGTCAGGTGAGCTGTTTTATTCTTTCGGCACGATATTTTAAGATTGATTGCTTAAAAAGATATATTTATTTAATATTGGTAGTCGCAAGCTTTAGCTTGCGTTAAGGTAGATTGTTTTAGTATTACGCAGGCTAAAGCCTGCGGCTACCTTTATTTGATCTATTTTTAATAGCAATTACTTATGATACAACACAAAGGCGGTGCAGGAAAAACTATTATGGTAAAATTAGGATTTCATTTATCGATCAGCAAAGGATTTGCAGCCGTACCTGAGAAGGCTGTAGAGCTGGGATGTACAACCTTCCAGATCTTTTCGCGTAACCCGAGAGGCTGGGAGAGTGCTCCCTTAAAAGAAGATGATGTAGCTGATTTTATTAAAAAGGTCGATCAATATGAACTTCACCCTTTCCTCATTCATATGCCGTACCTTCCCAATTTTGCATCCGAAGACAAGTCCCTTTATAAACGATCTGTACAGTCATTGATCGAGGAATGCGACAGGGCAGCTAAATTAAAAGCAGATTATATAAATATTCACATGGGGCGCAAGATCACGAAAAGCATTGATTCTGCATTCCAAAGAGTTGAGAATGCAGTAAACACTGCTTTGGAGAAAGGTTCATCCTCTGCCATGATCCTGCTTGAAAATACTGCAGGCCAGGGAACAGAGGTAGGAGTTACTTTTGAAGAGATCAAAAGAGTGACAGATAATATCAATTATAAAAAACGGGTCGGTGTCTGCCTTGATACAGCCCATCTTTTTGGAGCGGGATATGATCTCCGGAATAAAAAAGCCGTAGAAGAAACTATTAAAACTTTTGATAAAATAGTAGGGCTGAAGTATCTGAAAGCGATCCATTATAATGATTCCAATTCCAAACTGAATTCCCATGTAGACAGGCATCAGCATATCGGTAAAGGAGAAATAGGCGCGGAAGGCATGAATGCCATCATTAACTGCAAGCTGATCGATCATGTACCTTTTATTATGGAAACGCCGATGAAAAATCCAGGTGAAGATCTTGAGAATATTAAAACTGCAAAAAGCTATCTTAAACAGTAAGGATCTATAAATTATCAGCCATCTTTAACTGCATGGCCTTCTTATACCACATTTTATACTGCTCATTATCCGGATCGATCTTTAATGCCCTTTTCCAGTAATATAACGCCGTATTTACATCCTCCTGTCTCCAGTAAATAATGCCTATATTAAAATATCCCCCCGCATAATAAAAATGATTGGGATTCTCTATCTTGATCTCATCTATGGCTTCTCTAAAAAGTTTTAGAGCATCCTCGGATCTTCCTTTATCCATGTAATAGTAGGCAAGACGGAAGCGGTCCTCTCCATTCATCATTCCTGCGGTTTGTATCTTCTCGATCGCCGAATAGAACAGATTGAAGTATTCTGTCTTATCCCCGATCTCGTTCCGTTTTGAATGGATCAATCCAAGATTAAAATAAACAGATGCAAGGACAGACAGGTCCTTATTTTTATCCAGTTTCTTTAACGCCCTTAAATAGTATTTTTCAGCATGGTCTGTTTTATCCTGTCCTTTATCATAACAGAAAGCTATTTTATAATTAAGCAGAGGGTCTTCAAGATTAAGGTCTTTTGCTTCAAGAAATAACTTCAAGGCAGATGTAAAATCATTTTTATAAAACAAAAGATCAGCTTTTTTGACCAGTTTACCGGCATTTTCCAGCTCGATCTTTTTCTGTTCCCGGGATTTAAAACATGAAGAGACAAAGAGAAGTACTATTATAAAAATTATTTTCAGATCTTTCATAATTCATTAATGAATAGCGGCCGATGGGAATCGAACCCACGACTTCAGCTTGGAAGGCTGAGGTAATACCACTTTACGACGGCCGCAATTATTATTCATAATAATTGCAATAATATATACCATTAATTTTTACAGTCAACCAAAAAATCCAAAGATACACCTTACTCCTGATCCAGATATTTTACCAGCTTTACAACATTCATTCTTCTAATATAGTGATAAGATACTTCATCCATTAGCATATGCATCATATAAACTCCGAGCCCTCGGGATTTCCCATCACTGAAATGCTGAGCCAGATCTATCTTTTTTCCTGTCTTGATATTGATCTCTTCACCCCAGCTTTCAAGCAGAACAATTATCTTGTTTCTCTTAATGTCCAAAGTTATGATATACTTTTTTTCTGAATCATCTTTGTAGTAATGCTCAATTATGTTTGCACTGGCTTCATCAACAGCTGTTACGACCATGGTAATAATATCCTGGGGAATTCCGGCACCCTGCAGATGCTTTTCTACAAACTTCCTGCCATCTTCAAGCGTTTCCCTGGAACCGCGCAGTTCAATACTTCCGAAAACCACATCTTCATACTGGTTTTGATTCGTATTCATATCATCCATAAGTATTCATTCCTTTAATTGCTTAGTAAACTTATCGGTATTTAGATTCCTTTTATTAATAATATACTTTATATAAATAAAGCCCTTTTGCCGGGATTTTATTACCGCAATATTTATTCTTTTTTAAATCAAATATGTCCTTAATAATGCGGGGATTCTGATCGTTTTTATTAATATCAAAAATTGTTCCCAGGATATTGCGAACCATCCCCTGAAGAAATGAATCAGCGATGATCCTGAAAATAATGAAATCTTTTTCTCTATAAAACAGTATTTTGCGGATATGTCTAACAGGATCCTTCTCTTTAGGGCTGTTACTGAAACTGGAAAAATCCTTCCTGCCTGAAAAAAAACCGATGCATTTCTTTAGTTTTTTAAAATCAACCGAATAGGGGTAGCAATACGAATATCGATCATAAAACGGGTATTGATATCCTTTATACTGAAGAATATATCTATACTCCCTTTTATGCGCATTAAACCTGGCGTTAAATCTATCATCAACTTTTTGAATTGAATGTATCCGAATATCCCGTGGAAGAAGCGAGTTCAAGCTTTCCATAAGGCCTGGTAAAAATAGTTTACTGCTGATCTTAATATTGGCAACCTGGCCCAGGGCATGAACCCCCCTATCTGTCCTCCCGGAACCGTTCAGAATAAGTTTTGATGATCCCGGCAGAATCTTCCTGAATACATCCTCAATTGTTTTCTGGACAGTAGGGTAAGAGGGCTGTTTCTGCCAACCATAATAATTAGTACCGTCATATGAGATAGTTAATTTTAAATTCTGCATGTAAGCTAGAGTAAAAAAATCAGTTATTTTCAGGAGCAGGACTGGATTGAAGTTTCTCTTTTAACTCTTCAATCTTTCGCGATAATTCATCATAAAGGTCTCTGGCCATATCCAAAAGTATACTGGGCTTCTCTTTACTTACTTTACCAAATCCGAACATTTTACTAACTACTTTTTTCGATTTTTCCAGATTGGTAATCTTTTCAGGGGAATCCTTTTCGAAAAATGAATTCTTTAAAGTCAGGCTTCCGATAAGATATAAAACACCGTCATATCCGTAATTCACATCAGTATCAGGGCCAAGATGTTTGATCCCATCAAACGACTCAAGAGCTTTTTCCTGTTTAATAAGAACATCGATGTAATACTGAAGAGCCTTTTTATAGAACAGATTCTGCAGATTACCAAAATCAGCAAGGGGATCCTCTACTTCAAGATCAGAAAGGATCCATGCAGCCCTTAATGAAGAAATAGCTTTTTTTATTGTAGGAGATGACCATTTATCAAAATAATCATAACATTCTGCTGCAAGGATATAACTGGCAGCGCCATGCTGGGTTTTTCTTTCAGCCTTGAAGTCAAGGTTTTTGAATATCCTGTCTATAATGCCCTTCCGTTTTTCAGTACTTACCTTGGCTTTCTCTACTCCATCAACTTTTAATTTCGAAAAATCTTCATGGAAAGCACTAAAAAAACAATTCGGACAGACAGTAACAGGATAGAGAAGAGGATTTACTTTGCCATAAACCTTGCTGGGTTCATAAAGACGCCGAAGTTCTCCTGTGATGTTCCCTGCTATCAGCCGGCCCCTTCCGGTTAATAATTCTTCTCTTTTAAAATCTGTTCCACATACAGGACAGGAAATATCATTCTTTAAAATAAATGTTACTTTGTTTTTCTTGTCATCTTCCATAATAAAAAAATTACACTTTTAATCCTTTTAAAAGCAATAAAAATTACTTCTTTTTCTTAGCACGTTTTAATATTTTTTTTGCAGGCGCCTTTTTCTTTGCAGCTTTCTTTTTAGCTGACTTCTTTTTGGCAACTTTCTTTTTAGCTGTCTTCTTTTTGATAATCCTGGTTGAAACGGCCTTTTTCTTATCTTTTATTTTTTTGGATTTCTCCTTCTTCTTTCCTCTTGTCAGCTTCTTTGCTTTTTTAGCCGGGGTTTTTGAAGGTTCATTTGTTTTACTGTCGGTACTTTTACTACTCTTTCCTTTTACCGCAGGAGCATTCCCATCTTTAGTATCAGAAATATCTTTAAATTCCTCTAAAAACTCGAGTAAAGCCATTTCTGCTCCGTCAGAATTTCTAAATCCGATCTTAATTACCCGTGTATAGCCACCCGGCCTCTCTTTAAATTTCGGTCCTATCTGATCAAACAGCTTGGGAATGATATCCCAGGACCCAAACCGCGAAGCAATTATGCGTTTGTTATGAAGAGTATTGACTTTTGCCCTGGTGATCATTTTTTCTATTATTGGTTGAACCATTTTTGCCTTTGTTTTTGTTGTCCTGATCCTTCCATTTATAATAATGGATTTACATAAATTGACAAGAATAGCGTTTCTATGTGAGGAAGTTCTGCTTAGCTTATTCCTTTTCTTAAGGTGCCTCATTTAAGTAATCTCCTTTTTTAATTTTGATACTTTCAAGGTCTTCATCTGTCATTCCCATCCATAGACCATACTGCTGTAATTTTACTTTTAACTCATCAGAAGATTTTTTTCCAAAGTTCTTCATGTTCATCATCTCTTCTTCAGTTATCTTGATCAATTGTCCGATCGTCTTTATCTTGGACTGACTCAAACAGTTGCTGGCTCGAACAGACAATTCCAGCTCTTCCACGGGAGTACTAAGTACTTTCAGGATCAATTCCTGGTCAGGTTTCTCTTCCTTGGGTTTCTCTTCTTTTACCAGCAGTTCTTCATTATCTACAAAATTTAAAAACTTCGAAAAATGATCCTTAAGGATCTTAGCGGCAAATGAAACGGCGTCATCAGGTTTGATCGTACCATCCGTCCAGACTTCCAGTACCAGTTTTTCAAAATCGATCCTCTGTCCGACCCTGATATTCTCTACTTTATAATTCACTTTAATAACAGGAGTAAAGATCGCATCCAAAAGGATTATACTGACATCATCATCTTCTATCCTGTCTTTAAGATCCTCAGAAGGGACATACCCCCTCCCGTGTTCTATCTGCAGGTCCATACTTATAGATCCTGTTTTACTGAGACTGGCCAGATAAAAATCAGGATTTAAGATCTCTATATCCGCATCCACATTCAGGTCTTTTGCCAGAAGTTCGCCGGGACCTTTCTTTTCTATATGAATGATCTTTTTTTCAACATTATCAGCTAATTTTATTCTGACCTTTTTCATATTGATCAGAATATCCGTAGTATCCTCCATCACGCCGGGGATCGTTGAGAATTCATGAGATACTCCATCGATCTTTGCTGCTACAATAGCCGATCCGGGAATGGAAGAAAGCAGAGCTCTTCGTAATGAATTACCAATGGTAACTGCAAATCCTTTTTCAAAAGGTTTTGCTATAAATCTTCCATAATCTGCTTTGACTTCTTCATGCTCAAAAATAACTCCTCCGGGCAGTTTAAAGTCCTTTAATAAATACTTTATAGATGACATTGATATCCTCCATGCTAATTTATACTTTAGAATATAACTCGATGATCAGCTGTAAATTAATAGGTATAGTTATATCTTTAATGTCCGGCACTCGATTTATAGTGATCTTATAGTTTTCACCATCTACAGCAAACCACTCCGGTAAAACTTCGTTTTCCAGTCTTGACATGCTTTTCAGAACAGGATATAATTTTTGACTTCTCTCTTTAATAGTGACGATATCTCCCTCTTTTGCCAGATAAGACGGGATATTAACTTTCCTGTTGTTCACACGCACATGTCCATGCCTGACAAGCTGGCGCGCCTGCTGCCTGGAAGAAGCAAAACAGGTCCTGAAAATAAGGTTATCCAGCCGCCTTTCTAAAAGTAAAAGCAGGTTGTCACCTGTAGGTCCTTTCTTCTTTTCTGCGATCTGAAAAAACCGTCTAAACTGTTTTTCAAATAATCCGTACATTTTCTTTAATTTTTGCTTTTCTCTGATCTGCAGTAAATAGTTTGTGATCCTCACTCCTCTTCTGGAACGAACACCGGGTGGAAATTTTCTTTTATCTAAAATACATTTCATCCCAAGACATTTTTCACCTTTAAGCAGCAATTTCATTCCTGCTCTTCGGCATATTCGGCATTTTGGTTCTATTAATCTTGCCATAACTTAAAAAACCTCCATTAAACTCTTCTTCTTTTTCGCGGCCTGCACCCATTATGGGGGATAGGAGTAATATCTTTAATACTCTTCACTATTAATCCTACAGAACTCAATGCTCTGATAGCGGCTTCTCTTCCGCCTCCCGGCCCTTTTACTTTCACTTCCACTTCTTTTACTCCGGCCGTTTCAATGGCTTTTCTGGCAGCATCTGTTGATATGATCTGTGCTGCATAAGGCGTACTTTTTTTTGCTCCTTTAAATCCCATCTTTCCGGCCGAAGACCATGAAAGCACATTTCCTTTCAGATCTGTAATTGTAACCACGGTATTATTGAATGTAGCCTGTATAAAGACGGTTCCCTGAGGAACTACTTTCTTATCTTTTTTAGATTTCTTTTTTACTGTTGTCAATTTTTATCTCCTTCTGATTACGATTTTCCTTTTGTTGTCGAGCTGGTGGCGGTTGCTGCGACTTTCTTTTTCCCGCCTACTGACGGACGGGATCCTTTATGTGTCCTTGCATTTGTATGGGTCCGCTGTCCTCTAACAGGTAAATTCTTAATATGCCTGAACCCTTTATAGCTTTGAATATCCTTAAGCCGTTTCACGTTCATTGCGACCTCGGTTCTAAGATCACCTTCAACTTTATATTTTTCTATCTCTTTCCGGATCAATGTGATCTCTTCATCTGTCAGCTCGCTCACTTTTTTTAACGGATCTATTTTTGACTTGTTTAAGATATCCGCTGCTCTTGTATGCCCAATACCAAAAATATAAGTAAGGCCAATGAAGATCCTTTTATTCTTGGGCAGATCTACTCCTGCTATTCTTGCCATTTAATACCTCTCTGAAATAAATTTTATCCCTGTCGCTGCTTATGCTTGGGATTCTCACAAATAACGCGTACTACACCTTTTCTTTTTATGATCTTGCATTTCATACATATTTTTTTTACCGATGTTTGTACTTTCATCACTCCTCCAATTTAAACCCTTTAAACCATCCAAACCTTTTGTACCCTTATTTATGTCTATAAGTTATCCTTCCTCTAGAAAGGTCATACGGGGATAACTCCACTGTAACCTGGTCCCCGGGCAAAATTCTGATATAATGCATCCGCATCTTTCCTGAAATATGAGCTAATACAACATGCCCGTTTTCAATTTCTACTTTAAACATTGCGTTTGGTAATGTTTCAAGCACTTTACCTTCAACTTCAATTGGTTCTTCTTTTGCCATTTATCTTCCTTAAAAAAATTTTATATTGTTAAAATAACAGGGCCATTATCAGTAACAGCTATGGTATGCTCAAAGTGAGCAGCCAGTGAACTGTCTGCCGTAATTACCGTCCAGTTGTTTTCCCGGATCAAGACTTCATCAGTCCCTATGCTAACCATTGGTTCTATAGCTAAAACCATTCCCGGTTTCAACCTGACCCCGGTTCCTTTTTTACCATAATTGGG
>Ga0180007_10007127_pt1 | contig 10675 bp, 12 predicted proteins | sample MM_PC_MetaG_FD_121122 | JGI IMG/M metagenome (GOLD analysis project Ga0180007, IMG submission 121122) | Groundwater microbial communities from the Aspo Hard Rock Laboratory (HRL) deep subsurface site, Sweden - MM_PC_MetaG | ecosystem: Environmental > Aquatic > Deep subsurface > Groundwater...
ATGTGCGTTTGTTGAAGGGTCCGGGGGACCGTTTGGCCCCCCGCCCCTGTTGACTTCATGCGATTCGAGGCTAGAACATCTGATCGTAGCAACCGGCTTCGATCTTGCACTTCTGGCTCGACACGTTGACGTACGTGGCGTCATTGATGATGATCCCCTGCGGCATGACCGTACCCGCCTGCGCTTGGCAGAACGAATACATGTAGCTGATGGCCTCAACCGTTCCTGAAGCGATGTTCAGGTTCAGCGTGATGTCATTCGCTGCGTCACCGTCGTTGCTGATCGCGACGATAGCCGCGGTCTTGATCAGGCCCGTGCTGGCTTCCTTGATCTTGACCAGGCTGCCCACACCGACATACGTGGTGTCGACGGGCGCGTTGAAGTGGCCTGTCTCGCTTCCGGACGTGTCCAGTGTCCACGCATTGACGTCTACGGTCTTCTTGACGCGCATGTCGCCGCGGAACAAAGACTCCATGTTGCGCGGGACCTGGTAGTTCGCGCTCGCGGTGGCGATCTTGTCCCCACCGTAGTAGGGAACGATGCCCGCGGCTTCCGTCAACACGGTCAACCCTGTGTCGTCGGCACCGATGGTGGTACGCAGCAAACCTTCGGCAGCCGTAGCCGCGCGAATGTCGTTGCGTGACCAGTCAAGGGCTTCCTGCGCCGACTGATCAATGTTGCGGATTTTCACCCAGTCCGGGATAAACCCGAGGCCGAGATACAGCGCCGACGTGCCGGCCCCGATATAGATACCTGATACAACTCTCATCTTCGTACTCCTGCTTTACTGTTTGGGGAGCCGGTCATAATGACTGGCCTTTCCCGCTTATGGGGTTCCCCGACCGCCCAATCGGACGGCCGGGATTACCCGTTTCGCCACTCACTTACCCAGGACTAGCTGGGGCTTGCCGTGCAGGCGCACTCGATGCGGGCGAGCCACTGCTCGCTCAGGATGGCGCACGCAAAGTACGCGATCCAACCCACCGACCCACTCTGACCGAGGGGATCGCCACCACGCGGCTTCGGCTGCAGAACCTTGACGCCCACGGGGGACTTGCCGTTGTTCTGGTCAGCACCGGTCGTCTGCAAACGCACGACACCATAGGCATCGCGAGCCACGCAGATGATCGGATACACGTCGCACTGCGCCGTGGCAGAAACCTTCGCGCCACCGGACAGGTATGTCGTGCCCGTCAGACCGGAAGCGGTCCAGGGCGAGAACATATTCGTCAGGATGATGCGGAACTGGCCAACTGCGCCGACTTCACCCGGCAGACGCTTCATCGGATCCCCGTATTCAACGTACGACTTGAACCCGGTGATGGTGCGAATGTCAGGATCGAGGTCCGTGTGGCCCATCGCGAAGTAACCAGCCTCGACACCCATCGTGCTGATCAACCCGCTCGGGGCGATGACGGAACTGATCATCCGGGCGCTGTTGCGGTCGAATCCGCGCTGAACCAGGCGGAAGTCTCCGCGAAGAACAGGGGAGTTGACGGCAGCACGATTCGCTGCGCCGTTGGCGTACACGACCGTTGTGCCGGCTTTCAGCACATCAATCGTTACCGCTTCGATGGTCTCAGCCATCTGCTCGCCGCTGCGGTCGATCAACACGGACAGGATGTTATCCTCGTGCAGATCCATGACCACATCGGTCAGCTTCGCCACGGCACCGTACTGACGGAGAACCGCGGTGTAGTCCGTCTTCGTGAGTCCCTGCAACGCCGGGGGAACACCCTCGGCCAGCGGGGCCTTGCTGACGACGAACTTGTTGTAGCGGCGCCACTTCACGGTGTCGCCACTGTTACGCTTCATCGACTCCTGCTGCGCAAAGCGCTGCGTGACGAGAAGCGGCTGGCCGACCATAAGAAGGCGGGCAACAGCCTTGATACCTACGCGTGGGGAGATTTCCCCGTATGTGATTGTGTCCATGAGACTACCTCCGTTGACTGTCCGCTCCGGACAAGCTCAGAGGCGTCTCTGTGGAGCAATTACTACTTTCTTTCCGACTACCTACCTACCCTACCACGATGTAAAAAGGCTGATTCATGGCCGAATGCTTGTTCATGTGGTGCTTACACCCACGACGCTTGCAAAAGACCTCGATCAACGTACCCTTCCCCAACGTGCCGATGCAAAACTTGGCCCCACATGCGGGGCACGCATTCACTACCCTACGGTCAACCGCTTTCGCGAGTTGTACGGTTTCGTCCATGTTTAACCGTCTGTGCGTTTCAATTCTTCTGCGAACAAAGCGTTCGCCTCTTCATCCGATGGCTTTCCGGTCTTCGGGACTGCAACCGATGACGGCCTGGACCGCATCGACGTACGTCCCAGCGCGTCGGTCTTGGCTTTGTCTGCGACCTGCTTCTTGCGCAGGGCATCCACCTTGCCGGCTTCAACCGGCTCACCCTTGATGGTTTTGCCAGTGGCCGCGGCGTACAGGTCGAGGCCAACCGCCACGTCCTCCGGGTCGAAGCTGTCGAAAAGCGCCTGTCGTGCGGCACTCTGCGTATCCACCCAAGCGTTGAAGTCCGGGTCGGAGTACAACTCGTTCACGGACTCATAGCCCTTGTCAGACAGCGCAGTGAAGGTCCTGGACCGAGCCGCTTCGAGTGTCTGTGTCTCCACCATGCCACGGTAGGGCGCCGTTGCTTGCTCCGCGATCTGGCGTGAGATCACTTGGCCGACGAGGAAGTTTGCCGCGAACACGCCAGGGTACTTCTCAGCCCACTCACGGAGAGGGATTTCCACGTCCTCACCGTTCGCGTCCACGTCTGGTACCATCGTTGCGCCATGCTCTGACAGGATCAACTCACGAAGCTGTGCGGACGCCTTCACGGGGTCCGCGGGATCGACCTTTGACTTGGCAGGCGGCTCTGGCTTGGGGTCGTCTGCTGGTTTCGGGGGTGATTCAGGAACGGGTTCAACCGGTGCATTCGGTTTGACCGTCTCCGCTGCAACCTTCGCGGCCTTCTTTTCAGCCCTAGTCTTGGGTTTGGCCACTTCCGGCTCGGGCTCATCATCGACTACTGGGGCATCAGTTTCCGGTTCGGCGGCCGGCGTGGGTTCGGCTTGAGACGTTGAATCTCTGCTCGCCCCTTCCGAGAACGCCGCATCGGCGTCAGCATCGGTCAGGTCGTTGACGATCTCTTCGGACTCTGAGGTCCCTAGGTCTGTATCTTCTGGCATGATTATGCTCCCTTTTCTACTGCTTTGCGCCTAACTGCTCGCATGGCACCAGGTATGGACGCCCTTGCCTTCATCACAATCGGTTGTGTGCGTGTCATGAATAGTCCATACCACGCGTTTGCCTTTTCGTGCTCTCCGCACCGCTCTGAGATAACGGCCATCATTATGACCGAGTTGACCCACGGAGGCGAGCCGACTGGAGCTTTGTCTATGCAAAACCGAAACTCGGTGACGGCCTCCTGCAGCTTGCCCAACTTCGCCCACTCATATCCGAAATTGTAATGCACTCTGTATTCTCGCCATTCAGGCTTCTCCGCGATCTTTCGTAGATTCTCCGTGTTGATTTCAGCTTTTCGCTTCAGCGCATTGACGGTGGACCCGTACAGGAGACAGATAGCCGGTATGGCCAACAGGCCGATCACCACCGCTATCCGTATCTCCTGCCGTGTCGTTGCGTTCATGTTCAGTTCCAGGTCGTAATGACTCCATCCACTACAGTGATGGTCGTGACACTGCCAACGGTGATGTCGCCGCTGTACGAGCCCTGCGCCGGTACATCCGTACCAATTTCCAGGTCGAGCAGGCCACGCATGGCCGCATAGTTTGCGCCAGCAACCAGACTCTTCCCATTTGTGGACGGAGAAACCGTTGCCCAAGTGTCGAGATCGGCGTCATACGCCTGTACGTCCGTGCCAATCTCAAGGTCAAGCAGCGGCTTCATGGCTGCGTATGTGGCCGCAGACACAAGGCTCGTGCCGTTAGCCGAGGGCGTTACAGTGGCCCACGTCGCCAGATCGGCGTCATAGGCTTGCACGTCCGTACCAATCTCCAAGTCCAGAAGTCCCTTCATCGCTGCGTATGTAGCCCCAGCCACCAGACTCTTACCGTTAGCAGATGGAGTAACCGTCGCCCACGTAGTCAAGTCGGCATCGTACGCTTGCACGTCAGTACCGATCTCCAGACTAAGCAACGAGACGATCGCGGCGTTATTTGCCGCGGCCAAAACGCTCGCCACGTTTGCCGATACGTCAAGTGCGGCGTCGTTAATCAGGCTTGCCGCGTTGTCCCATCGGGTCGTTACGCCACCCTGAACAAACGTCACGCTGCCGGTTATCGTGCTGTTGCCGCCAGGGACTCCACTTGTTTCCAGTGTGTCAAGCCGCGCTTCGGTAGCGTTCAGCTCGGCAGCCGTGGCCGACAGTGCAGTCCCGTTGATCTTCAACGTGCCATCCATATCCACGGTGCCATTCTCGTATGTGTGATCTCCCGTGTGAACCCAATCCCGAGGATCGGATTGTGCCGCGTTCAAAAAGGCGGGCAGGATGAACAGTGCGAGGGCGGCGATCACAACCTGATTGAACGTACGAGACTTCATAACTCTACCTCCTGCTTGCGCATACGCGCGATTGACTACTACGCGATTCCGTGTGTGTAACTGCTTCATGCCGTTGCTCCCGGCGATGCTTTCAGCGCAGCTTGGCGAAGGTCGGACAGGAAAGCCAGTCCGTCTATCTCGCCCAGCTTGTGCCGAATGTCCTGCCGTACGTCGGTCGTGTTGATCTGTGGACTACGCCTGTACGCTTTGTCGCGCTTGACCGTCTCCACCTCAAAGGCATGAATCAGGATGCGGCCGAGTCCGGTTTCTTCCATCCGGGCCACCGTTCCTGCATCCCCGCCAGGCGGTAAATAGTCTCGTATGTCCATGTTTTCCTACATCGGGACCGGGGGCAGAACAAAAAAACGGGTGACAGACACGCGTGTCACCCGTTCTCTCTCCGCGAAGCAGACGACTGGCCGGCCGGTCTGCCCCGTTCCCATGTTTACGCGGCACTCATACCATATCTGGCGTGCTTTGCAAGACAAAATGCTATCCGTTGTGGTTCGCCCCCTGGTCAGTCACGTTCCGGGATGTACCGGCCTGTGACCAGTGACGTGTTCAGCGGATCAACTTCGATGATGAACTGATCGCGGAAGGATATCGGAACATGCTGCTCGATCTTGGCATTGATGAATGCGAACTGATCCTCTACCGACAACCCTTCAGGAGCAAAGAATTCACACGCCTTGTCCGGGTCAAACGGGAAAAGGTGCGCGTCATCCTCGTCATCCGGCACCCCTACCAGCATCGGCGCGATTTTCACAAGGAACCCGCCCCCGATCCGCTCGGGTACGGTCTCCCACGGCATCGTGAAGACGCGAATGGTGACGTAGGTGTCCAGGTAGTCACGGATGGCCTTGTCGCCGTCCGTTTTGCGGTCTACGTCACGCTGGACTGCATCGGCGTACTTGGCTCCAAGTTCCTTTAGCGCCGCGTCGGCCTTCTTCCGCATCTCGCCTTCAAGCTTGTACTCGTCGCGCTCGTTGGTGATGGCATTGCCGTCTTCTCCCTTGCTGGCAAAGAACTCAAGTACGTTGGTCTGCTCTTCCATGAATGTCATGAACTCGGCATCATCGCGACGGTCCTTGTCCACCTGGAGCTGTATCCGTTCCAGTTCCTTCACTGTCTCTTTGAGCTTGGCGTCTATCCGGTCCTTGTTGCGGGCCGCGTAATACTTGAACTTCTGGTAGGTTGTTCGGTCTTCGCTGTCGGCGCGACTGGCAGTGGACGCCTGGTGGAATGCTTCAGACAGGATGTGCAGGTCCTTGCGTTGCGGTGTGAACTCTCTGACGTTGGCCTTTTCCTCTGACATGCTGATCTCCTTCCGCTCTAGGCGGCTTTCGGTTTCTGCTGTGACTGTACCGGCGTCGAGGGCTTCAGGCCGCGCTCGATGTCGGCAATGGCCTTGGCCCGCTCGGTGGCAATACGTTGCTCGTCCTGGTCAATCTTTACCACGGTGGCCTGTGCCTGTGCCTGTGATTTGCCGGCATCGGCTTGGGTCTTCTGCGTATCAGCGGTCAACTTGGCGACCTGTAGATTGGCAAGGGCCGTCTGCATCTTGGCCTCTTCGCTCTCAGCCTTGGCCTGCTGTTCGGCGGCGAACTCTTCGGCGGACTTCCACATCTGATCCGGGTCAAGGTCCATGGCTTTGGCGATCTCGATCAAGAGCCAGTCCATCTTGGCCCGCTCGCTCAACATCTCGTTACCTGCGATCATGGACAACATCTGCATAAGCTTCTGGAGTTTGATCACGCGGTTATTGAAGCTGCTGAATCCCAGGGCCTTGACGACGAAGTCGCCCTTGCCGTCCGTGAGTGCCGGGTTTCGCATGTTGTAAGTGTGGAACTGATCCACTACCCACCGAATCAACACGTCGAAGCGCCTGATACAGTTGCCCAGGTACTTGCCTGAGCGTTCAAGCCGTTGCTGCAACTCGAAGGCGGTCTGTGGATTTGAACTCTGCTGTCCCTGTTCGGCCCGTGGGATGCTCGATTCCAGGTCCGCGAACTGCATGAACATCTCGATGCCGCGCACCAAACTGCCGGTGATGTCAGTGAAGGTGAGTTGCTGGATAGCCTTCCCTACGTCGCCGTCCGGCCCCAAGTCGTCTTCCTTGAGCTTCAGGATGCCGCCCTCTTTGAACACCTTCGCAACGTCGCCTTTGAATGCGCTTTCCCGTATGGCGATCATCAGATTCGCCATGAGCTTGGTGTTGTTCTCCAGGCTGCGGATCATTCCGTTGAGCGTCTTCTGTGTGCATTCCAGGTTGTCCGGAATGCCGCGTCCATTCGGAGAGTCGTTGTCTGGCTCCCATTCTACGCGGAAGTAGCGCAGGGGCCCGGGATCACGGACAAACTGGATGATGTAGCCGTTTGCAGTAGTGCAGAGACAGCGCACCATGTCGCCCGCCTCTTCTTCCTCGATGGGAGGACTCGGCGCGGGGACGTTCTCAGATGTTCCGTCGGGGGTGTCCGTTGTCAGCAATATCGGGAGACGGTTCTCGAAATCCAGGGCCTTGCGAGTGGGGACCAACACCCAGAACTCACAACGCTCGATGTTCTTCTTGCGGTTGGTCACGTTCCGCATGTACGGCGGCAGGCCATCCTCATTCAGTCCGATCTCAGTCGAAGTTGATTGGCTGGTAGTTTTGGTGAGATTGCGAAGGACTTCGTTGATTTTCGACGGGATGAACCCTGCTTCAGGTGAGGTATTGAGAAGCTGACGGATATCGTACGCTGATTCCATGCGGCGTCGAATCACGTACTGGCCGGTCATGGGCTCCTTGCTTTCCATGTCCCGATACATTTCCCACGGAGTAACGTGCTCAACGGCCATGGCGCTTTCAAGGTCTACCATGTCTTCAAACAGGCCAGGGGCTACCTCGACCGCGCTCTTGGATTCCATGTCGGTGACGTAGACGTGTGCCCATGTCTCGCCGTATGTGATATCGTCGTCCAGACAGCGGGACATCTCCGCCGCGCCCTCACAGTTCTCGAACTGGCGCTCAATCCGATTCTCGGCGTGGTCGATCTCGTTGTTGACGGCCTGAATCAATGATGGGTCCTGCTCCAACAGGTCGGTCTTGTGTCCCTGGTCGCGCAAAGCGAGCATGAACGGGACTTGCGATCCCTTCAGGACTTCATCATCCACGATGGAGTGGGCAGCAACGCACTTCTGCTTGATGACTGCGAAGAAGGTATCGGCCTTACCGTGGGATTCTGGGTCCGGGTTGTCACTTTGGCCCTCGCCAGACTTCCACGTCCCTTTCGGGTCAAGTGAAGCGTCAGCATGACGGGCCGCACGGTTGCGGTTCCACTTCGCTTCCGTGTCGAGACGCTGTTCTTTAGCGTTCTTGAGCACTTCAGCGAGGTATTGTTCAACGTCTGACTGCGTAGAGTCAATGTCGCCCATGATCGGTCTCCAAACGCAAAAAGCCCATGACATCGCGTGTCACGGGCTATGTAGGGTTCGGAAGCTGGCCGGCTCCCGTGCCCTGATTACTTGATTGCAGGGGTACGCATAGCAAAGTCGGGGTGTATTGTCAACCTTTCGCTTTCATCTCCATTGCTTCCAGTCTTGCCGTTCAAACGGCTCCTTGTACGGCCGCATCTCGTAGCCTACCAGGGCGCACAGAAGCGCGTGGCGGGCCGCGCAAGGCACTTTGGCGTCGTCCCCTTGCTCGATGTCCTTCTGTAGCTGCGCGGGCATCCTGAGCGACTGTTCCTGCGCTCTGATCCACAGCAGGTGCTCCGGGCTGCCGTCGTCGTACCACTGGCATTCGCGCAGGAAAGGGTTCGGGTCCACCATGCGACTGTTTCTGAGTGCCTTGGCGTAGCGCAGGTGGATGGTCCCCTGCTCGTAGTACCAGTACGTCTTGGACTGGTACAGCGTCCAGTTCCGGTTGAGCCACTGGCTCAGGCCGGCCTCGGTAATGCGGCCCGTGCGATCCATGATCGGGTCCACTGACCTGAACGTGGTGTTCTCGAAGACGGTAATCAGCCCGGTCTCCGAGTTCTGTCCGCACAGCACGGCGTACCCGTTGATCGTGAACCGCTTGCCTTGGACCTCCGCGAACGGCCAGGATATCCCGCCCATGAGGTAGTAGTCCGCCCAAATGGTCTGGCCGTCGTCGCCGTCTAGGAACCAAAGGCGAGCCATGCAGGGGTTCGGGAGTCCGGCCACCTTCAGCGGGCGCCGGATCGGGACCAGGAGGGGGTTGTCTGGTTCAGTGGTCATGGCTTTGTCCTAATCCCTCTCATCCGGCGCCACCATTTGTCGTGTGACCTCTCCCGGCGTGAACGATTCCAAGTCTATTCCCGCCAACTCGACATGGCAATACACATATGCGTCCAGGCGTCCCGGCGAAAAGTTCGGATCATACCCCGTGTAGGACATCATCTCGCCCTCCAGCCGGGTGAACGTGCCGACGTGATGACAACGACCGGACTCAGCCAGGGCCGCCACCGGTTCAGCTCGGATGATCTTGTTTTTGGCCGCCCGCACGGCCTTGTAGGGGACCATCCGGTCTACATTGCGGATTATATCTTCGATCATCTCCCCGCCATGGTTAACCTCTGCAATGATGCGGTCGGCCTTGTGCCTGTGGTATGCCGCCACGGCCTCATGTGCCCATCCCTTGGGTGTATACCTCCCGCTCAAGTCTTCGAGGGTGTAAAAATGACCATCCATACCGTGCCCCACTACAACGAGACCCGTCTCGTCACTCGTGGCATTGCTGGTCGCGCTCGGGTCGATGCCCACGACGATGCGGCGCATGTCTGGTAATTGCGCCTCGGTCACGCGGTACGGATGAATCATCTCGTAACTCCATAGGGCGCCCTCGATCTCATCCACCCACGCACCAAGCCAAATGTTCTCGTACTTGCGCCAGTTCTTTTCGCGGCACTGTTCTGCAATCGCGATGTACTGGGGGTTCGTCTTGGCCAGGGCCACGTTGTCGCGGTAGTCCGTGTGGATATAGGTCACGCTGTCAATGGTCCCGCAAAATCCGGTGGGTATGTTGTGCGGCTCAAAGAAGCGAGTGTATATCCAGTGGCTCTTGTGGGCTGGATTGAGACACAGAATGATCAGGTTGGGGTGTCGCGAGTCTCGGACACTCAAGTCGATCTTGTCGAAGCTGTCCTCGTCGCTCATTTCTTCAGCCTCGTCCAGCACCCATACGTTGATGCCCTGGATCGACTTCAGTTTGGCCGTCTGGTTTCCCGAGCTGGTCTTGATGCCGCGGAACAGAATACAGGATGCTGTCTGCCGGTGCGTGATGTCCTGGATGCCAACCTCGAATTGTCCGTTGTCCCAGCCCATTAGGTCAATCTTCTCGGTGAACTCAGGGATAATGGAGTCCTTGGCGCTGATCATGGTCCATCGGGTATAGAGGATCTTGTAGCCCTGGACCTTCATGAGGCATGCAATGGACGTGGACAGGGCGAATGACTTTCCCGAGCCCCGGCCCCCAGTCAGAATGACATAGCGAGTTGACGCCTGGGGCTCGCCTGCCGACGAGTTAGCGAATAGGGGCTCAAACTTGTGACTGATGACAAGCTCCGGTCCCGTTGTAACCTTGGGGGTCATCATGGCGTGTGGACCTAGACGCATGGCGGGGTGTTGGGCTTATTCACTTGCAGCAGGCGCGGCTCCGTCTCGTCGCGAAAATAACCATGCCAGTCTGTTCTCACGAAAGGCGTATCCGCGTGACACGATTCCATCCCGAGGCAGAAGTCTTCCATGTCGGCCATCGTGGCGGTGCGATTTTCGACCTCATCGTACAGAAGTTTCATCGTCTCGGGTTCAGGTGGGCAGCACCATCCCCAACCCATGTGTTTCGCGATCACAACCGCGAGCCCGGTCGGGCGATGAATCAACAACATCCTATTGTTTGCCATGCGAGCCTCCATTCAGAGCCGAACAACCGCTTTCACGCTTACAAGGTTCCGCTGTCGCTCCACCTTGAAGGTGAAGCGGGGCGTTGGGCTTAATTGGTTTTGCGCATCGCGCCTTGCTGTTTGCCCACGCGAATGCTTCATCCAGCGTTTTGCCTCTTCCGTGGACATAAAGTTCCGGGCAATCATCCGAGTCCTTCAGTTCGTC
>Ga0180007_10007128_pt1 | contig 10673 bp, 7 predicted proteins | sample MM_PC_MetaG_FD_121122 | JGI IMG/M metagenome (GOLD analysis project Ga0180007, IMG submission 121122) | Groundwater microbial communities from the Aspo Hard Rock Laboratory (HRL) deep subsurface site, Sweden - MM_PC_MetaG | ecosystem: Environmental > Aquatic > Deep subsurface > Groundwater...
AGTCCTCCAGAAAACTCTTTAGCTCTATTTATTGCTCTTGCGAGTCTCTATTTTGGTTGTCATTCTGAATGTCTCGACCGTGCTCGACACGGGCTTATTTCAGAATCTTTGGGGATGCTGAAACAAGTTCAGCATGACAGCGAAATGTTTCTTGATTATTATTCCAATATTTCCAACTGTCACTTCGACCGCAGTAGAGAAGTCTAAAAGATTTCTCGGCTTCGTATACGCACGTTGATAGTTGAAATATACTAGATTCCGGGTCTTCGCCCGGAATGACAATTTTACAACCCCCCTGCTGTCATTCCGGAATCAGCCGTAGGCGGATATCCGGAATCCATATGCTACTATTAGAAAAGGTGTGAGACATGTAAACGTATTACTTATAAATCAAGAGTTTTTGCTTTATAAGCTGCTTCTGATATAATTAATTTACTATTAGATTATAATCATGCGTATGAAGATCGTACATATTGCAGCTGGAGGAACTATTGAGGGGTATGCTCCAGAATATAAAGAAATCGGAAAATTAGCAGGTATTTTTGCAGATGCTTCCGATATCTCTAAATATATTACCGAGTCTTTTAGATTTGGTGGTAAGTATACTTTGGAAATAGCTTGTAAAAAGGATAGTAGGAAAATTAATAAATCCGATCGAGAAAAGATATTAAAAATAATACTAAAGCATTATAAAAAAAATGTACGTCATTTTTTGATTACTCATGGAACTTATACTATGCCTGAAACAGGAATTTTCTTATTGAAAAAATTGCCAAAGGAAATAAAGGAAAACGTAAGTATTGTTATTACTGGTTCCATGTATCCTTTAAATCTGATTGGGAGTGATGCATTATTAAATATTGGTGCTTCAATATCATCTTTATACAATACGCATCCTAGTGGTGTGATAGTTTGTATGCATGGAAAAAACTGGGATCCGCTAACAATACGCAAGGATGCTGATAAACTCATTTTTGAGGAAAAGGCGATAGGCTAACATCCTGATAATAGAGCTCCAAAGAATTTCAAGTTAGATAACTTGTTTTTTTATACTTTAGATTCCCGCTTCCGCGGGAATGACATAGGGAGTGCTTGTCATCTTTATATTCAAACTGTCATTCCGGAATCAGCCGTAGGCGGATATCCGGAATCCATATACTACTACTAAAAGCCGTGCGAGATACGTAAATGTATTACCTACAGATCAAGGGTTATTTGGAAACCATGACCCCTACCCTTTAGAGCATTTTAATTTATCACTAAAGGCGCTATAATGTAATGGATGATTAAAGATAAAATCCGAGATATTATAAGGGAAGAAATCATAGAGCAGCAACAAACAGAAGAGCTGCCAGTTTTTGAAATTCCCGAAATCGAAATTGAATATCCTCAACTTGAACAATACGGGGACTATTCCAGTAGCGTGCCTTTAAAACTTGCTGCTGTTCTTCAGCGCGATCCTATAGAGATTGGTGATCAATTAGTAAAAGGCATTCGACAAAGAGTTGAAGGCAATAAAATAATTGAAAGAGTGGAACTGGCATCGCCAGGATTTATCAATTTCTACTTAAAGTCATCTTGGTTAAGTGAAGCAATGCAGATGATTATTAAAAAAGGTGAACAGTATGGAAAAAGTAATTCGGGCCATAGAAAAAAAATACAGGTAGAATTTATTTCTGCAAATCCAACAGGTCCTCTTCATGTGGGCAATGGGAGAGGAGCTTTCCTTGGCGACACCCTCGCAAATATTCTTAATCACATTGGTTATCAGGTTGAAAGGGAATATTATGTAAATGATATTGGTAAGCAGGTTGATATTTTAGGAGAGTCAGTTCTAAGAAGATATCTTCAACACAAGGGAATATCTGTTCCATATCCAGAGCATTGCTATAAAGGTGATTATATAAAAGATCTTGCAAAGTCCTTTGTTTTGAGAAATTATACATTGAATAGCATTCAAAAGTTTGATGAAATAAAGGAAAAGACCAAACTGACTGTTTTGAAAAAGATGTTGAAGCAGATAAAGGATTTTCTGGAAAACAAATTGAACATTAAGCATGATATTTGGTTTTCTGAACAATCTTTAATAGATTCAGGAAAATTTGAAAAAATAATTAGCCAATTAAAGGAAAAGGGGCACACTTTTGAAAAAGACGGAGCACTGTGGTTCAAATCAACAGAGTTTGGTGATGACAAAGACCGTGTTCTAATAAAGAGCGACGGTAGCCCAACCTATTTTGCGACAGACGTAGCTCATCACGTGGTCAATTATGAAACTAATTCCAAAAAAATAAATATATTGGGAGCTGATCACCATGGGGAAATACCTCGACTAAAAGCCGCACTTAAAGCCCTTGGTTACGAAGATAGACTAGATGTAATTTTTGTCCAGTTTGTTCGATTGATTGAGGGTGGATATGAAGTAAAAATGTCGAAACGAAGCGGAGCGTTTATTACTTTAGAAGAGCTGGTAGAAGAAGTGGGGGTAGATGTAGTAAGATTCTTCTTCCTTATGTATACTGTTTCAACACATATGGATTTTGACCTAAGCCTAGCAAGAAAAAAGTCTAGTAAAAATCCGGTATTCTATGTTCAATATGCTCATGCCAGGATTTGTAGTGTAATGGAAAAGCTCAAAAAAGAAGAAGGTTCACTGAAAAAGGTAAAAACAGGATTGGAGCATCCTTCTGAACTAATTTTGGCCAAAGAGTTAATCAAGCTTCCCGATCTGCTCGAGGAAATCAGTCAGAGTTATGAAGTGCATCGCCTGCCATTCTATTCCATAGAAATAGCCAAAAAGTTTCATGAATTTTATGCGCAGTGCAAGGTAATAGATGAAGGGAATATTAATGAGGGCCGATTAGAACTGATACGAGCAGCTCAGATAACTCTCCAAAACGTTCTTTCGCTTATGAAAGTGACTGCTCCAAGGAAGATGTGATTTTAACTAGTAACTAGTGATTAGGGCGAAAAGAAAAATGAATATTGCAAATTACTAGTTACGAACTATAAATTACCAAACTTATGAGAATAGGAATTGATTGTAGAAATATATTAAATCAAAAGGGTGAAGTGGCTGGAGTTGGACACTACACTTACTTTTTGGTCAAAAATATTTTGAAAACTGACAAGAAGAACGAATACTTTTTGTATTTTGATTATAAAATGGCAAACAAGACCAAGGAGTTTGAACAGAAAAATGTTCAAATCAAATTCTTTCCATTTTCTCAATATAAAAGATACATGCCATTTAGTTATTCGCATATGCTTATTTCAGCAGTTCTTATAAAAGACAAACTTGATGTTTTCCATGCACCTGCTTATGCGTGTCCATTAACTTATCCTGGGAAAATTGTATTAACAGTTCATGATCTGGCAATTTATAGACATCCTTCTTGGTTTCCTTCTGGTCAGTCATTTAGTACTAAAATTCTGGTACCAAAAAGTATAAAAAAAGCGGTAAGAATAATAGCAGTGTCAAAAGCAACCAAGCGGGATATTATGAAACTTTTTAAGACTCCCTCTGACAAGGTATCGGTTGTTTACGAAGGTGTAGTACCACAAAAGAGTATAGGTAAAACTAAATCTGTTTCGAAGACTATTATTCAGAGGAAATACAAAATTGGTGAGAAATACCTTTTCTTTATTGGTACTATTGAGCCGCGTAAAAACCTTGTAGCATTGATTAAAGCGTATAATTCATTATTATTGAAAAATTATAAGAAGTTTAAGGATTACGATTTAGTAATTGCTGGGAAGAAAGGATGGAAATACGAAGAAATATTTAAAACTATAAAGGATCAGAAATTTAACTATAAAATTCGGTTTTTAAATTATGTTTCTCAGGAGCACAAGGTAGCTTTAATGAAGAATGCAACTTGTTTTGTATTCCCTACGCTATACGAGGGATTTGGCTTGCCAATTGCAGAAGCTATGAGTATGGGGGTCCCAGTAATTACTTCTAAAGTGTCATCAATGCCCGAAGTGTCCGGTGATGCTGCTTTACTTATTGACCCAAATAAGATAGTGGACATAGAAAAGGCGCTCGCAAAAGTTCTGGCAAATAAAAGACTGAGAGAAAAAATGAGCAAGGCAGGAATTTCCCAAGCCAAGAAATTTACCTGGGCGAAAGCAGCAAAAGAGACTATTAAAGTTTACCAGGATATAGGAAAGAAGAAGGAAAAGAAGGTTAAAGAAAAAAAGAAATAGAATGTGGTGCCAAGAACTAGAGACAGGAACAATTATCTTTATTAAAGCTATACCAAAGTCAAAGGAAAGCAAGATCGTCGGCGTGTTCGGCGATTTTTTGAAAATTAAATTGCATTCTGCTCCCGAAAAAGGAAAAGCGAATAAAGAACTAATAGATCTATTGGGAAGGGAATTTAAAATAAGCAAATCAGAAGTAGAATTGATTCAAGGTCATACAGATGCATATAAAACAGTATTCATTCCATTAAGTTTAAATAAGATTAAGACATTATTAGGTGAATTGTTGACAGAATAAAAACGCTAATATACTATTAGTCCTGGTTCTCTGGGGTAAGATTTCCTTCTCACCTTCCATCGGACCAACGGCCGGGTGGCTGTACTGGCGTTGAAGGATGTGAATTCGGGTGGGGCGAATTCACGCTCATTGATCAAGGCCAGCTCTAGTTCTCCCGGCCTATTTTTTTTGCAAAAAAAACCGTACTTTTCGAGAGTACGGTGTGCTATACAAGAATATCAAAGGTGAATTCGTGGATCGGACGTTGCTTGTCCTGTATATCGAATTCAACGATGTCAATTTGTGATTCTTTGATCTCAGGCATAGCGAGGAGGGTGCCTGCCAACTGACGACCACCTGCCAACATATATGTGTCTAGCACCTGCAACTCCCACGGTGTGCCGGGGTAGTCTGTAATGCTCGGTAGCACGAGGTTTGCGAACATTCTCCCTTCCCGGTAAAGGTGGAAGTAAGGGCGGGCAGTGAAGGAATTAGAATTACGGCGCGCGACGATTCCGTCGCCAAGTTGAATGAACCATGGAAGGTCTAGATGGTCGATAGAACATCCCTGTTCCATACATACCCTTGCTGCAGCTCGAAGCTGTTTTTTTAACTGCTCGTGAGTCGTCACGCTTTTTGCTCCAATCATTGGATTTATCCTAAGTGTTTGACTCAGACTATGAGCAGATATCTCCTTTCTGTACAGGAATCTCATACCTCATAAGTATTATAACATAGCAATAGCAATACATGTTGTCAAAGGTCGGTTTTTCTCCTATAATATACATATTCACAAATACTATATGGATAAAAATAACCAAAAACGAAAGTTTACTGGAGTGAATTTCCCTAAACTTGAAGAGGAGATTCTTTCGTATTGGAAAAAAAATGACATCTTCAGGAAAAGTGTAGAGAAGAATGACAAAAAGGAGTTCATTTTTTATGAAGGACCACCGACCGCCAATGGAAGACCAGGCATTCACCATGTGCTTGCAAGAGCTTTCAAGGACTTAATTCCGCGGTACAAGACCATGCAGGGTTTTCGAGTAAATCGTAAGGCCGGTTGGGACACACAAGGACTTCCAGTGGAGTTAGAAATTGAAAAAAAACTTGGTATTTCTGGAAAGCCTGATATTGAAAAGTATGGAATAGAAAAATTCAACAAAAAATGTAAAGAAAGCGTTTGGGAATATAAGGACGAATGGGAAAAAATGACAGAGAGAATCGCTTTCTGGGTTGATTTGGAGAATCCATACGTAACTTATGATAATGACTATATGGAAACTCTCTGGTGGATTATCAAACAAATCTGGGACAAAGATTTGCTCTATCGTGATTATAAAGTTTTACCGTACTGTTCACGTTGTGGAACATCTCTTTCTTCCCATGAACTTGCCCAAGGGTATAAAGAAGACACCGAAGATCCATCTGTTTATATAAAGTTCAAGGTTAAAGGAACAAAAAAGGATGAATATTTTCTAGTCTGGACTACTACTCCATGGACACTGCCTTCAAATGTTGCATTGGCGGTTGGCAAAAAGATTAGCTACGTAAAAGTTGAGCATAAAAAACAAATACTTATTTTGGCTGAGGCTCGTCTGGAAGTGTTGCGAGGAAAGTATAAAGTAATAAAAAAACTAAAGGGGAAAGATCTGGTGGACATGGAGTATGAGCCTCTTTATAATTTTACAAAACATAAAGAAAAATCACATTACGTATTATCAGCCGGCTTTGTTTCAATAGAAGACGGTACAGGAATTGTGCATACAGCTGTGATGTATGGTGTTGATGACTTTGAATTGGGAACAGAATATAAACTACCAAAACACCATTTGATTGATTTGGAAGGGAAGTTTACTAAAGAAGCCGGGTCATTTGCGGGATTATTTGTAAAGACTGCTGACCCTAGAATTGTATCTGATCTTAAAGATCGCACATTACTGTATTGGGCGGATACTATAAAGCATACATACCCATTTTGTTGGCGCTGTAACACCCCATTGCTTTATTATGCGAAGGACTCATGGTTTATCAAAGTGACTGCTGTAAGGGAAAAGTTGATAAAAAACAATCAGGATATTAATTGGGTACCAAATCACATAAAAGAGGGACGCTTTGGAGAATGGATCAATGATGTTAAAGATTGGGCACTTTCCAGAGAACGTTACTGGGGGACGCCATTACCAATTTGGGAATGTGATAAATGTGAAGAAAGGGTTTGTATAGGTTCGTATAAGGAATTAGAACAACATTATGGCAAGAAATTGCCAAAATCATTTGATCCACATCGTCCGTATATTGATAAAGTCACTTTTTCTTGTAAAAAATGTAAAGGTGTAATGAAACGATCACCTGAAGTATTGGACACCTGGTTTGATTCTGGCTCGATGCCGTATGCACAGTGGCATTATCCTTTTGAGAACAAAAAAAATATAGATGCCCATGAAGCATATCCTGCTGACTATATCTCTGAAGCGATTGATCAGACCAGAGGATGGTTTTATACATTATTAGCAATAGCCACACTGCTAGAAAAAGGCACACCATATAAAAACGTTATTTGCTTAGGACATATTCTGGACAAAAAAGGTCAAAAAATGAGTAAATCAAAGGGCAATGTAGTGAACCTCTGGGATGTTGTTGATCAATACGGCGCTGATGCCTTACGGTGGCATTTATATACTATGAACCAGCCTGGTGAATCAAAGAATTTTGATGAAGCAGGTGTAAACGAAGTAGTAAAAAAGCAATTGCTGATTTTATGGAACGTTTTTGTATTCTTCAAAACGTTTGCAAAAGATGGAATGCCAAAGAACAGTATTGTTTCTAAACATTTGATGGACCATTGGATAATAGCAAAAATGCATGGATTGGTGGAAAATATAACTGAGTTACTGGACAATTATCAAATTACAGAAGCAGGAAGAAAAATTGAAAGTTTTATCCAGGACCTTTCTACGTGGTATATTCGCAGATCCAGGGATCGATTCAAACAGCCAAAAGATTCTGAAGACCGCATGGCATCCTTAGAAACCCTTGCTGGAGTTCTTATAACTCTTACAAAAGTTTTAGCGCCGTTTATGCCATTTATTGCTGAAACTCTATATCAAGAATTAAAGTCAGTTCTGGGAAAGTATAAAGACGACTGGAAAGAGTCAGTGCATCTGGAAGATTGGCCAAAAGAAGACAAATCTCCGGTTGATCAAGGGCTTATCGAAGAAATGAATCGTTTGAGAGATATTGCTGAATTGGCTCACGCGGCTCGCGCAGAAGCGAAAATAAAAGTTAGACAGCCACTTAGCCAATTGGTTATTGCATCTGATTTTAAGGAGGAATTCTCAGATATTCTTAAAGCCGAACTTAACGTGAAAGAAGTTACCAAAGTTCATTTGAAAAAAATGGGAGATTTACCCCAGGGCATAGATTGGATCAAAAAAGATGAAAGTGAAATTAAGATAGCACTGGACACAACTCTAACTGATGAGCTGGTTGAAGAAGGGATTCTGAGAGAAATAGTAAGACAGATCAATAGCCTAAGAAAGAAAGCGGGCCTAACAATTAAAGACAGCATAGCTATTTATTATAAAACCGATAGTGAATATCTTATGAAGTTTTTTGAATTCTTTGAAGATTCTTTACTAAAGGAAACTATTGCAAATTCAGTCCAAGCATATAACAGAAAAAGAAAGGCCAAATTTGAAAAAGAGGTGAATGTTAATGGCAAACGGATAACGATAGGTATTGAGGAGGAGGAATAAAATGGCTACTTATCGTTCTGAAGCTATTGTATTGAAAAGAAGGGACGGTAGAGAGTATGACCGGCTTTTAACAATATTTACAAAAGAAAAGGGAAAAGTTGATCTAATTGCAAAAGGGGTGAAAAGGATTGGAAGTAAAATGGCTGGTCATTTAGAACCATTTGGTGTAGTTGATATTATGGTTGCACGGGGAAAGATACAAGATAGAATTGCAGGAACAAAGCTGGTAGAAAACTTTCCATACCTAAAATCGAACATAGAAAGCATTGCACTGTTAGTATATTTTAACGAGGCAGTTGACCGCATTATTCATGGCAATCAACCAGATCTGAAAGTGTTTCAGATTTTAGCAGAAACGTATTATTCTATTGAGCAGTACCTAAAAAGAAATAGTAGTAACGCCAATATCCAGGACCAAATACTGATAGCCCTTTCATATATTCTAAAACTTTGTTCCTCACAAGGACTAGCTCCATCTTTCAACACCTGCTTCTATTGCAAGAAGAATTTAAAGGAAGAAAAGAACTTTATAAGTGAGCGGCATTTAGGTACTGTCTGTCCGCTGTGCAGAAGCAAAGAAGAATCACTGTATTCGGTTTCTTCTACAGCCCTAAAGGTGTTACGGTTAATGAATCAAAAAACACTTGCTACAATTAAACTCAAAAACCTCAATCCCAGAATATTTAATGAGGTCAGAAGAATTGTAAATGCATTTATATTGACGATTGGTGAGAGAGAAATGTATTCCTATTCTTTTCTTTCAGTGTTTTTATCCAAATAATTTAATTTGTTATGGTAGAACAAAAATCAAAAAAAACTTCTACTCAATCTTCAAACAAGAATAATCCGAAAAAGCTGACAAAAAAGGGCAATACTAAAAAAGATACTGCCGAGGACGGATTTGAAACAATTACTTCAATATATCAAGATGATCAGCACAAGGAAGTTGATATGACCAAATTGGACCGCAAGAAGCTTACCAAAAAAAAGCTTTTAGGATACTTCATTATTGCCTTCCTGTTTATGCTGGCTGTGGCAAGTGTCGCTGGTTTTTTTATGTTTAACCGGGGACTGAGTAATGGAGATAATAGTATTCAATTGACAATCACTGCGCCAAAGGAGGTTGCGTCTGGAGAAGAAGTGGAATTTGAAATTACTTATTTGAACAAAGAAAATGTTGCCATCAGCGAAGCAGATATCACCTTGCTTTATCCCGAAGGATTTTACTTTTCCCGCTCTGAACCGGAATCTGCAAATGAATCACATACTTTTTGGAAATTGAAGAGCATACCTAGTGGAGCGGGTGGGAGAGTCAAAATCTATGGTCAAGTTATCGGTGAGATAGATGAAACCAAAACATTTCAGGCTACAATGGACTATACACCCTCGAATTTTAGTTCAACATTTAAAGAAAAAATATCACATTCTTTAGAAATAACGTCGTCAATATTCGATCTAGCATTAGAAACACCGCTTAGAATAGTAAGTGGACAAGACACTGAAATGAAAATCACTGTTAAAAATAATTCAGAAATTGATCTGTCAAATGTAAAAGTGATCGCAACCTATCCGGATGACTTTTTGCTCAAAAGTTCTGATCCAGAAGTAATGGACGACAAAAAAACATGGTTTTTTAAAGAGTTAAAGACCAAAGGGGAAGAACTAATTACGCTAAATGGTGTTTTCAAAGGTGACCCAGGGGACTCTCAAGAAATAAAAATGCAGCTGGGGTTGGTTATGAACAATGGTGAATTTCGTCTACAGAATGAAAAATCAGCAATTATCTTTCTAGTTAAACCAGAACTAAACCTCCAGCTTACGGTTGATGGATATAATCAAGAGCATTCAGTTAATCTGGGTGATATTTTAGAATATAAGGTAGCTTATCAGAATGTAAGTGATCTAAAACTAGAGAACGTTGTACTTCAGGCTCAATTTGATTCAGATACGCAAATTCTAGATTTCTCTTCTATCGAAGACGCAAGTAGTGGTGTTATTGATGAGGAACTAAAAACAATCACATGGAGTGCTGAAGAAATGGAAGAACTCGCATCTATTGTCCCGAGAGCAGAAGGTAGTTTTGCTGTTACTATTCCAATTGTTACTTCACTTTCCCCACAGAAATCTACTGACAATAATTTTTCAATAGATACTTTTGTTAAAGTAAATTCCCTTGAAGCAGAAGATACGGGTAACTTTGAGACAATGAGCGAAAGTAATCATATTACAGTCAAAATGAATAGTAAGGTTAATCTACAGGCCGAAGCTCGCTATTATTCAGACGAATTTGAAAAACTGGGGTCTGGACCACTTCCGCCAATAGTAGGAGAAGCTACCACTTATAGAGTTTTTTGGTCAGTATCTAATTTGTATAATGATCTAAAAAATGTAGAGATTTCCACTGTTTTACCTAAAGATGTAAGTTGGAACGG
>Ga0180007_10007129_pt1 | contig 10670 bp, 16 predicted proteins | sample MM_PC_MetaG_FD_121122 | JGI IMG/M metagenome (GOLD analysis project Ga0180007, IMG submission 121122) | Groundwater microbial communities from the Aspo Hard Rock Laboratory (HRL) deep subsurface site, Sweden - MM_PC_MetaG | ecosystem: Environmental > Aquatic > Deep subsurface > Groundwater...
AAATGATTAATTGTCCCATCTTTCATAACCAAAGTTAGCCCTCTATGCAAATCATATTCTTTTCCACAATAAATACATTTCATTTGTGAAGACCCCCATTTATGATTTGTATTCGGTAAAGCCAAGGGCGAAGCGAACTATGCAAATCATATTCCTTGCCACAATATGAACATTTAGGCATTTGAAAGACACCCCTGTTCAGTATGAAACTTATTCATTATACACATTCTATATCTTGAAGAATCTAATTCTTTCTTTTCAATATGAAATCTTCCTCCAAGTCGGTGTTCATATGGTTTACATTGCTCTAAAGAAATGCCTTTAACTGCATATCTCCCATTAGGATAATCAAATAAATATTTTTTTATCTCATCTATTTCAATTTCTTGTTCTGTTAAAAAATCCATTTTATTTTTTACTTCCAACAATAAACAATTTATAATTTTTTTCCTCAGGTTTTATTTCATAATCAATTTGCATTTTATCTAATTTTTTCTTAATCAAATCTAAATCATTTTCATTAACCCCAAAACAATGTTCTATATTTCCTTTCTTTAAAGAATCTAACAATTGTTGAATATAAATAGCCATTATGTGTAAGCTCCTTTATTTACTTTTGACTTTATTCTCCTCGCTTCAATTTCTGTCTCCCTCAGCATCAAAACATCTCCAATCCTAATAGGCCCTTTAACATTTCTCCTCATTGCTCTTCCTTCATCTCTTCCTTTTTTAACCAAACATTGAACCTGAGTAATCTCTCCTCTAAAACCTGTCCTCCCGACAATCTCTTCTACAACTGCAGGCACAACTTCTCCTGAAATCTTTTCCATTTTTTTAGAAGACTGTTGTTTTACTTCTTGTTTTTTTTGTGTCTTCATTGAAATTTTCCTGATTGCGATGAAATGAAAATCTTTGATTTACTTTTTGCCATTTTAATATTACCTAAAAAATTATTTCAACCCCAACTCCCGACCTCTCGTTCGACCTCGCTTGGGCGGACGAATGGAAATCTTTGATTTGCTTGCACAGGTTATTTATTATTCTCATTTTGTCCCTACCACGAAATCGCTCGCAATATCCTTCTCTGCTTCTCCTGCTTCAACTACTACAACACTCGACGCTGACACAGGAAGCCCAACTGCAATTCCAAGTTTCTGTTTGCTCTCAACTTCCTGACAAGGAATCTTTTTCTCCTTGCACAAAATAGGCAAATGCTGAACAATCTCCTTCGGCTCAACATCCCCAGCATACACAACCAGCTTCGCAGTTCCCCGCTCAATCGCTTTAGTAACTTCGTTCGTGCCTTTCTCAATCTTGCCCGTTCTCTTTGCTTTTTCAAGTATTTGATATATATCTATTGCCATTTTAATTTTATAGAACTTAAAAGATATCCTCCCCTAAGTTCATCGGATAAACATTAACACAAAAGTTAATTTATAAAACTTGTTATTTCCAACTAACTTCAACTTTGCCCTTAGTAAAAATCTTGCCCTTTGTAGAAAAATCTTTTTTTCTCGGGGTACACTCTTGATGTGTCGTAGAAGATTTTTCGGGGTACGCCCTTGGGTGCACGACGTCACTATCTCCAATTTACTTTGACGTCGTCAGTCCGCTGTCTTGGCTTAATATCAACCTTGTCCAAATCCTTTTCCCTAATTCCTTTTCTAAACATAATCTCTCCCAAATAAGCAATCATCCCCGCATTAGGGAAACATTTAAATATATTAGTTAACTTTTACTACTATGATTGCTCAATATGATTTTGAACTAAATAAAGAAATGATATATCTCATAGAAACTTTAAAAGTTGAAAGCTATTGGAATCTTAAGAATTTTACATTAACATTACAAAACAAAGATATCCCTCTTTTAAATTATATCGAAAAAATAGTGTATAACTTGGGAATTAATATTGGAAAACGCCTTTTGTTAAAAATTAAATTAAAGGAAAAAACAAAAAAAGAAGATATAAAAATAACTAATGGAAACAAAGAATTGAATTTTCATATAGAAAAAAGTCCATTTGACAATAACAAAGTAAAGGCAGTGACAAGTCTTCCTTATAGAAAAGATTATGAAATAATTCTAATCCAAAAAAATAAAAAAACTCCAATAAAAATAAAATGCCTAAAGAAAAAAATAATTTATAATGGCAAGGTGAAATGTTGGATATATAAAGATTTAAGATTTCCAACAAAAAAAATTTTAGAATTTTTAACTGAATACTGTGGGGACAGAAAGAAGATTGTTATAGAAGAGTTCTTGTTGAAATCAAAAGACCCTTCACTTATCTCTTCAGCCTTTAGTGCCCTGGTGGATTGTGAAGGGTCCATTAATTGGTATGGATTTAAAAGAAACATAGAGATAAGAATGAAAGAAAAAACGTATCTCTCTCAATGGAAAGATTTACTTAAAACATTTGATATTGATGCTAGAATTGAGAAAAGAAAAGAATTGTTGGGGTTAGTTATTGAAGGATGGGAAGATTTTGACAAACTAAAAAACATAGGTTTCAAACTATATCACTCAAAAAAAGCAGAAAAATGGGAAAAGATTATGAACGGTTTTAAAACAAAACAAATATCAAGAGATAGTTATAAAAAATTCTATACAGATAAATTAAAAGAAATAAATAAAAAAACTACTGCAAAAGAGTTTGCAGAATATATAAAAAAAAGCAAAAGGGTTACTAACCATTATTTATTAAAGTTAGAAAAAGAAAATTTAATTAAATGTGATAAAACACATTGGCCTTATTTATATTTTATTTCGACTTGATCAGTACGTTGTCTAGGAGAGATATCTATTTTATCAATATTCTTCCCTTTAATATAATCTCCATTATTCAATAATATTTCACCAGTAAATGCTATCATAGCTCCCTGATCTACTAATAAACTTTTTTCAGGAACAAAAAGTTTTGCTCCTCTTTCTTTGCACATTATCCTACACATTTCCTGTAATCGCAAATTGCACGCAACACCTCCTCCTAAAAGCAATTCAGTTTTTCCAGTATGAGCCAAAGCCCTTTCTGCAGTTTCAACCAGCATCGCAAAAACAGTTTCCTGCATTGAGTAAGCCAAATCTTCAATGCCCCTAGTAAAGATATTCTTTTGAATATTTTTCGGGGTACGCCCTTGGGTGTTTTGCTTTTCCAACTTCTGACAAAGATTAGTGAGCATACCAGAAAGAGCAATATCCATCCCTTTAACTTTGTAAGGCAGTTCAATATAATTCTTGGATTTCTTAGCCAACTCTTCAATTGCAGGTCCAGCAGGAAAACCAATCCCTGCATATCTTCCGAAGCTGTCAATAAAATTCCCAACACCTAAATCAAGTGTCTCGCCAAAAATTCTGTACTTCCCCGACGCATAAGCAATTATCTGCGTGTTCGCCCCAGAAACATAAAGCATAACTGGATCACGAGCACCAGTCGTCTTACCAATCTCCAAATGCGCAATGCAGTGATTAATAGGAACCAATGGAACACCAAGTTTTTCAGAAAGCTCTTTTGCTTTTTTCAAACCAACAAGAAGGCATGGTGAAAGCCCAGGACCTTGAGAAAAAGCAATCGCGTCAATTTCAGTTTCTTTTATTTTAGCCTGAATTAAAGATTCTAAATAAACACCTTTCCAATTTTCTTCGTGGTGCTTTGCTGCTTCAATCGGAATTATACCTCCTTTTTCAGTGGTGTATGTTTTTTTAACATTACATAAAACTTTCCCATCCTTAACAAGACCTATCCCAAATGTATGCGCAGTTGATTCAATTCCTAAAATTACCATTAAGATAAAAATACAGAATTAGTATATAAAATTATATAAATATTTATTAACTCCTCAAATTTAATTTCTTTATGAACCTTAAAGATATAATAGGAAAAGATAATCTCTCAATAAAAGATTTACAACAATTTCAAAGAATATACGACGAAAGATTTGTCGATGAAAAATTTGAGGGCTTTGAGAAAATAAGGCATACAACTCTTCATGTAGCAAAATTGTTAGGAAAACTTGCAAACTATTGTGAAAAAAGAGAAGAAGGAGAAGATTACTCCTCCAAGCAAATAGAAGAAGAAATAATTCCTGATTTACTCGTTTATTCTCTCTGGTTGTCAAAAGAGTTTGATGTTAAACCAGAAGAAGCATATCTAAAGAGGATGGTACACAATATTGAAAGAATGTATTCCCACAAATCCTCAGAAGAAGAAATAAAAATTCTTAAGGATTTGTCAAATAAAATTAATTAAAAAAATAAAAATAAAAATAAAGGCTTATCGTCTTTTCTTTTTCTTAGCTTTCTTTTTTGCTGGCTTCCTCTTAACAGCTTTTTTCTTCACTGCTTTCTTCTTTTTCTTCTTGCCGCCTCGAGCCATCTTAGCCTCACAAACATTACCAGCACCATCTAAATAGTAAAGATAACCTTTTTTTCTTGTGATAACTTTTTTCTTAATTATTTTCCCCATTGTTTTCACCTCCTTTTGAATTCTATTAATTCGAAATCTCGAATTTCTAAGATAGTAAATTCAATTACCTATTTAAATCTTTCGCACTCTCGTCGAGAGATTTCACGAAGGACAAATTAAAATGCAAATCCCGAGTGAGGTTTAGAGCAGAGGAACTTCAAAATGTCGTCGTATTTACTATTAAATGGAATTTCAACCAATCTTGAAAATTTTCTCTTTGGGAAAATTAAAAAATTCCACGGAAAAACTTTTCTAATTTCTAAAACATTATCTTCATTATCAATCCAAATTGCCAAAAAAGGAAAAAATACAAAAAGAGAATGAATAGAAATTCTCGTCTTTTTCTTAAAATCAAACAAAAGAGCTCTTGCACTTTCCTGTCGGGAAAACATCAATCCTAAAAACTTCCATTTACAAATTTCCACATCAAAACTAATTTTTTTATTTTTATATTTTAAATTTATCAACATCTTTTAACCTCTGATATTCTTTATACATTAAATTAACATTTTTCTCTGTAACAAAATTATGGTGCTTGAACCCCCCTCCAAAAGTTTTTGGAATATGCATCAACTCATGGATAATGGTTTTTATCTGCTCCTCCTCGCTCATCTTATCAAATCTCTCAGACAAAAACTCTAACGCATAAACCGCCTTAATCCCAATTGCTTTTTGCATCAACTTTCCCAAAGCATGACATCGCGCAATAGTTCTCCTCGACGAAGTCCCAAAACTCCTAAAGCACCGAACATTTTCTATCTGAACATGTGGAAACAAAATCTTGGAAATTTCTTGTGCTAGTATTTGAAGATCATGGGCAGATTCATATTTCATTTTCAAAATCCCAAAAATTTAAACTTCCCTTAGCAGGAATTGGATTTATCCTTTCAACATCTTTCAAAATAAAACCGAACTTCCCAAAAACATTACCCCCCAAATGAAATTTTTTATCTTTCCTATGTTCTTCTTCATTTTTATATTTTTTAACATCAACTAATTTGGCTTTTCCAACTATAAATCCGCAGGGCAAAGATTTAAACCCAAATTCTCTAATTGCTTTTTCATCTGATTTTTTAGAGGTATGAATTAAAAACTCCCCCCGAAATTTTGTATTCCATTTTCTCAATTCTATCTTTTTCCTTCCCTGCAAGATTAATTCAGCAAAAGGTTGCTTCAATGACAAGGCTTTCATAAAAAACCAAAGACAAACCTATTTAAATTATTTTAGTAATTAAGATTCATGATACAAAGAATAAAATCCAACATTTGGCAATTCACATTTGAACAATTCGGCTCCAATGTTTACTTAATAAAACTAAATGAAAAAAACATCTTAATTGATACAAGCTCTTCAATAAATAAAAGTGAACTAATCGCAAATTTAGAAGAACTAGGATTATCCAGAAAAGACATTGACGTGATAATTTTAACACATCATCATCCAGACCATGTAGGAGGGCTTTTGCCTTTCAGAAAATTAAAAATTTATGGGAGCCCAAAAGATTTTGGAGAAAACCTTCTAAACATAAAAAAATTAAACATTCCAGAATTTCAAATCATAGAAACACCAGGACATTCTAAAGGAAGTTTTTGTATTTTATATGAAGATGTTCTTTTTTCAGGAGACACAATTTTTCATCATGGAGGAATTGGCAGAATGGATTTGCCTGGAGGCTCAGAAAAAGACATGAAAAATTCATTAGAAAAATTAAAAAAAATAAATTTCAAAATTCTTTGCCCAGGACATTAATCACCTCGTAATAATCTCCAAAGCATCCCTGTGTTTTAATTTATAATCTTTCCCTAAAACCATTTTTGTCTTTGCATTAATCGCTTTGATAAAATTCTTTCCAAAATCAGTATGAAGAAAAAACGCAAAATCCAAAGCAGTAGAACCAGCAGGAAGCAAAAAACAATCAGGCAAGATATTGCCCTTGCTGTCTCCTAATTTATTTGCCCCAGCAGGAAAGATTGCAATATATTTTAACAAATCAAAAACCGTATTATTCAAAACAGATTGAACACCAGTCCCTTCAACAAAAACATCCAGAACATTTTTTTTAATCTTCTCCAAAGCTTGTTTTTGTTTTTCATTAACCTTTCCAACAATCTCAAAATCTTTTTCACCAGGAACATATTTTATCAAATTCGCTTTGCTTTGGCTATTTGTAGACGAAGCAGGTGAAAGCCCCTGCTTTGGCCTCGCAGCCTCGCGCAAAGCAAGTTCTGAATCAGCAGAACAAGCCACAATTTTCAGCTCAGGAAAATCCTTCTTCAACTTTTCATAATTCTCTTTTCCATTAGGCAAATCAACTTTATTCGCTGCAATAATCATTGGCTTGCTCTCATTCCTCAAACCTTCTGCAAATTTCATCAGCTGAGTTTCAGTCCATTCACTAGGCTTCTCACTCAAATTCAAATTCCTTAAAACATTCTTCACATGTTCTTCCTTGACTTTCAACCCAGAAAACTGCTTTGCAACAGCCTCGGAGAACTTCGCTTTTTCCATTTCAGCTTTCCTTGAAAAAGTTCTCCAGACTTTCAAAAGCAAATTATAAAACCACTTATTTAATTCATCTTCTAAAAATTTAACATCTTCTGCAGGATTTCTCATCTCCTCTTCAGGTAAAAGTTCCCCTTTCTCGTCAGTTGTTCCAGATATATCAACAACATGAATAAACGCATCTGCCCGGCTCAAGTCATCTAAAAACTGATTTCCCAAACCTTTGCCTTCTGAAGCCCCTGGCACAAGCCCAGCAACATCCATCAACTCAACAGGCACAAATCTATGATGCTCAATACAAAACCCATGACTTGGATTGCACTGCGTGTTAAACTCCTTATCAATACATTCAACTTTCACATAACCCACACCATGATTTGCCTTTATCGTAGTAAAAGGATAAGACGCAATCTCCACCTCTGCCAGTGTCGCTGCTTTGAAAAACGTGCTCTTTCCCACAGACGGCTTTCCAACAAGTCCTATTAACATAAATCAAAAGAGAGAAAAACCTTTATATAGATTATCAAGTTAGAAAAAATAAGAGCCTATAGCTCAGTCTGGTCAGAGCGCTGGTCTTATACGAATGTAATCCATTAGGGTTATTTTCTCTTGGATTCGTCTAAAAGTAAACGTAAAGTTTTCATTTAGATTTCACAGAGAAATCTAAGAGAGCCAGAGGTCCACAGTTCAAATCTGTGTAGGCTCATTGAAAGATTTGGACTGCTTGCAGTTTATGTTTCGAACAAAGTTCGGAATGTAGTGAGGAATTTATTTCCGACACCAAATCTGTGTAGGCTCATGCAGTTGTAAACTGCATAGATTTGAGAACACCTAAGATTAAATCTCAAATCCCGAGAGTTTACACGAGGAGAGAAAAATAATTTAATATTAACAACGAGTGTGGGCTCGAGTTAGTGTTTAGGTCTGCACTTTATCACGAAGGCAAACTTAACGCAGACCTGGGCAGGAGTTGTGTAGGCTCATTATATATTTATGTTGAACGCCCCTGACCTAACTCCCGACTTCGCACGGGTTATTTATTTTCATTTTTGTCCCTACCACGAAATCGCTCGGATTCGAAAGAGTAATCTTTGGGTATTAGCGAACCACGGCAGATGGAACTTGCAGTTCCATAAAACGCCCCGACCGGGGGTGGCGATTTGCTATTTTTTGGACAATGCCCAACATGGGATTTGAATTTTAGTCAATGCCCCGCGCGGGATTTGCCCTCTAAGCAAATTCGGAAACTTCAAGTATTTTCTTGTTTTTCCTCCGATTTTTATACGCTTCAATTTTCAAGCTTTCTAATTCAATTCCACCATATTGTCTTTTACTAATCTCTTTATCTTCTCCTAAAATTCTAACTTTAAAACCTACATCTTTAATTATCGTAAGGTAATCATCTCTTTGTAATGCACCTCCGACACATCCTGCAATTAAACCTTTATCATTCTTTTGTTCTTCTGTCAATTCTCCCAATAAAACAATATCTGAAACATACATTCTCCCATCTTTTTTCAAAACTCTATATGCTTCTTCAAAAACTCTTTTTTTATCTGGCGCGAGATTGATTACGCAATTACTTATTATAACATCAATAGAATTTCCTTCAATTGGCAAATTCTCAATATCTCCTAATCTAAATTCTACATTTCCATAATTATATTTTTGTGCATTTTCTCTGGCTTTCTTTATCATCTCTTCTGTCATATCCACGCCTATGACTTTTCCTGTTTTTCCAACCTTTTTCGCAGCTAAAAAAGAATCAAAGCCAGCACCACTTCCCAAATCTAAAACAATATCTCCTTCTTTTATTGTAGAAAGAGCTATTGGATTACCGCATCCGAGACCTAAATTTGCTTCTGGGACATAATCCATTTCTTCATCAGAATATCCAATACTTTTGGATATATCCTTATTTGAAGTAGAAACATTGCAACATGAGGATGATGTTCCACATCCACAACCACTAGTAGCGATTTTAGAATATCCTTCCTTAACAATTTCTTTTATTTTTTTATTATTCATCTTTCTTATTTTAATAAATCTCCCTATCTTTATATTTCTATTCTCCGGATGGGATTCGAACATCAGCAAGTTCAATGCCCCGCAAGGGGGTGAGTGGGGTGTATAGTCAAATTCCTGCATGGGGGTTGGCGATTTTATGTGTCAATGCCCCGACCGTGATTCGAACACGGGTCACCGCCTATCTCCAAAAGAGGAGGTTGCATTGAGATGCACAGACCTCGTCTCTCATCGAGCTTTGATCGCCTCTTCTTATTGTTTAAATTAGAGGTTCTTCCAATTCAAACATTTCTTGCATTTATTTGAATCAAGTTTTTTGATTCAAACATTAACATGTGTTTTGAAGTCAGACTTTTGAGTCTTCATTCAAATTCCAACTTCTGTTGGGAATTTGAGAGGGCGGCATTCTTGGCCTCTGAACTATCGGGGCTTATAGGTTTAATATTTTAAACCTATTTAAATTTTTAGAATAAGAATGTCGGCATCTCGAGAGGGTGAGCGATTTCGTGGTAGAGAGTAAATTGAATTATTAATTCTCGTGCGAAATTGGAAATAGGCATTCTTGGTCTATGAGGCCTCGAAGAGGTCATCCCTATGGGAAACTATCGGGGCATACTAATCCTAATTATTAAAATTAAAAATAACTTGTTTATAAATTTTCACTTACTTAATTAAGAAAACTTTGTCATTAGGTCTTACTTTCCCTGAAACCTTTATTCCAATGTGGTCACCTTTTTTTGCTTTTCCTACTTTTTCTTTTTCTATCTGCATACTACTTATTTTTTTTTTAAAGTCAGTTGTATGCCCTTTTATATGCACTTTATCCCCGACATTCAAGTTTCCTGAAAGTTTTATTGCTGCAACACCTACATGCTCAAAGTAACTGGAAACAACCCCAATTTCTTTTTCTTCCATGTTTTATATAAGGACTTAGCATTTATAAGTTTTATCAATAGCCCAACATAGCCCCACCAGGATTGGTTCTATAAATTTCTAATTTAGAGGACCAGTGAAATATTTTGGAAAAATATTGCTCTCGAGCCTGGAAGGTTCGAATTAATAGCCCACCAGGATTGGTTCTATAAATTTCTAATTTAGAGGACCAGTGAAATATTTTGGAAAAATATTGCTCTCGAGCCTGGAAGGTTCGAATTAATAGCCCCACCAGGATTCGAACCTGGGTCACAACCTCCAGAGGGTCGTATCTTTGACCACTAGACTATGGGGCTTTAATATTTTATAGATTTTGTATTTTTAAAATTATCATCGAAATATTTTTATACTCCACAATCTTCTAACTATCATGGTGATTGGCATTACTATTTTGATTATATCTGTATTAATTATAGCAATATGGGTAATAATAGAAATAAAAAGATTAAAGCATAAATTATTTGCTATATTTTTGATAGGGTTAATCTTATTTGGGTATTTTAGTTTTACTTTTTCTCTTCGCGGGCAAGACATAGATTTTAAAACTGTTCCAGGAATGCTTGAAGCAAGCAAACTTTACTTTTCTTGGCTTGGCTCTGCTTTTGGGAATATGAAATCAATAACAACTAATGCCGTTAAGATGGATTGGAGTGCAAACGAAACTATTGCGAGATGAAATTGTAAAGTTCAATTGCTTCCTAAGTAAAGTTTAAAAACATTAAATTCTGTTATACATCATGGCAA
>Ga0180007_10007130_pt1 | contig 10670 bp, 5 predicted proteins | sample MM_PC_MetaG_FD_121122 | JGI IMG/M metagenome (GOLD analysis project Ga0180007, IMG submission 121122) | Groundwater microbial communities from the Aspo Hard Rock Laboratory (HRL) deep subsurface site, Sweden - MM_PC_MetaG | ecosystem: Environmental > Aquatic > Deep subsurface > Groundwater...
AAAAATCCCGGCAGGGGGCGGAGGCTGCCAGGGCCGTCTCCCTTCTGCCCGCACTCCTGGGGCTTCACCGGGGCTTCCATTACAGCAATGGCAGTGCCAGGGATATTGACTGGGCATACATCAACGGGGCGGCCCAGACTCTGAAAAATGGGAAACAAGTGAACCAGGTCTCCCTGGGGGAACGGCTTGCAAAAGGAGAATTTAAATTTATCTTTGTGCTGGGCTCCAACCCGGCCGTCACACTGCCGGATCTGTCCGCCGTGAGGCAGGGCCTTAACCGCAGGGATGTCTTTGTGGTGGTTCAGGATACGCACTGGTCAAAAACCGCCGGCCTGGCAGATGTTGTCCTGCCCGCCCCCACCTATCTTGAAAAAACAGATATTGTTTTTTCCGACCATCACCCGTACAGCCGGTTATCCCAAAAAGCCATTGAGCCCTTAAAGGAAAGCCGGCATGAAATATGGGTGATGCAGGAACTGGCCCGAAAACTCAACCGGGCAGAAGACTGGCTGTTTGAAGATCCGTGGCAGTCCCTGGACAGGGCCTTTAAAAAGACATTTAAAAAAGGACAGGTAAAAGATCTTCTCAAAGGAGAGGTTCTCACGCTGGACGCAAAGCCCATGGACATCTACCAGACCCCCTCGGGAAAGATAGAATTCAATGCTTGGACAGCACGGGATACGGGTGCCACAGGGTTACCCTTTCAGGAGGAATCAGACCCGGATGAACACGGGTTTATCCTCTTGAACAGTGCCACGCCCAAATACACCCACAGCCAGTTTACAGATGTTTACGGCCCCCTCCCCGAAAGGGTCTGGATCCATCCTGAAGATGCCCGGGAAAGAGGCATCCAGGAGGGGGAACAGGTGACCATATTCAATGATTCAGGCACGGTTGTCCTCTCTGCCAGGATCACCCCCAAAATATCCAGAGGCGCTCTCTGGGCTGCGCGGCCATTAACCGGTTTAAACGGTGAACCCTTGAATTCTCTGGCCCCGGGGACTGCCCAGAAAATTGGGGGCGGCCCCATATTCAATTCCATCAAAGTGAAAATTAAAACCGTTTCTATGGGAAGTTATTTACACTGCTGAGGAATTCGTCAAGAGAAAAGGTACCGGTTTTTTATTAGAATTGACTCAACCCTTAAAAAAAGGGATTATACATGCAGTGGTAAATATTAATTGTAATTACAGAAACAGTGCTGTTGTGGGGGATGGTCTGCGACTTGAAACGGAATTGGCACGGATCATCCCCTTTCCTCTTTTAGATGTGATTATGGTGAGGAACTGAATCTCAGGAGGAGCAACATGGAACAAAATGTGAAGCATAAACTGTACATCGGATACAACGGTATTCAGGATGACCACTCTACCATCATGGATTTCATATATAATTCGTTACCTTTATTAGAAGATGTTGTATCAAAAATCACGCTTGACCGGACAGGAATCATGGTGTAATTTCTAAAGATTTTTTTGTGGCGTTTAGCCGGAATGACAAATTTAAGATTAGGACAGGAGAAATTTAATGTTAAACTTAGTAAGTACATTTGAACACAGTGCACACGAATTTCCAGACAAAAAAGCAATTGTTTTTCAGGACAAAAGCTTTACCTTTGCCCAGGTGGCTGCCATGGTGAACAAGGTGGCCAATGCCCTGAAAGACATGGGCATAAAAAAAGGTGAAAAGGTGGCATTAAGCTGCCTGAATCTTCCCTATTTCCCCATGATTTATTACGGGATACTGAAAACCGGCGCTGTGGTCGTCCCCTTAAATGTTCTGCTGAAAGGCCGGGAGATTGCCTATCATCTCAAGGACAGTGATGCAAAAGCGTATTTCTGCTTCCAGGGCACACCTGAACTTCCCATGGCCAAGGAAGGCTTTGCCGGGTTTAACAGTGTGGACACCTGTGAACATTTCTGTGTTATCACGGCTGATCCGGCTGCTCCATCCCCCATTGAGGGCACCATGACACTGGGACAGCTCATTGCCAAGGCATCCCCCAGTTTCGATACGGAACTCACCAGCCCTGAAGACACTGCCGTCATTCTCTATACCTCGGGCACGACGGGATTTCCCAAAGGAGCCGAACTTTCCCATTCCAATATGACCATGAACGCCCTTGGCAGCCGACATTTGTTCCAGCTGACCCATGAGGATATCCACGTCATTGTGCTGCCCCTGTTTCATTCCTTTGGCCAGACCTGCCAGATGAATGCCGGATTTTCAAGCGGAAATACCCTGGTGCTGATCCCCAAATTCACTCCGGACGCAGTTCTTTCCGCCATTCAGGATGAAGGTGCCACGATTTTTGCAGGCGTTCCCACCATGTACTGGGCATTATTAAACTATGAGGACAAGGAAGGCCGGTTTGACATCAAAAAAATCGCCGAGACCCTCAGGGTAGGCGTCTCCGGGGCCTCATCACTTCCCCTTGAAATCATCAGGGGCATAGAGGCCAAATACAATATCCCCATCCTCAAAGGCTATGGCCTGTCTGAAACCTGCCCCGTGGCCACCTTCAGCCACCCGCACAAAGAACGAAAACCCGGCTCCATTGGAACACCCATCTGGGGAATCGAGGTGGATGTCTTTGACAAGAGCAACACGCCCGTGGCCGTAGGCGAGGTGGGCGAGGTGGTAGTCCGGGGTCACAATGTCATGAAAGGCTATTATAAAAAACCCGATGCCACCCGGGATGCCTTTGACGGCACCACCTGGCTGCACACAGGAGATCTGGGCAAAAAAGATGAAGACGGCTATTTCTATATTGTGGACAGGGTCAAGGACATGATCATCAGGGGAGGTTATAATGTCTACCCGCGTGAGATTGAAGAGGTCCTCCTTACCCATCCGGACATTTCCCTGTCCGCAGTTTTAGGAGTTCCCGATGACCGCCACGGAGAAGAGATTGTGGCCTATGTCGTGCCAAAACCCGGGTCTGACATTACGGGTGAGGCCATCATCACATGGGCAAAGGAACAGATGGCAGCCTATAAATATCCCAGGATCGTTCATATCCGTGAAGCCCTGCCCATGACGGCAACGGGAAAAATCCTGAAAAAAGATCTGAGAGCAGAAATACAAAAAGATTAAACTGCAAGAGCCCGAACTGATACAGGGGAGAGGATTTTTTCTTCTCCCCTTTTAATTCATTTTTTGTGCTTTATTGTCCGCAGACCAGAGATAAATCGCATTTGAGAAATGATCCAAAAGTGATAGCTGCCAAGCCATGGTTTCAAGTTTTAATGATCCGCTTAAAGCTGATCATTTGGTATTCCCGGATAATACCTGCAAAATATGTAATAATTCCGGAAAGCCCAATTGACCATCCCTGTTAATGTCAAATTTTTCCAATACTTCATTGACAGCTTCATCCAGCTGCGCCTGGGTAAACTGGGAAGCAATCTGGGAATTCAGGCTTGAAATCGTCTGATCTTTTTGTGCAATAATAGTGTCCTTGGCCGTTTTAAGCTCATTGACAGCTTCATCCAGCTGCTCCTGGGTGAACAGAGATGCGATCTGGGAATTCAGGCTTGAAATCGTCTGGTCTTTTTGAGCAACTGCATCAGCAACCGCCTGGTCTACCTCATCTTTGCTGTATTTCCTTCCCGAGACAACCAAATCAGTCTCAATAGTGGTTGTGGATACAAAATTTTGATATCGTCCGTTTTCAAAAACATTTCTATTCGCAGTAACAAACGCTTTAGATCCATCCGGAGTTACAGCTATCAATGGATAACCTCCCGTAGCCATCTGATAATTAACAACGCCATCTTTGTTTACAGAATAAACAAAGCCTTCTCCGGCTGATGAAGATCCCGTACCCAATAAAACACCATTGTTTTTGTCTATGTGTATGCTGTTCGAAGTAAAATTTTTATTTCCGCTGCCCAATGACGAATAAAGTGTATTGGCCCAGAGTTCATTGCCATCTAAATCGAAAGCATAGAGAGTTATCTTTATTTTATGGTTGTATTCACTTCCGGTCAGTATATTTTCATTATATTCCGATACAACATAAATTATTTTTTCATCCGGCGTAATTCTCACTAAATTTGGTTTTCCTATTGTTGAAGCAGACCAGACAAATTCCATATTTTCGTTATAAAAATAAAGACTGCCTGCAGTTGATCCGTTAAAGCCATCTCCAATTAAAACACTGCCGTTTTGTCGAGTCCAGAAAAAGGGCAGCCCTCTTAACTCACCAACTGTATGAACAATTGTTCCGTCTTTGGAATATATATTAAATTTTCCATGGCCAGTGCCCGGATCGCCGGCAGAAATAACATATTGATCCAAATCATTTATAAAATAGGAATAAGGATAAGCGTAATAATAAGAAGTGGATGAGTTTTCAATCATCTTGTCGTTCCATTCAACAGCATGAATTAAATCTTTTTGTTCAAAGGTATCGGATCCTTCTTGATTTGTGACTGTCAAGGAAACTGTATAATGACCAGGTTTTGTATAGGTATGATGAGGGATCTCTTCTGTACTGGTTGCGCCATCACCGAAATCCCATAACCAGGAACTTATGTCCCCTATGGATAAATCTGCGAAAGGAGAGTCAAAAGGAACCGATTGTGGCAGTTTAAACGAGTCTGGTGTGAGGAAGTAGGCACCCGGTCCGGAATTAAAGGAAACAGAAAAATTATCAATGATATGGCTATTGGTAATTCCGCCAGTACTGCCCGTGCAGCCAAAATATGTAATTGAAGGCCAATAATCTTTAATCGTATAATCAATGTACTTAATGTTGTTCAGCCAGACCTGTATCCTGCCCTTATCAAATTGAACATCAACGTGATGCCAGGTATCTGTCGTCAGCGTGGGTATATCCGAATCAAAAACAATATGTGTTTTCGGATCATTTTTAATAACAGCGATATGGTCTTTGTTGCTGAATTCGCCGTACGTATCAAATTCAACCGCATATCCACTCAGTCCTTTAAAACCAAGACCGCTTCCACTGTCCCCGACACCAGGGGTTTTAACAAAGGCAAAAGTTAATCCGTCAGCACCTGAAGTTGGACCAATTTTAAAATCGAAACGTGCTGTAAAACTTGTAACTGAGTATCCGTTATTTGTGAAAAAACTTCCTTTACGGTTGCTCAAAGTCCCTGTCAGTTCAATCACCGTCCCTGTATTAACAGCATTGCCGTATAATACAAATCCATCCGTATTTGAATTAAAATCATTTTGAATCGTCACTGCAGCCCAAGTAATTTGAACAGGGATAAAAAGTATAAAAAAAAGTATTTGAAATAAAAACGTCTTCATAGCCTCCCCTCGTTGCCGGTGTAAAATCAGCATTGCCTCAGTCAGGAGTGCTGATTTTATTTAAAATATAAATGGCTTCGGCCTGTCCTATGATATTGTCCTGATTCACATCACCGGATACAGATGCGCTGGCAGAAGCGATCCGGGAGGTAACTTTCAGGACAAGGATTGCATCTTCTAAATCAACGGTCTTATTTGTGGAGACATCTCCGGGGATACCGCCGCAAGCCCTTGTCAAAAGGTTTCCTGCTTTATCATAGGTATAGGCAATATATTTGCCATTATCAAAATCCACCCGGACCAGACGGCCGGTCAGATCATAATCATAGGTCACGGCTTCTGCAACCTGAATCACCAGGCAAAAAGAAAACCAGGTGATAACCAGAAAAAATCCGCAACACCGTTTTAAGTGTGCTGTCATATCCATATCTGATTGTTTTTTAAAAAAGTTTAATTTTTTATGCATTTTATTCTCCATATAATAAGGAAAATCTGTTTTCACAATTTTCACCCCAACCTATGAGCTTATTCTGATTACTTGGGTTTTACTTTACCGTTGCTGTCGACCTTAAGCCTTACTTCCCTGTTTCCCTGCAGCCTGTCGAGTTCGAAAAGCAGATCCATTTGTTTTTTGTTATCAACTTCTTTTCCAGCGTTTAAGCGGTTGTTTATTCTTATATCCTCCACCGCCATCTTGTAGGAAACCTGCTCTTTTTTACTCAGATAAAGATGATTTTGGAGAACCTCGACAATGGCAAAAGAACCTGCATTTTCAACCTCTCTCATATCATTTTCATATAGAACAGGACCGAATTGCAACATTTTAAGATTCATATTGTGATGTATTATTTTATTAATTTTGGCGGTTCTTTCCTCCTCTGTGCCTTCTGGCATTTTTCGAACTTCCTTAAGATCATTTTCTCCCCAAATCTTTTTAGCTGTAGCTGAAATTTTATCCCACTCAGCCATATCCCGTTCATCAATAACCGGGCCTTTGGTACGCCACCATTCGTTAAATCTTTTTGTAATCCATTCTTTCCTCTTATTCATGGGAATGACTTCAGGCTGAAGTCCGCTTGTATCTATTGTTTTTAAAGGATCGTTCACCGCGTATTGATAAGGATTGAGCCGGTGCGGACTGGCAACCTGCGGCCAGATCGGTTCTCTGGACAGAAACTTGGCTGTCACCGGATTATAATACCGCTGCCGCATCTGGAAGAGATCCCCCTCCTGCCGGACCCCCAAGGTGCCCACAAAGGTAAAGGGCTGGTCACTGCTGCCCGTATGACCCAGCAACTTACCAAATGGGCTGTAGGCGTATCGGTCCGTAACGGTGCCCGAGCCATTACTCAGCGCCAGGGTGGAGCCGATTTGATCATGGTGGTAGAAGGCTGCGGCATTGCCGTTTTGGGGATCGATACTGTAAAGCAGCTGCCCGGATGGGGTGTAGACATAGTAACGATAAACGCTGGTGCCCTGCTGTTCAGCCACAATGGGGTTCAGCCCCAGGGTGTGGTTGTGGTAATAGCGGGTGGTGATCCCTTTTTCCGTTCGCGAAACGATCTCGCTTTGTCCGTTGTAGGTAAAAATAATGCCATCCAGCCCGGTAAGACGCTCAGCCCCGTCCCAGGTCAGGGTATGGCCGGGGATTTGAATGGTGCGGCCACGGGTATCGTAGGTATAACCGCTGCTGTTGATCTGTGAGGCAGCATCCACGGTGAAATTTTTGTTTGGGCCAAGCAGAAGCGCTCCCGGGTCCAACGGCCAGGTGCCGTTCATGGCTGTGATCTGCCCGGCAGCATCGTAGCCGTATTGCAGGTCCGTCAGGGTGCCGTCCAAAAGGCGGGTAATCCGGCCATTGCTGTCCCGGGTGAAACTGGCATTGATGCCGTTGCTCCGTGTCAGGCTGGTGAGGTTGCCGTCTGTGTCATAGGTAAAATCCACTTGATTGCCCAGGGTATCGCTGACCTTACTCAACCGGTCATCACCATTGTAGCTGTAGGTAACCGTAATCGCGCCGCCGTAGGTAGCTGTGACAACACGTCCTCCGGCATCAAAGGAACCGCCAAAGGTCTTATCGTTGAAGGTGCTGCCCGTGATACGGCCATCATCATCCCGGGTCAGGGTCAAATCATTGGTAGTGACAAGGTTATCTAGAACATCATAGGTAAAGGTTAAGTCTGTGCCGTCACTATAGCGGCGCCGGGTGAGATTACCCGCGTTATCAAAACTGCGGGTTTCCGTTACCCCGTCGGGGTGGGTGACTGCGGCAACCCGGCCACGGTCGTCCAGTGAATAACTGCTTAAATGCGACAGGGGATCCATGGTAGAAGCCAGGCGGCCCATGGCCGTATAATCAAAACGCCAGTCATTGCCGTTCAGGTCGTTGATGTTGGTGAGATTACCCAATGTGTCCCGGGTATAAGTGGCCGAGGTGCCATCGGGCAGGGTAACTTGGGAGAGGCTGCCGTTGGGATCGTATCCGTATTGGGTCTGATGGTTCAAGGGGTCCGTGCTGCCCGTAACACGGGTCATGGCATCCCGGCTGATCTGGGTGGTTTCACCACCAGGCAGGGTGATGGTGGCAGCATAACCAAGTTTGTCAGTCTGTTGTTGAACGGTATGCCCGGCCGGTGAGGTGCTGCCAGCGGAAACGCCTTCCTTGTCTTCTGTGAAGCCCCGGGTTTTGCCATTGCAGGTGGCGCTTTCCAGCCAGTCGCGGTTATTATAGGCATAGGCGGTTTGAATGTTATTGGGGTTCGTGGTGCCGGTAACCTGACCTCTGTAGTTGTAGCTCATGGTGCTGATACCACCGGTGCGGCTGGTGACCTTTGCGACCCGGTCCATGAGGTCGTAATCATACTTTACATCATTGCCGGCCGGGTCCTTAACGGTGACAAGATTGCCGTTGATATCGTACTGATACTGGATAATGTGGCTGTTCTCATCACTTATTGATGTGATCCGGTCCATCAAATCATAGGCAATGTCGACCTGACCGGTCCCGGGCGGGTTGATGCTGGTAAGGCGCTTGAAGGTGTCATACCCATAAATGGTGGTTCCCGTATCTGAATCCGTACTGCTGGCAAGGGTTCCGTCTGGGTTATAAGTATGGGTGACCACACCGCCTGCGGGGTTGGTGATGGTGAGGGGCATCCCCTGGGAATTGTAGGTGGTGGTCCAGGTCTTCTGGTTCCGGTCCGTGTAGGTTGTGGGATTGCCCTTGCCGTCATAGCTGTATGTCTCATAGGTGCCGTCCGGGTAGTCGGTTCGGGTGCGGTTATAAAAAGTAAAGCTGAAGCTATAATCATTGGCCGGATTTTTAAAGGTCTGACTCTGGGCTGTGTAAGTGTGGCTCAAGGTGTTGCCCTCGGCGTTTGTAAATGATGCCAGGAACCCCGTGGGGCCGTGGTAGGTCATGGAGGTGGTATCGCCCAGACGGTCTGTGATGCCGGTCATTTGATCATTGTCATTCACGGTAAAATTGGCCGCATTGCCCTGGGCGTCCTGCCATGAATCAGGATTGCCCATAGAGTGCTTAAAAACCACCTCACTGCCATCAGGCCGGTGCTCGATCACTTGGTTATACGGATACGAGTCAATGCTCTGCTCACTGATGGTTGTGGTATTGCTGTAAGCGTCGGTCTGGCTTGTGACTTTACTCCAGGGGTAGCTTGCTTCATCGTAGGACTGGGAGTAAGGGCTGTTACCCTTTGGACGCACCTGCCGGGTGATGTTGGTTGAATTTTCTTCGGTGCGCTCGTAACCCGTGGTATTGCCGATGGGATCAGTGTTACTGATCAGTTTATCATAGCCGTTATAATCAAGGGTGTAGCTTCGGGTGTTGTCACTGGTGCAGTCACTTACACCCGTGCAGTCATAGACACAGGAAAGGTTGCCGTTTGACCTCGAAAGGGTAATCTCACGGCCCAGACCATCACTGATGGTATCGGGGAAGTCGCTCCAACTGTCATAGGTGTATGAAATCTGGTTGCCATTGCGGTCCAGGCGGTAACGCAGGCGCGCCTCCTGATCCGAGTCATCATCCGGGGAATTGTCCTTCTCAAAGATGTAGACGGTCTGATCCGAGGGATCCATGAGATAGAACCAGCCGCCCGCACCCGCTTCCTCCTGCAGACCAAACTGATAGGTGGCGTAAGCGCCATTTTTCCAGTCACCGCCATCTGGATAATCTTTCCCGAAAATCACCTGTCCCTCGCCATCACCCCAGTTTAACACGTAGGCATCGTAAAAGTTAGGGCGCATGATATAGGGAATGACGGGTTGAAAATCATTGTCAAAACTTGAATTGGACTGGTAAACCAGTCCGAAACGCACAGGCATGGGCCCGCCCAGATCAAACAGGGGGATGTGGAAATAGTAGGAGCGGGTGTTTGCGTTGATGGGATCGCCGATGTCCAGCGACTTGGTCGGATCTGGATGGGTGGAACCTAAAAGCTCAGGCAGAGGACATGCGATCAGCAGTGTGGCAATAACTATCCAGCACAAGTAAACCCTGCAAAAATATTTCTTTTTCTCAAATCCTTTCATTATATAAATTCCTTATTTTATTGTAACGTCCTCCCAGAATTGTTTAATACTTTCCTTGCGCCCGTAACCCATAAGATCGTCGCCTTTGAGAAACAATCTGTTCAGCAAAGGAGCGTTCTTAATACCCCAGCGGACCCAGTCGTGCCATAACCCCGGAGGTTTGTTAAACGGACAGGTCCTGATGCAGTTGGAGCAGTCGCACCCGTTGCGGGCCCAGTATGTAAGACAGGTCTCGGCATTGATATGCCAGGTGTTGACATTTTCGCGGTTTGAAATATTATGCCGTTCATCACTGGGAGGGCCGAACATGATGCTCTGGCTCGGACATTTTTTAGCACACTTTTCACAGATCATGCAAAAATCTTTAACACCGAATTCAATGGGTTTGTCCGGCAGCAGTGGCAAATTGGTAAATATCTTTGCCAGGCGCACCCTGGGTCCAAAGCCGGGTGTTATAAGCAGCCCGTTTCTGGCGATTTCTCCCAGGCCCGCATCAATGGCAATGGGAATACTCAAAGCCGTATCATTGCCGCAGGGTATCGCATCATACCCCAGTCCCCGGATAAACTGTGCCACAAGACCCGTTGTAAACACCATCCTCGAATAGCCCGTGCCGACTGCAGCGGATGCCGGATTGGCAGGTGAGCAGCTGATCCCCGTGTAATCCATGTCAACGGCAATCGCAACGGCATATTTAAACGCTTCCGGGATATGGATCTCCCCTTCCGTTCCGCCATCCCGTGTCATATTGTAGGATTTCGAATAGATCCAGCGGCGATCCAGTTCGCACACCCCCACCAGTGCAGCGCCAAACAGCCGTGCCGCTTTTTTAACCC
>Ga0180007_10007131_pt1 | contig 10668 bp, 15 predicted proteins | sample MM_PC_MetaG_FD_121122 | JGI IMG/M metagenome (GOLD analysis project Ga0180007, IMG submission 121122) | Groundwater microbial communities from the Aspo Hard Rock Laboratory (HRL) deep subsurface site, Sweden - MM_PC_MetaG | ecosystem: Environmental > Aquatic > Deep subsurface > Groundwater...
GCTATTTTCAAGGGTTCTGACAGAGCTCCGATGTTAGGTGGAAGATTGAGGACTCCCCGCTAGGCCCGCCAGAGACGATTTGACTAATTGGGAAAAAGTGTTAAAATGAATTATGAATTGGTTAGGCTTTATCGGAAATCTTGCAGCCCGTGTGCCCTTTGAGAGGATTCTCATCCCTCCGAGGGACAATGCCAAGGAGCTGGAGAAGTTTATAACCTCTCTGCCAAGCACTGAACCACAAAAGGAGAGGGCTTCAGAGAGAAAGTCAACATCTACTATTCAGGAGCCACAAAAGTCACCAAAAAGTGTGGCTACAGCCTGTGTTCCCTGCGCCCTGGGACACTTCAGCACCAGTGCCGGCTTACTCAACGAAATAGCAAGGTTCAAGAAAGATGGCATAACCAGCAATGAAGTACTGGATAGGGTTGCTAAAGTCCAGGCAGAGCAAAACGCCCTGGAGAGAGTTGACCTGACACCGGAGAATATACAGGCTTTGCCTCCCTGGGAAAAAGAGCTGGCTGAAGATGCTCTTAGCCAGAGCCGCGAGCTAAGACACTCCCTTGAGAGCTTTACCAGCGTTGAGCAACTCGAGCAGGCTGCCGCTGATACCTCATCCTTCTACAAGGAGCTCAACAGAAATTGGTTCAAGGGACGCTTCGCACACCTCGGCCCGGAGAAAGCACAAAGGATAGCTGATGAGGTGGGTCGGCTCACCCCCGAGGATAAAGATAGGGTCCTAAAGAGAGCCGCAGAGCTTATCGAGGAGGTTTAATATGACAGAGCTTGGATTAGCTGTTCGAAAAGGGGATGTAGAACGGGCAGTAAGCCACTTTGGCATTGCTCCCAGTGAGGTTACTCCCCAAATGGTAGAGGCCTTACCACCCCCAGGTACCGGTCTGCAGAAAGGCACGGCTAGAGGCAGCCTCTCAGACGAAGATGTAAACCGCATTGCTGAGGCCGTGGTAGAAAAAGCCATGCAGGACGTGGGGACTGATGCCTTAATGCTCCATTCATTGCCTTACCTTCACGGCTCACCAGGGATAGTTGTTAATGAACCCAGGGCAAAAACCACCCCATGCAAGTGTGTGGAGTACAAACCTGGTAAAAACTTATGCTGGTCGCCTGGAATAATAGGGGCGCTGACTGATGAACAGGAGGAGCTATACTGCCCGATAATAGAGAAGGTGGAACGACCTGGTACAGTAAGCAGGATAGCGAAGTGGCAGGAAGCAGTGGACGCCTGCAAGGGGGAAATCGCCTTAATACCGGAAGAGAAAGGCAAGGAGCGCATGGTCGCGTGGCTCAGCTGCATGTCCCGGGAATTAACATCACGGGGTGTCAATCCCGAGCTTCAGGTGGAACTGGGTGTCAACCCCAGGCTTCACGTGGCGGAGGAGGTTTTACGGGCGATTCTCAGACGGCAGCGCCCTCAGGAGAGCATAAGCCAGACTATCGCCCGGCTGATCAGATCCTTGCCCGAACTTCGGGTGGAGGAGAACCTGTTAACCCACGCCGAGCATGAGGTCCTGCGCCTGGCTGCCGAGGGCCTGAGCAACCGGGCGATCGCTGAGCAGATGGGTATCGAGATGGGCACCGTCCGGGCCCACCTCATGGACATCAGGCGCAAGGTCGGGGTCACCACCCGGGAAGAGGCTATGGCCGCTTTTGGCGAGCCCACAGAAAGGGAAAGGGTTCCCATCCGCATCCTGAGGCTACCCAGGCCCCCCAGTGTGATCGCTGTCCCCTATGAGCGCAGGGCGGCCGGCTTGTTGCCCCTGGTGAAAGAGCTCGAGAGGAACCCTTCCATGGAGACGTTAGGAGAACTAGAGGATGGGCTGCTTGACCTGGCGGGAGAGGTGGGAAGGGCTTATGAACTGGTGCACGGTAGAGAGGCCGTGATGTTGGGCAGCGTGCAAGGGCGGCTGAAAGCCGCCATCCGGGATACAGCCCTTGTGAGGACCAGCCTTACCCTCATGGAGCGGGAGACCCTACCCATGCGTATAGAGGCAGCCAAGCGTAGCTTTTTGACGGCAATCCGGGTGCTGCGGGAGAGCTTGGAGACTCCATCGGTCCCGACGGAGGTCGCGACTTGAAAGGCGGTATCACGAAAAGGATTGAGGACACAGTAAAAGCACTGGACCAGGGCCAGCTAAAGAAGGCTCTTCTTCTCACTGATAGAGAAGGCTTAGAGAAACACCATCACTTTATAGAAGAGGCAGCCCGAACCTGCTTGGTAAATAAAGATAATCAGGAGGCTTGCGCATTGGCCATCAAAGAAGCAAAGGATAATGTCCAGGACACAATTACCCTCCCTATCGATGATACCAGCCTTGAGGGGTTGGAAGAATATCTATCTCCCGAGAAACTACCGGAGCAACCTCCAGAAACTCAACCTGCATCTGAGAAGACCGACGAGGAGCTCTTTGAGGAGTGCGAAGAGTGCCACGTGGCTGTGGCTGCCGCAAGGGTCGCTGAGATCTGTGGCGAGTATCCCGAGGAAGCTGGCGCCAGCTGCAAGCTGATATCAGAGAAGCTGGAGGATGAGAACACTGAGCCGGCCGACTGGATAAGAGCCATGGTCGAAACTGCAGAGCAGGCCCAGGGAGAAGCAAAAGAACAAATGACCGCTGCCGTCACTGAGCTCACCGATTACCTCCAGAGGCGCGATAGCCCCTTCCTGAAGGAACTGGATAAAGACAAGGAGGTGCCAAATGCCTAAGAGAGAGCCTTTGTACCCCCATGTGCCGAAGAGCGGAAAGACCGAGCTTGCTTCTCATCCGAACTCAGAAGATTTACGCGTTAAACTGGTCGAAAAAATGGCAGAGGAGATGGGCGCCCGCGATGAGTACTACGAGCTGGCCAAAACCGCCGACATGGCTGGGCTGCCCGACATAGCTATAGACCTGCGCAGAATCGGAGATGTGGAGCATAGCCACTTCCGCAAGCTGGCAGAGATGGAGAGGAGGTTGAGATGACGAGTATCAATGAAGAGAAACAGGCAGTCAGGGAATACACAGAAAGGGATTGACAAAGAATAAATATCCGTGTAATAATAGAATTGCCGTCTTAAATGACGAGTAAACTCTTAAAGGAGGAAAGGTCTAATGGCCGGTATCACACTCGCACAAGCTGGCGAAGCCATCGTCTATCCCGCAGTACCTTGGAGCAAGAGGCTATTCTCCCTGAAGACCCGGAGCTTCCCCAAGGGCTCAGTCCCCCGCCACCTGGTCCAGTTTCTCTTCAAAAAGGGTGGAGTCCCTGCTACCTGCGCTCGAGAGACCGCAGACAAGGCCGGCGCAACTCGCATTCATGCGATGAATGCATGTGTTAGTGCTGCTTTGAGAAGGAAGTAGGATAGAGGCATAGCTGACTGAGAAAGCAATCTAGTAAGCAAACGAGGGGGGAGTAATTCCTCCCTCGTTTTGTTGAGAAAGAAGATGTCTAAAGAACTTAAACTCATCCTCAAAGAACAACCGGTAGGCCGAGAAAGCACACCCTGGCTAGATCCGCAAAGAAAAAAGTTTGCCCAGGTAGCCAAGGAGTGTAAAGAGGCTTTCAAAGACTCAAAGCTCAGGGGTACAGATAAAGTAAGGGCAATGAATCGCTGGATGGCGGAGCATCTTAAAAGTTAATTACTTTCTTTTCAAGGCCTTGGCTCGCCACTCGCTTGAATAACTATCTGCTCCCGACTCCCCCATATCTTTAGCTATCCTCTCAGCTTCAGCAGCGGAAGTAGCTTCAACGTCACGGGAAAGGTGGATAGTTTTGGTTACTCTATATGGTCTTTGGCGTTCCATTAACCCTCAGCTGCCCCTGGGATAAACTCCTCCGGTGCTGGCATGGCCATAAATGGGACATTAACCAGCACAATCTCCGGATGATAGGTAACCCGCTGTAGCTCCACTTCACCTTTCGGATTAAGCTTCGACGTGTCTATAATGACATTGGCGAATCGAAAACCACCAGTCGGTACTTGCTCATACTCCGAGCACCTGAAGGTAAAGTCCTTCTTCATTGTAAAAACTACTACCTCAAATTTTAGTCGGCTAATGTAGACCTCAGGGATTTTGAGTTCTTCGCCGGGTCCCGCTTCCCACTGGTTCTGCTCGAGTAGATTTACTTGATTTTCTTGCACCATCATTTCACCCCCTTTGCTATAAGTTTGGCAGCCAGCTCTTTCTTGTGACCACTCGGGCTGAGTCCAGCCTCTATAGCCATCTTCCTGAGTTCCGCCAGGGTGTACTTCTCATCCATCTCTATACACTGAGCTAATACGTTCCCTGTGAGACCCTCTGGGAAAAGCTCCCCCACCTCTGCCTCAAGCCTCTCTTCAGTTGTCGGCTCTTCCACCATGATTCTCACGGCTCTCTCTCTTCGTATCACCGGCCTCCGCATCCTCTCATCCTCGATGACCTCTCCCATGAGGCCCTCAAGCTCCCCAGGGTTCCCCCCTTGCTCCTTTATGTTGTTTATCAGGTCATTGAGTCCCTTTTTGTCAAGCCTAATAATAGCTGGCATATTAGCCCCCTTCGTTGGCGGTTAGCTTCTTTGCCATCCTCCCACTTCAGGCTGATGGCTGTCAACTTTAAATTTAGTCCAAGGTATTAGATTCCTTCATACTCAAGTTCAGTCCGCAGAGTGTAAAAATCGCTATGCCAAGCCTCATCAAACATCTTATCATTAAGCAGTGTGTCGAGTGCCTTCCATAATTCATACCTCTGTTCCTTGGTAAGTTGCTTGAAGTGCTTGTTCCAGTCTTTAACCTCTGGCATCACTTCCCCTCCTTTTGTCATTATAGCCTTTCCCTTTTCCCTTCTCAATATTACGCCACACAATTCCCAGCTCAGCTTGATTAGATTCCAGTTACCTCCGTATTTTTACTCTCTCTTGGGCAATAGCTACTAACTGGGCAAATGGGTTAGGACGATTCATATTCCCCAGCCTGTTAAAATGAACATGGATAGCAGCCCAGTAACCGAACATTATGAATTTGTATCGGGCAAGGCTTTGCCACGCTTTCACTTCAGCTTCGTTTAACTTTGCTTCCAAATCTATTTCCAAGGTTCACCTCCTTATTGGCGGGAGCCCCCAGGGAGTAACAAAGGGGGATTTGAAACAACTCCCCGCCTTACGCAATCCCCTTATCATCCCTTTATCCATCCCTTTATATTTTAATATCCATCCTAAATATAATATACATTGTCTAGAGTAACTAGCTAGTTACTAATCACTTCATTATACATAATCGTTCATCAATTGTCAAAATTGAGACTGAGTGAGGTTTGGCTGAGGCTCACGCTAGGCTGAGGCTTACGGCTGAGGCTTACGGCTGAGGCTCACGGCTGAGGCTCACGGCTGAGGCAGCTCCTATAATTCAGGATATCCTTCCTCTTGCCAAACTTGCCTCCAGTTCACCCATGCCTCGTGGGCCGGCTCAGCTCTCCCTTTGTCCGTGAGTCGGTAATAACGGACGACTCCTTCACTTAGCCAGGGAGCCTCGGATGTCTCTATCGGCTCTTCCCTTCCTGAGGGTTCAACTAGCCCAAAAAGCCGCATCTGGTGCAAATGTCTCAGGAACGAGTGGAACGTGGGAGGCCTTAGCCTCTCACCACGCTTCCTGCCCTGGTTGACCTTGTCATACCCGTCGTGGAGAGCCCTATGGATCTCGGAGGGATGTGCCTCGCGCTCGAGGAGATAGTTCCTGATAAAAAGCCCGGTGGGGATCCGCCCGGGCCTGCGTGCTCCTACTTCAGCCATTGTCTCTCTCGGGGAAGACCGGCTTTAGTCGGTCCTTCAATGCCTGAGATTTTAGAGCCTGGTACCTTCGTGTTGTAGCCAGGGATTTATGTCCCAACAAGTCCGCAATATCGGTTATCTCGTTGCCAGCAATGCGGCGGAGAGCAGCTGCCGTGTGGCGAAAGAGGTGGGGGTGCACCCTGTTCCCCATCCCGGCTCGCTTACCAAGTTTCCTTAGCCAGCGCCAGATGTCGTAGTACTCAAAGGGAAAGAGCCTCTTATCCTTGGTGTGTCTCCATGCCAGGTACTCCCCGAGAACATCCAGGGACCGCCGGCTAATCGGAATCCAACTCTCCTTCTTCGTCTTCTCACGGTGAGCAAAGACGAACTCACCTTCCCAGTCTATATCTTTATCCGTCAGGACCAGGAGCTCCGATATCCTGAGCCCGGTATCAGTTAGAATGGTAACCAAGGCAGTCTCCGTGGGCGTCCGGCAAGCATTGAGAAGCCTATCGAGCTCATCTGGCTCGCAGTAGTCCGGGATCTTGTCAGTATCAACGCTTGGCAAGAGGATAACTACATCCTTCTCCCTCAAGTAGTCAGAGAAGTACCGGCGGAGAGCAAAGCCATCAAGGGCCACCGCGGCCGGCTTCTTGCCTTCATCGAGCAACTGCTGGATCCATTCTTGCGCTAGGTCCTGGGTTGGCTGCCGGCCATCCAGGAAACTCTCAAAATGTCGAAGACTGCTGCCGTAAGCCTTCTTGGTGGATTGGCTCACCAAGGTCAGGGTACCCTTTCGGTGCAGGCGGTCGAGAAAATCATCAACGTGAAGGTCAACCATTCTCCTAATATAACTTACTTATATTGACTTGTCAACCTAAAGTTGTGGTATAGTGGGCTGGCTATGAGAATCGCTGTTATAAACTCAAGCTACTACGGGATGAAGCCCGGGGATAAGGTCTACAATCTCGCCTGCGACAAGATTGCCAACTACCACCGCCTGCGTGGTGACGAGGTCTATGCCGGCAGCTGGGCGCCCATGCTCCTACAGGATGTGGACAAGTTCTACTTCAGCGTCATTTTTACTTGGGATATCCCCGAGATGATTCGCCAGGTGAGCATGGTCAGGGACTGGGGAAAGGATGTAGAAATCGGCGGGCCGGCAGCCACCTTCATGCATAAATACATACATACACAGACCGGGATAGAACCTCACCCGGGTCTAGATGACCGCTTCGAGCGCATCCCAGGGAACTATAAATTGACGTTCTCCTCAAGAGGGTGCCCACATAAATGTCTCTTCTGCGGAGTCCGGAAGGTTGAGCCAGTAGCCCTCGAGTACGATGACTTCCCACTGGCTCCAATGGTTGGGGATAACAATATCCTGGCCACCAGCTGGGAGCACCAGGAGCTCGTGGTCCAGAGGTTCGCTAGTTATGGGCGGAAAATCGACATCAACTCGGGCTTTGACATCCGCTTCTTCCAAGAGAAGCACTATCAACTGTACTCGAGGCTTCGGCTGGAGTGCTGGCGTTTCGCGTTCGACACCATGGACGTGGAGGAGGATGTGCGGCGGGTCGCCGCTATTATGCGGAACCACGGCCTCGACCGCCACCGAGTAACCTTCTACTGCCTCACCAACTTCCCTGGCCAGACCCCTGAGGAGTGCCTCTACCGCTTGAACACCATCATAGAGCTGGGCATGAATCCCTATCCAATGAGGTACACACCGTTGAATAGCCTCAAGCACTACTACGTGGCCCCGGGCTGGACGAAGTATCTCCTTCAAAGGATATCGGCGTACTATCAAACTCCCTACACCTGGATGACGGATGCCTTTGAGAATTTCCGCCCAGCCTCTATCCATCTTCCTGCGGGATTCATAAGCGTTTAATGAGTATTAAACGCTTGTCCTTAAACTGATGCAACTCGGCCCCTTTTGCTTTTTCACACTTTGTTAAAAATCGGCTGCCGGCCACAGCTGCTACCCTGGGGGAATTAACACTTTGTTAAATAACAGCGTTCTTGGTAAGAATGAGGGCTTGACAAAAGCCCATTAGTGTGCTACACTATCTGTAGAACCTTAACAAATTAAATACTGGGCGGGTAGGAAGGAGAGTAGTTTATGGCATTTAGAAAGAAAAGTCTCAGAAGAATGTCCCCGACTGCTCGGAAAGTCGCCCGACTCGCTGGCGAGTTAGAAAGCGTAGCCACCCGACTGAAGAATATGATAACCGAACTTCAGCAACTTGATTTGGATTCCGCTGCTTTGAAGACAGCGACGCAGCCAAAGGATACGGAGATTGTGAAAAGGAAACTAGAGAGCATCAAGATTTTAAGTGGAATAACCTACACAGAGATTCATAATCCCGAGGCAATCAATCACACAATAAACCTCATCAACGAACACGCCCTCCACGCTCTAGAGATACTAAGTTAAAATAAACTTTACCCGCCCAGTATTGAGAGGTTAAGGAAAGGAGATAAAATGCCAAGATTCCATGTATTTTTCACCAATGAAACATTCGAGCAACTGAAAGCCTTTGTTGTTGCCAAATACGGCCGGGCAAAGGCTATGTCTATGCTCATTGATCAGGCAGTAAAGGAGTATCTTGAGCGAGAACAAAGCAAAGCTGACACAAAAGAAAAGCTGAAGTAACAGCGTTCTTATCGAGAACGATGGAGGAATAAGTCATGGAAGAGTTAATTTTTACAGGTGCTACATTATGGGGATGGACTTGGGCGACCTTTCTTTGGACAACTGCCTTTTGGTTAATAGCCGTAGCAATAATTGTGACAATACGAGCTGCTATTAAACAGCGTTCCCAGACAGAACGCTAGCAAAATAAAGAGTATTATTTACAGGAGGCGCCCATGAGAGAAATAGTTTTCATTACCTGCCCCGTTCAAGACTGTGATTGGATGGAAAGAGAACCTGGGCAAGCAGCAGCAAATGCGGCTCTGGTTAAGCATGTCGAAGATGTCCACAAACTTGATGGGGAGTTTGCCTTGCGAGTGCGCCGGGCGTATGTCGATATGACCCGGTCCTATCGAAGATGGCTAGCAGCCTTGGATAATGTAGACCAAAAACTTGGATATACTAAACGAAATACTGGTTTCCGCAGCGCTGGTGAGCGCCGGATGGAAGCAATACTCGGAATTAAAAGGGTAAAATAATCTACGTTATCTAGTGTTCCGAGGCAGAACGATAGCCAAGGTAGTAAACCATTAACCACCCCCTAAAAACGCCCCAATTTCAATCCTGGGGCGAGCTGAAGCTATAATTGAGAGTCCCCCAGTCCATAATTGAGCTCCGGGGCTCTTTTTGCCCCAAACTAGGCTAAAAATATATTTTCCCGGGGGGGGCTTGACAAACTAGCAATCTTGTGCTAATCTATTAGCAGAGATATGCAAAGACCAACTATCCTATTCAAACCAGAGGATCTAACTACTGCCCTAGAGGCAGCTAAGTATCTTGATATCCACTTTACCACTGTTTACCGGTGGATCAAGAACGGCACACTCCACCCCGTTCATATAGCAGGGCAAGATTACCTAAGTATTTCTGAGGTTAAAACATTAAAGAAGAAGCATACCAAAAATGAGAAAGCCACTGGGGGTAAACCAGTGGCTCCCTAGAAAGGAGGCAACCGAAGAATGCTAGAACTCCAATTGCCATTTTTATTCTACTTCTAATTATCCCACATTGTCAAGAAAGGAGGTAACAGATATAAAACCGGACATAAGGGAGCAGCAGGCAAAAAAATAAGAAAGGAGACAACGTATGAAGAGATTCCTTAAAAGGTTCATCAAACTGACCTGGCACGGGATACCAATAGGGATAATAGCCAGCGTCCTTATCGGCACAGCAGTTTTGGCTGTGGGGCTTTACACTCTAACGGTTCCATCGACAATTACAGTTACACCAGCACAAGTTGTATCAGAACCCCACTTAGGTATTTACTCCAACATTGAGTGCACGGAAGAAGTAACATCTTTTACTGTTGGTTCTGTAGAGGTAGGCGAGACTGTTTATGTGTCAAAGGTATGGGTTAAAAACACCGGCGACAAGGACTTTACCGAGATAACGGTAACTACTGATTTGGATATCGGAATAGCCACTATGAGTGTTCCCGGCTGGCCAAAGGCACTACTGTCTGGTGAGGAAACTGAAGCCAATATAGCATTCAAAGGAGTGGGTGAAACCACCGGTAGTCAAAGTTTCAACATCATGTTTAATGGTAGCTACTAAGTGAAGGGGCCTGCTGCTCCCTTATGTCTGGTTTTGGAAAGGAGGTAACTATGGCAATTAAAGACACCCCACTCGAACTCATCGATGACAACCCCTACAACCCACGAAAGCACTATCCCCAGACTAAGGTAAAGGAGATGGCCCAGTCCCTGCGTGAGATCGGCCTTCGCCAGACCCCGGAAGGCAGAGAGACTAACGGCAGGGTGCAGCTCGCCTATGGGCATATGAGACTCAGGGGGTTCCGCTACAACCAGAAACATAATGGGAGCGGACCTGATACTATGCCTGTTGATGTTAAAGAGATTTCCGACCAAGATATGCTCCACTACGCCATGGAGGAGAATCTCCGCCGCACCGACATAACCCCCATCGAGGTCGCCCGCTGCATTGAGAACTTCAGTGGAATGTTCCCTGATGTGCTCGATGAGGAGATCGCGAAAAAGCACAGCATGACGGCAGCCAATGTGTCCAACATGAAGCGCGTCCTGCACCTTCCGGAGAAGCTTCTGGAGAAGATAGACGCCGGGGTGATCAGTTTCACCCAGGGAAGGGAGTTGCTCACCCTGGAAGGGCTGGAGAATGCGGAGAACCTGATGTCATCAGCTCTCGGTGGACTCAGGACGGGCAACAAGGGCTATGGCCACGCCAATACAGTAGAAGGCTTGCAGTCCTCTATCCAC
>Ga0180007_10007132_pt1 | contig 10668 bp, 8 predicted proteins | sample MM_PC_MetaG_FD_121122 | JGI IMG/M metagenome (GOLD analysis project Ga0180007, IMG submission 121122) | Groundwater microbial communities from the Aspo Hard Rock Laboratory (HRL) deep subsurface site, Sweden - MM_PC_MetaG | ecosystem: Environmental > Aquatic > Deep subsurface > Groundwater...
AAAGCCTCAACGTACTTAACTAGGTCTCCTACGGTTTTGATGTTTTGCGCTTCTTCATCGCTAACTTGAATTGAGAATTCATCTTCGATGTTCATAATAAGCTCAACAGCATCGATTGAATCTGCACCAAGATCTTCTGAAAGTCTTGCTTCCATTGTGATTTTTTCCTCTGGGACGTTAAGTTCTTCTACAATCATTTCCTTAATTCGCTCAAATATCATCTGTATATCCTCCTTATTTCAAAAGTAATTATAAGTCATTTTTAAATAATTGTCAATTTATATCTCATTTATTTTTTGAACATCAAAGCTTTTTGGTTTTTTCACTCAATGATAACGTTTACTTTTTGTTTTTTTATTTTACCTATTGCATCTCTCAGTATTTGTGCTACAATTACCTCAATAAAAATAGCCAGCTTATTTTCAAGATAGGGAAATTCCCTTGAGTATACATGAATATAAAGCCAGCATGGGCTTTTTTTAATTTAAAAAGGAGATTTACAAATGAAAAAAATGTTTATTCTTGTTTTACTGGTTATTGGTGGGCTTAGCCTTTCTGCTTGCAGCAATAGCACCAATGTATTTGATTTTATTTTAGATGAAAGTTACACAGAATTTATCACTATGGCTACCTCTGCTGATTATCCTCCATATGAAAATATTGTTCAAGATGAAAATGGAAAGAATACTGTGGTAGGCGTCGATGTGGAAATTGCGAAAGCAATTGCTACGCGCTTAGGTAAAAACTTAAGAATCGTTCATAAGGGATTTGATTTTCTTGTTGAGGATGTTCGTTCAGGCAAAGTTGATTTTATTATTGCAGCAATGACACCTACACCTTCACGTGCATTAATCATTGATTTTTCAAAATCCTATTATACTGAAGATACAGTAAACCAGGTTATCTTAATCCACAAGGATAATGTCGATTTGTATCAATCAATTGAAGATCTGAATATTACAGGTGTACGTGTTGGTGCGCAAACAGGATCAATTCAAGCTGAATTTGCCGAACTCTTTACTCCAAATGCAACTGCAAAAATTATACAGGATTTAAACGAATTGCTAAATAACTTGAATAATGATCAGATTGATGCCCTCTTTACGGAAGGTCCTGTCGCTGATACGCATATCAACAACGGCTACCCTGACTTTATAAAGTTGGAATTAGCATCGTTAGAAGGTTATGAAGGAAATGCTGTTGGTGTGCAAAAAGGTAATACCGAATTACTTACTATAATTAATTTAGTTATTGATGAACTCATTGCACAAGGAAAGATTGCTGAATGGTTGGCAACATATTCAGAGTAATGTAATGAAGGTTCTCATTAGTTTTTCTTTCTTACTTAACAAATACAGTCTGAGCTTGCTTTTCCAAGGCTTGTTCATGACGTTACTACTTGCTTTTTTAGCTGTAGTTTTAGGTAGTATTCTTGCTTTAATACCAGCACTTATGCGTTTATCAAGTAAAAAAATATTGAATGTCCCAGCTACAGCATATGTCGAAATCATTCGAGGAACACCTATGCTTGTGCAGGTTCTTTTAATCTATCAACTACTCAATATTCCACTATTTTTAATTGGTGGTATTGATATGGGAAGCTTTGTGCCTGGTTTGGTAGCATTGTTGATCAACAGTTCAGCTTACATTAGTGAGATTATTCGTGGTGGCATTCAAGCTGTTGATAGAGGTCAAACTGAAGCTGCAAGGAGTTTAGGTATGAGTAGCTCGATGACAATGCGAAAAATCGTATTGCCACAAGCTATCAAAAACATCTTTCCAGCACTTGGAAACGAGTTTGTAACAATCATTAAAGAGACATCAATTTTTATGTACTTAGGTATAGCTGAATTGATGTATCAGGTTGGAATACTCAAAGCAAATTCACCAGCTGTTACTGAGCTTTACATAATTGCTGGTCTAATGTATTTGTTGCTCACATATCCATTATCCAAACTGATGAATTTCGTTGAACGGAGAATGCACTATGCAGATGCAAAATAAAATTATAATTGTGATAAATGGCTTATCAAAGACATTTAAGAGTACTATACATGCTTTGAACAGTGTTGACTTAACTGTAAATAAAGGTGAGGTGCTAACCATTATTGGTCCAAGTGGATCAGGCAAATCAACCTTACTCAGATGTATGAATTTGATGGAAACACCTACTTCTGGAACGGTAATTTTCGAAGGCCAAAGACTCAATATTAAAGACAAAAACATCAATCAATTACGGGAAAAGATGGGTATGGTTTTTCAATCTTTTAATCTATTTCCTCATCTAAGCGTTTTGCAAAACATCACACTATCCCCAAGATTAGTTCTCAAAATGGATGAAGATACAGCTCATAAAATGGCATTGGATTTACTTGAAAAAGTTGGTCTTAGTGACAAGGTAGATGCCTTCCCCAATCAATTATCTGGAGGTCAAAAACAAAGAGTTGCCATTGCAAGAGCACTGGCAATGAAACCTGATGTTATGCTTTTTGATGAGCCTACTTCTGCTTTGGATCCTGAGATGGTCGGTGAGGTTTTAAGCGTCATGCGCAATTTAGCAAATGCTGGTATGACAATGGTGATTGTCACACATGAGATGGCATTTGCTAAAGAGGTTTCGGATCGAGTGGTTTTTATGGCTGAAGGACAAATTGTCGAGATAGACTCACCTGAGGTTATATTTATAAAACCAAAAGAGGAAAGAACAAAAATATTTTTAAAACGTGTTAATGTCTTTTAGATGGGTAAAAAGGAACAAAATTTGTTCCTTTTTTTGTATTGATTGAATATAAAATAGCGTGAGATTAATTTTTTTTAACCTTCTAAGAAAAATTTATTTAGTATTTATTTGGAAGAATTTCCTGCTCAATAAGTTTCCTGAAATCCCAGTCTAAACGATCACTTTCAATTTTATAACTCCAGAAATAGTGCCCTTTTGCGTGTGAGTAGACATAAAGTTGAAGATCTGCAAGTATTTTTCGATATGTATTTTTATCATGTTGTTCAGCTAGATTCATTGTTTCGTATCTCATACCAAGTGACCATTCAGCAATCAATACATCAACATATTTTGAAATCTCTAATATCATGGGTAATCTTTTGTTTAATAAAAGATCGATATGAACATCAAACGAACCGTGTGTCAATTGGGGATCAAAACAGTGATATAGGTGAAGATCAAACATCACATGATGAAGATTTTTGTTTGTGAAGAATTCCTTCCACGCTTCATCGGTTGGTCGAAATGCATCGTGGAATACAATAATTTTATCTGTATGTTTTCTGATAGCAGCGTAGGATTGACTATAGAAATCAAGAATCATCTGCATATCAATGGAAACGTGTGGTTCATTGAGTACTTCAATTCCCCAAAATGAAGAATAACAACTAAATGTTTGTGCAATATACTCTAATTTATCAACTGTTAATTTTATATTCTTAGAATCCAAATGCCATGAAATCATGCCTTCGATGCCCCCATTATCAAAACCATTTTGACATCCAGGTGCTGTGTGAAGATCCAATAGCACATCTAAACCTACTTCTGTTGCCCATAGCATAGCTCTGTGGATATAAGGCAGAGCACTAAAATATGGTGCATCGCCTTGGAACCACCATGGAATAGGTAATCTTAGAGAATTGATTCCAATTGATTTTAGATACAGAAAATCAGCTTTAGTAATAAATGTTTCCCAATGGTCAATCAAATCATTTTTCGCATTCGGATTTTGTAGTGAAAATCCTGTTTCATCTTTAGATTGAACATTCGAAAATAGCGATGGTTTCATCCAAGATTCTAATACAAACCAACCACCTAAATTGACACCTTTGATTTTATCCATCTTCTAATAGTCAAAAAGGATAGGCTATCTATCCTTTGATTTTCCTCTTCCATATAATATTGTCATATCTTTAATTTTAAGTATTAACTTATTGTTTATATCTGACTTCAACAGTCTCCATCTCCAATTGTTCCCCGTTGTTGAAGGGGTGTTCATTCTACCTTCATCGCCAAGATGTAAATAGTCTTGCATTGGAATGATTGCTGTGTCTGCGATACAGGATAAAGTTGCTTTAATAAGGCTATCAACCTTGCTTTGATTACCAGAATGATTAATATATTTTAGGCAATATCTCAAATCTTTTTCAGGTAACTTGTTGAACCATGTCAATGTCGTTTGATTGTCATGAGTACCTGTATATGCAATAATGTTTTTAGTGTAAAGATGAGGAATATAATCGTTTTCTTCTTTTGAATCAAAAGCAAATTGCAATAGTTTCATCCCGGGAAACCCAGTTTCTTTTAGCAGCTTTCTAACTTCATCGGTAACGACTCCTAGATCTTCCGCTATAATGTTGACATCGCCAAGTTTTTCTTTGATCACGTTGAATAACTGAATACCAGGACCCTTTTTCCAAACACCATTGATTGCTGTTTTTTCTCCATATGAAACACTGTAAAAATTTTGAAACCCGATAAAATGATCAATACGAATCATATCAAATAATTCAGTCGATGACTCAACACGATCGACCCACCACTCAAATTCATTTTTTTCAAGTTCATTCCAATTATATAAAGGATTGCCCCAAAGTTGTCCGTCACTTGAGTAATTATCAGGTGGCACACCTGCAATATGGATGGGTAACCGATTCTTATCCAAATCAAAATAATTAGGGTTTGCCCATACATCACTACTGTCGTATGAAACATATATTGGCATGTCTCCGACAATCATAATCCCTTTGTCATTTGCATATTTTTTCAAAGATAGCCATTGTTCATATGATTTGAACTGCAAAAACTGATAAAATTCAATATCTTCCTTGAGCATTATCTCATACTCATGGAGGACCTTTGGATTTCTTTGCCGTAAATCTTTTTCCCATGATATCCACGATGCGCCATCATGTTTAACTTTAATTGCCATAAAAAGCGCATAATCGTTTAACCATTTGTAGTTTTTCTTAATGAACTCAAGGTATGAGACATTCTTTTGATTAAAGCGATGGAAAGCTTTCTTCAAAACAATAAATCGTTCCCCATAAAGTTCTTTATAATCTACCAATCGAGGAGAAGTAAATGTTGCTACAATTTCATTTTTTCTAAGCAGTTTTTCAGCAATAAGCTGGTCTAAGTCAATAAAATATGGGTTATTGGCAAACGCAGAAAATGTTTGGTAAGGAGAATCTCCATACGATGTGGGTCCCAACGGTAAAAGCTGCCAATAGGATTGTTCGCTTTGCTCGAGAAAATCAACAAAACGATAGGCTTCGTTGCCATATGTTCCAATACCATAATGGCTTGGCAAACTAGAAATGTGTAGTAGTATTCCGCTTTTTCTCATAGTTTCTCCTTAACTTTGTAGACATTTGATTCAAAGGACTTCAGCATAATCTGCTCATTCTTGATAGATTGTTTCTTGTAATTGGAAATTAATAAATCGAGAATTTGATAGTTCTTTAAGTGATATATAATCTTATGCTTTGAAAATGAGTTAATGACTAATAAAGTTTCATCTCCAAAGGTTCTAGTATAACAAAATAAATTCACATCTAATGGATCTAATAACCTAAAGTCACCATAAGTAATGGTATCGTGATAGACACTTGATTTTCTTAACCGAATCAGTTCTTGATAGTGATGCCATAAGGAGTTTTTATTTTTTAAATTGCTCTCAACATTGATTTTTTTATAATTATAGTTAATCATCATCCAAGGTTGCACTGATGAAAAACCTGCTAAATGTCCTTTTGTCCATTGCATTGGCGTTCTCGGATTATCTCTAGATTTTAGAGATGCCTTCTTTAGTGCCTTGACTGGATCCTCTGGATCTTGTTTAAAATAATAATAAAAGGCATTTTTGCTGGATATGTCGTTAAATTGTCCAACATCCTCAAAGGGGTAATTGGTCATTCCTATTTCTTCACCCTGATAGATGAATGGTGTGCCTCTCATCATATGCAATACAGTAGCAAGCATTTTTCCTGATTGTAAAGGAAATTTGCGATCTCCATAATGACTCATTAAACGGGGTTGATCATGGTTTAACCAGTTTAATGGAAGCCATCCTTGATCTTCAAATGCTGTTTGCCATTTATTAAAGGCGGATTTTAGTTTAACAACATCGATAACTAGTTTTTTTGAGCTTGTAACATTATCAATATTATTGCACCAGTTATGATCGAAATTAAAGACCATCGATAATTCGTTGGCATTGAAAGAAGCATATTTCAATGCGGATTCAATGGAGGCTTCACCTCCGACTTCGCCAATGGTTAGGCAATTATATTTAGAAAATACTTCTTGATTCATTTTTTTTAGATAATCGTGAACTTTAGGTAAATTCGAAAAACGGTGCCAATCCAATGGATATTGATCAGGTGCATTTTCAATATCGACAAATTCAGCGCGTTCCAAATGCGAAATGGCATCGATTCTAAATCCATCAATCCCTAATTCCAACCATTTTTTACCCACATCGATCATTTCGTTTTGAACTTTTTCGTTTTTCCAATTGAGATCTGGCATTTTATTAGAAAAGATCTTCATGTAATAACTATCTGTTAGTTCATCATATTGCCAACAACTTCCTCCAAAAAATGATCCCCAGTTGGTTGGTTCTACTTTAATTCCATCTTTTATCTTTCCTTCATGCCATATATAATAATCTCGATAAGGATTTTCTTTTGAACTTCTTGACTCGATAAACCAAGGATGTTCGTCGGAAGTATGATTCAAAACATAGTCTAGAATAACTTTGATACCCAATTGGTGAGCTTTTTCAATAAGTTTTTTTACATCTTCCATCGTCCCAAACTCGTTAGCGACATCAAAAAAATTACGGACATCGTAACCATTGTCATCCATAGGAGAGTCATAAAAAGGACATATCCAAACTAAATTGATTCCTAAAGACGCCAAATAATCGAGTTTTTCATAAATGCCATTTAAGTCTCCAATGCCGTCATCATTTGTATCGTAGAAGCTTTTCGGATAGATTTGATAACCTATGCTTTCCATCCACCATTTTTTTGTCATCGTGTGACTCCTTTTCACTCCTTATTGTATCATACATACAATATTGATTATATAATGTTAGCGGTTTCATATTTTAAAAAATATGCGATATGATATAATTGCTTTGGTGATCATATGAATAGACTAGCTTTATGGCATACTGCTAAATCAGAGTATTCTTATGCCTATGATTCAAAAACTCTGTATATAACCCTGAGAACTGCTAAAAACGATATAAAATCGGTCAAGATTATCTATGGGGATCCATTTTCATGGGATGGAGATAAATTTGGAAAACCATTCTGGAAACATGAAATATTGGATATGACTAAACGTTATCAAACAGATGACTTTGATTTTTATTTTGTAGAAATCAAACCCCCTTACTTGAGAACAAAATACTCTTTTTTACTCATTGATGACTTCAACACCTATGTATATGGTTCAAAAAGAGTACGGATCCTGACTGATGAAAACGCTCTTTATGAAAAGTTTGACTTGAGCGAATATTATAACTTCCCTTATTTGAATCACGAAGATTTGCATCATACGCCTTCATGGGTCAAGGATACTGTTTGGTATCAGATTTTTCCTGATCGTTTTTGCAATAAAAATAATAACAGTCATTTAAAATGGGGTAAACTTCCAGTATATAACAATGAATTTTACGGAGGTAATCTATTAGGTGTCGTTGATCAATTACCTTACTTAAGTGATTTAGGAATTACAGGTATCTATTTCACCCCTATCTTCCAAGCGCCTACTGCGCATAAATACGACACGACAGATTATTTCAAGATAGATCCGCAATTTGGAACAAACGAAGATTTTTTTCTTTTAGTAAAGACAGCTCATGAATTAAATATCAAAGTTATGCTTGATGGTGTATTCAATCATGCTGGTTTTGATCATCCTTTTTTTCAAGATGTCATTAAAAATGGTGAACAGAGCATGTATAAAGATTGTTTCTTTATCGATAAATTCCCGGTTGTCAATTTTCCTTTGAACAGTTATGGAAAACCAACCCACTACCACGGTGTGGAACTCAACCTAAAAACGTTCGCGTTCACGCCTTATATGCCAAAATGGAACACAGAAAATCCAATAGCTGAAAAACATTTATTAGATTGCATCAGTTTCTGGATCAATCAATACGATATTGACGGATGGAGACTAGATGTCTCTAATGAAATCAGCCATGATTTCTTAAGACAAATCAAAAAGGTTAGCCGTGAAGCAAAAAAAGAAACCTTCATCCTTGGAGAAAACTGGGACTCTTCTTATCCTTGGCTTCATGGCGATCAACTGGATTCAGTGATGAATTATGATTTGAGTTATCCATTGTGGAAATATCTTGAGCACAAAATTGACTTACCAACGTTTAAAGATATGATTACGACCTATCTTGCAACAACCCCTAAAAATGTCATGGAAAATATGTTTAACCTTGTAGGGAGTCATGATACGATTCGCATTAAAAAACGGCTTAACGACGATTCTAGACGCGTTAAACTCAGTTATTTATGGATGTTTTTGTCATCTGGTGCCCCAAATATCTATTATGGGGATGAAATCGGTATGACCGGGAAACAAGATCCTGATAATAGACGCTGTATGGTATGGAATTTGAAACAACAGGATTCAGATTTTAAGGAATTTACCCAAACTCTAATTCAACTAAGAAAAGAACATCCTGCATTTAGTGATTATGATTATCATTTTATTGCTTCTGAAATTTTAATTTTTTTAAAAAAGAAGAATAACGAACAGATTTATGTTCTTATGAACAACGGTAAATCATCAAAGATTATTCTTCCTTCGGAGTTACAAGGCTCTTATATTAATCTTTTTACAAAGAATAAAGTGACACTTCATGATAAAATCATTATAGAAGAGTATTCTTTCTTACTACTTCAAAAGGAGTCTTAATCCATGAAGCCAACTATTCGTGATGTAGCAAAAAAGGCCAATGTCAGCGTGTCAACAGTTTCCAGAGTCATTAATCAAAAGGGTTATGTCCATGAAGATACCAAAGTAATAGTTAATAAGATCATTGAAGATTTAGGGTTTATACCCAATCAACTTGCTCGAAGCTTAACGAGTCGGAGTTCTAAAATTATTGGGGTTATCGTTCCGCATATTGGTCCCTCATTTTATGGTGAATTATTGGAAGGTATAGAATCTCAAGCTGCCGCTTACGGATATAAGATTATGTTCTGTCATACACAAGACGATCCGGATCGTGAGCTTGAATACTTAAGATTCTTTGAACAATACAATATTGAAGGTTTGATTATTGCTTCAAACTTTTCCAATAGAGATAAATTAGCTGAACTTAATATCCCTGTTGTCACTGTAGATCACATTCTTGATGAGAACATTCCATCCATCACATCCGATAATGTCAAGGGTGGATCACTTGCTGCTAAAAAATTGATTGAAACCGGAGCTAAAAATATATTGGTATTTAGAGGTCCTTCATTCTTATTAACGACCATGGAACGTACAATAGGATTTCTTAATGAAATTAAACCCCATGGACTTTTTGCAGACATTTTTGATTTTGATTTAGTAAACCCTGATGTTAGATTGATTGAAGAAATCTTAAAAAATAACCCTCAAGTTGACGCTATTTTCACCTTTTCAGATACTTTAGCGTTTGCCACCTTAAATATTCTACAAAAATTAGGTAGACAAGTTCCTAAGGATGTTTCCTTAATCGGTTATGATGATACACCTTTTAGCAAATGGGTCAAACCATCTATTACAACCGTTCATCAATCCGTAAACTTTATGGGTAAACAATCTTTCATAAATTTAACTCGGTTAATACGTGGTGTAGAACTAGAAAGTCTTCATGACATCATCGATGTCAGATTGATAGAAAGAGAAACAACCAAATAGAAAAAGAAAGCACCTCGCGAGAAGTGCTATTTTTTATACTTAAGTACAACTCCTGATAATGGACCTAACTTCGGTTTGATGAAAAAATCAAACTGATTTCTTTTTCCCTTTTGAGCTGTGAGTGGCACACCGTTGTATTGGTCACTACCAAAATAGATCTTTTTATCACTATTGATTACTTCTTCGTATGTTCCAAAATAAGGGACACCGACCTCATAAGATTCGTGAAAATTGGGTGTCATGTTCAAAACGATTACAAGTGTTTCGATATCGCTTCTTCTAATATAGGCAAATACACTTTGATTACGATCTTTAACAATAGACCATTCAAATCCCTTAGGATGATGATCATATTTGAAAAGTGCATCATGATGACGATAAACAGCAGCTAAATCTTTAAAAAAGCGATTTGCTTGTTGATGAGCAGGAAAATCATATAAGTTCCAATCCAATTCCTTTTGAAATGCCCATTCACTAAAGGAAGCAAATTCTTGCCCCATGAATAACAATTTCTTACCCGGATGAGTCATCCATAGCGTTAACAATAATCTCCAATTGGCCATCTTCTGAAAATAATCTCCAGGCATCTTGCTAACAAGACTACCTTTCATATGAACAACTTCGTCATGGGAAAAGGGTAAAATAAACTGCTCATTAAAGGCATATACCAAACCAAAAGTAATCAAGTCGTGATGGTATTTGCGATGGATGGGATCCTCTTTAAAATATTTAAGAACATCATT
>Ga0180007_10007133_pt1 | contig 10667 bp, 11 predicted proteins | sample MM_PC_MetaG_FD_121122 | JGI IMG/M metagenome (GOLD analysis project Ga0180007, IMG submission 121122) | Groundwater microbial communities from the Aspo Hard Rock Laboratory (HRL) deep subsurface site, Sweden - MM_PC_MetaG | ecosystem: Environmental > Aquatic > Deep subsurface > Groundwater...
AACAACTGGATGCATGTACACAGGGGCAGTTGCGGGAGTCTCAAGACCGGGGGAAGCCGTTCAGCCCGACCCGAATTGTTTTGAACCGCCGGAAACTCCAATCCCAACCACTACCGCCTGCGGAATCGGGGCAGTCACTTGGACAAATGCAACAAGCGGTATACCCCTTCCCACAGGAGACTCGGTAACTTTATGCGGAACCTTAACACCTATAGACCCAGTGTCGCTTAGTTTAGCCCGAAATCCCTGCCACGGAATCCGAGGTCAAACAATGCCAGATTACACAATAACTATAGAGTTTAACGGAACATCTCAAACTTACGGGTTCAGCCCGCAGGCGATAGATCCAGTTATCTACAGCATCAAAGTTCCCAATGGAGCAAAAATAACCCTGTCCGTTGCAGGCGGGGACTGGGACGACCAAAAGACTACTTTTACCGCTGCCCTGGGACAGGAATGCCACAACAAGTATGTCTTTAACCAACCTAACCATTACTGTAATGCCGACAGGACTGATTGCACGGATACCCAAGAATTCTGCGGGGTCCAGGATTCATGCCGAAAATACGGAGATAGACATCTTAATAATATCCCAGATTCCAATTGCAAAAACGCCCTAAAGTATAACGACGATTGTTACGACAAACCCACCGGAAAAATAGGTCTAGCCTGCGCCGGACAGTATTGGGCCTGCTATTACCACGGCGCAGATCAGCCAAACATTTTAGATTTCCAGCAATGCTCCTCTTGCCCCAGCGTAGATCTAAAAGACAAGATCAATCCCAATAAAGTCGATTTGGAGGATATTGACTGCTCTGGCAATACTTGCATTGCCGTGGGATCGGATGTGGTAAAAGACACTGGTGAGAAAGGCTATATCTACAGATCCAGCGATTACGGGGTAACTTGGAACGCCTCTTTTAGATCGGCGTTTCTTTTCCGCGTCAGCTTTCAAAATAATACCGAGGTCTTTGTTTCGGGAAGATACGGTTTTGTGGGATACTCTAGTAACGGCGGAACGACTTTCTTTAATCAGCCAATAGAAGACCCCACCGCCGTTTACCTGATAGGTTTAAAGGCTTATGGAAACACTGGCGCCTACTTGGGAGCCAGCAGCGGATCGCATATTTGGAAAACCGAAAATGATGGAGACAACTGGAATACACTGGATAGTGAGGGAGCTATAATGCGAGGGACAACATCTGACTTTGCCGTCTCTCCGGACGGAGAAACTGTTGTAGCTGCCTCCGGTCCGGGTGCGTTTTGGTTTAAAAAACCTGGTAATCCTTGGACATCCGTTTCTTTAGGCGGGCTATGCGGATCTTATACTCTAATGCAAAGAGTTCGGTTCGCTCCAACCCCGATTACCTATAAAGATTTTGTGCTTGTGGCAGAAAGCATAAAGGATCGCTTTAACGAGAGTAAAAATGTTGGTTGTATCGTCAAATGCAGAGAGGGCACCACAGGATCTCCTTCTTGCTCTGGTGTAAACGAAATAAAATTTCCCGCGGACTTTGTGGAAAAAGGAAAACCTGGGCTGATTGGATTGGATTATTACCCCCAAGGGGGCGGACAAGGCAAAGGGATTTTGGTTGCCGTGGGAAGAAAAGGCACTATTATGCGATCCACAGACGGCGGAGGAATTTGGGTCTCGATACCCGCCACAGATCAAAATGGAAGCCCTGTAACAGCCGATTTGCGCGCGGTAAGGATACTTGATGAAAATATCGCTCTTGTAGTGGGGGGCAAGGGAACCATTTTGCGAACCACCAGCTTAAATAAAGGGCTAGTAACTTGGACCAAACTAGAAGCCAAGCAGTTGGATCTTGTTGGGGAAAGTTGGTAACTATCTAATAAGATCTTGTTGCAAAGAAGTAATGACATTTGTCAGCATCCAAACGACAAAGGTGGCTCCCGCTAGAGAAAGAACAAACTGAACTGCGGGAAGGGCGTAGCGAATACGAATTCTGACGAGCTTTAGCGCCAGCTCCAAATTCCACAATCTGATACCAATTATGTTAATAGCCATGTTAAGTACAGTCCCCTGGGATATCAAACCTTAAGAGGGGTCCAACTGTGACCTTAAATACTGCCAAATCCAATCCCACAAAAATCGCGTAGGAGGCGATAGCAATTACCAACCCCATAATCCCGTAGGTTAAAGTCTGCCTGGCGCTCATTAAAGCTTTATCATCACCACCCGCGGTCATATATTTAAAACCGCCCATAACAATGGCAAAAAAACTGGCGAGGCCAATCCCCCAAAAAACGGTTGAGAGGGTTTTTTCATAGACTGTTTCTAGTGCTTGCAAGCAGGCTGGGTCGGGATTTAACCCACCGGCAGTAGGAAATCTTGTGGGATCAACTGTTCCTGCTGCCGCTAAAAATGTCTTGAGTAAAACTGTTGATACAACCATGTTAGAATATTAGCATTTACTAATCTGATTGCAAACCATTATGTCTTCCACAGAATCATGGATTTTTGATAGGTGTTTGGGATACCTTGGCATCAGGCAAAGAAGCCAAAAGGAAATTAGCGATTATATAAAAAAGCTTTTGCGGAAGAAAACCTACTACGACAGTAGCAAACTTGTTTATTCTAAGGAAGAGCAACAAAATATCATCAATTTAACAATTGACAAATTAGTCAAGTTAGAGCTAATTAACGACCACGAGTTTGCTCGCCTTGTAGTCTCATCCAAAACCAGAGGTCGCCACCCCAAAGGAACCAACGCCATCAAAGCGGATCTTTACAAAAAGGGAATTGATCGAGAAATTATTAAATCGGTACTTTTAGAAAATATTGACGATAAGGAAAATGCCAAAATGCTGGCACAAGAAAAGCTAGCGTACTACCTTAAAAAAAACCCCCAAACTGCCAAACAAAAAACCCTGCGCTATTTAGTCTCACGAGGATTTTTCTTTGACACAGCAATTTCGGCAATTGACAGTATCGCCACCACAGAATAGAATGGTTCAGTTACAGTGACCATTTAATAGATTTTTTTAAAGTTATGACTAATCACTATGATAACCAAAATTCGTTCCTTCCTAGATACCCTTATTGGGCTTGTCAAACCACATCAACCCAAGGTTGAACCCAGCACCCCACCAAAACCTATAATTGAAAAAGTTGAAGTACCTGTTGCTCCCGATATAATTCTCCAAGAAGCCAAATCTCAAGCTCGCGAACTGGTAATTGACGCCAAAAACGAAGCCTTAGAAATTAAAAAACAGGCCGAAGAAGAAGCCCGCCATACTAAACAAGAAGCCTTAATCATAGAAAAACGGCTCGAAGATCAAAAATCCCAACTTTTACAAAAAGAAAGCGACCTTGCCAAAAAAGAAGGTGACATTGCCGAAACCAAAGAAAAATACACCCAAAAGCTATCCGAAATCGAAGAGATAAAAAAGAAACAAGTCGAAAAATTAGAAAGAGCCGCTAGCATGACTAAAAAAGACGCCGAAAAGGTCATTTTAGACTATACCGAAAGCAAATTAGCCCGTGAAATTGGCAGAAAGGTTAAAGAGGCAGAAACAACCATAAGTGAGCAAGCCGAAGAAAAAGCTAAAGAAATTTTGGTCAATGCCATGCAAAAAGGTTATGCCGACTATATTGCGGAATACACTGTTTCTAAGGTTAAACTGCCCGACGAAGAGATGAAAGGAAGAATTATTGGCAAAGAAGGCAGAAACATTAAAGCCTTTGAGGACGCCACTGGAGTAAATTTGGATTTGGACGAGACTCCAACAGAAGTTAGAATCTCGTGTTTTGACTCAGTGCGTCGTGAAATTGCAAGAATCGCCCTAGAAAAACTTATTCTAGATGGCAGAATTCAACCGGCAAAAATAGAAGAAGTCGTGGCAAGGTGTCGCGAAGAAATTGACCGGGCCACCTATAGAGCAGGCGAAGAGCTTTGCCAAAAGGTAGGAGTTTATAATCTGCCCAAAGAAATTGTTGCCTTGCTTGGCAAGTTTAAGTACAGGTACTCCTACGGTCAAAACATGATCGAGCATACCCTAGAAGAAGTAAAAATAGGGGTCGCTATTGCAACCGAGCTTAAAGCTGACATTTACACTACAAAGCTTGCCTGTTTGTTACATGATTTGGGAAAGGCAGTTTCCGAGGAAGAAGAAGGAACGCACATAGATCTTGGAGTTAAACTTCTTAAAAAACATGGTATCCCTCAAAGAGTCATTGATGCTGTTGCTGAACATCATGGGGACAGATTTAGTAGCCTAGAGTCGGCAATACTTCACATTGCTGATGGAATTTCGGGAGCGCGCCCCGGAGCCCGATTTGTTGATTACGATTCTTATGTTGCCAGGATGAAAGGACTGGAAGATACCGCCCAAAGCTTTGCTGGAGTAGATAAGGCTTACGCGCTCTCTGCGGGACGGGAAGTAAGAGTAATTGTAAAGCCCGACGAAGCAACCGATGAGGAAACGGCAAAACTAGCCTTTGATATTGCCCAAAAAATAGAGAAAGAGCATACCTACCCCGGAACGGTAAAGATAACTGTGATTCGTGATTATAGAGCGGTTGGTATGGCAAAGTAAGCTAATACGCACATAGGATTTTTGCTTATATCTTGTTTTAAGCGAAGCATTATGATAAAAGTTTTATTTATCGGGGACATTGTTGGCAGTTTAGGGCGTAGTACTTTGCAAAAGGTCTTGCCAAGGCTAATTGTAAGTGATAATATCAACTTAGTTGTAGCAAATTGCGATAATTTAGCACACGGACGCGGTGCCACAGAGCAGACCATAAAAGAAACTATGGGATACGGCGTGGATGTTTTTACTGGTGGCGACCACATATTTGATCTTAAGGAGTTCCAAAATGAAATTGCAAACCTACCGGTTGCTAGAGCACAAAATTTTCTTGGTGACATACCAGGCATGGGATACCAACTTATTAAAAAAGGCTTTAGGTATCCCTTTTGCGTTATAAGCCTAATGGGGGAATGTTTTGGGGGTCAAAACATTAGTAACCCCTTTTATGCGGTAAGCGATTTATTGAGGGGATTAAAAAGAAAAAAGCTCAGTGGAATTTTGGTTGACATTCATGGAGATTTGACTTCGCAAAAAGTGGCTATGGGTCACTTTTTAGACGGTAAGGTTAGCGCAGTAGTTGGGACGCATACTCATATTCCAACTTGTGACGAACGAATTTTAGACAAAGGCACGGCATTTGTAACTGATGCTGGAATGGTGGGAGCGCAAGATTCGGTGCTGGGAGTTAAAAAAGAAATTATCATTAGCAGATTTCTCGACTCCCTCCCCCACAAGTTTGAGTGGGCAACCGAAGAACCGGCGGTTTTTAACAGTGTCTTAATTACTGTAGACGAAAAGACGGGGTTAGCAACTAGTATAGAAAGAAAAGATATAATTTTGAAAGGTGGTGATCCTAAATGACAAAAACAGAATTAGTAGATGTAGTCGCCCAAAAAGGCGGTATGACAAAGGCAGCAGCCGGAAGAGCAGTAGACGCAGTGATAGATGCTATTACCAAAGCTTTATCCAAAGGCGAAAAAGTAACTGTTACCGGTTTTGGTACCTTCGAAGTTAGACCAAGAGCTGCAAGAATGGGCAGAAACCCACAAACTGGGGCAACTCTTCACATTCCTGCAACCAAGACTCCAGCTTTTAAGGCTGGTAAAGCTTTAAAGGAGTCCGTTAAGTAATAAGGTTGATTCTAGGTTAAGAAAAAAGTCCCCCGCGGCACCTTGCGCGGGGGATTTTTGGTTTACAGGTAAAAAAATTAATTAAATCAAAAAGAATTTACTTAAATGTTGATTTACCAAGACGAATCTCTTCCACTTCGGAAGTGGGAGAGTTTCGTATCTAATGCATAGGCTGAGAAACATAGGTAACACATTAGGTAAAATGTGTACCTATGAAATACTCAAATTACATTAAACCTGCTCATCCAAGAACTGCGTATTTTCCCTCTCATAAAATTAGAATCGACCGCTGGGGGTTTTTATAGTCGATAATTTCAACTATAATGGGACTCACCTTCGCAAAGACTAAACTCATTTCCATCAAGATCGACAAAGTGTGCTTTGTACTCACCCCAAGGAGTTTTAAATGGAGATTTAAGGAATTTAACTCCTTTTGTCTTCATTTCTTCATGAGTTTTATTTATATCATCCGTATAGAAAAATATCCCTCGAAGTCCGCCAATATTCCTTTTCGCTTTCATCCAATTTGACCCCCATTTTGGTACGGGTTGACAAATATCATAATCAACACCACCTATTCTCATTGTCGCCGACTTCCATTCCTCGGCACAACTGATAAGATCCATCCCTAATTTTTCTTTATACCATCGGATAGATTTATCCAGATCGTTAACAAATATTTGTATTAAACAACGATTTATTTTCATAATTCTAAACGCCTTTTTTTACATCTACCAAACCTCCAATATAGTTTGCCCTATAGACCAATCTCTCACCCTGTGTAATCTGTTCTTCTCCTGAAAATCGATTAATTTTGCCTTCCCATGAGTTAGAATAGGCATACTCACCATCTTTAAATTCTTTTGGTCCACGAAAAGGATAATCTTTTGGCATTTGTTTTAAAGCGTTCCTCAATATTTTATAGATAGGAGTAGTTTCAATACTCTCCTTAACCCATCCGTAATAAACCATTATCCAATAGGGACGGTTTTCATAAAACACCACCGTTCTTCCTCCATATGGCTCACCGCCAAAAAAATTGTCATGGGACTTCCATGCCCCCTTTTCAAAAGGAATTGTGGTGGATCCATCAGATTCTTTAATCCACTTCTTTTCATCACCACTGGCATAACCCGCATTATTGGAGTCTATTAAAAATTGACATAAAGACTCATTATTCATAGCAACACTATTATACTACTAAAAACTTTACCGCTTTATGATTCAATATCAGCTTCCCTAAAGAGCGTTGTTTCCACCCTGTTCTCCTCAATCTGATCTTTAAATGCCGTGTAGATAAATTTCTTCCACCTCCGAAGTGGAAGAGTTTTGTATTGACAATACAACATCCCCGTTATTAAATTAAACTATGCCCCAAAGATTACTTCCTTTAGTAGAATCGGAGATTTACCATGTTTTTAACAGAGGGATTGAAAATAGAGTGGTTTTTGAGGACGAAGATTACTATTTTAGAGCTACCCAAGCCATCAATTTTTACCGATATTATTCCCCTCCCATAAAACTAACACAACTTTTGGCACTTTCTACTGGAAGATATATTGAGGTAATGGATTTTCTTGCATCTCAAAATGAACTGTTGATAGATATTTTGGCTTATTGTCTAATGCCAAATCACTTTCATTTTTTGCTTAGACAAAAAAGACCTAACGGAATTGCTCTTTTTCTTGCTAATTTTCAAAACAGCTATACCAGATATTTTAATACCAGAAAAAAACGCCGTGGTCCTATATTTCTTACACAATTCAAAGCTAAGCTAATTAAAAACGAAGGTCAGTTACTTCATGTTTCTCGATATATTCATTTAAATCCCTACTCTGCTAGAATTACAGAAACCAAAGATGAGTTAAAAGAGTATCCCTGGTCGTCTTTTACGGAATACATAGAAAATAAAAAAGATGGTATTTGCGAAAAAGAGACGATTCTATCCCATTTTAAAACATCAAAGAGATACGAAATTTTCGTTTTTGATAATGCGGATTATCAACGAACGCTTCAAGGAATAAAAAGTTTGTTGTATTAGCAACACCAAACTCTTCCACTTCGGGGGTGGAAGAATCTCTAAGAGAAGTTTGGGATGGTTATGATTTGACAATCCGGAATTATCGCAAAGGGATTATGAACTTTAATTTGGGGATTCGCTTTTAATATCTCTTTCCACCTTTTTTCGTTTCCAAAATAGCGCAGAGCTAAAAAGCTTAAGGTTTTTTGCGTGTTGGCGTTATTTACTTTGTAGGTAAATTCCTTCTTCCAATTTTTAATCGGTTTTTCGAATTTCGGATTAAAAACCATTTCAGCAAGTGTCGGCTTTATGATATCCCGCATCTCAAAATGCAAATGGGGAAACTCTTTTCTGGTCGCTACCCCGGTGTTTCCGGACAAAGCAATTAACTGCTTTGCCAAAATTTCCTTTCCAAGATTAACTTTAGATTCTTTTAAATGCCCATAGATCGCCACAATATTGCCGTTTCTTATACCAATTATATTTCCCATTCCCCCATGCCACTCGTTTCTAACCACAACCCCACTAAAGGCGTTGTAAACACTAGTCCCTTCTTTGAGCTTAAAATCAACCCCCGGATGATGTCCAGCAAAAATTCCATATGCCCAATCGTAATAATCTTCTTTAAAGATATTGGAGCTCTTAACCCAAAAATATTGGGCTATCGGCGCTTTATTTTCCACTGGATAAAAAAGGGTCGGTTTCTTTCTCATGACCCGAATATTTTAGCATAAGCGACACTCAAGTGAGACATAAAAAAAACCTCGCAATTGAGAAAAGGTGGAAGAATTTCTACAAATCATTTTGGTATACTACCAATATGAAACCAAAAGTGGTTGTTATCGGGGGAGGAACCGGCACATATACCGTCCTATCAGGACTTAAAAACTACGACCTTGATATTACGGCAATTGTTAGCATGGCAGACTCTGGAGGAACTGCCAAAATAGAAAGGGATGAGTTTGGTATGCTTCCCAATTCCGACATTAGAAAAGCGCTACTTGCTCTCTCCCAAACCGAAAATTCGGATATTATTCGGCAACTTTTTTCTTATCGTTTTTATAAGGGGGTCGGAATTTCGGGGATTTCCTTTGGAAACTTTTTTTTGGCGGCGTTAACTGATATTCTTGGGGATCAGGTAGACGCAGTAGGTATGGCAGGAAAGATTTTAAACACCAAAGGCAGAGTTCTTCCAATTTCTACACAACCTACTAATCTGCTTGCAACCTACGAGGGTGGAACCAAAATACTGGGAGAGCACTATATTGATGAGCCTCTTAAAAACGGTAAAAAGCGTATTGTAAATTTAGAACTTATTCCCGAAGTCAATATTTATCCACTCGCCCGAAAAGCAATAATTGATGCTGATTTAATCGTGATTGGACCAGGAGATTTATATACCAGCATCATTGCCAATTTAATTGTTGGAGGAGTCAAAGAAGCTATTTGCAAATCTCAAGCGGTTAAAGTCTATATAGTAAACTTAATTTCTAAATTTGGAGAAACATATAAATATACTGCTCAGGATCATGTTCGCGATCTGGAAGGCTACTTAGGGAAAAACATTTTAAACTTCGTCGCTGTTAATTCTAGTCCCCTGCCCAGCAAGATCATAAAAAAATATAAAGAAGAAAATGGCTATCCTGTAAAGGATGATCTAAAAGGAGGAACATATAAAGTGTTAAGGGGTGATTTTTTGGCAGAGGGGGTTGTCGCAAGAGATAAAGGAGATACTCTTAAACGCTCTCTTGTTCGCCACGATCCCGAAAAATTGGCTAAGGTGTTAGTAAAATTATTAGATTAGGGATAATCCCTACTCTATGTTGTTATGATAGGAAAGTATCTTTTAAAAACTTACGGCTGTCAAATGAATGTTCACGACAGTGAGTACATTGCAAGTGTTTTAGAGAATTTAGGTTACGAAGAAACAACTGATTTAAAAGAAGCAGATATATTAATTCTTAATTCCTGTTCGGTTAGACAGGCCGCAGAAGATAGCATATACGGCTGGGGAAAAAGATTAAAATTATTAAAAACAAAACCTTTTGTAATATTGGCTGGATGCCTTGCTGGTTCGGCGACGGGAGATCGGGTCAGAATCACCCCTAACTACATTAAAAATAAAATACCTTGGGTAAATGCGATTGTCCCTCCAAATTATTTATCATCTCTCTCATCAATTATTCCCAAAAGATCCCCTGGAGACCACGCCTGGGTTAATATATCTTCCGGTTGCGACAATTTTTGTTCTTACTGCGTGGTCCCTTATGCCAGAAAACAAGAGATATCAAGGCCGAAAGAAGAAATCATTGAAGAGATAAAAAATCTCGTGGAGATGGGTTACTGTGAATTTACCTTGTTGGGACAAAATGTAAATTCTTGGGGGCTTTCAAAAAAAGACAAATTTAAAATTAGGTTGGGATCGAATGCAAAATTGCCATTTGCCAATCTGTTAAGAACAACTTGCGGGATAAAAGGCGTTAAAAGGGTGGAATTTATGTCGTCTAACCCTTTTGATTTCACAGATGATTTAATTGACGCCATGAAGAATCCTCTCATCTCCAGATATTTGCATATCGCAATGCAATCTGGAGACGATGAGATTTTATCCAGAATGAATAGGAGACATACAGCAAAAGAATTTCTTGATCTTATACAAAAGATAAAAAAAGAAGTGCCTAACATTAGAATTGGCACAGATTTGATTGTGGGTTTTCCAGGAGAAACCGCAAGACAGTTCTTGAATACCGTAGCGCTTTGCAAAAAAGTAAAGTTTGCCAATGCCTATGTTGCTATGTATTCCCCAAGACCAGGAACTGTAGCGGCGGGGTTTTCTAATGATGTTCCTTTAGAAGAAAAACGCAGAAGACACAAAATACTTTTAGGGGTTATAAAGGAATATAAGGGAAAGTAACTATGAGCAACAAATTAATAGTAATCTTGGGATCAACCTGCACTGG
>Ga0180007_10007134_pt1 | contig 10667 bp, 4 predicted proteins | sample MM_PC_MetaG_FD_121122 | JGI IMG/M metagenome (GOLD analysis project Ga0180007, IMG submission 121122) | Groundwater microbial communities from the Aspo Hard Rock Laboratory (HRL) deep subsurface site, Sweden - MM_PC_MetaG | ecosystem: Environmental > Aquatic > Deep subsurface > Groundwater...
TATTTAAGAAAATTCCTCAATAGTTTATAGATTCAGGTGTCTAGCCAGTAGAATATTTTTCGCCTCTCGTCGGAGAAATCCGCACGGGCTAGAAAAAGCCACCCAATGAATAAGGTGCTATTTTTAATTAGAATAACTTTTTATATGCACGTCTGATTATATTTAGGTATGGCAATAAAAACAAAAGAATTAATTGAAGGAGCTATTGTTAAAGGGCCATATTGGTCAGAAGAAGTAAAGCTGCACATTATCAAAATTGTAGGATCAAGAATAAAAATAATCGGCACCGGAATAAAAACCCAAAAATCATATCAAGCCGTTTATCCCGTTGAAGAATTTTTAAATAAAATCTCAGTTATTGGAGGAGTAGAAGGACCTAAATTTACAGCAAATCCTAAACAGTTTAGACTCGCATTAGAAGCAAAGAGAATAAAATTATCTTATGAATTTGATCCTTTATTCGCAGTAGGTGTTTCAAAGATAGACCCCCTCCCTCACCAAATTGAAGCAGTTTATGATTACTTATTGAAAAAACCAAGGATTAGATTTCTATTGGCTGATGATCCGGGGGCAGGTAAAACGATTATGGCCGGACTTCTACTTAAAGAATTAAAGTATAGAAAAACAATTGAAAAAATATTGATAGTTGTTCCCCCAGCTCTTATCTCCCAATGGAAGAGAGAATTATCTGAAAAATTTGGCGAGACATTTCTGCCAGTGGACAGAACTGTATTAAATGCAATGGGACCAGATATTTGGAAACAATATAATCAGTTTTTAGTTTCTTTAGATTTTGTTTCAAGATCTCCAGATGTTTTAGAACAATTTAAAGATCTTTGGTGGGATTTGGTAATCGTAGATGAAGCACATAAATTATCTGCATATAAGTATGGTCAAAAAACAGATAAAAGTTTAAGATACGAATTCGGAGAAGTCCTATCAGAGACTTCAGAACATTTACTTTTCTTAAGTGCAACACCCCATAAAGGAGATCCAGAAAACTTTAGGCTTTTGCTTAATCTTCTTGAAAAAGACCTTTTCGCAAACATAGCACTAATTAAAGAAGCAGTAAATAACAAAGAAAATCCTATCTTTTTAAGGAGAATGAAAGAACACATGCGATATGAAGATGGCACCGCAATATTTCCTCCAAGAAAAGTCCACACTCTTCCTTACGAGTTAAGTGCAAAAGAAAGGATGCTTTATGAGGCTGTAACACAATATGTTCAAGAAAATTTTGAAAGGGCAGAAAGAGCCAGCAGCCATAGAGTAGCTATCGCACTTGCTTTGATTGTTCTTCAAAGAAGACTCGCATCAAGTGTAAGAGCTATTAAAAAGTCTTTAGAGAGGAGGGCTTTTAGACTAAATGAAAGACTCTTTACCTGGGATAATCCTGTTTCCATAACTGAAGACGAATCGGGATTTGATGAAGAAGAGGTAGATGATATGGCTGAAGCAGATAGGTGGAATATTGAAAATAAAGTTATGAGTTTAACTACTGCAAGAAATAAGGATGAACTTAAAGAAGAAATTGTTGAGGTTGAAAAATTAGTAGACCTTGCTAAAATTGTTGAGAGAGAAGGACAAGAAAGAAAATTAAATGAACTTAAAAGATGTATAGACATTGAAGAAATAAGAAGTAAGGGAGAAAAACTTCTAATTTTTACAGAACATAAAGACACTCTGGACTATCTTATTGAAAAAGTTGAGCAAATGGGATTTAGTGTTACGCATATTGACGGTTCAATGGCTATGGACGATAGAAAACAAGCAGAAGATGATTTCAAAGACAAATGCCAAATCATGATTGCAACCGAAGCAGCAGGAGAAGGTATCAACTTACAGTTCTGTAAAATCATGGTGAATTATGATATTCCTTGGAATCCTACACGACTTGAACAAAGAATGGGAAGAATTCACAGATATGGGCAGAAATTTGAGACTCATATTTACAATTTAGTTGCAAAAGGTACTCGTGAAGGGGACGTTCAACAAAAGATATTGGATAAATTAGAAATAATGAGAGAACAACTTGGGGGAGATAGAGTTTACGATGTAATTAGCGAGATATTTGAAGAATCTGGTATAAAATTTGAAGAAATAATGAAAAATGCAATACTAAATAGAATAAGTTTAGAAGAATATCAAAAGCTTAGCAAAATAGATTTAAATCTTAATGAAAAAATGGCAAATGCATCAGATGAATCATTAGCTACAAGATATGTTGATTTGGCAAAGTTTAAAGAGAAAAAAGAATTAGCAGATGAATATCGTTTGATTCCAGAATATATTGAGCAGTTTGTATTGGAAGGTCTTTCATATTTTGACGGAAAATGGACAAAACTCAAAGAAGGAATATTTAGAATAGAAGAAGTTCCAGTGATTGTAAGAAAAAAGTCTAAGGATAAACTAACACAAGAGAAAAGATACTATTCTCAAGTAAGTTTTAATAAAGACATTATTGGAGAAGATAGCGCTATTGAATTTATTGCTCCAGGCAGTCCTTTATTTGAAGCTATTGCAGATTTAGTTTTAGAGAAATTTGAATCAACATTATCTGAAGGGGCAGTATTTTTTGATCCTGAAGGAACAGAAGAAGGAATTTTGTGGTTTGTTAAAGGTCTTGTTAATGATGGTAAGGGAAAAGTAATCGGAGAAAAATTATTTGCAATAAATCAAAAAATAAATAAAGAACTTTCACAAAAGGGCCCGTTTATACTTTGGGATTTAAATCCTTGCGATAAACCTCTAAAGTATAAAGAGGATTTAAAGAGTATAGAACAAAATGAAGATTACGTTGCTGATTGGACAATTAGTCAATTAGTTGAACCATATTTCAAAGAAATTAAAGATCAAATATTTAGGGATTTAGACATAAAACAGAAATATCTCAAAAGATCTCTCAATTTTTTGATTAATAGAAAAATGGCAAAGGAGCAAGAGTATGTTGAAAAAGAACAAAAAGGAAAAGATATGAAACTACTTTTATTAAACATAAGGAGAGATATTGAGAATTATAAACATCGTAAGGAAAATATTTTATCAGATATAGAAAAAGAAAAAAATCTTTCTATGGGACTGCCAGAGGTTGTAGCAGTTATAGGGTTGATTCCATATCCAATTGAAAATAATAAAGAACTTTCTGGAATGAAGAGAGATGATGAAATAGAAAAAATAGCTATGGAGATAGCAATGGATTTTGAGAAAAAGAAAAAAAGAAATCCTGTTGACGTTTCTAAAGATAATGATGGTTGCGGATTTGATATAAAGTCTAGAGGAGAAAATGAGTTAAGATATATAGAAGTTAAAGGAAGAGCAAAAGAAGGTGTTGTTTTCTTAACTTTAAATGAATGGATTAAAGCAAAACGACTCGGAGAAAAATATTGGTTATATGTTGTATCTAATTGTGCATCAAAACCAGTTCTGAGAATCATCCAAAATCCAGCAGAAAATTTAATTCCAGAAGAAATTGAGAAGATAGTAAGATTCTCAATTGATAATGCTCAAATTAAAAAGAAATCTCAAGAGGTTTAAGTATGAAAAAAGATAAATCTCAAGAAAGACTACATCCAATTGATGAAGATAGGAGATTGATTGAAGAGATTATACCTATTAAAGAGATTTCTGAACAAAGTGCAAAGGAAAAAGGTATTAGACAGGGACATATTTCAGCCATACATTTGTGGTGGGCAAGAAGACCACTTGCGGCATCAAGAGCTGCTGTTTTTTCATCTTTGGCAAGAATATCTAAAAACTCAAAAGAGGAATTGATAGAGACTACAAAAGAACTTACCAAAATAGAATCTGCGAATGATAAAAGAGTTTTAAATAAATGCAGAAAGATTATATTAGATTCTTTTGATGGAAAAACTCCAAAAGTTTTAGATCCTTTTTCTGGTGGCGGAGCTATACCTTTAGAATCTGCTCGCCTTGGATGTGAAACTTATGCATTAGATTTAAACCCTGTAGCACATACTGTAGAGTTAGCAACTTTATATTATCCCCAGAAGTTTTCTAAAGTAAAATTTAAAGAATATGGTGGATTAAAGCAAGACTCTCCAAAAAATAAGCTTATAGGAGAGATAGAGAAAGCTGGAAAGATTATTATTGAAAAAACTGAAAAAGAACTAAAAGATTTTTATCCAGATAAAGATAAAGCAGCAACAGTACTTAATTATTTATGGGCAAGAACAGTCAAATGCTCAAATCCTTCATGTAATGCCGATGCTCCCCTAATAAAACAATATTGGTTAAGTAAAAAGGATAATAAAAAAATTGCGGTTAAACCTATTTGTGATGAAAATAAAGTTCATTTTTCAATGTTAGAAGGTAAAAAGATAGATTTCAATCCTGATGAAGGCACAGTTAAAACTGGAAGTGCAGTATGCTTATGTTGCGGAAATACACTAACAAGAGAATATATATTCTCAGAAGCTAAAAAAGGTAAAATGTCCAAAATGATGATTGCAGTAGTTCTAACTAAAAAGGGAATTACAAAATACTACCGAGAAGCAAATGAAAAAGATATTAATGCGTATAATTATGCTAAAAAAGAATTAGAAAAATATAAAAATATAAAAATTAACGGAATTTCTTATATTCCAGATGAGCTTTTACCTCCAAAGGGTTCTTTAGGAATCTCTCCTTATTGGTCTAATGATAAAGGTCAAAAGAGAACATGGGCAGAGCTATTCAACGGAAGACAACTTCTAGGAATAATTACTTTAATAAAAAATATAAAAGAATACCAAAAAGAGCTTGAGAAAAAGATAGGAGATAAAGAATTCATTCAAGCAGTTATTACCTATCTTGCATTATCATTGGATAAATTTGCTGATTTGAATAATGTTTTGACAAGATGGGAACCTAAAGCACAATGTCCAAGAAATTTGTATAATAAACAAGTGATTGGGATGGGATGGGACTATGCAGAATCCGTTCCTTTTTCTGGTTCCAGTGGGTCTTATCAAACATGTCTAAGAACGACTATTAATGCGGTATCATCTATTCCCTTTGAGAGTATAGAACCATGTAATGTTAAGCAAGGGACTGCTACAAGATTACCTTACGAAAATGAATTTTTTGATGCAGTCATAACTGATCCGCCATATTATGATGCAGTCCCATATTCAGATATTTCAGATTTGTTTTATACTCTACTAAAAAGAACACTTGGTGATTTAAATCCCAGTATATTTAGCACAAATTTAACTCCGAAGACTAATGAAATAATACAATCTTCGGCAAGACATGATAACGATAAAGTAAAGGCTAAAAAATGGTATGAAGATGAAATGACTAAAGCATTTAAAGAAGCAAATAGAACCTTAAAAGAAGAGGGAATATTTGTCGTTGTTTTTGCACATAAAACAACAGACGCTTGGGAAACAATAGTTAATAGTCTTCTTAATGCTAACTTTGTTGTTACAGCTTCATGGCCACTTCAAACCGAGAATGTTTCAAGAATGAGGGCCCAGAATTCTGCAGCCCTCGCTTCATCCATCTTTATCGTATGTAGAAAAAGAAAATCAGAAGAAGAGGGATATTTTAATGAAGTAAAAATAGAGCTTAAAGAAAGAATTAGCAAAAAATTAGATCAATTTTGGACACAGGGAATAAGGGGTGCTGACTTTTTCATTTCTGCAATTGGTCCTGCCGTTGAAGTATTTGGAAAATATAAAAAAGTTAGAAAGCTATCTGGAGAAGAAGTGGGAGTTGCGGAACTTCTTGATTTAATTAGAGAGATAGTTACAGATTATTCACTTCAGAAGATATTACATGGAAGAACACTTGGTAAAATCGACGATGAAACACGATTTTATATTTTATGGAGATGGGCCTATGATGACCATGACATCCCTTATGATGAAGCGAGAAAACTTGCACAAGCGTTAGGAACTGAACCAGATGATCTTCTTAATAAAAAAGATATGCTTGAGAAAAAAGGAGACAAGGTTAATCTCTTAGAACCTGGCCAGAGAAAGAAGAATCCCCATTTAGGTGAACCAAGAGGCGGACTTCCAGCACCAATGATAGATGTTATTCATAAAGCTTGTTTATTATGGGAAGAACAAGAAAAAGAAGAATTAAAAGAGTTTATTGAAAACTCAGGTTACGCTGGGAATGATTCAATATGGAATGTTGCACAAGCAATATCTGAAGTTCTACCTGATGGTAATAAAGAAAAACAACTTATTCAAGGGCTTCTTGCGAGCAAGCAATCAATATCTAAAGAAATTGGAAAAGGACCTAAGCAAGGTAAACTTGGGGAATACTTAAAATAATGAGAACCGCATATTCAGATCCACTAACAAGCTTAGGCTTGAGCAAGGGAAAAAGAGAGCAGATTTTATTAGACTGCTATCAAATATGGATTCAACCTAAAATGAACTCTGCAAATTTTCCAGAATTAACTACTGAAGATATCTTGAAAAAAGCAGCGAATAAAAAATGGCATGAACAATATGATACTAAGAATAAAAATTCAAATCAACGTAATAGGAATAAATTTAAACAATTATTTGAAAAGGAATATGGTCCAAGACCTCGTAGTTTAATCTCTCAGGAAGGTTGGTTTTTAATTACTGCAACTAATGAGAAGGACGTTTCAAATATTCATTATTCATTTGGATTTGAAGATAAGCCAGATTATTTCTGGGTAGAAATTGCGTTAAATTCTGTAGAATCTGTAGAGCAGGTCATTTCTATGAATGATAATGAGATTAATGAACTTTTCAAATTAACTAAGAAAAAACCATCAAGAATGATTTTAAAATTAACTGAAAAAAGGAAAATAAATTGGGCAGGTTCAACAGATCATACCCCTCTTTTTGATAAGAAAATGAATGAATTAACTACGCAAGATTTAGAAATTGTAAGAATGAAAGCGAATGAAATAAATAATAGAAAAGATCCTTTAGATAAACCCTTTGTTGGATTATGTGTTGTTGAATATGTAAAAAAAGAGGAGTTAGCAGAGAATTTCAAAGAAATGGAAGATATATTTGAATTTTTAAAGAAGATTGTTCCTCGAAAACAACGATATAAAAGTGTAAGAGAAATAATTGGAAAGTTAGAAAAAGAAGAAACAATAATTAAAAACTCTCTTCCGACTCTAAGAAAAGAAACAATATTGTGGAAAAACTTAGGAAAATTTGATTTACAAGAAGAGAAAGAAAAAGAGATTTTAAGGTTAGAACATAGATTAGAAGAAATAACCCAAAGCATTAAAAATGAGCGATTGATTATAAATTCATTGACAGAAGATATGAAGAAAAATGAATAAAATAAAACCTTGGTTACAAATGGTGCAACCCCATGAAGATATTAGAAAAGGTAAGTTTGATGCTTCGGTTTTTGCAGCAGATTTAGGCGAAGTTAGACAGGGTAGGGGGGCGTTAGATTATAGGGATGCAAATTTGTTTTTTAAGAAAACTTTCTTCACAAAAGAGATAAAAAACATTATGGCAGATGTATTAAATAGACTTGCAAGCAAAAAAGGCGAGCCAGTCATTCAATTAACTACTCCTTTTGGTGGAGGAAAAACTCATACTTTATTAGTTCTTTATCATCTTCTTCATAATAAACCTATTGCCGAAAAATTTAGTTCGGTTAAAGAAATACTAAATGAAAATAGAATAAGCTCGATTCCCCCTTCGAGAATATCTACTATCGTAGGAACCTCCATAGATGTATCCAATGGTAGAAGGACAGTTGAAAATTTGAACATTAGAACTATATGGGGGGAAATAGCCTATCAATTAGGAGGAAAAGAACTCTTTAAGAAAATTGAAGAATCGGACAAGAAAATGGTCTCTCCAGGAACAGACCTCTTGGGAGAGATATTGTCAGATAAAAAACCAGCTTTGATCTTAATGGATGAGGTTTTACAGTATTTAACTAAAGCTCAAGCAATAAAAATTGGAGGAGGAGATTTGGCTGGGCAAACATTAATATTCTTTCAAGATCTATCGATTGCCGTAGCAAATAGTAAGAATACTCAATTGATAGTTACTCTTCCATCAAGTGAAATGGAACATTACGACGAGGGAGGAGAAAAGCTTTATAGCAAAGTGAAGAAAATATTCGGCAGAGTAGAAAATGTTAGAACTCCGGTTCAAGGTGAAGAGATTTATGAAATCATAAGAAGAAGGTTATTTGACGAAATTCCTAATGAAGATGAAATAAGTAATATTTGTGAAGAGTATCATAATCTATATCTTAAAAATTCTGAGGATTTACCAAAAAGCGTTAAAGAGGGAAGTTATAAAAGACTAATGGAGAGAGCGTATCCTTTTCATCCAGAGCTAATAGATTTATTTTATAAAAAGTGGGGTTCGATTCCAAATTTCCAAAGAACAAGAGGCGTTTTAAGACTCCTTGCGTTAGTTGTTGAAGATTTGTGCAAGCAAAAAAGTTCTGGGGAATTTATCTTGCCTTCCGATGTTAACTTAAGTAATCAAGAAATAAGAAATGAATTATTGAAGTTTATTGAGAATAGGTATGACAGCGTTATAGCTGAGGATATATCTGGACCAACATCCAAAGCACCTTTAATTGACAGAGAACTTGGAAGCGAATACTTAAAACTCCATTTGGCAGAAGGTTTGGCTTCAACAATATTTCTTTTTTCTTTTAGTGGGAAGGGTGTTGATGTTGGAACAAGTGAAGCAATACTTAGGTTAGCTGTATTAAATCCTGAGATGACCCCCGCAATTATAGCCGAAGCATTAAATCGTTTAGAAAAAAGATTATTTTATCTTCAAGTTGATAAGTCCAAAGGAATTTATAGATTTACTGCACAACCAAACCTAAATAAAATAATGGTTGATAAAGAAGAATCCATTAGTAGGGAAGAAATTACTGATATCATTCACCAAAAATTAAGAGAGATGATTGGAGATAAATTTTCCAAAAAATATATTTACCCTCAAGAAAATAGAGATATTGCAGATGTTCCGATTTTGAGTTTGATTGTTTTAGATTTAGAAAAATCCAAGGGGAAAGAATCTTGGGATGCAACTAAAAAGTTCATAACCGACATATTAAACACCAGTGGATCTAAACACAGAGTGTATAGAAATTCTTTAGTTTTATTAGCCGCAGATGATAGTTATAAAGATCATCTTCTAAAATTAGTCAAAAGATATATGTCTCTTAAATTAATAGAGTCTGATAAGGATCTAAACAAGAATCTTTCTGAAGAAAATAAACAAGAATTACAAATAAAAATTAAAAGAGCTGAACAGGATATTCCGCAAGCAATAGCTGGAACATATAGACATATAATTCTTTCAGGGGAGAAAAAAGATCTGAAAGAATTTGATATGGGGCAAGTTTATCTTACAAGTTCCAATAAGTTAAGTAATCAAGTATGGAATATGTTGAAAGATCAAGAACAGTTATTAGAAAAAATTGATCCTAACCTTTTTTTAAGTCCAAGATGGTCCATTTGGCCTGAAAATAAAAAGCTTTTAAATTTAAAAGTTCTTCATGAATACTTTGCCCAATATACTCATCTTCCAGCAATTGCAAACGAAGAGGTTTTGAAACAATCTATCGCTGATGGAGTATTAAAAGGGATATTTGCATATGCTGGTGGTAAAGAAGACAAGTTTAGTTTAGTCGATATGAACAAATCCATTTCAACAATAAGTATTTCATTAAGTGAAACAAGTTGGATCTTAAGGCCAGATTATGCTAAGAAATTTATAAAGATAGAACCGAAATCAATCGAAGAAAATAAAACGTCTAAATTCGGCAATGAAGAGACAAATGCATCACGGGAGAAGATTGTTACATCTGGAGGAATTAAAAAAGTTAAACGGGTTACTTTAAATGTTGAGGACATGAATTGGGACAATTGGAATAATTTTCACAGAGAAGTAATAGAACCTTTAACAAATGAAGGTGCAGATGTTAAAATTACCTTAAAGCTTAAAGCTACTTCTGAAGATGGAATAAAAGAAGATACTGTTGAATTAAAGATTAAAGAATCTTTACAACAAAGAAATTTGAAGTACTGGTTAGAATAACATGACATTCAAACTCTCGCATTCAAGGTTAAACCTCCTCAAAGAATGTTCCCGCTTCTCCCAGAAACCCTAAATACCCTTAAACCTCCGTTTCATCATGAGCCCAGTGATAACAAAATCCCGCTACATCAACGGAGTCCAATGCCCCGCATTCCTCTGGCTTGAAATAAACGCTCCAGAAAAGATTCCAGAACCAAATGCTCCCACACTTCACAGAATGGAAGAGGGAACCAAGGTCGGGGAGTTTGCAACAAAACTTTATTCCGAAGGAATCGCCATCCCAACGAAAGACTTTAATGAAAACCTTGCCCAAACGCAAATCCTCCTAAAAAAAAGAAAACCTCTCTTTGAACCCGGCTTTAAATTCTCAACCCCTGATGGCGATACCTACGCAAGAATAGATTTGCTCGTGCCTGCGGGAAAAGACAGATGGGATATCTTAGAAGTAAAGAGCGGGACCAAAGTCAAACCGATAAATGTTCACGATGTTGCTTTTCAGAAATATGTCTGTGAGAAATCTGGTTTGAAAATAAGAAAGTGCATACTCTGCCATGTTAATAATGAGTTTATTAAAAAAGGAGAAATAAAGCCAGAGAACTTCTTTGTTGCTGAGGATGTCTGCGAAGAAGTTGA
>Ga0180007_10007135_pt1 | contig 10665 bp, 7 predicted proteins | sample MM_PC_MetaG_FD_121122 | JGI IMG/M metagenome (GOLD analysis project Ga0180007, IMG submission 121122) | Groundwater microbial communities from the Aspo Hard Rock Laboratory (HRL) deep subsurface site, Sweden - MM_PC_MetaG | ecosystem: Environmental > Aquatic > Deep subsurface > Groundwater...
ATCAGTGCAAAAGATCTGCATGCAGCCCTCACCGCAGCCAATGAAAAATCATTTAACCGGATTACCGTTGACGGAGATACCAGCACCAATGACACCCTTCTTTGCCTTGCCAGTGGTGCCAGTAAGACTTGTATAAGCGAAGATGCCGGTTTGAAGGTGTTTCAGAACCTGTTGGAAAAGGTTTGTTTTGATTTGGGTAAAATGATTGTCAGGGATGGGGAAGGGGCCACCAAGGTGGTTCAGATCACCGTAAGGGGTGCCGGAACACAAGAAGATGCCTTTAAGGCAGCCCAAGCTATTGCCCATTCCAATCTGGTTAAAACCGCCATTTATGGAGAGGACCCCAATTGGGGAAGGATTACGGCGGCTGCAGGCAGGTCCGGTGCCTTTGTTGATCCGGATAAAATGGATCTGTATTTTGAAGAAATTGCCCTGGTGATCGGGGGCTGCTGGCAGGGAGAAATCGCTGAAAAACAGGCCGCCCAGATTATGAAAGCCCCGGAAATCAATATGGTTCTGGATTTAAATTTGGGGGATAAAACCGACAGTTTTCTTTTTTGTGACTTTAGCGAGGATTATGTTAAAATCAATGCAGATTACAGGTCCTGACCATGCGGTTGCAAAAATTTCTGGCCCATGCCGGTATCTGCTCCAGACGAACAGCAGAAACCCTTATTCTGGAAGGAAGAATAAGGGTGAATCAAGAAACGATCACCACCCTGGGAACCCAGGTGGATCCGGAAAAGGATCAGGTATTTTTTGATAATATTCGGGTAAATCCGCCCGACGCTTCTGAAGGATTTACCTATATTGCCGTGAACAAACCCCGGGGAGTGATCACCTCCTGTTCCCAGAAAAATACCAGAATTATTCTGGATCTTGTGCCCATCAAAAAGAGGGTTTACCCCATCGGTCGTCTGGACAAGGATTCGGTGGGACTGGTTTTGCTTACCGATGACGGGGAACTTCATAATCGTCTTTCCCATCCTTCCCACAACCATGAAAAAGAATACCGGGTAAAAACCCGATCGCCTCTGTCGGATAAGGATTTAACGGCCATGGCAGACGGAATCGTAATTGAAGGGGTCAAAACAAGAACCGCCAGGGTCAGTCGCATTGCAGAAAATGAATTTTTAATCATTTTAAAGCAGGGAAGAAACCGGCAAATCCGGAAAATGGTAGAACAGCTCCACAACAAGGTTGATACCCTCAAACGAATTCGAATGGCAAATATCAACCTTGGTGGGTTGAAAGAAAGTGGCTGGCGTTATCTGACACCCCAGGAGATCAAGGATTTAACCCAGCTTTTTAACCCAGGGACCTGAGGCCGATGCTTTTTTTGATTTTATCCAGAAAAGGGGCTGAATATCCGCGCGCCTTGACGGCACCTGCCTGTAATATGGCTTCGATATCAGAAGGATTTTTAATCAGTTCATCATAACGGCTTCTGGGTTCTTTTAATATTTCATTGATATATTCAAACAATTCGAGCTTCATGGTTCCCCAGGCGATCCCCTGGGAATACCGCTTTGCCATGGTCTTTGTTTCCGATGGTGTGGCAAAGGCTTTGTATATGGAAAAAAGCGTACAGGTATCCGGATCTTTGGGCTCATCGGGCCCCAGGGAATTGGTGGCAATTTTCATGATCATTTTACGCAGCCGATTTTCCGTATCAAACAAGGGAATAAAATTGTTATAGCTCTTGCTCATTTTTCTTCCGTCCAACCCGGACAGAACCGAAGAAGATTCATCCACAACCACCTCGGGCAGGATAAATAATTTTTCATATTGATGGTTAAAACGACCGGCGATATCCCGAGCCATCTCAAGGTGCTGAATCTGATCCTTTCCCACGGGTACTTTTCGGGCATTGAACATGAGAATGTCGGCGGCCATGAGAATGGGATAGGAAAACAACCCCATGGTAATGCCCTTGTCCGGGTCCTGATCCGTGCCATTTTCCTGAACAGCCGCTTTATAGGCATGGGCCCGGTTCATTAATCCTTTGGCGGTCAGACAGGTGAGTATCCATGTTAACTCGGGAATTTCAGGGATATCAGACTGACGGTAAAAAACACAATTATCGTAATCCAGCCCCAGGGCGATCCAGGCAGCTGCAATTTCAAGGGCGGACTGTCCTCTTTTTTTCGGGTCATGATTTTTGATAAGAGAATGATAATCTGCCAAAAAATAATAGGAGGTCAGATCCTTGTTTTTACTGGATTCAACGGCAGGGCGGATGGCCCCCACATAATTACCCAAATGAGGGGTACCGCTGGTGGTAATACCGGTTAAGAAATCTGCATTTTTCATTTATATTCCTGTCATCATAAGGGTGTTAATTAAAGATATTTAAAGCACAAAGGATTACCAAAAACCGATGTTTTAATCAATCAATTTGTTTTCGATAATATATTGAGTGACAAATGAAATTTCCTTCTCCATGGTTTCTAATTTATTGTCCAGTTTTTCATTTATAATCAGATTTGAAATCTTTGTATACACCGGGCCCGGTTTGATTCCCATCGCTTTCAGGTCTTTTCCGCAAAGAATGGGACTAACATATCTGTGGCGGGTGTAAAAATTAGAGATCGCTTTTCTCACCGCTTCATTTTTGGTCAGGGCCATCATATACAAAATGAACTCCGTGTCAAAATTAATGAGCCCCCAATACAATTCCTGTCGGTTTAGAGGATAAGATGTTTCAATGAGTGACAATCTATTTTCCGCAGCGTATCTTTTCTCAACCAGCAGGGTCTTTTCCTTTACCGGTATCATCAACCGGTGGCAGATCTGGTCACACACCAGATGGGAACAGCGGTTTAAAAGGGCCATAAAATAAACCGCCCACCGGGGGTAGGGCTCATCTAAATACAGCAGGTCATGCCAGGTCAATGTTTTGCTCACGGATTCAAACAATGCATAGGTGGTAGGGGTTATCAGTAATTGAGTATGTAAAATTTTTTCAAGACCATAGGATTCCATGGTGTGAATGGCGGGAATGGGATTGGCTTCTCCAAAAATCTGTTTGAGTTCCGATAGAACCCGAAGGCCGCTTAAATGCCTGAAACAATTAATTTTCACGGCATTTTGAATCAGGGTGGAGGTTACCTTTCCAATAGCAAATCCAAATCGGTTTGCAAATTTAATGGCCCGAAATACCCGGGTCGGATCTTCCACAAAACTTAAGTTGTGGAGGGTTCGAATGGTTTTGTCCTTTAAATCCCGGATTCCTCCAAAATAATCGATCAGGGTCCCGAAACTCTTCGGGTTCAAAGAAATCGCCAGGGTGTTGATGGTAAAATCCCGACGATCCAGATCTTTTTTGATGGAAGAGTTTTCAACAATGGGAAGCGCTGCCGGAGTGGCATAATATTCCGCACGGGCCGATGCCACATCCACCTTGAATTTATCAGGGAAGACGATCACGGCCGTGCCAAATTTCTTATGGGTATTGACCCGACACCCTTGCTGTTCGGCATAAAATTTGGCAAAGGCAATACCATCGCCTTCCACCACAATATCAACATCTTCAATATCCCGATCCAGCATCAGATCCCGAACAAATCCACCGACAACATAGAGGTTCACCCCAAAAGCGTTCCCCGCAAGACTAATACTTTTCAATAGCTTTTTTGTCTGGGGAGAGAGTCTGTTTTCAAGCAAATTTTCAATGTGGCGTTTTTTGACCGGGTGTTTTTGTGAAACCTGGGCCGGGGTGTGGGATACTTCCCAATTATGCTGAACAAGATAATTGAGCAGATCGGTCCGGGTGATGACGCCTTTTATTATTTTACCATCCATGACCGGTATAATCCGCTGTTTGCCTTCCAAAATTTTAGACTCAATTTCAGCCACATCCGCATCTGAGGAGACAAACTGGGTTTCAGAATTCATGTATTCACAAACCGGCTGCCCCGCCAATTGATGAAACAATAATTTTTCAACCACCTGACGGGTGATATATCCTTCATAGGATTCATGGGACCTGTCCACAACCAATAGGGTATTGATATTATAGCGGGTCATCATTTTTCCCGCATCTTCACAACTTGAATTAGGGGAGATGGTAATGGCAGGGGAGGACATCAGGGTTTTGGTCACCTTAATGCTTTTTACTTTGTGTTCTAATTTTTCAAGAAGCAGCATTTCCACCTGGGGAAGGGTCTGGTTTTCAATCCTGGCCGATGCTGCATAGGCATGTCCGCCACCTCCCAGTTCAGACAAGATCTTCCCCACATCCACTTCCGGAATCCTGTTTCGGGCGATGATGTCGATCTTGTTCCCCATAAGAACAATGGCAAAAAATATCTCCAGGTTCTCCATTCTTACTATTTTCTGGACGATGGAGGCCAGATCCGAAATATAGGAAGGAGAAAAAATGGTAGAGATATTCACTTCAATTCCGTTGATTCTATGAACACGCATCTCGTTGAGCAATTCATTAAGCCAGGTCACCTGTTCGGCTTTAATTTCTTTTACCATAAGGCTTGCAATGGTGTTTAAACTGGCACCGCAGGAGATCAGAAAACCTGCCTGGATGAAATCGGCCTGGGTGGTGGAAGAATGGGTGAAATTTCCTGTGTCCTCATAAATACCAAGGGCCATGACCGTTGCCTCTTCAGGCGTCAGACTGATTTGCCGGGTTTGTAGGATTTCACTTAAAATAGTGGTAGTGGCGCCTACTTCTTTAGAAATATCCAAATCGGCTTTTATATCCCCTTCCATTGGGGGGTGATGATCATATATTTCTATGACCAACTCTTTTTTTTCCAAGAGATCCGAGATCATGGTCAGCCGATTTTTTTGCCGGGTGTCCACAATAACAAGAGTGGAGACTTCTGAGAAATCAATGCAAGCCGGATCAGCCATATTGAACAGATAACTCATTGAGCTGATGAAAAAATCCCTCAGGCTTTTTTCCTGGGACCCGGGGAAAATGATAACCCCGTCCGGGTAAAGTTTTTGTGCGGCCAGCATGGCGCCAATGGCATCAAAATCCGCATTCACGTGACTTGTGATAATAGTTCTGGCCTTAACCATCTTGTTTTTTTTACTCAAAAATCAACTCCTGTTGAAATAAATTAATGAAATTTATATAGTATATCTGTTTCAATTTTACAAATGTTGTGATTCTGGTATACTTAAAATTTGTATCATCAGCGGGATTGAAACCTTTAAAAAGGAAGTGTTATGGCCGTCGTATACGAATGGAAAGGGAAGAACCCAAAAGGCAATAAAGTAAAGGGCGAAATGGAAGCCGAAAGCGTTGATCAGGTGCGTTTAAGCCTACAGAGAAGAAAAATAAGTCCCACCAAGATCAAAAAGAAACCAAAGGATCTATTTGAAAATATAGGGTTTCTCCAACCCAAGGTCACGGAAACCGATGTTATTATCTTTAGCAGACAGTTTTCCACCATGATTGATGCGGGCCTGCCCCTACTCCAATGCCTGGACATTTTACAGGCCCAGCAGGAGAATCCAACCTTTAAAAAAAATCTAAAAAAAATTAAAGAATCCGTTGAATCTGGTGAAACCTTTGCGGATGCCCTGAAAAAATTCCCCAAGGTTTTCAATGAATTATTTGTTAACATGATTGCAGCGGGTGAGGCGGGAGGAATATTGGATGTCATCCTGGGACGATTATCCGCCTATATGGAAAAAATGGCAAAACTCAAAAAACAGGTAAAGGGTGCCATGACCTATCCTGCAATTACACTTGCGGTTGCAGTTATTGTGGTTGGAATTATTCTGGTATTTGTTATCCCGGTATTTGAAGAAATGTTTGCCAGCTTTGGATCGGCCCTGCCGATACCGACCCAAATGATAGTCATCATGAGTAACTTTGTGATCGGCAATATTGTGTATATCATCATCGGCCTTTTTGGAACGCTCTTTTTTCTTAAGCGTATCTATGCCACGAAAAAAGGCAGGATTTTTATGGATGGTCTTTTTCTGCGGTTGCCCGTCATGGGTATTCTCATCCGGAAAGTGGCCGTGGCCAAATTTACCCGAACCTCCAGCACCATGATGACCAGTGGTGTTTCCATCTTAGAGACACTTGACATCGTTGGTAAAACATCGGGTAATAAAATTGTGGAATTTGCCATACAAGATGTTAAAATGGGTATTTCAGAAGGCCGGTCCATGGCCGATCCCCTACTGGAAAGCGGGGTATTTCCCTCCATGGTGTGTTCCATGATCGCCGTGGGTGAATCCACCGGTGCCCTTGACACCATGCTGGAAAAAATTGCCGATTTCTATGATGATGAGGTGGATCAGGCGGTTAAAAATCTCACCGATATGATCGAACCCTTTATGCTGGTTTTTTTGGGTGTTGTGGTGGGGGGACTTGTCATTGCCATGTATCTTCCCATTTTTTCAATGGCAGGCGCCATTGGATAACCGAATTATAACCCATTCGTTTCAAAATAATTCCGATCTTTATATCCAGATAAAATGGATCATCCTGGCGCGGGTTGTCTTTGCCATTGTGCTGATATTCTCCAGCCTGTTTTTTTCCACCAATGATAATTTATCCATCCTTGTCCAGCCTTTTTTGTCTCTTTATAACATGGCCTCAGTTGTACTTATCTTGTCCATTTTTTACATTTTCTGGTTAAATCGGAAAAAAGGCTTACTGGCCCTTGCCTATCTTCAAACCATTGTGGACACCTCTCTGGTGACAGGCATAATTTTTGTGACCGGCAGCTTTGAGAGTGTTTTTACCTTTCTGTATCTGTTGGTCATCATCTATGCCTCTATGCTTCTGCTCCAAAAGGGCAGTTTTGTCCTGGCCACCTTTTCAAGCCTCCAATACGGGCTGTTGATCGAATTGGAGTATTATAGGATTATCCCCCCATTTCTGGGACAATACCCCATTTCCCTGACCATTGATCAAAACCAGATTATCTACCGGATTATCATTACCATTTCCGCTTGCTTTGCCGTTGCAATTCTTAGCAGCATCCTCTCCCTCCAGCTCAAGAGTGCCAGGCAGGATTTAAAAATCACCCAGGAACACCTTAAGCGCGTGGAAAAACTGGCAGCAATGGATGAGTTGATTTCAGGGATTGCCCATGAAATAAAAAATCCGCTGGCTTCCCTTTCAGGATCCATTCAATTGCTTAAGGAAGATACCCAATCCGGATCCTATCAGGACAAACTCATGCAAATTATTCTAAGGGAAACCGAGCGTCTCAAGCAAATCACCAACGATATCAGGCTATTTGCCAAACCCAGCATCATAAATGCAAGCCTGGTAGATATGACCCAGGCCATTGGAGATGTTGTGACCCTGTTTTTAAACACCCCGGAATGGAAAACACGGATCCAGATTACAACAAAACTCGAACGAGATCTCTTTGTAACCATTGATCCGGTTCACCTAAAACAAATTTTGTGGAATCTTGTCAAAAATGCTGCAGAATCCATAGAAAACAAAGGTAAAATAACCATTGGTCTGAATTCACCCAGAAATAAGCGGATTTATTTGACCATCCGGGATAACGGGGTTGGAATTGACCCTGTAAAGGCCAACCATATCTTTGATCCATTTTATACCACAAAACCAGAAGGAACAGGCCTTGGCCTCTCCATTATTCATCGAATTATTGATACCTATGAGGGAATGATCGATTTTGAATCAATTCCCGGTAAAGGAACTATTTTTACCCTTATTTTCAAAAATGCCACCCCTTCAACAGCCCCACATCAAAATTTTAGCCAAACAACAAAATCTTGACAATTCAAGGCAAATCAGGATATCTACTTATGTTTTGGCATCTAATTTAAAATCGAATTTAATGTCGGGTCATTGAATGTAAATGGTGTGAATTTAAATTAAATTTAAAATAACTATATGAAAGCATTGAGTCTATGGATAAAATAAGCACGCTGTTGCAGGTTCGAAAAGAGAAGATAAATCAATTACAGGAAAGCGGAGTTTCCCTCTATCCCAATGATTTTAAACCCTCTAATTCCATTTTGGAAGTTAACCGAGCACTTCTTTATGAGCCCGGGGCATTTGGCGAACAAGGCCGCCAGGTTAGTTTGGCCGGCAGGATGATGGCCATTAATAAAATGGGAAAATCTTCCTTTATTCGATTTAAAGACGGATCTGACCAGATGCAGGCCTATATCCAGAAAGATCGAGTGGGAGATGAGATCTATGCCATTTTTAAAAAACTGGATATAGGAGATTTTGTGGGCATTACAGGGCCTTTGTTCCAGACAAGAACCGGGGAGTGGACCCTGCTGGCTTCGGAATTCAAACTGCTATCCAAGGCCGTCCGGCCCCTTCCTGAAAAATTCCATGGTATCAAAGATCCTGAAAAAAGATATCGGCAGCGTTACCTGGATCTGATCATGAATGAACACTCACGGGATATTTTCCTGAAACGCAGCCAGATTGTGTCTGCCATGCGCCGATTTTTTGAAGAAAAAGGCTTCATGGAGGTTGAAACCCCCATGATGCAGCCAGTTCCCGGTGGCGCTGAAGCCACCCCCTTCAAAACCTGGCACAATGCACTGGGAATGGAGCTTTTCCTGCGGATTGCACCGGAGCTATATCTGAAACGTCTGGTGGTGGGTGGATTTGAACGCGTATTTGAAATTAATCGAAATTTTAGGAATGAAGGAGTTTCCGCCCGGCATAATCCGGAGTTTACCATGGTGGAATTTTACCAGGCCTATGCCACCTATGAAGATCTCATGGATCTAACCGAAGAGATGTTTGAATCCATCGCCATGCAGGTAAACGCAACCACTCAGATTCAATATCAGGGAGAAATTCTTGACTTTTCAAAGGGATGGAAACGAATTCCCATGATTGAATCCCTTTCGACCATTGGGGGTATGGATCCTTCCATTCTCAATGATAGCCAGGCCCTATTAAAATTTGCAGAGGAGTGTGGCATCCCGCTTGGCAAACAGGACGGACAAGGAAAAATTATCACCAAATTGTTTGATACACTGGTTGAGCCCAAACTGATTCAGCCCACTTTTATCACGGGATATCCTGTTGAAGTGTCCCCCCTTTCCAGAAAATCAGAGGCAAATCCGGAACTTACCGATCGGTTTGAACTCTTTATAGCCGGCAGGGAAATTGGCAATGGATTTTCTGAAATCAATGATCCCCAAGACCAGTATGATCGATTTAAGATGCAGGCTCAGCAACGGGAAGAAGGGAATCCCGAAGCCCATATAATGGATGCAGAGTATGTGGAAGCCCTTGAATACGGCATGCCGCCAACAGCGGGAGAAGGCATCGGCATCGATCGATTGGTGATGCTGTTGACTGATTCTGCTTCCATCCGGGAAGTGATCCTTTTTCCCCATATGAAACAGAACAATTAAATTCAATGGGTGTTGAATTTTTCATAGCGGGAAAATACCTGAGAGCCAAAAGAAAAGAAGGATTTATCTCGCTTATCACCTTTCTATCCGTTGCCGGCGTCACCGTGGGGGTAATGGCCCTTGTGGTGGTAATTGCCGTTATGAGTGGAGCTGAAACCCAGTTTCGAAAGCAAATCCTGGGACTTGAGCCCCATATACTGATCATGAATTACAAAGGCAGTTACGATGAATATGGCCCTCTGCTAGCATCCATCAAGGACAGTCCCCACATCAAAGTGGCATCACCCATTCTTTTCGGCCAAGCCATGATACGAACAAAGCAGTCTTTTTCCGGGGTGATGATCAGGGGAATAACCCCGGAAAACGGATCTGAACTGATCAAGGGATTTACCCCTGAAGCGCTTGCAAATGCATTGACAACAAGTCCCGACAACACAACTATGCCTGGGATCATTCTGGGAAAAGAACTGGCTAATTCTGTGGGAGTCATCAAAGGAGACAAGGTGGTCCTTATGTCATCCCAAGGATTTATCTCTCCGGTGGGTCAGATTCCGACCATGAAGCGCTTTATAGTTACCGGAACCTTTGAATCAGGTATGTCCGAATATGACAGCATGCTGGCCTATATACATCTTGAGCAGGCACAGCAATTGGTTGCGGCAAAAGATAAAATTTCTGCCATCGGTATATGGGTAGATGATGTTTTCAATGTCAAACAGATCCGGGAAAAATATTTAACGGCCATTGAATATCCCTTTTATATCCGGGACTGGATGGAAATTAACCACAGTCTTTTCTCTGCCTTAAAGCTTGAAAAAACAGCCATGTTTATCATCCTCACCCTGATCATATTGGTAGCAGCCTTTAATATTGCCAGCGCCCTGATCATGATGGTCATGGAAAAAACAAAAGATATAGCCGTGCTAAAGGCCATGGGTGCCACCCATAGAATTATCCGGCGTATCTTTATCATCAAGGGAATGATCATTGGTATTTTCGGCACCTTTCTGGGGACACTCTTCGGTGTAATTGTCTGCTATATTTTAAAAAAATACGATTTCATAAAACTTCCCGACGCCTATCCTTTTTCAACTTTACCTGTACAATTGGAGTATATGGATGTGATGATCATTTCGATTTGTGCCATATTTATCTGTTTTTTGTCCACTTTGTACCCTTCCTATAAGGCATCCAAAATGGACCCGGTTGAGGCCATTCGATATGGATAGTGACCGGATGGAAGACGATCGTTTGGATAATGGCAAGTGGGATAATGATAAGCAGCCGATTATTTCTTTAGAAGGTGTG
>Ga0180007_10007136_pt1 | contig 10664 bp, 15 predicted proteins | sample MM_PC_MetaG_FD_121122 | JGI IMG/M metagenome (GOLD analysis project Ga0180007, IMG submission 121122) | Groundwater microbial communities from the Aspo Hard Rock Laboratory (HRL) deep subsurface site, Sweden - MM_PC_MetaG | ecosystem: Environmental > Aquatic > Deep subsurface > Groundwater...
CAGGTAATCGTCCCTCCTGTCTGAATAGTAAAACGATATATCCCATACTTATTCTGTGGTATCGTACCCGCTGCAAGTGCTGTCCCCGCAGCAACCGATGCCTTTGTGTAATACACACCGCTTATCATGTACTGAAACCATGAGGAAGCAACATTTGTGTCCGTAGTGCCTCTTGACATTGCTAACCCAAGATTGCCAAGTATTAACCTACCGCCCCAAACCAGAAAGTATTTAGCAGAAGGAGGACAACCGCCAAGATCGTTAAAGGTCGTGGTTTTCATTATCTGCGGAGGATCGTAACTGTTAGTCGCCAAAATCCAATCTCCATATTTCTCAAACTGCCATAATCTTATAGACGTTCCCGATGCTGCATAGCTTGTACGGGAATTATTAGTAATAGCCGAGGGTGTAGAGGTCGCTATTTTATTAAGGCTTGTCTCATTCCCCCAATAAACCGTATAAGGGACATCCGCAAACTCCCTTGCGCCTAGAGCATAAAGTGCATTGGAGACAGTAGTATTAACCCCTACGCTCTGGTCTATCCCCCTGTAACCAAGTATGGATGGTAATATCTGGTCAGTATCCGACAATGCACCTTCTGGTAACTCGAAGGGCGGTATGTCAGGCATCCAGCCTTTGTCTAAAGGTAATGTGATAGTCGGCACTTTATCTCCTTACCAAATCGTGCAGAATAACGCCCCGTCTGATGCTACCCTTATCGCCCTGAATTTTCTTAACTCGTCATGGTTCTGCAGGTGTATAACATCCCCTGGATTTGCTATATGCCCAACTGCATTTGTCGGGTTTGTTCCGTCTATCCTAAACCTCATCTGGTTTGTAGCAACCGTACACATTCCTCCTGTAGGGATAGCCGAGTTAGACGGCTGAAGCAATGATGCCGTTATACCTATGGCTGTTGAAGATACCGTTATTGCCTCTCCTGCGATTGTTGCATACCCCACTACTGGTATCAGCATTAAAGCCAATACAATAATAAGTCTTTTCATGTTCCCCCCTTATACGACATATTCTGAAGTCATTTCCTGAGGACTCCCCATGAACTCCTCATCTATTTCAGTTTCTACTAATTTCTTAACCGCCTCGTCATAAAGTGCTTTCCAAGTACCTAAACGAGGGTCGTTTATCATAAATACCTCTGCCTCAAGACATGCGCCATAAAGAATTATCTCCCATGCGTTATCTATCCACCAATTAGTTGTATACACCGCACCATCAAGTACAGGACTGTATTGATAAGCCCATAACTCGATTGTATAAGCCTGATCTGCCGTTGGCCTTAAAAGAAAATCCTGTGTCGGGGCAACATCGGGTGTCAGGCTGGTTTCAGCTTTCGGTAACTCGACTATATACTTTATAGCCCCTGTATGATTCGTATAATCAGGATAAGAGTTAAGTGCCTTTCTTATGCTTGTTTTCTCAAGTTCCCACCTCTTGCCGTTGGCATCAAGACAGTAGGCTGCTAACAACCGTTTGTAATTCGTAACAGGATTCGTAAGTGTATAAGCTGCTGCTGCCAGTGAACCTGTAATATTTACCTTCATGTGTCTGAAGTTGAATTGCCTCTCAAGTTTCCTTATAGCTGTTCTTATAAAGTCCCCGACAAAAGCACAGTCCATGTCGTAGTAAGTTACAGTCAACCCCGCCTTTGATAAATCGTCAGTCCCTGATGTAAACGTGGTGGCTGCTGCCGTATAAACCTTAAACGCTCCTATTGCTACCTCGTTAGCAGGAGTGGCAGGCAAGGTACATGTATCTGTCGCTGCTGCCGTTCCCTTTGTGGTTGTAACGCTCCCTGCTGAATCAATCGATACAAGATAAAAACAATAAGTCGTTGCTGCCTGTGCAGCGCATGCCGTCATAGCGATATTGTCAGTCACCGCCTTTGTGTACGGCACTCCCCATATTCTGTAGTTAATGGCAATCTGTGTTTTAAGCGTATTGGCATTCGTGCCCTCTGCTATATCAGCATGGCTTGAAAGGTCTGTCCTGCCCATCGTGGCAGCAACTTTTGATATGAGTTCTATAAAGTTCATTCTTCTGTAGCCCTCTTATGTTTTTTAGCGTGCCTTACATAATCCATCTTCTTGATAAACTGCTCCTCACATTTAGGGCAGACGTAGTAATTATCCCCACCCTGGTCTGTGGTCTCCATCTCTTTTTCTTCTTCAGGCGGTTTGTCAAATTTAATTTTATCCACGCTTTCCGCTACAAGTGATTTCTTGTCAGGTGCGTTCCACACCTTGCCTTCGTCATCTACAAAATATTGCATATTTTCCGAACCTACGAAATGTCCCATTATTTACTCCTTCCCTCCTTCCACCTTTCATACACGGTCTCCATGCAGTCTAAAACTACATCAGGACTTATATTCGCCATGCACTTCGTTGCCCTTGTAATTGCATCTACCGGGCAGACTTCCCTTGAGTAAATCAGCCTGTGGCATGGGTAGCAGTCACAGTCCTGTGCATAAAGTGAAAAACAGTTTTTAAAATATTTAGTTAAATTCTCTTTTGATGAGTGCGAAAGTAATACTATCTTCGGAGTGTCGTAGCACCCTACCGCATTGGTTATTCCCGTCTCCGTGCCTATAACTAAATCCGCTATCTTTGTGGTCAACATACTCTTTCTTATCCCCCACTCATCGGAGCATAGTTTAATCTGCGGATGCCCCTGTAAGTCAGTCTCTAAGACTTTACAGAATACATCCCCACAGGTGATTACAAAAGCATCTTTGTGCATTGAAAGAAACTCCCTTATGCAAAGTTCCGTATGAGGGTATGCCTTGTGATAGGAACTTCCCGACAAAGCCCATAGAATAAGAAACTTGTTTTTATATTTCTTCCTCAATGCCCTGCCTACCATCTTCTCGTACTGGCTGAAATAAAGTTCACCGACAGTACCTTTTATCGGGTATCCTGCTATCTCCATAGTCCTGTCGTAGTAGTTATAGTTATACATTCTGTGGCGTTCTTCTTTCGGAAGCCAGAACTCCTCGCTTCCCTCCATAGCAAGCAGTCCTTTCTCAATGCTCTGTGATAGGTTAATCACCCTGTCATACCCCTGTGACAGCTTATCCCAATGCTCCCCAAGTTTATCGTTTAGGATAGAGTTAGTCTCATGCACGATAATATCATCGACATAAGGGTTGTTCTGAAGTACAGGAACTATCCTCTCTGCTATGTTAAGCGTCAAGTGGTAACCCCCTCTTTTAAGATAAGGAAAGATTGAACTTATCATTATTGCATCTCCAAAGGCACTCAACCGTAGCGAATAAGCAGGCATTTCTTTTGTCTGCTATTCACTACGTTATTGCCCTCCTTATTAATTCCATGTCGTAATCAAAATCCTTAATCCTCATGTCGTAATACTTTGGTTCCTGCCACATCTTATTCGTATCAGGGTATCTGCTTGTCTTAATCGTATCCATCCATATAACGAATACATCAGGGCATTGTTTTAAAAATATCTCCATGCACTCATGTGTCGGGCAGATATAAGACACAACCACGTCCCTGTTTGATATGGAGGCTATTAATCCCAACCTCTCTGCCTGTTTCTTCCTGCCTTCAAGCGAGAAGTCCCAGTCGTTCATAAACCGCCTCATCTCTGTTCCGTCTATCTTCGCCCATTCCATAAACTTATTCATAAGCGTTGTCTTGCCTGATTCAGGCAAACCCACAATAAGAACTTTCTTTACCATTAAACTTTTTTAATTTCTTCCTCGCAACCTTCTGCTCTTTAGGAGTTAATACTGTTTCCCATTTCTTATTCTTACCGTCCTGAATATGGTTCTCATGGTACTGCGTAAGTTTGTCTGTCCTATGCCCCTCGTTGGTTATCAAATCAAACTGGCTTTTAAATGGTATCTCTGAAATAATCTGCTTAACAGCATCCATGCTTGTCTTTTCCTCTATCTCGTCAATGAGGGATTCGGGTACATCATATTTTAGATAATCTATAATTCTCTTAATCTCCTGCCTTGAGTTCCTGACAATATCCCTGTACTGGATGAAAAGCGTATTGCCTATCTTCTTGAATTTCTCCACATTCGAAAGACATGCCTTGATGTTGTTGATAGAATTAAAATATGGTTCGTCAACAAACTGCTTCCTTGATGCGATACAGTCAAGGGGGTCTCTTAGCGTGCAGACGTTCTTTGCCTTCTTATCCGCAATCATGGCTATAGCCCCCTCCTTGAAAAAGTGGGACTTGATAACCAAGAAGCCTTCTTCCTTAAATGCCTTTTCAGCAAGCATCTTCTCAAGGTTATCCCCGTCTGCATACCCGACTATAACATTCCCATTTCTTTCTTTAATTGAATGCTCTGCTATCATCCTGCACACGTTGAATGACCATGTTGAAGCTGACCGCATAATTCCCGAACAGAAGATAATATCCCTCATCTAATACACATCCGGGTTTCCGACTTCATGTTTATCCGAACATCTCCAGCAGTAATAAGGTGGGTTTTCCATAACCCCCCTAACTTCCCCTACTTCCATCTCACGTCTACACACACAACATATTGCATTGATTTTTTTCCTGTTAAAAATATTATGTCTCCCGAAAAACCTTTCCTCCTGCGACTTCCTCGCTAATTCAAGTAATTCGGAAGTTGTTATATCGTTAGCATTAATAGGCAACACACACCTCGCATATCGTCCCTTTAAGAGCATCCTGCCCTTTGGTTTTTACATCAAGCTGCGCCTCTCTGATTATCTGAAACTTAGGACTGTTCCACTGTCTCATAAAGTTCGTACCGTCTAAAAGACCCATGTCGAACCTCTCGTCAGCCCCGAAACAGCAAGCCGATAAACCACCATCTACCCTCACATGACCTTCAGTAAATACCGACCAGCAGGGCAGGGGTAACCTGTTAGGCTTCATGGTTTCCTCGTCAATCCTTCCCATATTTCCGGCAGTAGGTGTAAAGCCAAGTTCCTTTTCGAGTTTATTTTTATACATGCTCATCTGGTAGAGAGGAAGCCAGTAGTGTTTATCTACATAAGGACGGATACTGTTATTTAAAAACTCCTTCATTTTCTTTTTCTGATCACCTTCATAGAGGATGGAACTTGCTGAAATCATTATCGAGTTATCGTTATACTTTCTGACTTCATGTGCGTTCTTGATATTCGCAAGTGCCTGCGCAAACATAGTCTCCGTACCACCTGTTATTTCATGCCATTGTTCGTAACTCGCACCGTTAACCGACCACTTGAGCGAATCAAGACCTGCGTTAATCAGTTTCGCAACTGTCTGCGAGTCCGCATTGACTGCGTTAGAGGTAAGAAACACATACGGAAATTCCAGTTCCTTCTTGACCCATTCGCAGCATTTTACAAGTAAGTCCTTTGCCATGAAAGGTTCACCGAGATAAAATAGTCCTATTTCCTCAACCCCTGATACTCTCATATCCTCAGTTATCCTCTGAAACAGCCAGAAGTCCATATCCTTTGTAGGTTGTTTCTTCCGTGTCCTTACGGCACAGTATTTACACCTTAAATTACACCTTGCCGTAAGTTCAATCTTTACACTCTTAGGAGAGGGCTGTACCCCACCCATCTGTATACGAAGGTCTCCTATCTTCGTTACAGCATCAATTTTTTGAGTAATATCCTTCATAACCCTCCACAGTTAAATCGTTTGCATAAATCCGGCATATCATCTGTCTCATGTATGTCGCAATACCATTCTTTTTTCTTATCGTCTCTTCCTAAATGCCTGCATACTATCGGGATGCTGACAAAATACTTATACTTGTCTCCATGCTCTGTCGCTCCTGCATCACATCCGTGAAAAGCAAGCCACTTCCCCATGTCTTTTGCCCTTACATGCCCCTTAATGTCTATCTTATCTACCACGGCATAGTTGAATGTCGCACTTATGCAGCATTTAGCGCACCTCTGACATTCACTCATCCCATTACCTGCCCTGACGGGTTATATCCCCATAAAGCAGGGTGTTTTTTAGACATTAGGTCTAAATGCACATAACCCCTGTAATGATCTACCCCTATTCTCCTAACTCCGTATTCAATCAGTTTTTCTACCACCCTGAACCTTAAAGGGCAGTTCTTAACTTTAATATGCGCTGCTATACACTTAATCTCATCATCCGCATAATGCGGTGATTCAGGAGTGGTTCTTGACGAACACCTGCACCCCTTCACTATCTCTATCGGGTAAAAAACATTCACCTTATTCAGTATCTCCATAATCCTTTCATCCACGTTTGAAAACCTGCAACACGGACACTCAAAATCTTCAGCCGTTAGAATTTTTCTCATTTTCCATATTCTCCTGTGCATCAAACGTCTGACATGCAAATAATGCAAAGTCTCCTATCCCTATCGCCTCTACAACCTGCATGTATTGAGATATCTGACCCATCCACCATCGGGGGCTTTTCTGCGTTATGTGTGCGTTTCTCCCGTCAGGTAGGGTTTTAAGAGCATCCGTACAGCATATAGAGAATAAAACCATGTATTTGGCTTTACTCGCTATGTGCTTGATGGTATTTAAGACACATTGAATCTCTATATGCTCCATAACGTCAAAACATGTCACTATGTCAAACTTCCCTTCTGGTTCCTGTGAATACTGCTCCATAAACGGGTCGTAATTCGTTACATCTACACACTTAAAAACATCATTGATGGACTTACCGAGATTTCCTGAACCACAGCCGTAATCTAAAAGCGAAACGTTCTTATTGCTAATTAGAATATCCCCCGTCATGTACTTCTGAAGTTCAACCGTATCCATGATCTTCTCTAAATCCTTAACGGTTTTAATATTCTTTTTTGCGTATATTTGAACTATGGACTTACCTACAAAATCTATATCATGACCGCCCCATAACCCGTAGTGCTTCTCAGCGTGCATCTGTTTCTGAATTTCAGCGTAACTTGTAGTCCATCTTCTGTCACCCATTAACTCCGTAGCTTTCGCAATAGCCTCTTTATGGCATTTTAAGAGTTGAGATGTCAGGTTAAAGCCGTGTAAGACTATCTCTATTTTCCCATCCATCCTGTCTGCCCACTTAATGAACTGCTTGGCCTGGTGTGCGAAAACTGGAGATGTGAGAAATATATGACCATCCGGTGTCTTTGCTATCTGAACCGTCTCACTCCTCTGTTTCTTGTAAGCATAGAAGAAGCCACCATCGTCAGGCTCGTCTATCGTGTATTCCTCTCCCGTATCGGCATCTGTATATGAATTACCTTTATTTCTTTTCTTCACTTCCTCAAATTGTGGATCGTCTTTACTTACAAGTGTCGGGTTAGATGCAAAACATGAGTCCAACCCGTAATACTCTATCTTCGGGTAGCCTAAAATAACGGCAAAGTTCATGGCCCTTAAACCCGTCATCGTACCACCTACCAGATAACTCTTGCTTGGCATCACAGGGTAGAGTTCCTGTGCTAACTGTATATCTCTTTCATCCTCCATGCCATAGGCTATCATTAACTTATTGACTTTCATCCCGGCATCTAAAAGGTTCTGTGTGACCTTCGGGTTGCATACTATCCCGATAAAATAGGATGTTTCCTTTTGTGGGTTTTTAATGTACGTTGCGACTATCTCCTTCGGATCCATAATCACGCATATATCCGAAACTATCCCATGCTTTAAAAGAAAATCATGCGTGTGGTTGGATGAGCATATTACCTCTCCTGCCTCCTTTCTTTTCTTGATTTCATCCACAAACTGTCTTAATGAAGGCCCCCCTGCACAGAAGATAAAAGTCCCGTCATGCGGAGGTATCTTTTCAAGCACAGGAATATTAAACTGTGCTGATGCCTTGATGTTTTCAAGCACCTCGTCATTAGGAACAGGCGAACCCTGTAAATCAGGAGTCGGTTTAAACTTCTCTATCCCGCCTACCTCTAAAACATCTGTCTGCACAAATCTCCTTTCTTTGGATAAAGGGGGCTTTCGCCCCCCTCACCATTAACCTACATTCGCATTAATCGGAAGTGCAAACGGAAGCACTCTGTACCTCCAGATAACGTCTGAAAGTACAACAATTTTGTCCAGCGAGGCAGCGTTGCCTGTGATACCCGCCATTTCGCCTATTGATGCAAGCGTAAACGGTGTGGACAGGCTTATGTCGTATACGTCATTAAGGGCAGATGCCCCGGCAGACGATGTTAGAGAATACACCTGTTTTGTGGACAGTATTGTTCCAAGCGAAGCAAGTTTCACTATAGCAAGAGTCTGCGTTCCTGCGGCTGAACCGCCTGAACCGACCCTGCATGTTGCGCCTAAAACCACGCATTTGTCACGAATCTTTAGGGTTGACCCTACATAGGTACTCGTGGCAGCTGCCGTGGAAATAGTCCCTGATAAACACCTTTCCCTAATTATCAGGAAATTAGGATGGTCGAATTGACTCATATATCATCCCTCCTTATGCAGCCGAGTCCCATTTTATAATGCGTGTGTCAGCAGCCCCGGCAGTATCCCACTCTATCTTCCAGCCCATAAGCCCGTACCAGGCTATACCGTTAGACCTTCCATAATCCGATGGCTCCTTTACCCTTATCTCCTCCGGTATTACTATTGCTTCCCTTACCGTTGGAGACCCGAACATGTAACCTTCAAGCGAATGCCCTTTAGTCCATGTTTTAGCTGTTGCTGTTCTTGCGGTTGAGTCATAGGTGTATCTCGTAGCAAATGAATCCTCTACGAACCTGCACCCCATGTACCTTCCTACTTCGCCGGAAAGGTTCCTTTTCTGCCCTGACTCTGTGTAAGAGTGGATAGTCTCAAGCGCGGCCTTCATGTTTTCCATTGCCTCGATAGAACAGATCATGGCGTAATCGCCGCCAAGACCGCCCCAACCCGGTACGTTCCTCTTCTTGAGTTCCGTGATTAACTTTCGGGTGTGATAGGTATTCAGAACGGATGTGTTTGTGACCGTTGCCGTTCCATCTGTGGTGACCGTCTGTGCTGATGTAGACGTACCAACATACCTCAAGAGGCATTTATTGAACTCACGTTCAATTTCCCCATCAATGCATTTGATTGCGTCATTCAACAGGGTGTCCCTTATGATTCTTTCAAGGTCGAACTCCGAAAGTGCTTCCACCTTCAAAGGCATTGGTATGGAATTACCATACTCGTAGACCGTTAGGGTTCCCCATGTCATGCTGTAGTCAGTCTCGTGCATTGTGTTTGTTTCAGTTAGCTTCCCGCCGTATGTACCCGCATTGCCGACTTTAAGCCAGTTGACGGTTTCACCCTTGCTCTTTCCAAACGCCTCTTTAAACTGCAAGAATTGCCTGAACCGGAGCAATGGCTGGGCAGCAACCTGAAACTTTTTGTTCAGGTATCCCGATGTTAAGTAAGATCCCTGATTAGCCCAAGTTATAGCTGACATTGTTAATTATCTCCTTTTTATAAAAGGCTTGAGTTCCTCATTCGGACATAATCCTCTTGAGACCAGCCTTTTTCCTTCTTCTGTTCAAACCCTGCACCAGCTTTTTCAACCTTAATCTGTTCCTTGACTTCTTTCTTCTTCAGGTTGCCAGCATGGAGTTTATCGTAGAGGTTGTTTATTGCAAGCGTGAATTTTGTAGCCACAGGCCCCATAATAACAGGGTTGCATATCGTGGTGATTTCCTGATCTGTAAAGCCGAGACTCATGGCAAACTCCGTGAGTTTCTCCCTCTTAGTCTCGAAATCAGGAATGGCCTGCCGTGTTGCATGTATAGCCTCATCCGTTATCATTTTAACTCGCATCTGGTTGCTGGATATCGCCGACCTCTTATCGACAAGGTCATCTCGTAGTGCCTCAAGTTTGACGACCTCCTCTGAATACGGGTCAGACAACTTTGCATGGTACAGTCTATCCCTAACTGTCTGTAAGACTTGGTCAGGATTTTGATAGAACGCCTCGTACAAAGTTCTGGGTTGCTGAACTTGCTGTTGGGGCGGTGTCTGAGTAACCCTTTGCTGCATGGCAGCGTATTCCTCACGCAAACGGGCTGCTTCCTCCAGTTTCGGCTTTAACCCCCTGTCTACCGACTTCCAAATGGCCTGACCTTCGGGTGTCAACCTTCTGAAATCTACCTGCCCGTCTGTTTTTAAAAGTTCCTCGACCTCCTCAGTTGTGTAAGGAGTTACCCCCCCTTGATCTCCTTCCGCTTCCTGTTCAGTCGTGGTTTCGGTTGTCTCGACTTTTTCCTCGACAACCTCCTCACTCTGTTGGGAAGTCTCTTTTCCAGCATCTGACTTTTGCTCGTCTATTAGCTGGTCGAGATATAATCCTTCTGCCATAAATCCTCCTTATAAATTTGACTCGTCTGTGTCATCCTGCTGTACTTGCAGTTTACCCGTTGTTACATAGGTCTCAAACGTAGTTTTAAACATGGACAGCATATTCGCCTGTCCTTTTAAAGCCTTGATAACCTTAATCTCCTCTACCGGACATTCCCACATTGCGTTACGCAGGTACTCCTCCAAGTCCTTGAAGAACCCCTTGATTAGGGGGTTGTCCAGCACCTGGCGGGACTCCTCCGCCTTGCGCCTGATTCTGTCCTGCTGCTCCTCCATTCATACCTCCTGGTGGCATCATCGGCTGTGTACCTTCCGGAGCCACAAATTCATCTACGTTTTTAAAGTCTAAATCCTCCC
>Ga0180007_10007137_pt1 | contig 10662 bp, 10 predicted proteins | sample MM_PC_MetaG_FD_121122 | JGI IMG/M metagenome (GOLD analysis project Ga0180007, IMG submission 121122) | Groundwater microbial communities from the Aspo Hard Rock Laboratory (HRL) deep subsurface site, Sweden - MM_PC_MetaG | ecosystem: Environmental > Aquatic > Deep subsurface > Groundwater...
ATATGCATCGAAGACCTGGCGACCATGATATGGAAGATGATAAGGGATACAAAACCCAAGATAAAATTTATCCCGTACGATAAACTGCATAAAGGTTACGAGGATGTCATGAGGAGGGTGCCGGACACCCGGAAGGCAGAGAAATTCTTGGGTTTTAAGGCGTCCGTTCAGCTTGAAAAAGGTATGCCTCTGACTATTGAGTGGCAGAGGAGCGTTACCCAATGATATTTTTTGTCATTCCCGTCTATAACGAAGAAGACAATATAAAAAAACTGCTCAGCAACCTGTCTTTGCACGCTGAAGAAAAGGGATGGGATCATAATATCTGTATCGCTGATGATGGATCAAGCGATGCTACCGCGGAGATCGCCGGATCCATGCGTAAGGATATCCCGCTGGAAGTCGTTTCTAATAAAGTAAATATGGGTCCCGGAGCGGCTTTTGACGCGGGATTCAGGGTAGTTCTTTCTTCGGCAAAGCCGGATGATATCATAGTCACCATGGAAGCGGATAATACCAGTGACCTTATTGTCCTTGATGAAATGATAGGCAAAATAAAGAAGGGAGCGGATATCGCTCTTGCTTCCTGTTACGCGGAGAACGGCAGGGTAGAGGGAACAACGCTTTACAGAGCTATATGCAGCCGCGGGGCCAATCTTTTGATAAGGATGATCTCCCGGGATAAAAGGATAAGGACCGTAAGCTCGTTCTATCGGTGTTACCGGGCCGGAATATTGTCCAGAGCGTACCAAATGTACGGCACCGATTTTATTGAGGAGAAAGGTTTTGTATGTGCGGTGGATATACTTTTAAAATTGCAGAATCTGAATGCCCGTATAAGTGAAGTACCCATGATCCTCCAGTGCGACAGGCGCATAGGAAAAAGCAAGATGAAGACCATGAGGACGATAATATCCTATTTGAAATTGATCGTCAGAGAGGTAACGAGAAAAAGTGCCCGAATTGATGGAAAAAATCAAAATTAAAGATCTCACTTTGTGGATAATCCTGGCGGTCTTTCTCAGACTGGCAGCTATGATGATCGCTGTACACGGGGATTCCGTTTCCGTTAACTATTCTCCGAGTGAATTGGCGTACAAAGGTATTCTGGACATTTACCGCTATAAACGCGATAGTGTAGGCATGATCGGAGGATGGAGATCGTATTATCCGCCGCTTACATATTTTACGGTAGGTTTTTTTCAGTTCATTTCCAGACCCTTAAACCCCGGATTTTACGCATGGATACATGAGATATATCCTATCGGTATACGCCCATGGCTTGTTTCGAACGGGGTTTCTTTTGCTTTTTTTAAACATTTGTTTTTCATGAAAGCGCCGTATCTTTTGTTCGATACTTTTTGTCTTGCTTCTATTCTCGGATATATCGGCGATCCGCGTTCGAAAATAAGGGCTTTTAAATTATGGAGCGTTAACCCCGTAATACTGTACGGCGTTTATATGTTCGGCCAGGCGGATATAATACCGGCCTTACTTACCGTGTTGGCTGTTCTGGCGGCAAGACGGCATAAGGGACCGTGGGCGTTGATGCTGTTAAGCTTCGCCACGCTGTTCAAGACGTATCCCATGTTCCTTATACTGCCGCTATTGATAACGCAATCACGTTCGTTAAGGGATTACCTGAAGGGTACGGCGGCGATAGTCCTGCCGTTTTTTATTCTATTACCGTTCTATTTTTCCAGTAAATTTGCGGTCATATCCTCACTGTTCCCTAAGATCTATAGTGAAGATTCTCTCAGCGTAGATTGGATATTTCCGCTGAAGATCATATTTATGGTCCTTTACGCGTTCCTGATAGGGGTATGTATAAGGTCCAAAAAACGGGCGGATACGGAAATACCCGCTTTGAACCTGACTATGGCGGTCCTGATGCTTCTTTATGTCATATTTTTTGTTCATGTTCATTATTTTATATGGGTAATACCTTTTCTAGTGATCGCCGTTTCTACGGGGGTGGTGTCGCCCCGGCTTTATTATGTTCAGATCGTTTGTCTTTTTATATTTAATCTGAACAGCCGTAACACGAGTACGGCATTGTTTATGCCGCTTGATCCGCAGTTCTTTTATGCGCTACCTGGATTGCCCGATCTGATGCATAATATTTCGATCAGATGGGGGGCAGTGATGTTAGCGGCAAGAATGTGTTTTGTCGTCATCTGCGTCATGATGGCTACGGACCTTTTAGGCGTAACGGCTTTTATCAAACGGCTACCGAAATGGATAGGCGGTAATGGCAGATAAAACGTGTATCAATATCCATTTTGATTCGTTGGGGTGGACGCTCTCAAAAGATCCGGCTGCTTTTCATGACCCAAGCTTTTTTGATATCGCGGACCGGTTCTTCGCGGTATCGGGTAAATACGGGTTTAAGTATACGATCTTTGTTATCGGCAGGGATCTTGGAAATCCGGATGTGGCCGCCAGGGTAAAAGCATGGGCGGAAAACGGGCATGAAATAGGAAATCATTCCTACGGTCATAAATTGAATTTCGGTAGTTTAAACTATAATGAACTTGAGACCGAGGTCATGAAATCACATGAGATGATAGCGAACGTCTGCGGAAAAGAACCAAGAGGGTTTGCCGCGCCGGGATGGTCCAGTTCGGATAATTTAACGGATATTCTCCGGAAGAACGGTTATCTGTACGATACGTCCGTATTTCCCTCATATTTCATGTGGATCGCTTCGGTAAAGGCATGGTGGAATTTCAGGGGAGATGATAGAAGAGGAGCTATATTACAACGAAAGGACAGATTAACCAATCTTTTTGCGGACAGGAAACCGTATATATCGAAAGGTCTTTTGGAGATACCCTTGCCCGTGACAGCGTTTTTACGGATACCATGCTGGCATACTATGTCTTTTCTGTTGCCAAAATCGTGTTTCGAGGCTACATTGAGATCGTGTCTCAAACTTGAATACTTCTCCTATGTGCTGCACCCGGCAGATCTCATAGATAGTAACGATGTTAAAGACGCGAAGAATATCGAACGGTTGAATGTTTCGCTTGAGGATAAAATGTCAAGGCTTTGCGGGTCTATCGAAACGATAATTAAAAGGAGCGGAGAGATAGTTACACTTGAAGAAATAGCTCGGGGGGTGATGGATGGTAAAAGCGCGTGAATATTTTGAAAAAGAGTACCAGGATTTCAATTCGTCATATAAACAGCCCGGCGAGCTTAAAGATGTTATTCGGAGACTATCCTTCAGGTTTAATAAGAAGGCCCTGGACGGAAGATTGAACGCGCTGCTTGATCTGGCGGGAGAGAACGTCAAAGGCAAAAGTATGCTTGATGTGGGATGCGGCCCGGGCTTTTATTCTATTGAGCTGGCGAAAAAAGGCGCTAAGGTAACCGGACTCGATTATTCTAAAGGGATGATAGACGCGGCGCGGCGAAATGCCGCCGAAGCCGGGGTCGGGGTTGATTTTAAACACGGCGATTATCTGGAGGAAGAGGGACATCCCGCGTTCGATTGTGTTTTCGCTACCGGCGTTATTGAGTATGTCGATCCGCGGGAGCAGCGGAATTTTATCAGAAAAATGGCGGATGCGTCGAAAGACGCGGTCATCGTGAGTTTTCCTAAAAAGTACATATTACACGCGTTTGCGCGTAATATATGGCTGAGAATCTTCAAGAAACTTAAGATAAGTTTTTTTTCCGATAAAGACATTGCTAATGTAACACAAGGTCTTAAAGAAACAGACAGGCGTGATGTCGGCATTCTATGGGTAATAAAATTTAAGAGAGTTCAAAATGAAAAGTGATATAGTAATAGTCTATCCGCCGGTAGTAATGAAGGGAAATTATGAAAGTGTTGCTACCGGACATGAGGTGCCGCCGCAACCCCTTATTTATTTAGGTGCCGTGCTCCGTGAGAACAATTACAGATGTTCTCTGCTTGATGCCAACGCTCTGCATCTCGGTGTGGAAGAGACCATAGCCCGTATCCTGGCATTTTCGCCGAAATACGTAGGCATCTCTGCTCCCACGATGCTGATATCGGCTGCCGGAGAACTTGCCCGAAGACTGAAGGAAAAAAACGGCGACATTGTGATGATCGTAGGAGGTCCGCACATGAGCGCGGTTCCCGGCATGACCATGGAAAAATATAAAAGTATTGATGTCGGGGTGATAGGCGAGGGAGAAGTTACTATACTGGAACTATTAAAAGCATTGGATGAAAAGAAACCCCTCGGATCCGTCAAAGGTCTTATATTCAGAGAAGGAGACAGTATAAGGACTACCGCACCTCGGCCCTACATAGCGGACCTTGATACGATCCCTTTCCCGGCATGGGATATGCTCCCCGACATAATGGCGCATTATCAACAAAGTGCGGCCAGAATAGACAGGCTGCCCAGCATATCAATGGTCACATCGCGCGGATGTCCTTTTCAATGTATCTTTTGCGCGCGTAATGTATTCGGGAACGTGACCAGATCTCACAGCTCGGATTATCTTATCGGCTTGATCAAACATCTTAAAGAAGAATATAAGATCAAAAACATCAGTTTCGAAGACGAGAATTTTGTAGTGTACAGGGATAGATTGGTAGAGTTCTGTAATAAGTTCATTGACGATAAAACGGATATAACATGGGATTGTGCTTCCCATGTTAATAGCGTGACTCCCGAACTGCTGGCTCTTATGAGAAAAGCAGGCTGCTGGCAGATAAATTACGGTATCGAAAGCGGATCCCAGCGTATCCTGGATTTTATAAAAAAAGGAAGCACTTTAAAAAGGATCAGAGAGGCGCTTACAATGACACGAAAAGCCGGTATTCTTTCGAAAGGATATTTCATTATAGGCCATCCGACCGAAACATTAGAGTCAATTCAGGAAACCATAGATTTTATAAAGAAAATAGACTTGGATATTTTTCAAATGTCCCACATGGTTCCGTTCCCGGGCACTGAACTCTATGAAAAAGCCGAACAATATGGGAAATTTGTGAACAATTGGGACGATATGAATATTTGGACACCGCTATTTATCCCCGAAGGATTGACCCAAGATATGCTTGAAAGAGAGGCAAAAAGGGCTTACAGGGAGTTTTATTTCAGGCCAAGGCCCATATTGAAATACTTTTCACGGATGATGAGACCTTCATCTTTTTGTAAATATGCGAAAGACGGGTTCAAGATATTTAAATTCCTACTGCGTAAAAGCTGATTTTAATGTAAACACGCGGTAAATCTGTATTTCACGGGAATAACGGTTCAGATCCGTGGATAGGACAAAGAACGGAAGAGGTAAAAAATGAATAATTTAAAAATAGCGGTTGTCGGAATAGGGAACTGGGGTAAACATTTGGTGCGTAATTATTATGATCTGGGCGTGCTATACGCATGTTGTGATTTTGATGAAAAAAAACTTGAAACGGCAAAAAAGACTTTCAGTATACCGAAAATAACTTCTGATTTTGATTCGATCATTTCGGATCCGGATATAAACGCTGTCGTGATAGCGACCCCGGCCGTGTATCATTATGAACTGGCAAAGGCGTCGCTTGAGGCAGGGAAAGCGACTTATGTGGAAAAGCCGATGGCCCTGAAGGAGTCACATTGCGCGGAGCTTGTTAAGATCGCGGAGAAGAAAGATATTGTCCTTATGGTAGGACACCTTATGCTGTATCATCCGGCCTTTCTAAGGGTAAAGGAATATATCGATAATGGTGAGCTTGGCGATATCTATTACGGGTATTCTGTCCGGGTTAATCTTGGCACCGTGCGAAGCGACGAAAACTCACTGTGGAGTTTTGCCCCGCATGATATCTCGATGCTCCTGTATCTTTTCGGGGCTGAGGTGGAGAGCGTTTCGGCCAGGGGACAGTCCTACCTGCAGAAGGATGTTGAAGACGTTGTGTTCTTATCACTGTATTTTAAGGACAAAAAAATGGCGCAGATACAGATATCCTGGCTCGATCCGCATAAGGAAAGGAAACTCACCATAGTGGGGAGCAAGAAAATGCTTGTTTTTGACGACGTGGAAAGTTCCGAAAAAATAAAGATATATAACAAAGGTGTCGACCGGAGCGGGAAGAACGAATTCGATTCCTATGGGGATTACCTTACTTTGCGCAGCGGGGACATACTTCTGCCGTATGTTAAAATGTCGGAGCCACTCCGGGCGGAATGTATGCATTTCCTCGATTGCGTCGAGAACAATAAAAAGCCGCTAACGGATGGAAGAAATGGTCTGGATGTGGTAAAGATCCTTGAAAAAGCTCAAGAATCTTTAAGTCAAGGGGGAATACCGGTTAAGGTGTAAGAGGCATAGAGCATAGAGCAAGGTAGAAAGGAGAGTTTTGTGATGAATAAAGATTATTTTGTTCACGGGTCAAGTATTGTCGATGACGGGGCCACGATAGGGAAGGGCACAAAAATATGGCATTTTTCACATGTTCTTACGGGCTCTGTTATCGGAAAGGATTGCCGTATCGGGCAGAACGTGGTCATAGGTCCGGACGCCAGTGTCGGCAATAACTGCAAAATACAGAACAATGTATCTGTATACAAGGGAGTTGTTCTTGAGGATGACGTTTTTTGCGGCCCGTCCTGTGTCTTCACTAATGTATTCAACCCCCGATGCGAGGTGCCGCGTATGGATGAGATCAGGGGGACTGTTGTGAAAAAAGGAGCCTCAATAGGGGCTAACGCGACGATAGTATGCGGCAATTCTATCGGAAAGTACGCGTTCATAGGCGCCGGTGCCGTAGTCACAAAAGATGTTCCCGACTACGCGCTGGTATACGGTAACCCGGCAAAATTAAGCGGCTGGATATGTGAATGCGGGGAAAAACTGGACTTAATTTCAGGAAAAGCTTCTTGCGGCGGGTGTTCAAAGAGTTATTCTAAAGACGGTAAGATTGTCAGCAGAATAGGAGGATAGAAGAATGGGGAGAAAAGAAATAAAAGTTTTTAATACAGGGTCAAGCACCGTAGTCGACCGATGCCAGATATGCGATAATCCTGACCTTGAGTCAATATTGTTCTTAGGATACTTGCCGCCCGTCAATACGATGAATCCTATAGGCGAAAAACCGCACCAGCAGCCCAGCTATCCGGCGCAGCTCTTATACTGTCCGAAGTGCAGGCTTGTCCAGCTAGGTCTTATTGTCGACGCGAAGATACTTTTTCCTCCGGAATATCCTTATACAAGCAGTACGACAAAGGTTTTAAGGGACAATTTTGCCGAACTATATGCCGAATGCAGTTCTTTGCTGAAATTATCCGAAAATGATCTTATCGTAGATATAGGTTCAAATGACGGTAACCTTCTCAGCAACTTCAAGGATCACCACAGGGTGCTGGGTATAACCCCTGAAGAAATAGGCAAAATCGCTATCGAGCGCGGCATTCCGACCGTTATAGATTATTTTAACCGGGAAACCGTCGAACGTGTCTTAGGTGAACACGGTCAGGCAAAGGTCGTGACCGCTACCAACGTATTCGCGCATATAGAGAACGTACACGATATAGTCGACGGAATAACAAAACTTCTGCCATCCGACGGTGTTTTTATCTCCGAATCGCATTATCTCCTGGCGCTTGATGATACTCTGCAGTATGATACGGTCTACCATGAACACTTGAGATATTATTCCCTGCATAGTCTTAAATATCTTTTGGAGATGCACGGTCTTGAGATATTTCACGCGAAACGTATACTCACCCACGGCGGGTCTATACGCGTATATGCCGCGAGGAAAGGGAAATATCCCGCGGGAACTGCGGTTAAAGAACTTCTGGACGCGGAAAAAGGGAAGGTATTGAGTAAAGAAGATTTCCTCAAGTTTTCGGAACGGGTCGTGATGTCCAAACTGGGTCTTGCCGGGATCTTGGCCGGTATAAAAAAAGAAGGCGGACGTATAGCGGGTATCAGCGCTCCGTCCCGGGCCAGTACGTTGATAAACTACACAGGGCTTGACGACGGTATTATTGATTATGTCCTGGAAATAAAGGGATCGCATAAGATCGGTAAATATATCCCGGGCACGCTTATTCCGGTATTCGAAGAATCTAAACTATACGAAGAACAGCCCGAATACGCTCTTATTTTTTCATGGCATATAGCGGATGAGCTTATCCCTAAGATAGCCGCGAAAGGGTATAAAGGAAAATTCATTATTCCTCTTCCGGAACCTAAAATAGTGGATAACCCCGCAGGATAGAAAGCATTATGGGACTTGATGTTATAATACCCGTATATAACGAAGGTGAGAACATAAGAGGTGTTCTGGATTCTCTCGGAGAGTCCGTTAAAACACCTCTTAATATACTTATTTGTTACGACAACGACGATGATAATACCCTGGAAGAGCTTAAGTCCTATCCGAGGGATAAGTTCAGGATACTTACGATAAAGAACCGCGGAACGGGCGTTCATGGGGCTATTCTTACGGGTTTTAAAGAGAGCTGCGAAGAAGCTGTTCTTGTTATGCCCGCCGATGATACTTATAACGCCTCAATAATAGATGATATGTACCGCAAATTCACCGAAGGAAATGATATCGTCGCGGCAAGCCGTTTCATGCCGGGGGGATGTATGGAAGGCGCTCCTCTTTTGAAGAATATTCTTGTGAGGTGCGCGGCTTTTACTCTGTATTATATCGCAAGGCTTCCTGTCCATGATCCGTCGAACGGGTTCCGTCTTTTTTCCCGCAGGGTCATCGATACGGTCGATATAGAATCTACTCAAGGGTTTGTTTATTCCATCGAACTTCTGGTGAAATGCCACCGGTTCGGCTGGAAAATAGCCGAAGTCTCCGCGAAATGGTTCGAACGCACCAAGGGGAAGAGCCGGTTCAGGATCGCCGAATGGCTCCCGTCATATCTTAAATGGTACTTCTACGCATTCCGAACTAATTTTTTACGCAAATAGCTAAGTATAGATCTCAGGTCGTTAGGCTTATTCTTATCAGGGGATCAAGCTGCCGGGCTGTTGCTATACAAGCACTGTTTAACTATAGACCCGCGTTTTCGTCGTACCATTTGACGGTGGTGAATATACCGTCGCGCAGAGCGTGTGAGGGGGCGTATCCCAGTTTTTTTAATTTGGTAATGTCGGGACAGCGTCTGGAAGTACTGCCTGCGGAAAGTTTACCGGGTATGATCTCGATTTTTTTTCCGTAATATTCCGCTACAAGGTATATTATTTTATTTATGGTCACTTCTTCCGATGTGCCGATATTATAGATGTTCAGGTGTTCGCCTTTTTCGATGACCTTCATCAGACCGTCGATAAAGTCGTCAATGAAAACGAACGCGCGGGTCTCTTCGCCGGTTCCCTGGATAGGGAACCGTATCGGACCTTTGTTCTTTGAAACAAGCGCTTTCATCCTTATGGCGGATTGCGGCACTACGTGTTCGGTACCCATATCCGGTCCGTAAACATTGTGGGGCCTAAAGATGACCGCGCGGTCAAAATATTTCCGGCCATAGTTAAGTGTCATGATCTCGCTTATTATCTTACCGGCGCCGTAAGAATACCGCGGGTTCAAGGGGTCCGGTATAGAAAGAGGCACATTTTCATTTGTCGGGACAGAAGGCGGTGTCTGGTATACTTCGGAACTTGATGCCAGTATAAGTTCTTTTATGTTGTTTTCCCTGCAGGCATCGAGGACGTTCACCATGCCTTTTACCCCTACATCCAGAACGAGCTCGGGTTTGGAATAGAAAAATTCCGTTCCGTTCACGAAAGCGAGATGGCATACACTGTCCGCGCCTATCGCGGCTTTTCTGACAGCTTCGGCATCCCTGATGTCGGCTTCGATAAACTCTATCCTGTCTATTACATCCGTAAGACGTTCCGCCGAACCTCTTGACTGGTTGTCGAGCACACGCACGCGGTATCCCGTTTCGGCCATACGGCGGACCAGCGCGGAACCTATAAACCCGGAGCCCCCGGTAATAAGATAAAGTTTTTTGGTCATATCGGCTATTTATTCACCTCGATCCGTTGTTCCGATCCGTTCGATCTGCGCGCCGCGTCCAGAAGCTGCTGAACGCGAAGACTGTCTTTTAAGTCCGGTCGCTGGGGAAGGCCTGTCTCGATCCAGTCCAGGAAACGGTTCACAAGGCAGGATACAGGAGCGATACGGCTGTCCGGATCCGGCGCTGACAATGAATGCTGACAGGTTTCTTCGATCTTAGATGTCCCGCGTTTTGCCGTAAAAATTTTAAAACCGTTGATATGATCGGAAGAAGTGTTTTCCAGGACCATCGTCCCTTCGCTTCCGTAAAATTCTATCCTGTGCCCGCCGCCCGGAATAGAATGAGTAGATATAGTGACCGAAAGAGCGCATCCCGAGGCTGTTTTAGCGGAGATAATATTAAGCGTATCTGTCCGGCGCGTATCTCCGGGCGCTTTATGCATCCGGCACGAAAGTGACGTGATGGGTCCCACGAACCATTCAAGGTAATAGAATACATGAGACGCGAATTGGTTAAGTGTTCCGCCGCCTTCGTCTGTGCGGGTTTTCCATGAGTCCAGACCTTTTTTATTGGAATATGTCTCAATGTCCCACGAAACGACGATATGCCGCAGCGTTCCTATATCGCCGCGTTCCAGTATGGACTTGGCTTTTTTCCATTCGAGTATCTCCGGGAATTCAAGATCAATCATATTGGCGGTTCC
>Ga0180007_10007138_pt1 | contig 10660 bp, 7 predicted proteins | sample MM_PC_MetaG_FD_121122 | JGI IMG/M metagenome (GOLD analysis project Ga0180007, IMG submission 121122) | Groundwater microbial communities from the Aspo Hard Rock Laboratory (HRL) deep subsurface site, Sweden - MM_PC_MetaG | ecosystem: Environmental > Aquatic > Deep subsurface > Groundwater...
TCACTTAAAAAATCAGCCGCAGCAGCTGTGTTCAAAGGGGTTTCTGCAGTTTCAAATGTTATTCTTCCTGGTAGCGGCAAAATTTTATATGAAATCGGTAAAAAAATAGGCTTCAAAAAAACGATGGCCATTGCCGGATCGCTTTTAGCGCTTCTAATTGCAAAAACCTTATATGCACTATCTACAATTGGCGGACTAATTGGAGGAATTGTCGGAGGAGCCATTGGATTTTTTGTAGCTGGCGGACCAATTGGAATTTTACCAGGAGTGATAGTAGGAGCAAACATTGGTCAAGCAATAGCTCCGGCCAATTGGTTTGGTTCTCTTTTTGGTGGAAAAGATGCTACTAGTGTTTTGACCCACGAAACAGCGCTAGCCAATTCATCGGCAAATAGCGCCGCTGTGATAAAAGCTTCTGTAGCCCAAGCTGCGCAGGCTGCCACAATTGCAAACACAAGCGGAGTCTTTTTTGGATTGCCAATTGCAATTTTGGCTCCAGGAATAACAATGTTTATTGGATTAATTGTCACAGTTTATACAGTTTTTACCATTCAAAGTGCTTTTTTGGTTCCAACTCCTTCAAACCTTAAAAACATTACTGTTGGAAACACATTTAAATGCGATGGATCAAACATTCCCAAACCCGATAATACTGGGGTTATTAGGTCTAGCGATGGCCAATATGCTTTTCCAATAGTTAACGCAGCACCGTCTAACAACTGTGCTCATTGGGATGGGACACTCGCAGTTGATCTTTTCACTGGCCAAGCTAAAGCAACGGATCCTCAAAAAAACCTACCTTTAGTCGCATACACTGGTGGCACAGTTGACATGGTTGTCAATAACGATAGTTTGGGCGGAATGTATGTTATTTTAAAAGGCGATGATGGACGCTATTACTATTATGCTCACCTTTGTGCCAACTATGTTGTTTATAATCAAAGAGTAGAAGCAGGAGAGGTTATCGGTATTACCAATCAATCCGGAATAAATGCGGAAGTCACTCCAGAACATCTGCATTTTGCTATTCAAGACGGTGGGACTCGACCCGAATTTTTTAGTGGCGGAAATGTCTGTCCCTTTACAGATTTTAGAGAAAAACTTGACATAATTTTATGCAAACCTCCTGGACAAGAATGTGTTGTGCCATAATTTTTAGTAGGGGCTTTTGTTATGAACATAAAAAAATTAAAAACAATATTAGTGATGGCTGCTGTTGGAGTTATGACTATTATTGCAATCTCATATTTCACTCTTCCAACATTAACCATATTCACTACTCCCGAGGGTTGTAAAATATTTATTAACGATAGTTTTTATTCAGAAAGCCCTTATAAATTACGTCTTAAAAAAGACAGTTATCAAATAAAAATTACTAATGAAAACTATGAAAATTATGTTGAAACTATAAACTTAACCAATGACAAAAATATGAATATAAATCTCAAACCCAAACAGGACTCTGATATTATAGAAACTCCCATCAACCACGCGCTCACGCTCACGATTGGCGAAACACAAAACAACTATCTGCTTTCTATAGATCGAAATACATCTCAGCTTATTAAAATTGATGACAAAAGTACAACAATTGTTCATTCAGAGCTTGTGAGCACTTTCGATCGTTCAAATCACATCGTCGCCTTAATTGAGAAAAACAAGCCAGACAGCATTGTGTTTATAAACATGGAAACAAATGAAAAACAGCGAATAACTCCCAAAAAAACAATCACTATCTCCGCTCTTTCTATGTCTCCAAGCTCAAATGATGTTTTTGTTTTAGGAAACATTGATACGATCAACAGAACAAGCGGTCTTTACAATATTAAAAGCAATGATGAAGATTTTGTTAAAATAACCAACACAAAAGCCACTTCTATAAAAGCGTTGAGTGAGCAATTTATTGTAGAGTTTGCCTACGCTGATTACAACAATGCGAGCATTACGTCTTTATTAGACACCTTTTCCAATAAAGTGGTTTTTTCTGAGCCTGGAAACTCTTTTTCAGTTTCACCAGATAGTAGAATTGTAGCAGTTTTTAATTCAGAAAAAATAACTATGTTTTCATATAAAACTCAGTCTCAAACCGAACACAAAATGAATCGATCTTATTTTGCGGAATGGTTAAACTCAGAAACAATTCTGCTTTTCTCAAATGGCCTCAGCGGGATTGAGTATTCGCTTCTCGACATAAAAAACAACAACAAAACAGAGTTTAAAAAAGTTGCCAGCTTGGGTGGAGTTTACATAAAATCTATAAATGGAATAACCAATTCAAACATATATTTGACCAGCGTAAATGGAACGCTTTACAATATTTCTCGACCAATCATTGAAACTCTTCATTAGATCATTCACTCCAGAAATGTTATTATTAAATTAGAAGTATTTACTGTCCCGTACTTATGCAACAGCATCCTATCCCTCAGGATATCACTGGCTATAGATTCCACATTGTTGGAAGTATGACCTTAAAACAATTTGGGGAAGTCCTTGCGAGCGTCATTATTGCTGTAATATTTTATAATACTAATTTGCTAGCAATAGTTAAGTGGCCTCTAATAATATTCACAATAATGCTTGGAATAATTGCCGCATTTGTTCCAATTCAAGAAAAACCCTTAACTCATTGGATAAGCACATTTGTTGGCGTGATGTATCGACCAACAAAATTTTTTTGGAGAAAAGAAGCAACTATTCCTGAATATTTTCTATTTCAAAGCCAGCAAAGCACTATTGTTCAAGAACCGGAAATGGATTTAACTCCTGCCAAGCGTCAAAGAATAAAGGAATACTTGGGCTCAGTTCCTGAAACCAGTTCTTTCTCCACTGATTTTTCTCAAGAAGAAGTTAATAGAATGAAAGATATTCTGTCGAGTTTTCAAACTGTACAAATTACAACCAAAACAACCGTCACCAACAAAACAACAAAAGAAAAGCCTAAGTTAGACATAAGAATAAGAGGTATGAGAGCTCCAAAAAAAATAATGGAGTTTTCCAATCCATTATTAGATGATGATTCCTCGGAACCAGCTTCGATGTTTGAGATTATTAAAGAAACTAAAAAAGTTACCAAGGGTATTAAAAAATCAGCTCTACCAAATGACCAAGTAGCTCACAATATTGAAATTCCAGAAGAAGACACTGTTAAACTCACTTCTGAGGAAAATGAAAAAGAAAAAGAGCTTATTGGAGCAATTTCGTCTGATTCTAGTGAAAAAACATTTATTAAAGACCAAATCCCTTCAAATAAAAACCTTGGCATTACCAAAGATGTTAGTTTTAACTCAAATCTACCATTTCCAATTAAGCCTTCAAAACCAAATAAGCTTGTAGGCATGATTCTAAGTAAAAACAATGATCTTTTATCAGACTCAATTGTAGAGGTTCAGACACTAGAAGGAGAGATTGAAAGAGCGGTTAAAACCAATGCTCTTGGACAATTTTTTATCACTACGCCACTCAAGGTTGGAGAATATAATGTTGTTATTGAAAAAAAAGGTTATATTTTTGAACCAATGCACATAGAAATAGATGGTTCGATCATTCAGCCAATAGAGATTAGAAGTGAAAACTAGAATTTAATCATAAAAAGAGATAAACTATACAGAATGCCCAACGCAACAACTGATTCCACCACACAACAATTTCTAGATATTTTTGATATAACCAACAACTTTGTAATAATGAAAGATGGAACCACATCAATAATTATTGCCGTTGATGCAATGAATTTTGGTCTTTTAGCTGAAGAAGAGCAAGATAGTATTATGTACGCATATGCCGGTCTATTAAATTCCATCAATTATCCTATTCAAATAATAATTAGATCTCAAACAAAAGATGTTACTAGTTATTTGAAACTTCTTAAGGATCAGGAATCTACAACCTCCGACAGAAGTCAACAAAAAAGAATCCAAAGATATAGAGAATTCGTGGGGGAGCTTATTCGTGAAAGAAATGTTTTAGATAAAAAGTTTTTTGTTGTTATTCCAGCAGCTCCAGTTGAATTGGGAATTTTAACTGCGACCAGCGTTTTACCTGGAAAAGGCGCAATGAAAATAACTTCAATTGACCGAAATATTATTATTGAAAAAGCAAAAAATCTTTTAGAATCAAAGAGAGACCATTTAATTGCTCAATTTGCCAGAATAGGTTTGTATTCTCGACAACTCGAAACTCAAGAAATTATTCAGCTTTTTTATCTAAGCTATAACCCAGAAGCACAAGAGGGACAACAAATCGCAGACAGCAGTAGCTATACAACTCCTCTGGTAGGTGCTCAAATTGAGGGAAATAATATGAACGGCGCATTACCAACAAATGAAGAGGCTCAACAATAATGCCAAATATTTTAAACTCACTACCATTTTTTAAAAAGAAAGAAAATGACAAAATTAATACTGATCTCGTGCCAAGCCAAGAACAAAAAGACTTAGAAAAGTTACAAGAATTCTCAAGAGGTCTTGTCACCATTCAAGATATTATTGCCCCAGAAGCAATTGAGGTCGATTTCACTTTCCAAAAAATAAACTCCACATATACCAGAACCATCTTTATCGCTGGATATCCAAGAACCGTTCCTGCAAACTGGCTTTCTCCATTAATTAACTACCCGCATCAGATGAGTATTGCTATGTTTATTTACCCAGTCGATTCGGGAGAAATTCTTGATAACTTGAAAAGAAAGATCACCGAGATGGAGGCTGAAATTCAGTCCGATTTGAGATCTGGAAAAATTAGTAACATCAATACTGAAATCAAGCTTGATGATGCTAGGTTTATTAGAGAAGAACTTGCTAAAGGTTCTGAAAGGTTCTTCCAATTTGGATTATATGTAACGATTCAGACAGAAACCAAAGAAGAACTTGATAAAATCACCAAAAGTATTCAATCAGCTCTAGGATCACTTCTAATTGTTTCAAAAAAAGCCACACTTCAAATGGATGAAGGTTTTAAAACTACCCTTCCCATGGGAACAGACAAGCTAAAAGTTACTAGAAACATGGACACCACTTCTCTGGCAACAACTTTCCCATTCACCTCAAGTGAGCTTACAATGGAAACAGGAATTATCTATGGGATTAATGAACATAATGACTCGTTAGTTATCTTTGATAGATTTAAAATGGAAAATGCCAACATGGTTATTTTCGCAAAATCCGGAGCTGGAAAATCTTACACTGTCAAACTGGAAATATTGCGTCAGCTTATGTTTGGAACCGAAGTTCTGGTTCTAGATCCAGAACACGAGTATGAGGATTTGTCCAAGGCCGCAGACGGCGAATATATTAACTTCACTTTCGGATCAAAAACCAAGTTAAACCCCTTCGATCTTTCAAACCTTTATGAAGAAGGAGAAAATGAACTTGGACAAAAAATTATTTCATTGCATGGACTTTTAAAAGTAATGTTAGGTGATATGACCCCCCAACAAGACGCTCTTTTAGACAGGGCTTTGGTTGCTGCTTACAAAGCTAAAGGAATTACTCCGGATCCAGCTACCCAAACTAACGAACCTCCGCTCATGGAAGATGTTTACAAAGCTTTAATCGGAATGGAATCTTCAGATGCTGACGATATATCCGCCAGATTAGAAAAATATATTGTTGGTTCGTTTAGAGGAATTTTTGATCAGAAATCCAACTTTAATATTAAAAACCAATTGACAATTTTTTCAGTTAAAGAAATGGAAGAATCAATTCGCCCTATTGCCATGTATGTTATTCTAGATTTTATCTGGACCAGAGTTAAAAAAGACCTAAAAAAAAGAATTCTCGTCGTTGATGAAGCCTGGTATTTTATGAAAAGCCCAGACTCAGCATCATTTCTACACTCGATGGTTAAAAGAGCTAGAAAATATTTTCTTGGAGTTACAACCATCACTCAAGATGTTGAGGATTTTTTACACAATGATTATGGAAGAGCAATTGTTACTAACGCTTCTATTCAATTTTTAATGAAACAATCAACGGCTTCAATTCCGATCTTAGCTGAAACATTTTATTTATCTCAAGGAGAAAGACAGCTTTTAGTTTCATCTGACGTTGGAGAAGGAATTTTTTTTGCCGGACAAAACCACGTTGCGCTAAGAGTGGTTGCTTCTGATGAAGAGCATCAAGTTATTACAACCAATCCTGAAGAATTAGCTCATAGAAAAGATCTCGAGGCTTCAAATATGCCTGGAAGCAACTCTGTTCTAAGACAGGATAATCCAACGAACGCCGAAGAAGACACGGATGAGGAAAAAAAGAAAAAAGAAGAAATTATGAAGCAATTTAAAGAAGCAGACACAAAAGAAAACAAACAAGGTGAAAACAAACAAGGTGAAGATGATAAAGAAATGAAAACAGCAACGTCTTTATACTCTATAGATACCTACTCTCCGCCCTCTACTTGATCTACTGTCCAATGGATCGGTCTTTTTCTCCTCTTGTTTAATGTGGATAACTTTGTGTATAAATAGGCTTATTCAAATAATAAATTTTCTGCCCAAAGGTTTTATTTAATAACACTATGCAAATTGGTAACGTGCCGTCTAGCGAAGTTAAACATATCTGGGATCAAGCTTGTGCTCAACTTCAGATTCAACTGTCACCCGCTGTCTACAACACCTGGATTGTTTCTAATCCAGTCTCAACCCTGGATTATTTAGAAGACAGCAAATGTCTTGCTACAATAATGAGTCCAACAGCTTTTCATTCTACAAATCTTAAAAAAAATCTTCATTTGCAAATTAAACAATCTCTTGATAAAGCAACGGGAAAAAATTGTGAAATACAATACGTTGTAGGCTCAATTGTATTTTCTCCAGCAACCAACAGAATGAACAAAGCTCGCCAATCGGGATTTTCCACCGTTGGAAAAACGATTAAACCAGAACTAAAAATGAATGACTTTGAAAATCGTCAATCTCCAAGAGTTGAAGATTTGTTTTCAGAAAGCATACTAACTTCTGCTTCAGAGGATAGAACCACCGCACTTGCTAGAGCCATTGGTCTTAGAAAAGATTATACTTTTGAAACATTCGCAGTATCCACCACTAATGAGATGGCTCATGCTGCCGCGACAGCAGTCTCAAACAGGCCGGGAACTGCATACAATCCCTTATTCCTCTATGGAGGTGTTGGTGTTGGAAAAACTCATTTAATGCACGCTATTGGCAATAATATTATCAAAAACGATCCTAATAAAAAAATTATTTATTGTACTGGAGAAGAATTTACAAATGAGATCGTGCAATCTATTCAAAAAAAGAACACTAATCTTTTTAAATCAAAATTTAGAAACGCCGATGTTCTTTTAATTGACGATGTTCAATTTATTGCCGGCAAAAACGCCGTTCAAGAAGAATTTTTTCATACTTTTAACGCTCTGAGCAAACAACAAGGTCAGATTGTTCTTACTTCTGATAAACCGCCTCATGAAATGAATTTACTCGAAGATCGATTGAGATCGAGGTTTGAAGCTGGACTAATGATAGATATTCAAATTCCTTCGTTTGAGCTTAGAACAGCGATTCTTTTGGTCAAATCAAAAGCAGCGGGACTTTCAATCCCAATTGATATTGCAAAAACTATTGCATCTAGAGTTGAGAGTGCAAGAAAAATAGAAGGTGTTATCACTAGCATTAGGTCAGAGATTGAATTAAAAGGAAAATTTATTAGCGAGGAATTAATTAATTCTCTACTCGATACAGAAGTTGTCGAAAAGAGACCTAGAATAAGTGCTTCTCCATCAGAAATTATCAAAACTGTTGCTAATCACTATAGATTAAAACAGACCGCTTTAAAAGGAAAAAGAAGAGTTAAATCCTTGGTGGTTGCTCGTCATATAGCAATGTATTTACTAAAAAATGAACTTAATTTACCGCTTGCAGAAATTGGTCGCTGGTTCTCTGGCAGAGATCATACGAGCGTTCTTCACGCTGTAAGAAAAGTTGAAAGAGACTTGAAAACAAATGATTCAACTATGCGCGATATATCTGCACTGAGAACAACACTTTCGTTGACTTCTCATTAAGTTAATAACAATTGTGGGTACTTTTGTGTATAAAGCGTGGATATGTATGTGAACGAATGTGAATTAAAAACAGATATTGTTAATAACTAGAAAAAGTTAATAACTAATTTACATAAATTCACATTGATTATTAACATTGCTAATACTGATGATTGCACATAGAATTCACAGTACATAACTAGGTCTATTAATGTGTTTTTTCCACATTTTTGGTCTGTCCTACTACTAAAACTACTAAATATTAATATAATAAATACTTAATAATAAAACAAAAAATGAAATTAAAGGTCTTACAAGAAAACTTAAACAAATCTCTTAGCAATCTTCAAAAGGCTATTCCCAGCAGACCTCAACTTCCAATTTTGTCTTCGATACTTATTGAAGCTAATAAAGATGGTTGCACAATATCGGCAACAGATTTATATTTTGGTGTTAAATCGAATGTCCAAACAGATATAGAAACAGAAGGAGTGGCCGTAGTTCCCGGAAAACAATTTAAAGAAATAATTTCCTCTCTAAATCCAGGAGTTTTAACTCTTGAATTTTCGGCAGGTAGCCTCAAAATTCTCTCTGATAAAACGAAGACTTCTCTACCTTGTCAATCTAGTGATGAGTATCCCCCGTTTCCTCAAGTAGAAGGAGAAGAATATGGAATATCAGCAGACCACTTAGAAAAAATAGAAAAGTATATTTCTTTTAGTGCTTCCACAGATCAGGCAAGACCCGTTCTAACAGCTGTTTTGTTTAAATTCTCTGAAAGAGGTTTCGAGGTGATAAGCACTGATGGTTTTAGGCTTTCAGTCTTACTTTTGAATGGTTCAAAGAAATATAAAAAAGAAAGATCATTTCTAATTCCAGCTAAGTCACTCTCTGAAGTTTACAGAATAATGTCAAAACTAGAATCAACAGAAGTTAAGTTTAAAATATCTCAGGAGCTTAAACAAATATTCTTTTCAATAAACGGAGTTTTAGTATTTGTCAGACTAATTGACGGCAATTATCCTCCTTACGAAAAGATAATTCCTTCTGAGTTTAGTACTGAAGTAGTCTTTGATTCGGAAGAATTAATGGATAATCTTAAGAGAGCAATGATTTTTGCTAGAGAATCATCAAATATCGTGAAATTAATTATTGGGGAAAAGAATGTAGAAATTAGATCTTCATCTCCTAGCTTTGGAAATTATAAAGGAACGCTAAATAATATTCAGGTTAAAGGTCTTCCCGGAGAGATTGCATTTAATATCAAATATTTATTAGATTATTTATCAGCTACAAAAGCCTCAGAACATTGGTTTGGAATGAACGAAAGTTTAAAACCAGCGTTGTTCAAACCAGAGGCGAAGAATTCTTATAGTTATATAATCATGCCTTTTAAGGTGAATAATTAAATTTTTCTGATATAATATCAACCTTATGCAAAGAACGTGGAACCCAAAAAAATATAAAAGAATGAAGAAACATGGCTTTCTAAAGAGACTTCAAAGTCCTGGTGGACTAAACATGCTCAAGAGGCGCAGAGCTAAAGGTAGAAAAACCCTGGCCGTTCAAAAAAAGAAATAAGGTTTTAACATGCTGTCTAAGCAGTTTAAATTTAATTTAAGAAATGATGTAAACTTTTTTTTAAATTGCAAGAAAAAACACCTGCAGGAATTTAGTGTTTTTTATAAAAAGAATATTGGCGAAGGTTTAAAGATTGCTATTATTGTTCCTAAAAGGACAGTTAAATTAGCAACCGATAGGAATAGAACAAAAAGAATATTTTATTCTGTAATAGAAAAACTTTCAAGCAATATTAAAAACAAGAATTTAAATGTCGTTATTGTTGTTAATAAAGGAAACATTAGAAATAAGGATCTAAACTTAGTAAAAATAATTGAAGGTAGCTTAGTTGAAATTACAGTATAAAATACTTTTAGCAATATACCAATTTTTTCGCACATTAAGGTATAATTTCTTAAGAAGTGCGTTTGGAATAGTTGTTCATTGTAAACATTCTCCAACTTGTGGAACATACGCTTTTAAACAAATAAATGAAAAAGGTCTTTTGACAGGCGGCATAAAAGGATTAAAAAGAGTTTTATCCTGTTGGTAAAAATAATAATTTATTAGATAAGGACATATGAGTTTTTTTCCAGATATATTCAATAATTTTTTAATATTTCTCGTAGGAGTAACCGGAAGTTTAGGCTACTCAATTATTATTTTTACTTTTTTGATCAGAAGCGCACTTTTGCCACTCACTCTCCCCTCTCTTAGATCTAGCGAAAAAATGAAGAAGCTTCAGCCAAAGATTAAAGATCTTCAGAAAAAACACGGCAAAGACAAGCAAGGCTTGCAAAAAGCCCAAATGGAACTTTATAAAAAATATAATGTTAATCCATTAGCCGGTTGCATTCCTCAACTAGCTCAACTAGGAATATTAATTGTTTTGTATAAAGTTTTGATTAATTTTTTAAACTCTCCCATTATTAATGGAAAAACTATTAACTCAGCTTTCTTTTGGTTAGACTTGAGCGTTCCAGATTCAAAATACATTTTACCAATATTAGCAGCTCTAACACAGCTTGTTTTGTCATTGATGATTTCTCCAGGAGCTGAAACAAGAGATGTTGTGCCAAATAAAAGCAAAAGTAAAAAA
>Ga0180007_10007139_pt1 | contig 10658 bp, 13 predicted proteins | sample MM_PC_MetaG_FD_121122 | JGI IMG/M metagenome (GOLD analysis project Ga0180007, IMG submission 121122) | Groundwater microbial communities from the Aspo Hard Rock Laboratory (HRL) deep subsurface site, Sweden - MM_PC_MetaG | ecosystem: Environmental > Aquatic > Deep subsurface > Groundwater...
TCAAATATTGCTTTGTTGGTTTGCTTGTTAATAAGTTCAGCAAGTTCAAGAAATATATTTACGCAGCATATATTGTGGGTTTGTCTGCTGGCATAGTTTTATTTTCAAGAGCTGGTTTTTATAATTTGGGTGTGATGAGTGGGTGAGGGGGAGAGAAGGGAGGGGAAAGAAATAAAAAGGTGGGGTGTGTTGGAGAATGGAGTAAGGGAAGATGAAGTATGAAGATTTAATTAATTCAAATAAAGCAGAGGAATTTCAACTTGATAAGACATATAAAGAATTAATCTTGCCTATTAAAGACCCTTTAGAAAGCTTAGATTCTATAATTGAATTTGTTAGAATATGGAATCGAAGAGTTCCAGTTGGAAAAAACAAAGATAAGATAAAAGAAGCTGTAATCAGTTTAAGAAAAGAATTTGAAGATATTAAACATTATAATCTTGAAGATTTTGAATTCACAGCAGAAAATATAGAAATTGTTAAAAAAATATTTAATAAACTCTCAACTACAGTATTAAAATCTACCGGCACTACAAAACTAATGCATGGAATGAATCCTAATTTATTTGTTATGTGGGATAAGGGGATATGTATACATTATGGTTTTTATTCTAATTCTAAAGGTTACATGCATTTTATGAAATTGATGCAAGATAAGATACAACAAGTATTAAAAGAACATAATAAAGAAGAAATAATTAAGGAAACTGGGGTGTCATTACCAAAATTGATTGATGAATATAATTGGCTAAATTTTAGAACTTCTAAAGTTGTGTAAGAGATAAATTTTTATATACAAGTTTTCTAATCTTTAACATGGGAATAAAAAATTTATGGTCCTTGAATATTGATGAAGCATTAGTTGCAAATAAACTGAAGCAAGAGTTAGAGAGAAAAAATTATGAGGTATTCTTTCCATTGAATTCTCAACTTAAAGATATTGACTTAATTTTATTTGGTTTGAAAAGAAATAATTCAAAAACTATACAGGTTAAAGGAAGCAGAACCTATAGTCCAAGCAAATCAGACACCGAACGTTATGGTAATGGTAGTGCTGCATGGTTTGCTACAACTAAAAAAGCTGTTTATACTCCTTCTAACAAAATAGACTTTTTTATTTTTGTTTTACACAGTTTCGAAGATGGTGAGTTGAAAAAAGAGATTAAAATAAATTATCTCATTATTCCAACAAAGGAATTTAAAAAAATTGTATCTAAAAAGACTAAGAGAAAAGGAGACCGATACCATTTCTTTATTTGGATAGATGATAAAGATAAAAGATCTTTTGATTTTAATAATAAGCGAGGAATAATTCCTTTATCAAAATACTTGAATAATTGGAGTTTAATAAAACAAACCTAAATATTTTTATGAGTTGATGAGTTGATTTAAGAAAAAGTTAAAAAGATGAAAATCTGGCCAGTCAAATGATAGATATGAGCTTAAAGACATTTCTTGAAAGACTGAGTTTTATTTTAAGTGAGCAACAGAATCAAGAGATGGAGAATATGTTTTTGGAGAGTGTAAGTGTGCAGGATTTTTTGGATAGAGTTAAGAAAGATGTGCAGTAGGAAAATATTTAACTAGGCTTCTAGATAGTAGAGAGAAGAGAAAATGTTAAAAGAATATTTTCAGAAAATCCTTTCAGAATATGAATCTGTAAAGGAAAATAAGATCTGGGATTGTTCAGTTGTAAATTTATTAAAAACAGATCTTCCTCGAGAAATAAAAAAATTAACTAATTTGGATCTAAGATATTTATTTGAAGGGTCTGTAGGTCATGGAAATTTTTCAGAAGTTCCTTGGTTTAGAATTTATGAAGAGGAAATTTCTCCAAGCGCCCAAGAAGAATATTATATTGTATACTTATTTGATGCAAAAATGCAGGGGGTTTATATTTCTCTGAATCAAGGAGTAACTCAATATAATGAACTTTATGGCCCTTCTGCAACTCAAATGATGAGAAAGAATACAAGAAAATTAAGGTCAAAAATAAAAACATTACCAGAAGGTCTTTCTTTTGAAGAGATTAATTTAAACGCAAAACAAAAATTAGGAAACGACTATGAATTGTGCCATATTTGCGGAAAATATTATCCTGCAGGTAAAATCCCTGAAGATTCTATCTTACTAGAAGATTTGAAAAAATTAATTAAAGTTTATGAAGAACTTAAGGAGATCATTGGAAACAGCGTTCTTAATGTTGATGAAAATTATACTCCTGAAGAAATAGAGGAAATAAGAATTAAAAATAAAAAATCTAAGGGTAAGGATTTTACAGAAAAAGAAAATTTAGAAACATTAATAAGACTGAGAAATTGGATAAAGAGTTATGAGAACAATCTTGATAATGAATCTAGTGATGAAGATTATAGGAAATGGAAAGAAAAAGTTGAAGAAATTGAAGAAAGAAAGGATTAAAAAGATGAAAATATGAAGAAAATAGACTAAGAGAAGAAGATGAAAAAATATAAAGTTATTGATATATCAGAAACACAAGTAGAAGAAATGATAAGGAAAGCTCCAAACCTTATTGAAGAAGGATTAAGATATGTAGATCACCAGAAAAGAGCCGGGCGAGGACCACTTGATGTTCTATTTGTAGACTCAGGTAATGCCCTGATTGTAGCGGAGTTAAAAGTGATAGAAGATGATGGGATTCTTAAAATTTGATAGGGATGGGAGGGTAATCTTACCGAAGGTTGAACAAGAATTTAGAGAACAACAGAAAGTGAAAAAGAATAATGAGCAAAATGACGAGATTATGAAGGATTATTGGTTTAATGTTGATTTTAACTGTGAAACATTTTTTAAAAATATGAATTTTATAGGGGGTGTTACTGGTAGAAAAAATAGATATTATTGTTATCAGTTTGATAAATTTATCATGTTGAGTTCTGGATTTAAGGATGATGCTCCCACAAGAGCAAGCGTATTCTTAGATTCAGAAATTTGTTTTATGAATAATTTCTTACACAGGATTTATAAAAAGTATAATTATTCCGGATTGCCGGTTAATTTAGCTGAGGAATATCTTATAAAAGAGAAAGATAAGATCCCAAAAGAATTGACCCGAATAAATATTTTAATTGAAAATACTCTTAGTAAAGAAAGAAGAGATTTTTTATACTATTTTATCCTTAATTGCTATTATATTCTTTCTATAAAATACAACTATTGCATAAACCAAACCCGTAAAAAATTTGTACTTGAATTAGAATCAGGAAGTAAAAAAGAAAATCTACCCGATCTTTTAGCAGGATCTAAAATGATTGGTTTTGATAGGTGGAGAGTATTGTTCAAAAAAGATAAATTCTATTTCACTTACTCTTTCAAAAAACCATTTAGGGGAGTTTCGTATGTTTATGATGAAAGAGAAATAAATCATATATTAGATCTATTAAAAAACAATTCTTTTTACTTTGAAGATATTTGGAAAAATAAAATTGAAATAGATACAAATAAAATCTTAAATTATATAAACAAAAATCAAAATAATATCTGCCTAGTTTGTTTTAGAGAAATAATGGCTAGAAATATAAGAAACGATAGAGAACAATTTCAATATACAGATTCAAGATTAAAGCTTACATTAAGGATAATTAAGATTATAAATGGAGGAATCCTAATAGAAAAGGATGGCAGAAGAAATAGATATTTCAAAAGAAAATAAATTAAAAATACTGCTTGGTAAAAACCAAGACAGAGATTATTTAGAGGAAAATGTATTTTGGGAACCATTAAAACAACATAACCCTCACTTACTAATTTCAGGAATTTCTGGAAGTGGGAAAACTGAAGCATTAAGAAAAATTTGTGAGGGGTTAAAGAAAAATAAAATTCCTATATTAATATTTGATTTTCATAATGATTTTACTAGTTTTGCAGAAAGAAAAATAGATGAGAGTAATCTAAGGATACATCCATTAACTATACTACATGGAGAAAAACCGCGAGATGTTGCACATAAAATAACCGCAATTCTTAAAAATTCTTTTGAAGAGCTAACTGTAATTCAAGAAGGAGTTATAAGAAAGGCAATTATGCTATTTTACAAAGATTCTGGAATTAAAGATTTGGATAAACCTAATGATGGAAGTTATAAACTTAAATCATTTAAATATTTTAAAGATTATTTTCAATTAGTTAGTTTATCAAAGGCTACTGTTGAAAGCATTTTAATAAAATTAGACATCCTTTTTGATTATAACTTATTTTTAGAAGGCGATGATACTGAATTTACTTTAGATCAGTTTTTTGAAGGGAGTACTGTTTTCCAATTAAAACACGCCCCAAGTGACGAAGTAAAAAGACTCGTTACAGAAATAATGATAAATAAATTAATTCAACATTGTTACATGCTTGAACAAACAAAAGAAATAAGACTCTACTGCCTTATAGATGAAGCTCATAGAATGGTATATAAAAAATCCCCCTTGGAAAGATTATTCAGAGAATCCAGAAAGTATGGTATTGGAGTTATATTAGCTTCTCAAAGAGCAACAGACTTTAATGAGACCATTTTATCTCAAGCAGGAACAATAATAACCTTAAGGCAAAATCTAATCAAAGATGCTAATTTTATAGCTAAGAACCGCTTTGCAGATGGAGATGTACTCATGAGAGCTAGACCTGGCGAAGGATATATCAAAGTGAGTAGTGAAAATAAAGCTATTTATGTACAGATGGAAATGGTAGAAAATGAAAATTAGGGATGAAATAGCAGGAAAGGTCAAGATTGAGAAGGATTTTAGATTGGGTTTAAGGAAAAGGAAGGAGGGAGAAGAATAAGTTTTTATAGAATAAAACTTAACTAAAATAATATGGCAAATTTTCAAGAAAAAGTAACATTTATATGGGATTTAGCAGATTTACTTAGGGGGGTCTATAAAAGAAACGAGTATCAAAAAGTTATACTCCCTTTTACAGTTCTAAAAAGATTTGATAGTGTTTTGAGTGATTCTAAAAAAACCGTTCTTGAAGCCTATAATAAATATAAAAAAGAATTTGAAAATATTGAACATGTTTTACAAGACTCTGCAACTGATAAAAAAGGCAACCCATTAGGATTTTATAATTATTCTAAATATGACTTTAAGACATTATTAGAAGATCCAGAACACATAGAGCAGAACTTAATTTATTATTTAGATTGTTTTAGTAAAAATGTTCAAGATATATTTGGAGATGACGGTTTTAATATCCGGCCCCATATTTCTAAATTAGCTAAGCATAATCTTTTATTTTTATTAATTAAAAAATTTTCAGAATCTAAGGTTGATTTACATCCAGATGTAGTTTCTAATCATGAAATGGGAACTATCTTTGAAGAATTAACAAGAAAATTTGCTGAACAATCTAATGAAGAGGCTGGAGATCATTTTACTCCTCGTGATGTTGTGGGGCTTATGACTCAACTTATGTTTAATGTAAAAGAGATTAGTCTTAATGAAAAAGATAAGATATATACAATCTACGATCCTGCCTGTGGAACGGGGGGGATGCTTACAGAATCTAAGTCTCTTATTTGTAAAAAATCTCCGATTATTAAAGAAGAAGATATTGTTTTATTCGGTCAAGAATTACTCGAAGAAATTTATGCAATTTGTAAGGCAGATATGTTAATGAAAGGGGAGAATTCTGAAAATATTCAGGGGCCATTTAGCACTCTTTCAAAAGATAAGTTTCCAGACTTAAAATTTGATTTTATTATCTCAAACCCCCCTTATGGTAAAAAATGGGAGCAAGATGAGGAAGCGGTTAGAAAAGAAGCTGGGAAAGGTTTTGAAGGAAAATTTGGGGCAGGATTACCAAGAATTAATGATGGGCAATTATTATTTTTACAACATATGGTTTCTAAAATAAAATCAAAAGAAAGAACAAAGATAGCTGCAATTACTAACGGATCTCCATTATTTACTGGTGATGCAGGACAGGGAGAAAGTGATATAAGAAAGTGGATGATAGAGAATGATTTAATAGAGGCTATAATTGCACTCCCAAACCAGATGTTTTACAAAACAGACATAACAACATATGTTTGGATTTTAACTAATGAGAAACCTTCTGAAAGGACTGGAAAAATTCAATTAATAAATGCTACTTCCTTCTTCAAAAAGATGAGGAGAAGTTTAGGAAAGAAAAGAAAAGAAATTGGAAAAGAAAATGTTTTAAAGATATTAGAACTATATGATAAATTTAAAGAAAATGAATATTGTAAAATCTTTAGAAATGAAGAATTTGGTTATACTAAGGTTGTTGTTGAAAGACCAATGCAATTAAACTATCAAATAAGTGAAGAAAGATTAGAAAATTTATATGCAATAAAATCTTTTTCTAAATTAGCAGAAAGCAAAGAAGAAAACCCTGAAGAGAAATTAAAAGAGGAGGAAGAAGGAAAGAAAAAACAAGAAGAAATTATTAACACCTTAAAGAAAATTGGAGATAAGCAGTATAAAAACTGGGATGATTTTGAAGAAAAAGTTAAAGAGATTACTAAAAGCTTAGATTTAACTCCTGTTTTTATTAAAAATATTATTTTGGCTTTGTCTGAACATGATGATAATGCTGATTATGTTACAGATAATAAAGGCAAGAAAAAACCAGATTCAAACTTGAGGGATTCTGAAAAAGTTCCACTAAAAGAAGATATAGAAAAATATTTTGAAAAAGAAGTTTTGCCTTATTATTCTGATGCATGGATGGATAGAACAAAAGATAAAATTGGTTATGAAATTAACTTTACAAAATACTTCTATAAGTATGTTCCACCTCGTTCGCTTGAGGATATTGAGAATGATATTGATAAGGTTACAAAAGAAATTCAAGAGTTAGTTAAGGAGGAAGTTTAAAGATGGTTAAGATAATAAATAGCTTAGGAAAATTTTTGTATCTCCTAACCTCTCTTTTTCCAGTGTATCTTTTTATAGTTTATATCTTTTTATTAAGAAGTGTAAATAGTTTTAATTATCTGAATTTAATAACATTAATAATTTTTTGTATTCTTTCCATTAGTAGTCCAATAATATTTTTTAAAATTCTAATTAGAAACAGGCAAAATTTTGATAAAGAAATATTCATAAAATCTTCTAAAAAAGATTCAAGACACCTTTTATATGTTTTTGGTTCGCTCTCTCCATTAATTCTTTTTTTAGTTGAATTTGTAAAAAATAAAATTCCTTATGAAACCACAAGTATCATTGGAGTCACCTTTTTTGTTTTAATTGGAATTCTGTTAATATATAAAGATGATGAGGGTATCTTATATAATTTATTTTTTATCTTTTATAAAATTTCAAAAATTACAGATAAAAAAGGTTTTGAAAAGATAATAATATCTAAAAAAGATACCTTATCTGGTTATATCAAGGTAAATCAACTAAATAAAAATATATTTAGAGAATGGAATTAAATTTAAATGAATGGGGTGTTGAAGCCTTTCTAGTAAAGAGAGACCTTAGAAGGTGTGTTTCTGAAGAAGAATATCTTTCTGTTAGAAAACTAAATGTTAATGATAATCTTAAAATAAAATTTAAAGATATTCTTAAGAGATATTTATGTGATGAAGGAAATAATTTTAATTTAAGTTTAGATATGTTTCATGAATTTATGAGTGATGATTCGAATATAAAGGACTATAAAATAACAAAAGATGAGTTAGCTGAAAAAAATAATTATTTTAGTAATATTTTAGAAAAAATCTCTAATGAAAATATTAATTTGGCAACCGATAATTATTCAGATTATTATTATGTTATATTAAAATTTTCAAAACAAGAGCAAAAAGTATTTTATTTTAGAAAACTAGATAGAGTTTCAGTTAGTGCAAAAAATAAATTCTCTATTCACCAAGGAGATATTGAAGAACTTGAAGGAGATTTTATTTATTTTGATAATTACATTGATTTTATCTTCTTTAATAGTTTTTTAATTGATGGAGAAACTGATAGTGAAAGAAAGGTTTTTTGTCAAAAAATATTAATTTATAATCGGAAAAATTTTAAAATATTACTTAGATTAAATGAGTATTGTATAACTAAATCAAGAGAGTTTTTTGATAATTATAATTTTATAGACGTTGCAGATATAGAAACTGAAAAAAAGGATTCTAATGGAAATATTATGAAGTTGAAGGAAACACTTATTCAAAATGGCTCTTTGAATTCGCAAATAACAAGAATATTTAACCAATGCAAGGATGGAATAACTTTTGATAAAATTAAACAATTAAAGGAACAAAGAGGAGACAAATATAGCTTCAAAGTTGAAGAGACAAAAATAAAAATTGACGAAGTTAGAAACCTTAGGGATTTGCTAGATTTAATTGACGAAAAAATAGCAGCTCCTGATTGGGATGCGGGCAAAGTTTTAAGATATAGTTCCAAGGGAGAAGATTTATGAAATGAAACTCAAACAATATCAAAAATACAAGGAATCAAATATAGATTTTATAGGCAAGACTCCTAATGATTGGAATGTTTATCGTTTAAAATTTTTACTTTCTGCTTTAGAATCTGGAAAAAGAGAACCTGAAGAAGAAACCCCTTTTGAAAACGGAGCTTTTAGTTTAGGTGGGGAACATATAAATTGGGATGGAACTTTAAAGTTAGATAATGTTAGATTAGTATCTGAAGAATTTTATAATTTTATGAATCAAGGAAAAATTAAGATTAATGACACCTTGCTAGTTAAAGACGGAGCAACAATAGGTAAGACAGCAGTAGTTAAAAAGAAAGAGTATGATAAAATGTGTGTTAATGAGCATGTATTTATTTTAAGACCTAATAAAAAATTAAATTCAAGATTATTATATTACTTAATTTATAGTGATTGTGGATTCTCACAAATAAAATTAACTGAAACAGGTTCGGCACAAGGAGGAGTAAATTCTGAATTTACAAGCAAAGTAACTTTTTCTATACCCGAAGATTCAAAAGAACAAAAGGCAATCGCCGATTTTTTAGATAAAAAAACAACAAATATAAACAGCTTATTAGAAAAAGATAAACATTTTATTGAACTCCTAAAAGAAAAAAGAGTTGCTTTAATTAATCATGTTGTAACAAAAGGACTTAATCCAAAAGCAAAGTTTAGGGATTCTGGCATTGACTGGATTGGTAAGATTCCTGAAGGTTGGGAAGTTAGAAGAATTAGTAAATTATCAAATGTTAGCAGAGGAGCTTCACCTAGACCAATAGACGACCCTAAATATTTTAATGATAATGGAGAATATGCATGGGTAAGAATAGCAGATGTTACAGCAAGCGATAGATATTTATTAGAAACAACTGAAAAGTTATCCATATTAGGAAAATCTTTAAGTGTTGCATTAGAACCCGGAAGATTGTTTGTTTCCATTGCTGGAACAGTTGGAAAACCAATTATAACAAAAATTAAATGCTGCATACATGACGGATTTGTTTATTTTAAAAATCTTAAAGTTAATAATGAATATTTGTATTATATTTTTATAGGAGGACAGGTTTATCGGGGTCTTGGCAAATTAGGAACTCAATTAAACCTTAATACTGAAACAATAGGTTCAATTCCAATTCCACTTCCATCAAAAACAGAGCAAACACAAATAGTAGAATACTTAGACAAAGCAACCTCCAAAATAGACGAAGTTGTAAAGAAAATTAAAAAAAGAATGAAGCTCTTAGCAGAATATAAAAAGTCACTTATCCATAATGTAGTAACTGGAAAAGTTGATGTTCAAGGTGGTGATAAATAATGAAAACTAAAAATAAAAAAGCTCCACAACAAAGAGATATAAAAGAAATTGTAAGAGCCATCTTAACCGTAGTAACATTTATTGCATTTCTCGGATTAATTGTTTTTGCAATTGTTTACAATACAATGAAAAATCAAATAATGGATAAATGGTATTGGGGTGCTATTGGAGGCTTAATTGTTTTAATTGGTATCTCGGTAAAATGGTATTTTGGAGGTAAAAAATGATAAACACAATTCCAGCATTAATAGCAAGGTATAAATTTACATTTTTAGGAGCAATAGCAGGGGGGCTATTAATGGGCAATATCCAAGGAGTATTATTACTCGGAGTTATTGGATTTGTTTTAGATAATATTGGAATATAAAATGGCAAAAATAGAAAATTTCAAATATGGTGTTGATGAAGCATTCAGAAACTGTTTTTATATAGTTCCTGATTATCAAAGAGAATATATTTGGGAAGAAAAGAACGTTAATCAATTATTAGATGATATCTATGAAGAATTTCAAAAAAGAAGTGATGATGCAGAATATTTTATTGGAACCATAATTGTAGCAAAAGAAAAAGAATTGTTTGAAATTATAGATGGACAACAAAGACTTACAACTTTATTCTTAATATTATCTGCATTGAAGGAAGTACTAAAAAATGAACCCCAGTATGTGAATAAATTAAATCAATTACTTAGTGATACTTATACTGATAAAAAAGGCAATCTAATAACTTCTTGTAAGATTGAATTAAAATATGAGAATGCAGAAAATTTTATTAAAAATTTGATCAATGGAAAAGAAAATTTTAAAGATTCAGAGAATAGAATAGAAATTAAGGAACAAAAAGGTTCATTGTTAAGACTTTCTTTGGCTTATAATTCTGCCTTAAACTTTTTAGAAAATAATTTTAAAGAGAAAGAAGAATTAAA
>Ga0180007_10007140_pt1 | contig 10658 bp, 11 predicted proteins | sample MM_PC_MetaG_FD_121122 | JGI IMG/M metagenome (GOLD analysis project Ga0180007, IMG submission 121122) | Groundwater microbial communities from the Aspo Hard Rock Laboratory (HRL) deep subsurface site, Sweden - MM_PC_MetaG | ecosystem: Environmental > Aquatic > Deep subsurface > Groundwater...
ATAGGCTCTCCTGACTTGTGGTGCCTACGGATGTTTAGCAAGTGGCTGTCGAGGTAGTGGTCGAGTGTGGCTGTAGTCATTTTTGCGCCTCCCGAAGCTGATTTGAGCCTGAAGCCCGTTGCCCAAGCTCAATTTCAGCTTACCACAGCCTCAGGGGGCTTGTCAAGCTGAAAATATTTACTACGTAAATATTGTGTAGTGCCTGTAGTTTTTACCTGTTTCCGTGTGGACAACGTAAGATAGTTAGGTTCGATATGAGATAGTTAGTAGAATACTTGTGGTTAGCTGTGTATGGCTGTGGATGGCTGCCAATGGTTGTGAGTAGACTTGACAGGTTGTGAATAGGGTATGTTATAATAACACTAGATACACGTAGTTCACAAAAAGCCTAGCTTCCCCATCAGCATATGGCTAGTCCCTTAAAGTAACAGAAAGTAACCAAGACTTAAAAGTAACCAGGTAGCCATATTGCCTTCAAGGCAGCAAGGCAAAGGAGGGGGTAGGATGCCCATTCGTTCCAAGAGTTGGTGGTATATCCCTGTCTCTCTTTAATATTAACAAAGGCGACTTCCGAGCCTACCCCAAGCTAAATAAAATACTTGAGCCTACCATGACAAAAATACAACTCCAACCAGGCGACATTTTAATATATAAAGTTTCTGGATTCTTCTTCCAGCTCCTCAGCCGACTGCTCTGGCTCTTCAACCGCCGATGGAACCGCTGGGGGTGGCACATGGCTTTGGTGTACTCCAAGGCTCCCAGGGGCTACTTCATCCTCGAATCTGCCCTCGGCGGAGTTCAAATCAACCTCCTCCCTTGCAGCCGAATCGGCTTCGATGTCCTGCCCTACCGCTGGCTCCCTGAACCTCCTTCCCCCGAAGAAATGTTTCTCTTCATGTCCCAGCGCATAGACTGCCCCTACGATGCCGAGGTCTACTTCTGGACTGCCCTGCAATACCTTCTCAGGCATTTAGGTATCAAAATAGGACGCATCAAAAATCGCAAATACACTTGCTGGGAACTCTGTGCAGAATTTGTCAGAGAAATGGGCTTGCCCATCCAGACAGCCAGCAAGTACCCCATGATAACTGACTTCCTCAAACTCTTCCACGAGGCTTAAAATGAATGAACTTCTCGAACTCCTCTGGTGCTACACACATTACACACAACTGTTTATGGCTGCCCAACTTGGAGTCATCTTCATCTTGAGCCTTATTATAATATTCAAAAGAAGAGGTGTGACATACCTTACTACGATTTCAAATGCCCCCATTGCCAACACCAATGGGAACTAAAACAAAAGCATGACGACCAGCACAATGTTCCTTGCCCTCTTTGCAGCCAAGAAACCCCTTCTGTTATCTACCCTACTCCTGCAAAAATGGCTTGGATTACCCCCCTGCACAACAAAGACCCCTTTGACCCACATCCACCGGGATATACCCCTGGGAATATAAGAGAAATATAAAAGGAGTTCAAGAAGTGTTTTCAGGAGTCAACAGTACTTGTAAACAATGTCGTCAGCCTTGCAAGCAGTTCAAACAAATAGAACTTGTGCAGTGCCCCAAGTTTTTGGTGGTAGGACAACGAAAACGGCGACCCTCTACACATGAAGAACCCGATGGCTACACGCGACAAAACAGCGAAAACACCAAAATAGTACATGGAGATGTTAAAAAGTTAAAAAGCCAGCGTAGAACTTCTCCCAAGACTGCAGGGTTATGCCCTGTTTGTCGTAAATCAAAGGCTATATCTCTCCATCACATAAAACCCCTGCTAAAAGGAGGGCAAGATATAGCTAGGAACAGAGTAAGGTTATGCCCTAAGTGCCACGATATTGTAGAAGACTACACAGACAGAGGAAAACCATACTCTTCTATACTAATTCAACTAATCCGTTTTAATGGAGATGTTGAATGCCAAGAAGCTACACTCAAGAACAGCTAGAGTTCGCCGAAGAACATGGTTTCCCGCCATTTTGGGATGACATTTTACCATACAGGGAGGAAAAAATTTCAAAGCAAAGTCCTGGTAGACCTCTTGGGTCTCATAACAGACCAGACGCCAAAAAGACAGGCAGAAAGCCGAACAGCACTAAAATCCAAGAACACCTTCGGGATGCTGAGATTATAGCCGTCAAGAATCAAATAATTGAGTTGATGGACTCTGAACAGGTGAGTAACCTATCTCAAGCAGCCAAGATTCTAGGGATTTCAAAGCTGAAGCTATATGGCTGGAGGCAAAAAGACTCCGAGTGGTCAAGACTACTAGAGCAAGCAAACCAAATTAGAGCCGACAGACTAGAGCAGGAAATAGAGCAAGCCATCGTCGAGGAGACAGGCAAGCCTATAACCATGCCCTACGTTATGGCTCGGTTTTTCCGTTTGAAATCAATTCGCCCCGAAAAATATCGGGACAACTTCAAGTTTGAGCTTGTAGATGGTCGAATGAAACAACTCCTTGAAGACTTGAAGACTGTTGGGCAGGAACCGCCTCCGAAGCAACTACCTGAAGCAAAAGCTGAAGAAGTTGCTCTGCCCACAAAAATTAAAGAAGTCGTGGAGGCAGAAAAAACTAGGGAGGAAATTTAATATGGCATTACCTATAGAACCCTTTAGCAAAAAAACCGACCACAATATAACAGGAATGGGGCATGGAGCAACCGTTGTTGGAACAGCAGGAGTTGATGTTGTCCTAGCTGCTTCTACTGCAGCAAAGCTTGTCATTATCCAAGCCCAGACTGACAATACAAGCACTATAGCAGTAGGAGGCTCTGGAGTAGATGCTACAGTAGCTACAGGAACAGGTATTGTGTTATACCCAGGAGAAACCTTACCACTACCTGTAGACAACTTAGCTGATGTCTACATAGATGCCTTGGTAAGCGGCGAGGGTGTTAGGTATATATACTTTACATAATTGAGAGGATAGTATGTCTGTTGGATTAACAATTCCAAGTATACCAATACCATTGGAAGTATCTCAAAAAATTATCCCTCCGTTAGCTAATAGTGCATTACACTGTCCTGGCTATCTTCCTCTTGGTGCTACTATAAAAGACTGGAGTGGTAATGGAAATGATGGCACGATAAATGGGGCTACTTGGACAAGGAGCAATAAGGGGCTTTGGTATCTTAGCTACGATGGGAATGACTATGTTGGTTTTGGTGATGTCTGTAAGGTAACTACAGAGAGTTTTGCCCTAATGACATGGATAAATGTTCCAGCCATAGCAGGAGTTGAGGTACTTATCCAAAAAGAGAATGAATTAGCAGTTACAGCAGATGCGGGTTATGCTTTTTATCTTAGAACTTCTAACCCATACTTACAGTTATTGGTGACTGATGGAACAACGGCTGTAACAGCTTCTGCTTGTGCTACCAATCCTGCGGATAGTACCTGGCATTTTTGTAGTGGCAACTTTAATTCCGCAACCGATGTTGTGGAAGTGTTCATAGATGGCGTTTCACAGGGCACAGGCACAGCAGGGGCAGCTATGGGTTCTATTGATAACACGGAAAACTTGGAATTTGGTAGAGACTATAACGATAATACCCCCCTTCAGTATTACCTTGTTGGTAGTCTCTGCCTTAACCGTATTCAAATCGGGGGAACTTTACTAACTGCGGCTCAATACTTAAGTATTTATAATCGGGAAAGACATTTATTCAATGTGTGAGGTGAACGATGTTATATACAGTGGATATTAAATTACCTTTCAGAGATGTTGATAAAGCTACAATGGTGGCTCTCAGGGATGCACTTGCTCCATTCTTTAAGAAAGCAGTTACTATCAATAAGGGATTAGACAATCAGGAGAGAGGCTTTATTGAAGTGAGGGAATGTTACCACGATGACCCAACTAGAACTACCCCCGACAAGATTCTAGCAAGGTGGGAGACAGGTAAAGGACAAGTTATTCCGTAAGAATATAATGACAATACCCACAAAAGCCCAACGAGACTTAATCTTTAAGCAAATAGGCTACCACCCCACTCCTTTGCAAGGGGAAATAGTTAATGCCATATAAAGATAAAGAAACAGCAAAGAAGAAAAATAAAGAATACAGAGAAAGAAATAAAGAACAAATAAGGGCAAACCAGCGTAATTGGTATCTTCGTAATAAAGAGAAGATTAAGGACTATTTTCAAAAGTGGTCAGCAGACCATAAAGAACAACAGCGAGAATACGAAAGAAAATATGAGGAGAAACTAAAAATTGTTGTTCTTGGACACTACGGTTTTGGGGAACCTAAGTGTGTTATATGTAAAGAAGCCCGCTTGCCTTGTCTATCTATAGACCATATAAATGGTTGCGGAAGAAAACATCGAGAGCAGCTTCATAATGCAGGAGGTAAAGCTTTTTACCGTTGGTTAAAACAAAATAGTTTCCCAGCGGGCTACCAAACCCTTTGTATGAATTGCCAGTTTGTAAAGAAGTTTAATAGTAAGAAGGAAGCAGGATGCTCAACGCAGAGCAAGTAAAACTCATCTTCAAAAAATTAGACTACGTACCAACAAAAGAACAAGAAGCAATCCATTTCTGTAATTCTCGTCTTAGATTAGTCGCAGGTGGAGAGCGGGCAGGCAAAAGTCGTAGCGCAGCTATGGATGCTATAGCTCGTTTATTTACCTCTCCACTTCTGTGGCTTGTTGCAGCCGATTACGAGAGAACAAAAGCAGAATTTGAATATATTTGTATGGCGTTAGAAAAACTGGGCATTCGCTTTACAGCAACAAAGCAAGTAGACCCAGGCGAAATCCTTGTCTTTGACGACGTAGGAAAAGGTGTAGTCTTCAGAATTGCTACAAAGTCAGCCAAAGACCCTCGCAAGTTAGCTATGGAAGCTCCAGATGGCATCCTCGTCTGTGAGGCAAGTCAGATAGACTTCGAAACCTACCTTCGACTTATCGGTAGGTTGGCAGAAAAGCGTGGCTGGATGCTCCTATCAGGGACATTCGAAAGTAGCCTTGGCTGGTATGTCGAGGCATTCCAGAGAGGGCACGCTCTCAACGATGAAGACTTAGTATCCTTTAGCCTGCCCACTTGGAGTAATACATTCATATTCCCAGGAGGGCGGGAAGACCCTGAAATCCTCCGCCTTGAAAGGGCAATGTCTAAAGAATGGTTCATGGAGCGATTCGGCGGAGTACCAACACCTCCACGTGGAATGGTCTTCAATGAGTTCCGAAACCACATCCATACAGGTACAGGAGGGCTTTACGAATTTGACCCTAGTGGACTTGTTTACCTCTTTGTAGACCCTGGCTATGCTTCAGCCTACTCGGTTGAGGTTGCCCAAATCCAAGGAGAACACCTTTATATTGTTGACGAAATTTACGAGCGGGGGTTAGTTACCTCCGATATTATAAAAGTATGCAAGCAGAAACCTTGGTGGAGCCGAGTCACTGGAGGCAGTATTGACATTGCTGCTCGGCAGCATCAAGCTATGGCTGCCCCTACCGAGGTATGGATGAAGGAAGCTGGAGTTCCCTTGAGGTCTACCAGGGTTAGAATTCAAGATGGCATTGAACGAGTCAAGGCGTTCCTCAACGTCAACCCCATAACTGGAGTACCTTTACTACACATGAACGCCCGTTGCCGAGGGGTCATCTCTGAAATGGGAGGCTGCCCCGACCCCCTTGACGGAATGACAAAAGTTTACAAATGGCGTGTGGACAACTCAGGAAACATTATAGGAGACTCCCCAGATGACAAGCACAATCATGGTTGCAAAGCCCTAGCCTATGGGCTAGTTGACTTGTTTGGGTACGCCAAGATGCTACAACGCCCAAAGATAAAGTTCTTTTAATTTGGAGGATTATGAACGTAATTTCATGGAGTGAACTAAGAAAACTGTCCTTTGCTGAAGCCGAGAAACTTCTCCCAATTACTCTTACAGTAGAAGGAATCCCTACATTAGCAATAGACAAAATTGAAGACGTCTTGGTTTTGTCTGATATGCACCCAGCAATGCAGATTAAGCTAAAAGTTCTATCTGCTAGAGCCAGAATGGGTATGCCCCCTCCCAAGAAAGTCTTTGCTAATGACGTGAAAGAACCAATAGAAGGTTAGGTAAATCACTATGGAAAAGATTGGCGAAATACGGGCAGCTATCTCAGCGTTCCGAAACTCAACAGTGTACCTCAAGAGCAAAACCCGTTGGGAAACAGACTTCAATCTCTACAGGTTGAAGCCTTATGATGCTGGAAAAGGCTACTATAGCTACACAAGTAACTCCCCCTACAACCTGGTGCGTCGGGGGAACTCCATGCTTGTGGAGGCTAAGCTTGTTGTACGCATCCCCGAAGATGTCCTCCAATCCGAGGAAGAGAGAAACAAAGCCAGCAACATTGAACGCCTCCTGCACGGTTCCCTTACTGTCAACGACGAACGCCTGATTCGTATTCCAGACATGCCCACCTTGAAAGCCCAGATGGCTTGGTATGCTACAGTACGTGGCACAATAGTCATCCGACCATATGTGTACAAAGACAAAAAGGGCAACACCATAATTGACATTGCTGCCTGGGATATATACAACGTAGCTTATGGCACAGGACGAAACGGAGCAAGCTGGGCTACCAACACCTATAAAGCTACCAAAGAAGAAATCAAAGAAACCTACGATATAGACATCAAGGGTAGAAAAGAAGCAGAAGTTGTAGACTTCTGGGACACCAAAAATAATGGAGTTATAGTAGATAACCAATGGGCAAAAGAGCTTAAGCCTCATGGGTTAGACTATACACCAGTGTTTATTATCCGAACTGGAGAGCAACCTCCTATACAGCAAGAAAACTACGAATATGCCAACGTCCACCAAGGTGAGTCTATCCTTGCCCCCAACCGAAATATCTACCCAATGAAAAATAAAACGCTCTCGGATTGGGCAACTATTGTCCGTCGAGGCGTCAAAGTTCCTCTAGGTTACTGGTCTGCTGGTGGGCAAAAAACCTTGGACGAGGACATCTGGCAGGTTGAAAAAGCTGGTGTCGTCCCAATGGACTCCACGACCAACGAAAAAATTGAACCTTTGCTGCAACCTACAATGCCCACTGATGCTGGAGCCTTTGTAAACATTGTCTCAAGCGAAGAACAACGTGGGGGCATCTCCCATATCGCCCAGGGAGAAGTAGGATTCCGTCTATCTGGCTTTGCTATCAATCAAGTCAGGTCAGACATTTATATAATGATAATACCCTTTGTAGACTGCTTAGAAAGAGCCTACAAAGTTTCCTTCGCCTCTATCTTGGAGCAGTACTCCAAAGGAGGTTGGAAACCTATAGAGGTCTGGGGCAGAACTAGCCGAAACACCCCGTTTGGTATTCCGAAGGCTGTCAAGATAAAGCCATCTGACATTGAAGGAACTTGGCACCCAGAAGTTCGCCTTGTTCCTCAGCTACCTAAAGATGATGCCCAGCGATACGAGCTTGCTAGGCTTGCCCACGATTCAGGGTTCTTGTCACTTGACACCATACAGGATTCCTTACTTGGAATTGACGACACACTACTTGAGCAAGAAAAGATAGCAAGAGAATGGGCAAAACACCTACCTCTAATACAACTATGGGATGCCTTCGAGGGGTACTTAGCAGCAGAAGACTATGATAGGGCTGGAAATGTGATGGCTGAAATACAAGCCTTCATGGGAGCACAAGGAGCACAGGGAGCAACACGTAGACCTCCTTCGGGAGCTAATATGTCCCCAGAAGTGATGCCTCCAGAAATGGGCGGGGGTATGCCCCCGGGGGCTAAAAATGCTAGGATGTCTATTATCGGGGAGGAAGTTTAATGGCTGAACGAGTTGAAAAAGCTAAAGACTTACTAGACAAACTTCTTGCCCAAGGTAAAACACTTGAGGAAGCCGCAAGATATTTATTTCAAAAGGGCTACACCCAAGATGAAGTAAACCAAGCAAACAAGCTTCGCTACCAGGAAGGAATAGCGTCTGCGGATATAGGTACACAGTTTGGTCTTGGTGGAGCAGGGATGCTCCAAAGCCCAAGGGCAGACCTTTCTCAAAAGCTAGATACTTTCCTCTATCGTCTTCAATTTGAAGCAGGTCTTTCTGCTTCTCAAGCACAGGAAGTTCGCCAAGCTATAATGGATATGGCTGGCACAGAAGAAAACCCCCTAATATCAATAGAAGAACTCCGCAAAGTAAGCCCCATTATAGACATGCTCTATAGCGACCCAGAAGGATACCGCCAAAAACTTTATATTAAACAACTAAAAGAAAGTGCAACAGGAGCAAAAGCTGAAAGGGAAGCAGCTTACCAAGCGAAAGCTGGTAAAGCTCTTACGGAATGGCTGGGTGGCAGGAGCTACTGGCAGAAGCCCCTGCCCTCTGAGGAAGAAAAGACTCCTTGGGTGAAGGCTAGAGAAGAACAATTTAGACCAACCGAGGGTGTTTCCACCGAACAATTTAGGCAGTTCATGGGCACAGCAGGTGGCTGGGACGCCTACGAACAAGCAAAGCAACATTTTGCTCAACTGGCGGGGCAACAGGCTGCCGAGTATATGGGTGGCAGAAGTGCTGCTAGCTATAACGTTAACCCAAACTTAGGGCGTGGAGGGCTAGTAACAGATGAGCCATACCAACAAGCAGGTTCTGCTGAACTTGCCCCTTTCTTATCTCAACTTTCTCCTGAGGGAAAACGCTTTTGGGCAGGGAGAACTGGAGAAATTCTTGAACCAATTCAGCAAGCAAGAAAAGCATGGTGGAGCGAAGTAGTTAGGCTACGTAGGGAGCAACGAGCAGGCGAGGTACAAGCAACAAAGTATGGCGATGAATACCAAGGAGTAGGAGAAATGCCCAAAGACCCACTTCAAGCATACCTACAGAACTTTGACTTTGCAAACAAGTTTGCACAGGCTCCTCGACAAGAACGCGGGTTCCACCCAAGATTTTTTGCCCCCCCTACAAGATGGGGTTAAAATATGCCAGAATTAAAACAAAAACTACCATATGGATTAGACCAGATAGTAGCTCTACGGGATTACCTTAGAGAGCAGGGGCACATTGGCATTACTAAAACAACTAAGCCTCCTATATCTGAAGAGTTTGCTCGGCAGACTCAGGAATTTCCTTGGCTTCAGCAAATGCAACCTACTGGGGCTTCAGCAAGGATGACTTCTCAGGTGCCTTCTCAGATGCCTTCTATGTTGGCTACTGAGAAACCTTCGCCATATCCTACCTATGAAGGTCTTTTGGGGGGGCTCTCAAAGACATTACCTTTTAGCCAATACTATTGGGCAAAGCCGTCAGAAAAGCATAAAATAGATACATATAGTAGGCTTCTATCTTACGCCAAACAAACAGGAAAGCCTGACCCAGTAGCTTGGGCTACTCAACTTATGGCTCAAGAAGCAAAGAAAGAAGTTACAATAGGAGCCAGAACTGAAGAAGGCTTAGAAACAGAAAGACTGCCTTTTCTACCAAGTAAACCTACAAGTGAACGATATTTACCAATGCAAAGTCCAGGCGAAATCCTTGGTAGAGATATTATAAGTATAGCTGCCCTACGTTGGCTACCCTTGCCCTTTCCAAAAGCTATTGAAGCTAGCGGAGTAGGAACAACAATTAGAATGGTTGCTTCTCCAACAGTAGGTAAAGGAAAGCTAGGAGCTAAAGTTCTTGATGTTACAATACGAAGCCTTGCTGATGTTCAACAAGTTATCGAGAGAATTGCTACTGCCCCTATTAAGTTGCCCTATATGGGCTTGAAGAAGCTTTTTACTTCTCTCTCTGCTAGAGCAAATGAAAAAGCTATGGCTCCAATTATGAAAATCCTGACAAAGGTTTCTCAAGGTGAGGTGGCCACTAAAACAGAGATGGACTCTGTTAAGAGAAAAGCCCCCCAATTGTATGAAGCCTTAAGGGCTTCAATGAAGGAGCTTAAACAAGCTAGGATAGCTGCAAGTAAAGCTTACAAGCCCGTAGTCACTAAAGAAGGCGTAGCTAAAGTTGGAAAAATTTTAGATGAATACCCAGAGGCTCGTTTTGCAGAACAAGTAAAAGGTTCTGTAGGTAGTCCTGTAGGTATACTCAGACTGCCAAAAGAAGCAAGAGCAGGGTTATACAAAGAGCTTGCCCCCCTTGTTGGAGCAAAACAAGCTCACATTATGCGTGACTGGCGACCCACCAAGATTAAGCTTTTCCTAGAAACTACTCTCAGAGATGCTAGAACCTTGAGAAAACCTTTAGCAAGAGAGCGTGTAGACCAAGTAGTAAAAGAAGAACTTACTAGGGCTAGAAAACAACCCACCCGTTCCGAAAAAGCGTGGCTGGCAGAATTCAAGGCTATAGAAGCAAGGACAACTGCTGCTGAACTTGAAGCAGGTGAGGGACTTAAATCAGCCATGACTGCAAAAGAAGCTTCTATAAGTAAAACAAGGTCTAAGAAGTTCTACCCCGAAGCAAACCTTAGACAAAACCTGGAATTCTCCCGCCAGAGAGGATACCCAGAAGAAGCTATAAGAGATTGGGCAAGACGGGCACAACTAATCAACGAAGGGCAAACCAAATTCGGGAAATCCTTGGACGATATGTTCCAAGTAACAGCAGAAGTAGAGAAAACTGTTGCCCCTAAGGTTACACCTACTATAGCCCCAGTAAACCCAATAGACAAACTAACCAAGCTCATCCGAACTAC
>Ga0180007_10007141_pt1 | contig 10658 bp, 10 predicted proteins | sample MM_PC_MetaG_FD_121122 | JGI IMG/M metagenome (GOLD analysis project Ga0180007, IMG submission 121122) | Groundwater microbial communities from the Aspo Hard Rock Laboratory (HRL) deep subsurface site, Sweden - MM_PC_MetaG | ecosystem: Environmental > Aquatic > Deep subsurface > Groundwater...
GCCAACTGGGTTGAGGACAACGGCGATATTGATATCGTTTCCAATCGTGCAAATAATCAAACGGCTGGTGCATTTAATCGGGCAAGGTACGCCTCCGCCTTAGATTCAGCCGACCATTATTGCGAGGCAGGAATATCGTCTGCTGAATCTACAGTCGATGGTGGAGTAACGTGTAGGCAAGCCAGCTCGACGCAAACTTATTATACTGCGGCCTATATTGAACAATCAAATGGAACTGGATACAGATTACGTAAACTCGTTGCTGGAGCAGAGACAGATCTTGACACCGCAGCGTCGGGGGCAGGGGAAAAGGTAATAAAACTTACCGTAAATGGTGCAACTCAGTCGATGGAAGTGGCTGATGTTGAGGTTTGTACAGGGACAGATGCCGTCATCACTTCTGGAGCTTATGCGGGTATGGCGGGATGGGCAAATCGAGCGTCCTATAATGATTGGAGCGCGGCGGATTTGGGTGGAGTAGCAAGTTTATCTATTAGCGTCTTTGATTGTGTAGAAGCAAGGGCAATTTTAATCTAACGGAGGATCAAAATGAGTAAGAAGAAAGTGGCAACAAATATTTCTCTTCATGGTTTTTCAAGGGTACAGCTCAAAAAGGATGGCAAAGTAGTAGGAGATTCTAAGTGGTGTGGCCCAAATATTGTAGTCAATGGCGGGGTTCAGCAGTTCATCATGAACCTTATCGGTGGGACTACTGGCTCTCTACAGGTTGGTGCTATTGCAGTAGGGAGTGGCGGGACAACTGCTTCTGATGGTACAAGCATAGCCGGAGAATATGGTGGAACTGCAAAAAGAAAAGCTATTACGGTTGCCACAACTCAAAGGGCAGCTTCCAATGGTACGGCAACGCTCCAATTTAGTGCTTCATGGGCATCCGGTGACAATTCAGGGAACTCGAATTTGAGCAATATCGGATTATTTAATGTTTCTACTGCACAGGGGAGCTTATTTGCGGCGAACACCTATGCAAGTAGCCAGTGGAGTAATAACCAGGATCTCTATGCGACATACCAAATTAGGATCAGCTTCTCATAATGGTATCCTGCTTGATATAGGATGTGGAGCTAATAAGCAGCAAGGCTTTATGGGTATGGACAAGCGTAAACTTGCAGGAGTAGATATTGTCCATGACCTTGAAAAATTTCCATATCCACTTGAGGATAACAGTTGTCACGTTATCATGGGAAGCCATATTATTGAACATATTAAGCCGTGGCTTACGATTGCTTTATTTAACGAGTTATGGCGTATCATGAAGCCAAAGGGACAACTTGTGTTATCAACACCATACGCTGGTTCGCCTGGGTTCTGGCAAGACCCGACTCATTGCAATGGGTTTAGTCAGGTTACATTTCAGTATTTCGACCCTGATTATCCATTGTATGAGATTTACAGACCAAAACCGTGGAAGATAGAACCAGGGTTTCCACAGTATGTTATCAACGGTAATCTTGAAGCCATGATGAGAAAGCGGGATGAAAAGAGTAACAAAAGACTTCATTGATGCCTATGATGGGCGTGTAATTCATGCCTCAAGAAGTTATAGCAACCGTGTAGCCGTAGGCATACCCATGACAGGTATCATTAGATGTGAATGGATGCTTGCCAGGTACGGACAGGTGATACCCTGTAATTGGAGCCAAGTTGAGATACTTCATTTTATTCAACCCTATGCTCCAGTAAAGTTTCAAGTAGCAGATGCCCGTAATATCATAGCCACAACGGTAGTAGAGGAAGGATTTGAATGGCTATTCTTCATAGACCATGACGTGATGCTTACTCCTACGACAGTATTGCGTTGGAACGCTAAGATGCTAAAGAAGAAAGTACCTGTTTGGAGTGGATTATATTTTACCAAGTCTGTTCCATCGGAACCCCTTGTCTATCGTGGCAGGGGAAATAGCTACTACACAGATTGGAAAATAGGTGACGAGGTTTGGGCAGATGGTATCCCAATGGGATGCACGGTTATTCATAGCTCCATCTTAAAAGCTATTTACAAAGAATCTGAGTCATATAAATTAGGCGATAGGGTTGTAAGGAAAATATTTAACACACCCGCCAAGGTGTTCTACGACCCGGAGAACAACACATGGTTTAATTCTACAGGGACAGAAGACCTTGAATGGTGTAACAGGGTTATAGATGAAGGGATATTTAAGAAAGCCGGATGGCCCGAATACCAGAAAAGGAAATATCCATTTTTGATTGATACAAATATCTTTTGCAAACACATAGACTTTGACGGTACTCAATATCCTTCGTGTGGAGAAGAAACCCCATTTATAAGGAAGAAATAATATGGGTTTTGTAGTATCAGAAAATGTAACGCTGAGGCTAAACAAATTACACATCAGTAAATTCGACAGCGTTGTAATAGCCGAACTCACATCAGGAAGGCTTGCACAACTCTATATAAGCCAACTTGAAAATGTTGATTTTTCTGAATATGTAAAGCCTAACCTTCGCCAATTACGGATAAGTGTTGTAGATAATGCAGGGACAACAGAATACATAGGTGGACCACGGTTAGCACAACTCATTATAAATATCATTGATTCTACGGATTTTTTAGAGGCCATTTCTGCAAGGTTAAGCAACTTGCAAATAAGCACGCAGGATTCGCTTGATGCTTCAGAGTTAATAGTATCTAACCTTCGTCAGTTATTTATAAACGTTCTTGACTCTGCGGACATTTCAGAAAATGTTACCGCAACAATAACATCGCCAAGTCTAATAAATATTCAGAATGTCATTGATTCGGCAGACATTTCAGAGAACGTATCTGTATTTTTGAAGCAATTATTCATATCGGTCTTGGAAAATATTGATGTATCTGAGGTTGTGAGCACTGTATTACAGCAACTTAAAATATCGGTAGAAGATACTATTGATATTGCAGAAGATATTTCCATGTTCCTGGGGGGCTTGTTCGCAGACATATTTGATTCTATTGATTTCACAGAACAAGTAACACTTTATCTCAATAAGCTCCATGCAATCATCACAGATACGATTGACGTAAGTGAAAGTGTAATGGTGAGCTTTACCGCTCCCGCTACTGGCGCAACAGTATATTATATGATCTGGCATTCTCCCAATGGGCCAGTGATATTGGTGAGCTAAATGGCTTGGGATCTTGAACATCCATATATATACATGCAGGAAGCACTTTCATATCGAATAAGCGATATGGATGTGTCTAGTAACCCACGGTATTATGGATATGTGGATAAGGCTGGAAAATGGATGATTGTTAAAGAGGATACGACGGGGTACACATACAGATATATCCGTGGAGATAGCGATTATACTACCAACTGGACTGGTAGAGCATTACTTTCGTATGACTATTATTACAATACTTTTTAGGTGGTGCTATGTACGAGAAAATAATATTTGAAGTGGCGGCTTTTGAGGATACGATTGGCTGGATTAACGATAATAGCTATAAGATTGTCTCAAGTGGATTTATCACTGAAAGTAATCAGATGTATATCATTTTTGAGATGGAAGAGATACAAGAGACAGAGGAAGTACCAACGGATGATAAATTTTTAACGTTGTTTAAAAAGAGTCCAAGCAAATTTATAGAGCAATGATACCGAAAGTCTTATTCATTCAGACAGCCAATGCTGCGGTAACTTATTACCGAATGTACTGCTTTGCCCAGAAGATGCACGAAATGGGATTGGCTAAGTGTGCTGTGTTCCCAGAATATAGTCCAGAGAAAATAATCGTACCGGATTGGGAAGGAAACCTGTTTAAAGATTCGCTTGGAGATTTGTCAAGATATGTGGAATGGGCAGACTTTGTAGTGTGCCAGTATATCAGCACACCCGAAGGATTAAGCCTTGTAGAGGCAATCAAGGATTTCAAGCCGTGTTTCATGGAGGTGGACGACTACTTCCCCCAGATACCAAGTTACTCCGTAGCCTATGACCAGAACTCGCCAGGAGATAGACAACATTTTTGGGGGACGAGACAGTTAATCATGTCCACGGGGGTTATTACAACGACACAATACCTAGCAGATTGTTACACCGAATTTAACACGAACATCCACGTAATACCAAATTGCATAGACTTTGACCTATGGGATGAGGCAGAACGAGAAAATCACCCGTTGATAAGAATAGGGTGGATAGGTGGGGCAACCCACGAGTACGACCTGAAGATTGTCAAGAAGATACTCTATCGTATCCTTGAGAGGAACAAGAACGTAGAGGTCTATATCGTATCCGGCCCACCTCCGGCATGGGAGGAAACAGACAGATTGTGTCTATCTGGAAGATGGACGACGATAGACAGGTATCCGGCGTATCTTAAAAGCCTTGGTTATGACATAGGAGTCGCACCGCTACGCGACAATTACTTTAATAGGGCCAAGAGCAACCTGAGATACCTTGAATATGCGGCATGTTCGACACCCACTGTTTCAAGCAACGTGGAGCCATTCAAGCATGATTTTGTAGGTATCATAGCAGAGACAGATTTAGAATGGGAAAGCACGCTCCAGGAACTTATAGATAACGAAGAATGGCGTTTAAAATTGGGAGGATTGGCCTACGATTCGGCAAGACAGATGTTTAATCTTGACGATATAGCCAAACAGTATGCCTCTTTGATAGGGAGAACATTAGATGGCAGCACTAACACTAGCAAATATAGTAACGAGAGCGTTGAAGTACGTTCCCGCAACTCAAATATCTGCTGATATAGAAAATTCTGTACTTGAACGACTAAATTATCTTGTATCGCTCGACTTATTCGCCTTCCAGCAAAAGCTATCCGCAGCACCAGATTTAACCGTAGGATTATACTATCTTACCGTTCCGACCCGGGCTGCTGTAATTACAGACCTCAGATTAACCCTAGATGATTACGAACGCAACATAGAACTCATTGATGAGGGTGTATTTAACCAAATGTACCCTGCCCCTCAGAATAATGCACAAGGAAAACCAGTGCATGCCTGCATGAGGGAAGGCGAAAGCAAGGTCTATTTCGATAAGCCTGCTGACGGAACATTGTCTTTAGAATGGGGATATTACGAGATACCTACCGATGCTACATCTTCTGCATATGTAGCCAATCTGAATGAGTTAGCCAAGCTGACGTTGGTGAGGTGGGCTGCTGCTGATGGTTTCAGGATGCTAAACGAATTTGACAGGGCGGAGGCTATGGAGAATGAGGGGAATCGTTTCTTGACAGCCTTAAAACGGCGTTATCATCATTCCATGCAGGAAAACGCAAGGTTCGTTTCAATTAAAGAGATTCATGCTCGAAAGAGGACATCGTAATGGGCAAGCTCATTGCCGATAAGACACAAGCCGAAACCCAACAGCCCATTGTGTTGAACCCAACTACGGTCAACACCTATTTGGATGATGACGTAATCGGTGAGAAGGAATTAGCCACGGCTAATAATATCATCTTTGAAAACAAGATGATTGAGAAGATAGGGGGGACATATCGGGTCTATAACATCTCTGCTGCAACCCCCGTCTATGGACTTCACAGGGCTTACAGCCCAGATGCACAACAATATACTATTTACCTCTGCAATGGTAATCTGAAAGTTACGACAGATTTCTCAAGCCCAACTACCGTCCTAACAGGATGTGCCAGTCTATACACTCCATTTGTCAATGTCAGAGGCAGAGCTTACGGTATCAATACCACGGATGGGGTTATCCGATATAACCCCAAGATGACCACTCTGGCAACCCCAACAAATGCTGCATCGGCCATTAAGACTGGGATTAACTGCCCATTGCAACGCAAAGTGTTGGCCTTCTTTGAAAGTAACGAAACCTGGTCACAGGATGCAGGAACGGTTGCCAAGGATTATGGAATTTACCGTGCGGATGAATGGTCTGGAAATGCAATTACATCCCTGAAACTGACTGCTGCTGCAAGTCTTTCTGCCCAGGGTTCAATGACCTATGCAAGCGCACAGGATTTGACAACTTTCGGCACAGTTAACGGTGTATCTGAAACATCCACCACGGATGACATGATAACCTTTTATACTTATCACGATAACCGGCCCAACATTAGCTACATTCAGGTTATTTTCTATAATACTGCCGGTACTGGTAATTATTACTGCCAACTTTATAAGGATGATTTTGCTTCTGGGAATTATCAATGGACAGAATGGAAAGTTGCAAAGAATAGTTTCATTGCCTACGGTTCAGGGTACGATTGGGCAGATGTTAAATCGGTTTCAATACGTGTTTTTGCTTCTAGTTCTGGTTCTATAAATATGTGGTTTGACATGATGCACATGCAAACTCAAAAGATTAAGATATTTAATCTTCGCGTTCCTATCGCTAGTTGTAATTATGGAGAATCATGGTCGCCAGCATCGTTTGACAATTCGGCCTATAAGGAAGGTAACTGTTCATATAAATTCTCGGCTGCTGGTACGGCTACTGTTACAGGCTTATCGGTAAATCTTGCTAATTGGCCCGATGGAAGTACCATATCTGCCAGCGACGAAGTATGCCTGTGGACGGTCCACGCTGACTATTCAGACGTGACTAGCCTTCAGGTAAGGTTAGGAACAGCCGTAGGGGTATATTACGCCCATACGATAGCCCAGGCATCTTTTAACTCTGGGGATCAGGTCGTCACTGAACACAGAATAAAGAAATCTAATTTCTCAGCCGTTGGTGGTATATCTTCATGGGCAAGTATTACCAGGTGTGACCTGGTTCTTGCTATGTCTGTAGCTGATAACTTTTGGGTGGATGACATCAGGCTTGAACTATACAACCCATATAAAGAAATTGCCATGATGGAAGTAGGTACAGAAACATGGGTCGGCAGCGTAGCCAATAAAATATCCCTTGAAGGTCATTCACGTGCTGTTGTCCAGGGTAGCACCTGTCTAAGACTTTGGCCCAACACGACAGGTTCATTCGGAGATATTTCTGGTACTTACGATTGTGCTACGACTAATCTTACACAGTGGGCTGATGGTAGTGAATCTATGGATAGTGATGTTATAGCCTTTTATGTGTACTGGGAGAACAGCGAACATATAGACAAACTGACCCTATATCTTGACTGCAATGCGGCAGACTTTGCAACCGATTATTTTAAATATGAAGTGCCACAGACAAAGATGCCAGCACAGGACTATCAGGGTGTATGGGTGATTGTACCGAAAGAAGATTTTACCCGTGTTGGTTCTACTTCTGGAAAGACTTGGGCAACCATAGAATCTGTTCGTTTCACCGTAAGCTCACGAGACATCGGCTACATCTATATGGATGCCCTTCATATGAAACGTAGGTCTGGTATCACAGGGCAATATTACTACAAATATTGCTACGTCATTAATGATATACGGTCTGCATTTTCAGATACTAGCGATCTGCTTGACGCTCGTAATACAAACGTAAAGCTAACCAATATCAAGGCAGCCAACGATACCCGTGTCAAGGCCCGTGAAATATATCGCCTTGGTGGAGCATACCCTGACACCTGGAAGTTAGTCAAGACATTGCCCGATAATACCACGACTTCATTTATAGATGACGTATCGGATAGCCAGCTAGGATTTGCGGCAGGAGAAGAAATTCCAAGCGGTATTATTAACAAGATTGCCTGTAAGAACCTTATCTACGATCCCGAAAACGACAGGATGCTCTATTGGGGAGATCCTTCGTTTGAGAATAGAATCTATTACAGCAATAAGGGGTTTTACCATGTTGTCAACGAGACGAGTTACCGGGAAATGCCATACAAAGTAATGTATGTCCATCCATTTTTCGGCATTAATATTGTATTCTTCAGGCACACAGTTAAGAAGATAACCGGAGATGTGGCCTCGGCAGATATAGAAGACTTACCCATTACGGATGGTTCATGTTCACTTTATGGGGTCACAAAGGGGCCAGGGAATACCCTGCTTTATGCTGGATGCGACAATGCCTATCTTTTTGATGGATACCGTTCAAATCCTATAGGCAATGAAGTAAAAAATTACTTTCGAGACAATGAGGCCAATACCGATGATGTTAGGATGGCATATCATAAGGATAGTCTCTACCTTGCCCTTGACGATGGAACACTGTCATATAACCATATTGTGCTCAGGAGAAACTTCATAGGCGGTGGGTGGTCTATCATACCGAACTGGAACGTGAACGCCTGGACAGAGTACAACCAGGGAACCGACACTAACGAATTATATTACGCAGACAGCGTAAACGGAAGTGTGTATTATATAGATTATTCCACGGCTCAATTCTCTGGTTCGACCATAACGTCAACCATTGAAACGGGATGGTTACAATACCCGGATAGTGATATTCGGGTAACGGAGATAGAAATTACAGCAAAGGCAAGCGCGGCTAGCGGGACGATAGCATTTACGGGATATGTAAATCACAGCACAAGTGCTGCCGTAGTTAATGGAACTCTTCCAAGTTCTGGGGCATTGACTACCGCATGGCAGACATTTGTATTACGTTTTGCCCCTAGCACAGTATTATTTCAGGGGGATTCGGCAAAGATTAGGTTTGTTAATAGCACGAATTCAGTGTTTGTCTATATGAAGAATATCGTCATAAAGACAGAGCGATTGCCCAAACAACTTACAAGCAAAGAGGTAACGATAAGTTGATATTTGTACGAGAAAATGACTGGCAAGCCCTTAACCTTGCCCTGAGTGAAATGAATAGGCAATTAAGGGTTCCTGTCACTACAACCAAAGAAAAGACTACCGCCCTTGGTACGGTTACAACCACGACTACAATTACTGGAGGCACAACAATAGGGGCTGCCGGAAATTACATTGAAAACGTACTGATGAATGCCGGGGATATGGTTTATATGGGAACCAATCTTCAGGCTACACGGCTACCTGCCGGTGCTAACTCTCAGGTTATGACCATGACTAATGGTCTTCCGGCATGGGCTAATCAGGGAGATGTCTATAATGTAACGGCGTATGGTGCAGCCGGAAACGGTTCGACTGATGATAGATCAGCAATACAATCTGCTATCAATTCTGCTCAGTTATCAGTCTACGGAGGAGTAGTCTACTTTCCACCAGGCGAATATTGGGTGAGCAATTATATTGAGGTTGCAGATTCAAACATTAGTCTAATTGGTGCTGGCATGGGGGCCACTACCATTACTGGTACAGGCACGAATGATGTTATTCGTGTTACTGGCGTTTCTACCCCAACTTATCGAGACAAAGTTTATATCAGCGATATGCTTGTCAGCAGGGACTCAAGCTCTACGGACCCCAATGGTGCCGGTACTGGCATACGGCTTTATTATGCTTCAAATTGCATCATTGAAAGAGTGACTACCTACCGACAATGGATAGGATTCTATGCACAGGGCAGCATCTTCAGCAGGATGCACAACTGCACGGATAGCCGTGACAGTGGAGCAAATGCACATTATGGGTTTTATATTGATGGTACGACGGAGAACTCTTCCCTTACACTATCTAATTGCATCTCTAATGCATCTGGACATACGGGTTCTTCTACGGGTTTTATGACCTTCGGGGCACACGTAAGGGATTTCTACCTCATCCATTGTGAATCTGACCTGTGCGATTATGGGATGTATATTGATACAGACACGAGTAACAATACTAACATTCACCTGATTAATCCTATTAATGATAGTTTTTATGTTACCGGAATCTACATCAAAGACTGTGAGGCCGCTACGGTTACCGGTGGATGGTCTTATGCTACCGCCCTTGGAACACCAGCAACAAGCAGGGGGGTTTATATTGATACTTGCCGTGGGGTAAAGATTTCTAATCATATTTCACATGGAGTCGCCAATCCGGGCTACAATTATGGATTTGCCATAGCCTCTTCTCAGAATATTTCCCTGGTTGGTTGCCATGCGGTAGAGAGCGAATATAACATTTCTCTCAATGGCGGAAGTTACAACACGGTTCAAGGATGTACTTGCTACAATGAAACAAGCGGAAATGCAGCATCACAACACATTGTTTTGTCGGGTAATGAATCAAAAGATTCTATCGGTGGAAATATTCTTGGTGGATATTATGGTACCGGGATATTGGTTAACGTTAATTCGGATAAAAACATAGTATTGGGTAACAATATTGACCCCACAAACGCTGGTACAGCTACGATTACAAACAGTGGGGCCAACAATGTAGTCGAACACAATGAAGTTACTTAGGAGGACGAAATGGCTGGACCTTATGATTATTGGATGGGAGATATAGCCCTGAGGGGTGGTGATATTTGGGAAAAATCGCTACGCCAGCAACAGGATTTGCAGCGTGGGAATATCATGCCCCAAGACATGCCCCAGTACCAGGCTTTCAAGTCTATGTGGGAAAAGATGCAACAGGGTGGAATGAACAATATGTTGCGTCAGGCTAGTCTGAGAGGAATGAATGTAGCTGGTGCGCCACAGCAGTTTGCTCAACAGACTATGGGTGCCCCCCTGCAATACGGGCAACAATTACTTCAGCAAGCCTACAATCCACAGGCGGGTATTCAGGCTACACAGACAGGGCTAGATAGACAGAAATGGGAAGAACAACTTAAACTCATGTATGCCCAACTTAGAGAGCAAATGAAGTCAAGGAAGCAGGCCGGAAGCTGGAGCAATCC